>Ga0136614_10002693_pt1 | contig 11141 bp, 11 predicted proteins | sample AntDrymUQ2792106_2_FD_106643 | JGI IMG/M metagenome (GOLD analysis project Ga0136614, IMG submission 106643) | Polar desert sand microbial communities from Dry Valleys, Antarctica - metaG UQ279 (21.06) | ecosystem: Environmental > Terrestrial > Soil > Desert | place: Antarctica: Dry Valley... | reverse complement strand
GACCAGCGCCGTGCTGTCCCGACTGCGCCGTCGTCGCTCACGTCCATCTCACAATGCGGGACACCTGTCTCATTATACGGCTGCGCGCATCGCAAACCCGTTGCCCGGTCAACCCTGCGCGCAGGACAATCGCACCATGAGGACGATCGAGCAGGTCTGGCCGTTCTTCGGCCTCCGGGTGCGCTCGGGACCCGTGGAGCTACGCGGAATATGCGACGCCGACCTGCCCGTCCTCGCCGACGTGGCCGTAGCCGGTATCCACGACCCGTCGCTGATGCCGTTCTTCTTCCCCTGGACCGACATGTCCGACGACGACCTGCCGTTGAACTTCATCTAGTACCACTGGCGAAACCGGGCCGAGTTCGGTCCCGCGCGTTGGGAGCTCCTGCTGGGCGTCTGGTTCGAGGGACGGTTGGTGGGTTGCCAGGGCATCACGACGAAGGACTTCTTGGTGACTCGGACCGGGGAGACCGGTTCTTGGCTGGGCAAGGCCTCCCAAGGGCGGGGCATCGGCACCCTGATGCGTCAGCTGATCTGTGTCCTGTGCTTCGACCATCTCGATTTCGTCGAGGTCACGTCGTCGGCGTTCACCGACAACCCCGCCTCGCTGGCAGTGAGCCGCAAGGTCGGCTACGTCGACAACGGAGAGTTCCGGATGAGACGCCGCACCGAAGAGCTCGCCGTCAACCGTCAGCTGGTGCTCACGCCGGAGCGGTTCGTCCGTCCGGACGAACCGGTCGAGGTCACCGGTGTCGCGCCGGTCCGCGCACTTCTCGCCCTCGACCGCTGAAGCGGGTCGCCGCTCCCGCGAGAAACTCTCAAGGGTAGGTCGACAGTCTCCCGCGGGAGCGTGGCGTCACGGAGGTGCGGCCAGCAGGTGCGCCACTCCGGACGCGTCGGGAATGACATGGCGTACGCCGTCGACGTCCTCGAAGGCGCGATCGGCCGACACCACCGCTAGGGCACCGAGATCGCGCGCGACTTCGGCCAGGACTGCGTCGAACGCACCGAGCCGCTCACTTCTGGCCCACAGCTCCAGGCCGCTGCGAAGGTTCAGCTCCGAAGTGGTGCGAAGCGGGGCGAGCAGGTCGGCATAGGCAGCAGCCAACCGGCGGGCATCGTCCCGTCCGCGTCGTCGCGCTCGGACGTGGGCGAACTCCTGGATGACCTCGATCGTGGTTGTTGCCTGGATGTCACCGGCCCGGACTGCCTCGATGAGGGACCGGCTTGGCTCGCGGTAGGCGTGCTCGCTGCCCACGGCATACACCAGCACGGTCGTGTCGACGACGATCATCGGCGGGCACGCAGGTCGGCAAGCTCCTCGAGCAGGCCTTCGCCTTCGGGCACGTCCATCGATGCGGCGCCCAGGATCAGACGCGCCGCCGCATCTCGCCGCCGCTCCACCGGAGCCAGCCTCTCGTCGATGGCGTCTCGGATCACCGCGGCCACTGACACCCGCTGCTGCCGAGCCGCTGCGGCCACGCGTTGATATCGCTCCTCGTCGAGAAGTATCTGGAGGCGGCGATCCATTGGCATACACATACATTAGCATGTGTAGAAGCACAGCCCGGTAGAAGCGCTAGCGTCGCCGACATGGATTATGTTGGCGAGTTGCGAGGGCTCGTCGGTCATCGGCCGCTGCTCGTGGTTGCTGCGGGTGTGCTGGTCCGAGACATCGCTGGGGGCATCCTGCTGCAGCGTCGTACCGACGATGGAAGCTGGGGCGTCCCTGGAGGTGCGATGGAGCTCGGGGAGACCCTGGAGCAGACCGCACGGCGGGAGCTGCGGGAGGAAACGGGTCTCACGGCCGGCGAGCTGACGCTGCTCGACGTGTACTCCGGGCCGGAGTTCTTCCTGCGCTACGCCAACGGCGATGAGGTCTACGTGGTCGGGGCGACGTACCACGCCACAAGCGTTGAGGGTGAGGCCGGGGCGGACGGAGTGGAGGGCACTGAGCTGCGCTACTTCCCGCTGACCGACCTGCCTAAAGCCATGAGCGGGTACAACCGCCGTCTGCTGGATCGCTGTCGGGACAGGCTCTGAGAACAGCCACGACGAATGTCGCACGTCTCGGATGCGAGACGTGATCGCGGCACCGGTGATGGCGCTGGCGGTTCGACCGGCAGTGCAATGGCCTTATGAGCACACCGGCGAGCACACCGGCGAGCACACCGGCGAGCACACCGGCAACCATCACCGTCGGCGGCACACCGCTGCGACCGGACGAGGTCGTGTCGGTGGCTCGCGACGGCGTCGAGGTGGCGCTGGATCCCGACGCGGTGGTGGCGATCGAGCAGGCACGCCACACCATCGACAAGCTGGCGGCGTCTAGTCAGCCGGCGTACGGCGTGTCCACCGGCTTCGGGTCCCTCGCGACGACCCACATCGACCCGAGCAAGCGCGGGCAGCTGCAGCGGAGCCTGGTGCGTTCGCATGCCGCAGGCGCAGGGGCACACGTCGAGCGCGAGGTGGTACGCGCCACGATGTTGCTGCGTCTCGCGACTCTCGCCACCGGTCACACCGGCGTTCGCGTGTCCACCGCGCAGTCCCTCGCCGGACTCCTGAACGCCCAGATCACGCCGGCCGTGCACGAGTACGGCAGCCTCGGCTGCTCGGGTGACCTCGCGCCGCTGGCGCACTGTGCGTTGGCGCTGATGGGTGAGGGCGAGGTGTACGTCGCCGGCGAGACCGACCCGCGGCCGGCTGCCGAGGCGCTTTCGGCGCACGGTCTGACCCCGGTGGAGCTGCAGGAGAAGGAAGGACTCGCGCTCATCAACGGCACCGACGGCATGCTCGGCATGCTGGTGCTCGCCCTGGCGGACCTGCGGCTCCTGGTCACCACCGCCGACGTTGCTGCGGCCATGAGCATCGAGGGACTGCTCGGTACGGATCGCATGCTCGCCGCGCACCTGCAGGCGCTGCGCCCGCACCCCGGACAAGCTGACTCCGCGGCGAACATGCGTGCGGTCCTGGCTGGCTCGGCAATTGTGCACAGCCATCGCGGACCGGAGGACCCGCGCGTACAGGACGCATACTCGCTGCGGTGCGCCCCGCAGGTGCACGGCGCCGCTCGCGACACCGCGACCCACTGCACCACCGTCGCCGAGCGCGAGCTCGCCAGTGCCGTCGACAATCCGGTGGTGCTCGAGGACGGCCGCGTAGAGTCCAATGGCAACTTCCACGGCGCCCCGGTGGCTTACGCGCTGGACTTCCTGGCGATCCCGGTGGCGGATCTCGCGAGCATCTCCGAACGCCGCACGGACCGATTCCTGGACGTCGCCCGCAACCACGGGCTGCCGGCATTCCTGGCCGACGACCCCGGTGTCGACTCCGGCCACATGATCGCGCAGTACACCCAGGCCGCGATCGTCTCCGAGCTCAAGCGCCTCGCCGCCCCGGCCAGTGTCGACTCGATCCCGTCCAGCGCCATGCAGGAGGACCACGTCTCGATGGGCTGGTCGGCCGCCCGCAAGCTCCGCCGGTCCGTCGACGGGCTGGCCCACGTGCTTGCAATCGAGCTCCTCACCGCCGCGCGTGGCATCGACCTGCGCCGTCCGCTGCGACCCGCGCCGCCCACCGCTGCCGTCATCGGCGCGCTGCGCGAGCACGTGCCAGGCCCGGGTCCCGACCGGTACCTCGCCCCCGAGATCGAGGTCGCGTTCGACCTCGTCCGAACCGGCGCCATCCGTGCCGCCGCCGAGACCGTCACCGGAGAGCTGCGATGACAAGACCCGCGATCCGCGCCCCGCACGGCACCGCCCTGAGCGCCCGCAGCTGGCAGACCGAGGCACCGATGCGGATGCTCATGAACAACCTCGACCCTGACGTCGCCGAGCACCCCGAGGAGCTCGTCGTCTATGGCGGCTCGGGCAAGGCGGCCCGGGACTGGCCCTCGTACGACGCGATGGTTCGTACGCTGCGCGAGCTCGCCGTCGACGAGACGCTGCTGGTCCAGTCCGGGCGGCCCGTCGGCGTCATGCGTACCCACGAGTGGGCACCGCGGGTGCTGATCGCCAACTCCAACCTTGTCGGCGACTGGGCCACTTGGCCGGAGTTCCGGCGCCTCGAGGCGGCCGGCCTGACGATGTTCGGCCAGATGACCGCCGGGTCCTGGATCTACATCGGTACCCAGGGCATCCTGCAGGGGACGTACGAGACGTTCGGCGCCGTGGCCGCCAAGCTCGCCGGCGAGCTTGGCAACAACGCCGACGGCCAGGCGCATGACGGCACGCTCGCCGGCACCATCACGCTGACCGCCGGGCTCGGCGGGATGGGTGGAGCCCAGCCGCTCGCCGTGACGATGAACGACGGCGTGTGCGTGTGCGTGGAGGTCGACCAGTCGCGCATCGGCCGGCGGATCGAGCACCGCTACCTCGACGTGCAGGCCGACTCGCTGGCCGAGGCGATGCGCCTGGCCGAGGGGGCCAAGGCAGAGCGGCGGCCACTGTCGATCGGGGTGTTGGGCAACGCCGCCGACATGTTCGCCGAACTGCTCGCCGCCGGCGCGCCCGTCGACGTCGTCACCGACCAGACCAGCGCCCACGACCCGCTGTACTACCTGCCCAGTGAGGTGGCGTTCGAGGACTGGGTGGCTGAGCGGGAGAAGGACCCAGCGGCGTTCACCGACCGCGCCCGCGCGTCGATGGTGCGGCACTGCGAGGCGATGGTGGGCTTTCTCGACGCCGGCGCCGAGGTCTTCGACTACGGCAACTCACTGCGCGCCGAGGCGGCTGCCGGCGGGTTCGGTCGCGCGTTCGACTATCCAGGTTTTGTGCCGGCGTACATCCGCCCGCTGTTCTGCGAGGGCAAGGGACCGTTCCGCTGGGCCGCGCTGTCGGGCAACCCAGCCGACATCGACGCCACCGACAAGGCCGTGCTCGACCTGTTCCCCGACAACGCACGTCTGGCCCGCTGGATCGGCAAGGCGCAGGACCAGGTGCAGTTCCAGGGCCTGCCGGCGCGGATCTGCTGGCTCGGCCACGGTGAACGGCACGAGGCGGGACTCGTATTCAACGACCTCGTCGCCCGCGGGAAGGTCGACGCACCGCTGGTCATCGGGCGCGACCACCTCGACTGCGGGTCGGTCGCCTCGCCGTACCGCGAGACCGAGGCCATGCTCGACGGCTCCGACGCGATCGCGGACTGGCCCCTTCTCAACGCCATGGTCAACGTCGCCTCGGGCGCGACCTGGGTCTCGATCCATCACGGCGGCGGGGTGGGCATCGGCCGCTCCATCCACGCCGGCCAGGTGGTCGTCGTCGACGGCACCGAGCTGGCGGCGCAGAAGGCCGAGCGGGTGCTGACCAACGACCCCGCCACGGGTGTCATCCGCCACGTCGACGCAGGGTACGAGCGCGCCGAGGAGGTCGCCGCCGACCACGACATACCGATTCCCATGCGGCAGTCCTGAGCCGGTCCGCCCAGCTGCACCAGGTTCTCCTGGTACGAGCGCACTTCTCCTAGGTTGCAACCCCGGTGCACTGATGCCGTACCAGGAGAACCTGGTACGCGTGTGACCGGCACGGGGCAGGGACGACAGGGGCGGAGGTAGCGCCCGGCTACGGCAGGCAGCCGACGGAGGCGAGGCCCTGACGCAGCAGCGCTCCGCGACCACCTTCGAGCTCCGCGGTGATCGCAGGGCTCGCCGCATCCTGCGGTGACAGCCAGGTCAGCTCGAGCGCGTCCTGGCGCGGCTGGCACTCACCGGTGACCGGCACCACGTAGGCCAGCGACACCGCGTGCTGGCGGGTGTCGGAGAAGGTGGTGACGCCCGGCCACGGGAAGTACTCCGTCACCGCGAACGGCACCGTGCTGGTCGGCAGCTGGGGGAACGCATTGGGTCCGAGGTCCTTCTCCAGGTGCCGCATCAGCGCGTCGCGTACCTGCTCGCCGTGCATGACCCGGCCGGCGACGAGAGTACGGCTCATCGCCCCCGCCGACGACGCGCGCAGGAGCAGACCTATCTCCATCACCCGGCCGGACGGCTCGACGCGGACGGGAACGGCTTCGACGTAGAGCATCGGCACACGGGCGCGTACCTCGTCGAGCTCGTGGTCGGACAGCCAGCCTGGGTTCGGGTCGGGTGTGCGCACGGGGGTCATGGACACATCCTCCCTGAGACCACCCACGGCAACGGGTCGGGGCTGCGAGTGCTCGGCTCAAGAAAGCCACGCCCGCGCTGGTCGCGGCGGTGACAGCGGCCATGGTCGCCCGCCTGGGAGCCTAGAGCAGAGGCGGGAGCAGCGAGGTCTCACAGTTGGGACGCTTCGCGGTGGAAGGGTCCAGAGCGTTGCGGACCAGGCGCAGCGCGACCGGGTCGTACACGATCCCGAGGTGTTCGACGCGGTTGTCCTTGCAGATGTCCTGGATCGTGATGTTGCGGACTCGCTTGGCAGCGTCGCGCTGGTCGCGCAGGAAACCGTTGGTGTACGGGGTGACGACCTCGTCGAACTCGGTCGCGACCACCGTGTACCGCACGCCGCTGACCGTGTCGCCGCCGGCGTTGAGGCGCCGCAGGAACCGCGACCCCCTCCCGCTGCTGCTTGCAGGCCTTGCACGACAGGTCCAGCACCGCGCTGCCGACGGGCAGCAACGACGAGATGACCTTGAGCAGCGGGAACGTGCCGTTGGCGTCGGTCCCGTAGTTGGACGGAGCTAGGCCGGTGAGGCTGCGTACCTTCGAACCGCCGCCGAGGTTCTTCAGGTAGTAGCGCGGCATCATCGCGCCCTGGGAGTGCCCCACCAGGTCCACCTTCGGTGCGCGCGTCCGGTCGAGCACCTTGTCGACGAAGCGGCCGAGCTCGCGGGCCGAGTCCGCAATGCCGGTCAGGCCGCGAAAGGCCGTCCCGCGCTGCCCGCCGTAGTTGAGCGCGAACACGCAGTAACCGTCGGACCTCAGTCTTCCCGACCAGCCCGCCCAGCTGTCGTATGCGTTGGCCCCGGTGCCGTGGACGAGCACGATCGGCCGCGGGTGGCGTGCGGTGGGTCGGCACCGGAAGTTGTTGGTGCTAGGCGGGGCGAGGTCGGGCTGCAGCACGCTGAGCAGCGGCGCGGGGGTGAACGACTGTTGCGCCGGTCCATGCGCCGGCCCGGGTGTGTCCGCTGCTGCGGGGCTGGGCAGGGAGAGGCTCAGCGGCAGCACGCCGGCCACCGCCAGGAGCAGGGTCGGCGCATGGGTGAAGTCTGAACCCCGGAGGCTGCGGTGTAAACCTGGGTTACCGTTCCGTGGCGTCGATCCGCCTACCAGCGGCCTCGGTGGACGACGTCGTCCACCGGCTTGCGTCCACGCCGGCGCGAGGACGGTACGTGGTCGGGTGCGGCGTACCCGACGGTGATGGCGCCGATCGGGTGGTGCGTCGGCGGCACGCCGAACGCGGCCCGAAACGCGTCGAGCCGCTCGGGCGGAATGCCGAAGAAGCAGGCCGCGAGCCCCTGGTCGACCGCGCTGAGCAGGATCAGCAGCGATGCCATGCCCGTGTCGATGTCCCAGTACGGCACGGGCCACCGGGACTCGTCGCGATCGGTCCAGCCCTTGTCCGGCTCTGCGTACCGGTCGAGGTAGGCGTCCTTGCTGGCCAACGGCACGATCAACACCGGAGCCGCGCGCATTCCGCGCAGCCAGCGCGACTCTATGTCGGCCTCCGTTGGCTCCTGTGGGGCGGGGGAGGCCGCGTGCCAGAACCGGTCGCGATCCTCGTCGCCGTCGAGCAGGAGGAACGCCCAGCCCTGGCTGAATCCTGCGCTGGGGGCGTGGACCGCGTGCTCGAGCAGTCGGTCCACGACGCCCGGATGAACGGGGTCATCGCGGTAGGCGCGAACCATCCGCCTTCGACGTACGACATCGCTGAACTCGGCCACGGGGCCAGTCTGCGCCATCATGGCTCTATGGACCCGCAGCCGGAGACGCACGGGCAGTCCGGGCGTGCACATGAGCGGGAGTTCGTCCGCATGTGGGACGAGCTGGAGCCGATCGGACGGGACAGGTCCACCGGCGGCTACCACCGGTACGCGTGGAGCGACGCAGACCTCCTGCTGCGGGAGTGGTTCGCGGGAGAGGCCGCCGCGCGGGGCTTGGAGCTCACCGACGACGGCAACGGCAACCAGCTCGCCTGGCCCGCGGACGCAGAGCTGGCGGGGCGCGGCGACGCCGTGCTCGTCGGGTCGCACCTGGACTCGGTGCCCGACGGCGGCGCCTACGACGGCCCGCTCGGCGTGGTGAGTGCGTTCGCCGCGCTGGATCTGCTGGCCGAGCGCGGCGTGCGGCTCGACCGCCCGGTCGTCGTGGCCGGTTTCAGCGACGAGGAAGGCTCGCGCTTCGGCATCGCGTGCGCGGGCTCTCGGCTGATGACCGGCTCGCTCGCGCCCGATGCCGCGCTCGGTATGCGCGACCGCGACGGGTTGAGCCTCGCCGAGGTCCTCAGTGCGCGCGGCCGCGACCTCGCCGCTGTCCGCCCCCGCCCCGACATCCTGGATCGGGTCAGCGCCTTCGTGGAGCTGCACGTCGAGCAGGGTCGCGGACTCGCCGACATGGACGCTGCCGTCGGGGTCGCGTCGGCGATCTGGCCGCACGGGCGCTTCCGCCTCGACTTCACCGGCGAGGCCAACCACGCCGGCACGACGCTGATGCAGGACCGGCGCGACCCGATGCTCGCCTTCGCCGCGGCGGTGCTGGCAGCCGACGAACACGCACGCGAGGCGGGTGCGCGGGCGACCTTCGGGCGGGTCGAGGTGCTGCCCGGAGGCACCAACGCGATCCCGTCGTCGGTACGCGCCTGGCTGGATGCGCGTGCCCCCGACGAGGCGAGCCTCGTCGCCCTCGTAGAGGCCATCACCCTCCAGGCGCGCGGGATGAGTCGCCGCGACGGCACGGGACTGGACGTCACTCCCGAGTCCGTCAGCGCTGCGGTCTCCTTCGACACCGCGCTGCGCGACGCCGCCGCCGCCCTGCTCGGCGGTGCGCCGGTGCTGCCGACGGGCGCGGGGCACGATGCCGGTGTGCTGTCGCAGCACGGTGTGCCGACCGGGATGCTCTTCGTCCGCAACCCGACCGGGGTGTCGCACTCGCCGTACGAGCATGCCGACCCGGACGACTGTCTCGCCGGAGTACGCGCGCTGGCCGACGTCCTGGCGCACCTGGCCGCGGCGTGACCGGCTTCTGGTGTGCCCACGCCGCAGTCGGCGCCGATCTGAGGATCGAGCGGGCCGTGCGGGTCGATGTCGCCGCGGGCCGGATCACCGGCGTCGATGCGGGCGCCGTCCCAGCGGCAGGGTTGACCGTCCTCGACGGCCTCGTCGTCGGCGGGCTCGCCAACTGCCACAGCCATGCCTTCCACCGAGCCCTGCGCGGACGGACCAACGGCGGTGACAGCTTCTGGTCGTGGCGCGAGCAGATGTACGCGCTCGCCGCCGTGCTCGATCCCGAGCTCATGCACCGCCTGGCTCGGGCGGTGTACCGCGAGATGGCTCTGGCCGGCATCACCTGCGTCGGGGAGTTCCACTACCTGCATCACGGCCCGGACGGCACCCCGTACGACGACCCGAACGCGATGGCCGAGGCATTGGTCGAGGCCGCCCGCGACGCTGGCATCACCATCGCACTGCTGGACACCTGCTACCTCGCGGCCGGCTTCGACGAACCCCCGACCGCCGTCCAACGCCGCTTCAGCGATGGTGACGCCGATCGGTGGGCTGCTCGCGTCTCGGCCCTGCACGCTCGCTACGCCGGTGCCTCCGATGTCACGATCGGGGCCGCGATCCACTCGGTACGCGCCGTGCCGGCCGACCAGTTGCCAGTCGTCGCCGACTGGGCGCGCGAGCACGAGGCACCGCTGCACGTCCACCTGTCCGAGCAGCCGGCCGAGAACGCTGCGTGCCTGGCGCGGCACGGCACGACACCGACGGCGCTGCTGGCCGCGGCGGGTGTCTGGGGCCCCGCCACGACTGCGGTGCATGCCACCCACCTCACCGACGGCGACGTCACGATCTTGGGTGCCGCGGGCGCGTACGTCTGCTTCTGTCCCACCACCGAGCGCGACCTCGCTGACGGCGTCGGCCCGTCGGTGGCGCTGCGCGCCGGCGGTGCTCGCCTGACCCTCGGCACCGACAGCCACGCCGTCGTCGACCTGCTCGAGGAGATGCGTGCGGTGGAGCTCGACGAGCGGCTCGTCTCGGGGCGCCGCAGCTCGTGGCCCGCGCCCGCGCTGCTGGCAGCCGGTACGGGCACCGCACACGCCTCGTTGGGCTTCGGCGGTGCCGGGACCATCGAGCCCGGTGCGCGCGCCGACCTGGTGCACGTCGCCTGGGACTCGGTACGCCTGGCCGGAGCACCCGTGGGACTGGACGCGCTCGTCTTCGCCGCCGGGGCTGCCGACGTACGGGACGTGGTGGTTGCCGGCGAGCGGCTCGTCTCGGACGGGACGTACGCCTCGGGCGAGGACGTCCCGGCCGAGCTGGCTGCCGCGATCGACGAGTGCTGGAGACGTGCCCGATGAGCCTTCTGGTGACCGGGATCGGCGAGCTGGTCACCGGCGATCCACAGGTCGGTGACGGCTCGCCGCTCGGCGTGCTCCGCGGCGCGGCGTTCGTCGTCGACGCCGGCACGGTCCGGTGGGTAGGAGACGCCGTCGGTGCCCCGGCAGCCGACCAAGCAGTCGACGTCGCCGGCCGCAGTGTGATCCCCGGCTTCGTGGACTCCCACAGCCACCTCGTCTTCGCCGGTGACCGGTCCGCGGAGTTCGCGGCGCGCATGGCGGGCGAGACATACTCCGCCGGCGGGATCCGGGCGACGGTCGCCGCGACCCGTGCGGCCGGTGACGAGCAGCTCGCCGCCCAGCTGTCACGCCACGTCGCGGAGATGGCGCGGCAGGGTACGACGACCGTTGAGATCAAGAGCGGTTACGGCCTCACGGTCGCCGACGAGGCCCGCGCCCTCGCCCTGGCGGCGGCAGTGACGCGCGAGACCACGTTCCTCGGTGCCCACGTCGTGCCGCAGGAGTACGCCGACGACCCCGCCGCGTACGTCGACCTGGTGACGGGGCCGATGCTGACCGCATGCGCCGCGCATGCGCGGTGGATCGACGCGTTCTGCGAGGTCGGGGCGTTCGACGTCGATCAAGCCCGCACCGTGCTCGAGGCCGGTCGCG
>Ga0136614_10002692_pt1 | contig 11142 bp, 11 predicted proteins | sample AntDrymUQ2792106_2_FD_106643 | JGI IMG/M metagenome (GOLD analysis project Ga0136614, IMG submission 106643) | Polar desert sand microbial communities from Dry Valleys, Antarctica - metaG UQ279 (21.06) | ecosystem: Environmental > Terrestrial > Soil > Desert | place: Antarctica: Dry Valley... | reverse complement strand
GAAACCGGGAGGGCGATTCGCGTGGAACGCGTTCGTCTTCGACCCGCACATCGCGGTTCGGATGGACGGAGTTGCGCGGCCGCATCTCGACTCCGAGACGATCTGGGAATACGCCGCGCACCGGCCGGAGGACAACCGCATCGACATCACGGCCTTCATCGGCGAGCCCGGCCAGGGACGCCGCGACCTCCAGCTCTGGTGGCTCACGCGGTCCGAGTGGGAAGGGTTGATCGACGTGTCCGGCCTCGAGGTGGAGGCGCTCTACGGCTGGTTCGACAGGCGGCCGTTCGACGACGAGAGCCGGGAGTTCGTATGGGTCGCCCGGAAGCCCTAGCCGCCAGCCCGTACGACTCGATCGCGGAGCTCTACGACCCGTGGAGCCTGAGCGTGACCGAGGACATTCCGTTCTACGTCTCCGAGGCTCGTAAGGCCGGCGGGCCCGTCGTCGAGCTCGGCGTCGGCACCGGCCGGATCGCCGTGCCCTCCGCGGTCGCGGGGGTCCGTGTGATCGGCATCGACTCGTCCGAAGGGATGCTGGCGATCTGCCGCCGCCGGGCCGACGCGGCGGGAGTGGGCGACCTCCTCGACCTTCGGCCGGGGGACATCGGCAGGCCGCCGGTCACCGAACGCGTCTCGCTCGTCACGTGTCCGTTTCGCTCGTACCTCCACCTGCTCGATGCACCGGCGAGGCTCCAGGCCCTGCGGAACGCGCGCGAATTGCTCCTCCCAGGAGGGCGACTCGTCTTCGACGTCTTCTCGCCGCGTCAGGACGACATCGAGGAAACGCACGGACGCTGGATCGAGCGGGAACCCGGCATCTTCGAGCGCGCCGGGTGGGATTCCGAGGCGCGAACGCTCACGCTGTCGGTTCGCGGCCCGAGCGGGGAATCGACGATGCAACTCGCCTGGATCTCGGTCCGCGAGTGGAAAGCCGCCCTGACCGAAGCAGGATTCAGCGTGGATCGGGTTTACGGCTGGTTCGACTACCGGCCGTACCGGCGCGGCGAGGACATGGTCTTCGTCGCGAGTCGAGCCGAGGGTTAGAGCAGCCGGACGTCGTCGCCCGCGGCGACTTCGCCGGTCCGAGTCACGCGGGCGAGCATCCCGCGCTTCCCGTCGATCTCAGCCTGCAGCCCAGGGCGGAGCTCGTCCATCCGGGAGCACGGATCGCAAACCATCGTGATCTCGAACTCGGCGCTTCCGACCTCTACGCGCTGGCCCACCGGCCAGGTGTGGACGTCATCGCCTTCGACAGTGAAGTTTTCCCGGATCCGGCCGAACTCCACCCCGAGCACCTCGAGGTGCTCCGCGGACGCGAACAGCACCTGGCGCTTCGTCCCGGCTCGGGCATGAGCACACCCTTCGAGGCCGTGGCCTTCGATCGCCTGCACTCGCTCTTGTGCGTCCATGCGGCCGCTGCCTTTCGCAGGCGACGTCCAGAGGGCGGCGACTCGTGCCATCACCTCGACTTTATCTGTCGCGCCCACGCCACTCGTAGAGCGCGATCGAGCCCGTCATGGCGACGTTGAGCGACTCGGCGCCAGATTCGAGCTGAATTGTCACGCTTTCGTCACACGTCGCGGCGACCTCGTGCGGTAGCCCCTCCCGCTCGGCGCCTAGGACGAAGAGCGTCGGCCCGGCAAGATCGACCTGGTGAAGCGGCTTGCCGCCATGGGCGACGAGCGCGAGCCTGCGCCCGGGTGCGTTGTCGAAGGTCGCCAGAGGAACGCGGAAAACCGCACCGGCCGATGCTCGCAAGGCCTTCGGCCCGGTCGAGTCGGCGCAATGCTCGGAGAGGGCCACGAAGGCGGGGCCGAGTCCGTCCGCCGCGCGGATGAGCGTGCCGACGTTGCCCGGATCGGCAACGTGCCAGAGCGACAGACCAACAGGAGGTGAGGAGGGTGGATCCAGACGAGGCAGATCCTCGCGGCGAAAGACGCCGATCACTCTCGGCGGGTGGCCAAGCGACGAGACCTCGGCAAGCAATCGTGGCTCGACGGCCTCGGCATCGGGAAGGCTTTGGACCGGGCGCTCGGCGTCGGCGAGCAGCTCGACCGGTGGCACGCCGGCCGCGAGCGCCGCCTGGATGAGGTCCTCGCCCTCACAGACGAACAGGCCGAGGCGTTCACGCTGGTTTCGCGACGAGAGCCGGCGAATCAGCCGGAGGCGAGGATTTGACGAGGAGGTGATCACGCGGGCTGCTCGAGCCAGTCGAGCCACTGGCCGTGGAAGCCTGCGTGCGCGAGGAGCACCGCCTCGTCGTCGGGCCAGAGCCGGATCCAGAGGCCGTAGAAGCCGTGCTCATCCTCCGTCGGACGCCCGGTCCAGACGAAGCCGAGCGGAAACTCGCGTCCGGCAGCCTCGACTGCTGCGACGACTCGCTCCTGATCCTTGCCGACGTAGCCGAGGACGGCGGTTTCGAACACGATCGTGAGCGCACCGAGCTTGCGTTCGGCGAGAACAGCGGGCAAACGGTCGGCGATGTGGCCTTGCTCGAGCGCCGGTGGGTCGGCGCGCAGCGTCTCCACCGCCTGGTCGAGTCGCTCGAGCCGGTGGGCCTGGTCGGCCCAGACGAACGCCTTCAGCAGGAGGGCGTCCTCTGGTCGGGTCACGTCGATCGGCGACAGGTCGACGCCGCGCCGGTGCCGGACTACCGGGCGGAGAGCGAGGAGCTCTCGTGGCACGGGCCGGCGCTCCTCGCCGGACAGCTCGAGCGGTGCGCCCTTCGGGCCCCAGTCGCCCGCCTCATAGCTGTAGTGGTAGCGATCCCAGACGAGATTGAGGCCTGCGCTCGGACCGAGCTCGAGCAGATCGAGTACCTCGACGCCTGCGCGATGCGCGATCTCGAGGAAGCAGGGAAGGAGCATCCAGCTCCGCTGAACCTCGTTCGTCTGAACGCCGCGCTCCTGGATGAAGCGGCGCAGCCAGTCGCCCCGCTCGCGGATCACCGCCACCGGATCGCCCCAGGGGTCGATTCCTTCGCTCAGTGCGAGGTAGTGGAGCCCGCCGAGAAGTTGGAGCGGGCGATCCCAACGATCGTCGTCGACGAGCTCACGGACGGCAGGCTCGTCGGCGAGCCGACGGCACAGATCCGCGTAGAGCTGCGAGCCCGAAAGCTCGCACTGCTCCGCCTGGTGGAGAAAGACCCGCTCGAGCTCGGCGGTCAGGTCTCGAGCGCGGCCTTGGCCTGCTCGGCGATCTTGCCGAACGCCTCAGGGTCGACCACGGCGATCTCGGCGAGCACCTTGCGGTCGAGCTCGATTCCCGCCTTTCGGCACCCCGACACGAACTGGTTGTAGGACAGCCCGTGCCCACGCGCGGCGGCGTTGATCCGGATGATCCAGAGCCGCCGCATGGTGCGCTTGCGCGCCTTGCGGTCCCGGTAGGCGTAGACGAGCGAGTGCTCGACCTGCTCCTTCGCGGCCCGGTACGTCGAGTGTTTGAGCCCGACGTAGCCCTTGGCCGCCGCGAGAACCTTGCGGCGCTTCTTGCGCCCGTGGACGGATCGCTTGACCCTGGGCATCAGCGACTCCGCTTTTTGCCGCCGAGCATGCGGACGACCTCGCGGTAGTCGCTGCCCGAAAGGGCGGCCGGACGACGAAAACTACGCTTGCGCTTCGCTGACTTCTTCTCGAGCAGATGGCTCTGCATCGCCCGGCGGCGCAGGATCTTCCCCGCTCCCGTCACCTTGAAGCGTTTCTTCGCTGCTTTCGATGTCTTCTGCTTTGGCATCTTTGGTTGCTCCTGCGCTCTTCGTGGGGCCGATCACCATCACCATGTTCCGTCCGTCGAGGAGCGGCGGCGACTCGACCAGGCCGATCTCCTTCACGTCCTCAGCGAGCCGCATCAGAAGGTCTCGGCCCCGTTCCGGATGGGTGGTCTCCCGCCCGCGGAACATGATCGTGACCTTGACCTTCGCGCGCTGGTTGAGGAACCGAACGACGTGGCCTTTCTTGGTCTCGTAATCCTGGATTGCGATCTTCGGTCTGAGCTTGATCTCCTTGACGTGGACCTGGGACTGGTGTTTACGGGCGAGCTTGGCCTTCTGCTCCTCCATGTACCGGTACTTCCCGTAGTCCATGACCCGGGCGACCGGCGGCGACGCCTGCGCGGCGACCTCGACTAGGTCGAGGTTCTTGCTGTAGGCGTATTCGAGGGCTTCGTTCGTCGCCTTGATCCCGACCTGCTCGCCACCCTCGTCGATCAGCCGCACCTGCGGCACTCGGATCCGTTCGTTGATCCGGGTCTGTGGCTCCGGGGGTGGCTCCGGACGGGAGAACCGCCTCGGCCTCAACTGGCGTTCACCAAGCTCGTCTGCTCCTCCTTGTCAACGACAAAACCGCTGCACGCAGCGGCTCCAGACATTTCCTCGCCTCGTTTGAACCTGTAGCCTCGCGTCTCCACGCTGCTGAGGTGAGGGAAAACTGCTGCGCCCCTGCTTGCAGGCTCACACCTTAGCAACGAGTTCCCGCAGCAACTCGTCAAGACTCAGCGACGATCGTTCCCCGCCTCGTTTGCGCACAGCAAGCGAGTTTTCCGACTCGCGGTCGCCGTACACGACGACGTACGGGATCTTCTCCAACTCGGCGTTCCGAATCCGTTTGCCGACCGTCTCGTCGGAGTCGTCGACCTCGACTCGGTAGGCGGAAAGCTTGTCCGCGAGCGCCCGCGACGCCTCGCGATGGTCCTCACCGACCGGCACGATGCGCACCTGGATGGGCGCGAGCCAGACGGGGAACGCGCCGCCGTAATGCTCGATCAGGATCCCGATGAAGCGCTCGAGCGAGCCGAAGAGCGCGCGGTGGACGACATACGGCGTGTGCTCCACGTTGTCGGGGCCCATGTAGGTGAGCTCGAACCGGGCCGGCATCTGGGAGTCGAGCTGAATCGTCCCCATCTGCCATGAGCGTCCGAGCACGTCGGTCATGTGCAGGTCGATCTTGGGCCCGTAGAACGCACCGTCCCCTTCGTTGAGCTCGTACTCGAGATCGCGGCGGTCGAGCGCCGCGCGCAATGCGCCTTCGGTGAAGTCCCACTCCTCGTCCGTGCCGAGCTTGTTCTCGGGGCGGGTGGAGAGCTCGAACCGGGCCTCCATGTCGAAGATGTCGTAGACGTACTTCGCGTAGTCGAGGCAGCCGAAAATCTCCTCCTCGATCTGGTCGGGCGAGCAGAAGATGTGGCCGTCGTCCTGTGTCACGTGCTGGACGCGGAGGAGCCCGTGAAGCGTTCCAGCGCGCTCGTTTCGGTGCAGCGTCGACGACTCCGCATAGCGGAGCGGCAGGTCGCGGTAGCTCCGGAGATCGCTGCCGAAGAGCAGCATGTGACCCGGACAGTTCATCGGCTTCATTCCGAGCGTCCGCTCTTCCCCGTACGGGACGAGGAACATGTCGTCGCGGAATTTCTCCCAGTGGCCAGAGGTCTTCCAGGTCTCGACGTCGTAGAGAAGCGGTGTCTTCACCTCGACGTACCCGCGGCTTGCGTTCTCGCGCCGCCGGAGATCCTCGAGGGCATTCCAGACCACCATCCCCTTCGGGTGCCAGAAGGGCATGCCGGGCGCGTGGTCGGACAGGTGGACGAGGTCGAGCTGGACGCCGAGGCGGCGGTGATCGCGCTTCCGCGCCTCCTCCAGGCGCTCGAGGTGCGCCTTCAGGTCCTCCTCGGAGTAGAACGCTGTCCCGTAGATCCGCGTCAGCTGCGTGTTGCTCTCGTCGCCCCGCCAGTACGCGCCCGCGAGGCCGGTCAGTTTGACCGCCTTGATCGGCTTCGAGTTCTGGAGGTGCGGCCCGCGGCAGAGGTCGGTGAACTCGCCCTGTGTGTACAGGGAGATCTCGCCTTCCGCCGTGTCGACGAGCTCGACTTTGTAGGGCTCTCCCTCAGCCGCGAAGCGTTCGAGCGCCTCTTCGCGCGAGATCTGCTCACGCTGCCAGGACCGGCCCTCGGCAAGCTCGCGTCGGATCTCCTCCTCGATGCGCTCCAGGGCATCCTCGGCGATCGACTCGGGGAACTGGAAGTCGTAGTAGAAGCCGTTCTCGATCGGCGGGCCGATCGCGATCTTCACGCCCGGGTAGAGCTTTCGGACGGCCTCGGCCAGCAGGTGCGCAGTCGAGTGGCGAAGGACGTGGAGCGCGTCGGGATCCTCTCGGTCGCGCGTCGTGAGGATCTGAATCTCCTGCCCCTCCTCGAGGGGGAGACGGAGGTCCTGCACTGCACCGTTCGAGCGAACGAGCACCGCTTGCTCGGCCAGTTTCGGCCCGATTGCCGCAGCCGCATCGAGCCCGGTTGCGCCCTCCGGAAGCTCCAGCTCCGACGAATCAGGCAGGATGACGTGCATGGACGAGAAGGTATCGCAGCACCCCAGGGACGACGATCGAAACGACGAGGTCGAGGGATCGCCGGTTCCCGACCCCGAAGAGGAGACCGGAACGGCAGAGGACGATCCCGGCGCGGACTAATAGTCTCCGAGCCCTCCTGTCGTTTCACCCCTTGCCGCACCGGGAACGCGGATGAAAAGCGACAAGGAGGCCAACTACATGGGAAACAGCCACCGCATCGGTGATCTGATGACCAAAGACCCGCGGACCGTCGGCGAAGACGCGTCCGTCGTCGACGCCGCCCGGGTCATGCGGGACGACGACGTCGGCCTGGTGCCGATCGTCGAGGGCGAACGCCTGGTCGGCACCATCACCGACCGTGACATCGCGATTCGTGTCGTCGCGGAGTCCCGCGATCCGAGCTCCCTGAACGTTCGGGACGTCGCATCGACCGATCTCGTCACGATCGACCCGCAGCAAGAGCTCGACGAGGCCCTTCGCCTCATGGCTCAACACCAGGTGCGCCGGCTGCCGGTCGTCGAGGAGGACGGTCGCCTCGTCGGAATCGTCTCGCAGGCGGACGTCGCGCTCCACGGCGACGATTCGGAAACCGGACAGGTCGTCCAACAGATCTCGCAGTAGCCGCAGAGTCTCGATCGCCAGGACGAACACGCGGACCCCCCGAGCTAGCCGGGGGGTCCGTCTGCAATCGCGGCTCGAAATCGTCCAGGACCTAGGGCCAGATCGGGCCGCTTGTCGCGATGTCGGGCAGCGACGCGAGCACTCCCAACAAGACAGCGAGGCGTGAAATCACCGGGACCTCCCTTCGAATTCCTACAGTGGGACAGTCCCGGGCCCGGGGACACCCATTACTATAGAAAGACAAGAGGACGGAGGCAGTCATTTGCCGAGGCGAAAGTCGACCCATGTAGACGATCCAGCAGCCGTCGCCCGGCGGCTGAAGGACGCGCGCGGGCGCGCCGGCATCAGCCAGCGCCAGCTCTCATTCGAGGGCTGCTCGCCCGCCTATATCTCGCGAATCGAGGCAGGAGAGCGCATCCCTTCACTCCAGCTGCTTCGCGAAATGGGTCGACGTCTCGGCGTCAGCGAGGACTATCTCGCCACCGGGCTCGAACGCGAAGCCGGTGGCGAGGATCGCAAGCTGCTCGATGCCGAGGTCTCACTCCGCCTGGGCGAGCTGGACGAGGCTGTACGCCTCTACACGGAAGTTCTGGACGCGGCGGTGACCACGTCAGTCCGAGCCCGGGCGCTCGCCGGCCTCGGGCAAATCGCTTACGAGCGGGGGGAGCCGCGACGCGCGATCGAGCTGTTGGAGCAGGCCGTGCGAGTGTCGAATGTTGCGGTGTCGGATCAGCCGGCCCTCGCCGACACACTCGGACGGGCCTACGCGGCCGTTGACGACTTCGGGCCTGCCCTGCGGATCTTTCGCCACTCGCTCGCCGCCGCCGAGGAGCGAATGGACACCGTTGAGTCGATCAGGTTCGGCGTGCTCCTCGCGAACACCTATATCGACTCGAACGAGCTGGCGGCCGCCGAGACCTTGCTCGAGAAGACCGTCGCCCTCGCGCCGAACGCCTCCGACCCGATCTTCCGCGCCCGAATCTTCTGGTCCCAGTCGCGGTTGTACGCGATGCGCGAGGACGCAACGACCGCCGCCCGCTACGCCCGCAAGGCGCTCGAGCTCCTCGAGCTCACCGAGCACACCCACTATGCAGCCCGCGCCCACCACCTCCTGGCCCACGTCGAGCTCGACCGCGGCAATGCAGCCGAGGCGCTCGACCTGATCGACCGCGGCCTCCCGCTCATCGGAGCGAGCGGGAACCGTGCCGAGCTTGCTCTGTTCCGCCTCGAGCGGGCCCGCGCTCTGGTCGAACTAGATCGGAAGGAAGAGGCCGGCGTGCTCGCAGCCGAGAGCGCCGAGCTCCTGACGGAGGTCGCGCCCCACGACGCCGGCCGTGGGTATGCACTGATCGGGGAGATCCTCGAAGCCGTCGGGGATACCCGCGGGGCCTGTGAGCGCTACGAGCAAGCGCTCGCGCTTCTCGAGGGCGGCCCGCTCCGCTACATGATCGAGGTGTACGGCAAGCTCGCCGCGCTCCATGAGGCGGAGGGCCGCTCTGAGGAAGCCCTGGCGGTGCTGAAGGAAGCCATGGTCGTCCAGGCGCCGACTGTCGGCGTCTCCACCTAGCCCTGTCAACCCCGCTGGTAAGGAATTGGTCCCTGACTGGGTTACATGAGGTGAACCCCATCGGGGGCTTTGACTCGGTATGGCGACATCGGAAACGATCGGAATCCAGCTGCGACATGGGCTTTCGGCCCTGGCAGCGACTGCTGCGGCAACGGCGGCGGTCACAGGAGCTGCGCCGGCGGCGAGCGCGCCCTCCCCGGAGATCAGGGCGTATAAGCCGGTCGCCGACTCCTACGTCTCCTCGCTTCGGCCCCACACGAACTTCGGGCGGTCGACCATCCTCCGCGTCGGCGGCGCGCCAGAGACCACTGCGTATCTCCGTTTCGAGCTCAAGAAGATGAGCGGGAACGTGACGAGCGTGACCCTACTCCTGCGGCCCCGGTCACACGCAAGAGCCCGCTTCGCTGTACGCCGGGTCACGGCCCGCGGATGGACGGAGAGACGACTCACGTTTGCCAATGCGCCGGTGCCGTCCGCGCGCTATACGGCGGCCAGGCCGGTGCGAGTCGGTGCGTGGAACGCGATCGACGTCACGTCGTTCGTCGAGGGTGGCGGCGAAGTGAGCCTGGCGATCACGACTCGCGCGTCGAAGAAACTGTCCTTCGCCAGTCGCGAGTCGCGCCACCCACCTCGGCTCGTCGTCCGGTCGGGCGAGAAGGACGTAGACGGCCTCGTGCTCGAAGCTCTGCTCGACGACTGACCCGTAGGATCGCGTCGTGCGACCACGGCCGGCCCGAGTCGAGCGGCTGCCGGAGCAGTACTTCACGGCGCTTTTGACGCGCGTCGCCCAGGAGGCGCAGGCGGACGGCGAGGAACTGCTCGACCTCGGTCGAGGGAACCCCGAAGTCGGCCCTCCGCCCCATGTGGTCGAGCGTCTCTCCTCCGCGGTGCAGGAGAATGGAGCGCACGGCTACCCGCCGTTCCGGGGCCTACCGGAGCTCCGAGAGACCATCGCACGGCGGTATCGAGACGTGTACCGCGTCGACCTCGACCCTGACACCGAAGTCGCCGTGGTGCCCGGGACGAAGACCGCCCTCGTGGAGCTCGCTCTCGTGCTCGCCGAGCGCGGCAGCGGGATCCTTCTTCCCGATCCCGGCTACCCGGACTACCCATCTGGGGTTGCGCTAGCGGCTGCGCGGCCTCTCCCGCTTCGGCTGGATCCGGAAGCTGGCTGGGCTCCGGATCTCGAACGCGCGCCGCGCGAGGATGTCGCCGCCGTCTACCTCAACTTCCCCTCGAATCCCTGCGCGGTCGCGGCGCCGCCCGGCGTCTTCGAGCAGACCGTCCGCTTCGCCGAGGAAAGCGGCGCGGCCATCGTGCACGACTTCGCCTACGGCGACCTCGTGTTCGACGGCCGAAAGCCGGAGAGCTTTCTCGCCGAACCGGGTGCCAAGGAGGTCGGCGTCGAGATGTTCTCGATGTCGAAGACGTACGGTATGGCGGGGTGGCGGCTGGGGTTCGTCGTCGGCAACCCGGAGATCGTCGCCCGCGTCAACCTCCACCAGGATCACGTCCGGGCCGGGATCTTCACCGCGGTGCAGGAGGCCGGAATCGCGGCGCTCGCCGGGCCGCAGGACTCCGTCGAGGAGCGACGCGCCCGGTACGAGGCGCGGCGTGACCGGGTCCTGGCTGCGCTCGAGGAGACTCAAGTCCGGCCGCCGGTCTCGGAAGGAAGCTTCTACGTCTGGCTCCGGCTGCCCGACGGCGTCACGGCGGAGACCCTGCTGACGGAGTCCCGGATCGCCCTCGCGCCGGGCGAGGGGTTCGGCGAGAGCGGTGCCGGGTGGGCGCGCCTCTCCCTCGCGGTGCCCGACGCCTCGCTCGACGCGGGGCTCGAGCGTCTCGTCGACGCGTTCGGCTAGGCGAGGCCGCGCGCGAGCCCGGCGACCGTGTCTTTCATGACCTGCTCGGTGCTGTTCTCGTACCGGAAGTGATAGGCGCCGAACCCGGCGACCGCCGTCCGCGCCCGCTCGTCGACGTATTTCGCGCGCCAGCGGTTCACCTCGGCCCGCGGATCGCGGCTCACGTTGCCTCCGAGCCCGGGAGCGAGGTGCCAGCCGGGCGTCATCCCGACGACGTACCGCGCCGCAAGCCTCCTGCGGATCTCACCGCGTGATCGTGCTAACTGGCGTTGCATGGCCGCCTGTTCCCGCGCGCGGACCTCCGGGTTACCTGTGAACGGCGGGTATTCCTCCCCCACGAGTCCGAAGGCCGCCGAGTCCAGCGCTCTCCAGAACGCCCTGAGCTCTGCGTCCACCGGCAGGCTGGCGATCCGAAGTGCCGCGAGCGACGCCCAAACGAAGCCGATCCGCGGGCCGTCGCCGAACTCGATCCGCCCGAAGTTGAGCCCGTGTAGGACGCCGCGCGTGAACTCGCGCCATTGCCGCCCCTGACCGCCGCTCAGCTCGGAGACGAGCTCGTCGAGCTGCCACGCGTCCACCCGGACGCGCTCGTCCTCAGCGAGCCGGATCTCGTCGCGAAACCGCCGGCCGAGCTCCCTCCCCCACGCCAGTCGCTCGCGCGGCGGCAGCCGCATGAGCGAGGTGAGCGACGGAAGCTTGCCCTCGTAGCGAGGATCGTCGGCCCCCTGGACCCGCCGCCGGCTCCAGAACGACGTCGGCT
>Ga0136614_10002691_pt1 | contig 11143 bp, 7 predicted proteins | sample AntDrymUQ2792106_2_FD_106643 | JGI IMG/M metagenome (GOLD analysis project Ga0136614, IMG submission 106643) | Polar desert sand microbial communities from Dry Valleys, Antarctica - metaG UQ279 (21.06) | ecosystem: Environmental > Terrestrial > Soil > Desert | place: Antarctica: Dry Valley... | reverse complement strand
AGCGCGGCGCGGAGGCGGTCGCTGTAGAGCGTCGCAATCGCAAACACCATGTGGCCGCCGTAAGAACCGCCCGTCACCATGATGCGGTCGGCATCCAGGTCGGGGCGCGTCTTGATCCAATCAAGCAGCGCGCCGATGTCTTTGTACGTGTCTTCGCGCAGGAGACCATTGTCGAGTTTGAGGAACGTCTTGCCGTAGCCGCGAGAGCCGCGCACATTCGGGAAGATCGTCGCGACGCCCATCTCGTTAAGGAGGTAGTTGTTGCGGTTGAGGAAGCCGGGCTGCGCCTGGCCTTCGGGGCCACCGTGGATGTTGATGATGACCGGACGCTTGCCCGTGAATTTTGCGGGCGGCATGTACATCAACCCTGAAATCATTTTGTCGTCGAAGGTCTTCCAACGCACCAACTCCGCCTCAGGGAAACTCTCTGTGTTGAGGCCGCCCGTCTCGCTCGTCGTCCAGCGTTCGACCTTGCCGGAGGTCACGTCGAGCGAGTAAACATCCGCAGTCGAGCGCGCGGAAACGAGCGTGAAGCCGAGGTCGCGGTTGTTGTCATGCCACTCGATTCCGCCGATTAACCCGACGGGCACCTGCGGCGCTTGGCTCTCCTTGCCTGACTTGGTGTCGAGCAGCCTCAGCCGGCTGATGCCGTCTTCATTGCTCACAAAGGCGATCATCCGACCGTCTTCCGAAATCTCAAAACTCTCCACGTCCCACTTGATGTGGTCGGTCAGATAGGTGTGCTTCTTCGTCGCCAGGTCGATGTAGGCAAGGCGTCGGAACTCTGACTCGCGGTCGGTCGTGACATAGAGGCCTTTGCCGTCTTTGCTGAACTGCGCGCCGCCGCCGTAAGCGACCTTCTCCGCATCACCCTTCGGCATCAACAAACTCTTCTCGCCGCTCGCCACGTCGTACAGCCACAGGTAACTTTCGTTCGCCGAGAGGTACTCGGCAACGACAATCTGACGGTCATCCGGCGACCAGTCACTCGCGCTCCAACCGCCGCCTTCGTGCTGTGCCAACATTCGCGTGTTCTTAGGTTCGCGCGGATCAACAACGTACAGGTCAACATCCTTTTTATTGCGCCGCGTCGAGCCATAGACGATGCGGTCGCCTGCGTTCGACCACGCGCTACCGGTGTTGCGCGACGTACCGTCGGTCAGCAGTGTGACGTTACCATCGTTCACATTGTAGCGGTAGAGTTGGAAGAACTCGCCGCCGCCAATGTCTTTGTTGAAGATAAAGAAGTCGCCCTTCTTCGGCTGAAACGATGCGCCGCCGATCCGTTCGGGAAAGAACGTCAACTGCCGCCGGTCGCCGCCCGGAAACTTCACGTGATGCACCTGCGCCGTGTCGCCGAAACGGGTGCTGATTAGCATCTCGCGCTTCGTCGGGTGCCAACTGCTGAGTGATGCCGCGCGGAACTCGGTGTATCGTCCGACGCTTTCGGCGATTGAAGCCGGAATTGCGGGCACACCTTCAACCACGAGATTGTCGCCCGGCGCGACTATTTTGGCGGTCTGCGCGTTTGCCACCTGGGCACAACAAATGGAGAGAATGATCAAGAGTCGAGACAAGACTTTCATCGATGAAACTCCTCGCTTGAGTTGGATAGAAAAATGTTTGGTTGACGCCCGCTAATATACCAAAACTAATGCGGCAACGACGAATCCTGAGACGCTGAACAGTATCAATTGAAGTGCGGCGTCCGGCGCGTCGATGGGGAGTGGCGTCGCGTTTAGTCGAAGCTGCGCCGGAACAGGTAGGACATTTTGATGAAGAACGTGCGACCGTTGCGGCGGAAGCCGGGTTCAAGCTGGCCGGTGAACGGGCTGAAGCCGTTGCGGTTGAGGTCGTCGTTATAGCCGACGTAGAGCGATGTCCCCGGATTCGGCGTCCACCCCAGAAGGAACTGGCCGCGCACGCCGGACGAGAGAGTCGAGTAATCCATCCGCGCGCGGGCGAACGTGAAGCGCGTGAACTGATAGGTCGAGCGCAGGGAAAAGATATTGTCGTCGAAGGCGAGGCGACCCGTGTCGCGGCGCACAAGGCGACTCTTGGTGTAGTCGAGCGAGGTGCGCAGCGCGTTCATCGGCTTGTAAGTGAAATTGGATTCGATGAAGAGCGAGTTGCCTGGGCCGGGGTCAAGCGGCACGTTGTTTTTGTCCTTCGCGGCGAGGAAAGCGGGACTGACGCGCGGGAAACGCGGCCCCGCGCCAAAGTCGTAGTCGAGCGCGCCCCACAGGTAACTGCCGAAGATGAACATCGAATACTTCTTGCTCGGCCTCGCTTCGATGAAACCATTAAAGCCGTGCTGGTGCGCGGAGCGTTCCGAGTCTTCGCCGAAGAAAGTGCCGGCGCGCGTCGCGGAGCGCTTCGGGCCGAACTCCTCTTCGATCACACGCTCGTACGCGCGCTGATAGCCGAAGCCGATGAATGTCTGGCGCTGGAGACTGAGGTTCAATCGCGTGTTGTTTTGAAAACCCTGCGAGCGCCCCTGCCAATCGAAGTTGCCGTTGAAGAAATTGAAGACCCGCCACCAAACAATCTTCGCCTTCGGTTGATCGTCGCTTTTGTAGCGCATGAAGAGCGATTGATTGTTCGAGTTAAAGCGACGATTGAAACCGACATCGGCGCGGAAGTAGCGCGAGCGGCCAAAGCCGGAATATTCGTAACCGAAGTTGCGTCCCGAATGATCTAAACTGAAAGCGTAAGCAACGCCGTTGCCGGTGCGGTAGATGTCCCGGTCGTCGTCCGAGTCGAAGAAGTTTTGGCGTGCGGTGCTGCCGAGCACTTGTGCCTGAAAAGTGGTTTTCTTGCTGAATCGGAAGCGGCCGTCGAAGCCGCCGACGTGATTATGTTTCGCGATAAAGTTATACGTCGTCGCCAATAGCCCGATGCTGTTTTCGACACCCACATCGCGTTTCAAACGCAGCACTCCGACGTAGGAATTCTTATCGAGAAACCGTTCGATGTCGGGGCGGATTTCGGGGTCGTCGCGTTCGTCCTGGCTGTAGTTACCGGGCGCGTTGTCGCTCGCCAGCATCAGGCCGAAGCTGTTGCGCCCGCGCTTGCCCGTTAACTTCACGGCGATGTCCGGGTCAACAATCGTGCGCGTGTTGACCGCCGCGACCTGCGTCCGAAAGATGTCAATGCCTTCGAGGAAGAAGGGACGCTTCTCTTCAAAGAAAATCGGGAAGCGCTGGTTCGCGGTGACGACGGTCGAGTCAGCTTCGACCTGCGCGAAGTCCGGGTTCAGCGCGAGGTCGAGTGTGATGGTTGGCGTCAGACCGAACTTCGCCGTCAGACCCGGATCAATCTCAAACGGACTGTTAACGAAGCGCCCGGCGTCGGTCATGCCCGGCGTGCTTTGAATCAGTGACTGGCTCATGGTCCGCACGCGCCGCCCCGTCTCGGAAACCGTCAGGCTCGGAATCAACTCCAGCGTCCGCTCGGTCGAGACGCCTTCAAGTCCAGTGATGTGACCGGCCTGGCCGAGCGCCGACGAATCCTCGCGCGAGATTGGCATCCACGAACTCTGCTCGCCGTTGTAACTCTGGGCCACGCGGATGATGTGCAGGCCCCACAACTTGCCCCGTCCCGCCTCGTATCGTAGCGACTTGAACGGAATCGCCGCCTCGACGGTGTAGCCGTTCTCGCCGACGACGCCCTTCGATTCGAGCACCACGTCGACGCTGAAATCTTCGTTGCCGTCCTCGGTACGCACGGCGTCGGCCTGCACGCCGAGTGGGTTGAAGAAGAACTGGTAAGCGCGGCGTTTGTCGTTGAATGTGTCGAGGATGACGCCGATCCAGTCGTCGTCGAACACCGCGTCACGCTTCGCGACCGTCGCGCGAACCTTCCCCGGTGCGTCGTAGGCACGGAACGCAAGGTAGAGAAACTTCGCGTCGTAGCCGATCATCGCCTCGGTCGGCTGCGACGGCGCGATGTTGTCGCCGGGACGTGTCTGGTAGAAATCCTTAAACACCGGCGCCCGCCGCCACACCTCTTCGTCAAGCAGACCGTCGATCACCGGCGCCGTTTCGAACTGGGCGACGCGCACTGGCGAGGCTTTTTCGGGCGACACGGTGATGATGCCTTTCGCTGTTTTCACCGTCGCCACGTTCGTGGACTTGGCGGTAGTCGCGGCCTCAGGCGTCGCCACGGGTGGCATCATCGTCGGTGCTATCAGCGGCGTGGCGGATGACGCCGGTGCAGGCAGATTGATGACGCGGGCAGGTTGCGTCTGCGCGACGCTGAGTGCTGAAAGTAACGCGCAGAGAATGAAAAATAGTGCGGCTCTCATGAAGTAAGCAGGAAGGCAAAAGTAAGAAGCAGGGAAAGAAGGTCTCTTTATTCAACCCTCTTCTCTGTGTCTTCAGCTCTGCGTCTCTCTCGTTAAAGATGAGTGTCGGCGCCACTCGATCACAGCTTCGACCACTCTTCTATGTCTTGACGCCCATCTTACTCAACTTACAAAGACGTGCGGGCCGACACTTCCGTTAACGCTTCGCGCGCAGAATAATCCGCCCGTCGCCGGTGCGAAGCTTAATCAACTTCCCGCCGCCCCCGACGCGCCAGCGCCGCGTGCGCGCCTCGGAGTCATCCGCTCCTTCCGCCGTGCCGAGTCCGTCGTTGACGACTGATTCGGCATCCGTTTCGATAGTGGCATCAGCATCGGCTGGCATTGCGAGCGAGATTGAGCCGTCGCCGGTTTCGGCATTCAGTTGCCCGAAGCGGCCGTCGAGCGTGATTCGTCCGTCGCCAGTGCGCGCCTCAGCCGTGCCGTCAAAGTCAGAGATGCGAATCTGTCCGTCGCCGGTGTTTATTCGCAACGTCCCGCCCGCGTCTGAGACATCTATCGGCCCGTCGCCGGTGTGCAGGTCGATGTCGCCGCTGACGCCTTCGACGCGAAGGCGGCCATCGCCGGAAGATACTTTCAGCGACGCATTGCGCGGGACATAAATTTCCAACTCGACCGACGCGCCGGAATTGAACGCGACCATGCGGTCATCGCGCTTGACCACTTCGCGACTAAAGTTCTTATCAAACTCGGCACTGATCGTAATCTGCGAATCGTTCTGCGTCGCCTTCAAACGTACGCCGCGCATCTCCTGATCGTCGGCAGCGCGCTTGACGGCGGTGTACGACACCTCCGGCTTGTCCCATGCACGCACCGTGATGGGGCCGTCGAATGTCTCGACGCGCACGCGCGGGACACCGCTGACCGGAAAAGATTTCGTTTCGCGCTCGATGCGGCGCGGCTCGTCACCGGAGCGCCCGCGGGTCACCAAATCTTTGTCGCGCGTGATGACGGTGCGCTGCGCGTCAATCGTGCGGCGGGCCTCGTCGACTGCCTGGCGCGTAATCTCCGCGCTATTGATGTCCCGTTGTGCTTCGCGAACCGCGTGCTGCGCCTCGCGGGCAATGCGTTGCTGCTCCCCTGCCGTTAATCGCGCCGCTCGCTCGATTTCGCGCCGCGATTCGCGCATCGCCTGCTCAACCTCGCGTTGCGTTTCACGTGTCGCCTGCTCGACCTCACGTTGCGCTTCACGTGTCGCCTGCTCAACGTCTCGCTCAAGCTGCTGCTTGTCGACGAGGCCGTCAAAATCACCTCTCGTTTCGGATAAAAGATTTCTTGCCGCGCTCGCCGCGCGACCGTCCGCCGCCCGCTTGATGCTGATCGGGCCATTAACGTTCGACAGCTTGACGCGAGCGCCGCCGCGCCCAATCACGCCGGCCAAATCGCTCCCGACGTATTCGCCGCGCCGCACCGGCAGGCCGAAATCGTTATTGATCGCGCCGTGAACCGTCGAAGCTCGCAACTCGATGTTCGCGTTCGAAGGGACCGTCAGCGTCACGGGGCCGTTGACCGAGGCCAGCGTGATCGGCTTCGCATCGTCGAGGCGGTCGAAGGTCGCTTCGAGTCGGCCGTTAATGACGGAGAGGTTCGTTTCGCCGGTCAGCCCGCGCGCCGTCACCTGCCCGTTGATCGACGAAGCGTGGACGAATCCCGCCGCACCTTCGATGTCGAGAGCGCCGTTGATGATATTGATCTTGTCGAGCCGCACGCCGCGCGGCACGGTCAGCGTGTAATCGACCGACGCCACGTTGTGGTGGCGCTCGCCGTCGTCCCTGTCGCGGCGCATCGACGAGTGTGGATATTCGGTCTTGATGCTGATGCTGTCGGCGTCGGCATCAACTTTGATCTGCGCTTCGTCAAGACGCTCGCGCGTGTCGGCGCGCTTCACGGCATCGACGCGCACCTCTTCACGGTCCCACACCGCGACGCGCACCGCGCCGTTGATGTTCTCCAGACTGACCCGCCCATTCGCCCCCGACAGCGGGTAGGTCTGGTGGAATTCGTCGCGCACCTTTCCACCCGCCTGTGCCTCCACGTCTTCGGGCGAGAACATCCGCGCCCGGCTCGATCCGCCGAGCACCGCGCCGAGCATCGCGACCGCAAGTAATAAAAATCGTTTCTTCATAATCATCGTTCACCTTTACGTTTGAATAATTACCGCAAGTGTCTATCATCGCCGGACATTCTCTTCATCCATCCCCACACTCAAACAGCTTGCGAGCGCGAGAACGGAATTCCGTACTGCTTGATCTTGTTGTTGAGCGTCGTGATTTTCATATTCAACAGCCGCGCCGCCTTTCCCTGGTGACCGCCCGTCAATTCGAGCGCGCGCCCGATCAGATTAATTTCAAAGAATCGAACCTCTTCGTAAAAGTCGATGCCGCGCCGCACGTCGGGAGAGCGATTGATTCCACTGCCATGCTCGGTTATATCGGCGAGCGCGGCGACCAAATTGTTCGCCACTTCTGCAATGCGTCTGAGATCGGCACCGCGCTCTTTCACACGCCCGCTTGATTTGTTACCAAAGCCCGCTTCATTAGTTTCCCGACCGACCTCTAACTGCTTTCGGGTTTCTATTTGAGCACTCATTGAAATTCCTCTCCTGCCGTTCCTTGAAAGATGTTTCCAAAATCCTGGCGGAGTTTGATCCATCGTTGCCAACAATTCGGCTCAACCGGCGCGCGCGAAACAATTGCCACGCGGCTACTCGCACAACTACTGTCCGCGGTGAATCTCGACGCTCCCGTTGACGGTCTTTAATTGGAGTTCACGACCGCCGCCACCGATAGTTCCGTTGAGGCGGCGGCGGCTGAAGCGTCCCTGCACCGTGACCGGAAAGTCTGTGACGATCTCGCCGTTGACCGTCTCGGCGCGAACCTCGGCACCGGCGTTTCCCGGCAGGGTCAAGTCGATGCTGCCGTTGACGGTCTCAAACTCCAGACGGCCCGCCCAGTCCGCGCGCCCCATCGCGGCGGTGATCGACCCGTTGACGGTTTGCGCCCGCGCCGTCCCCGTCGTGGAAACGCGCACGTCGCCGTTGACCGTCCGCACTTCCGCGTCGGCGGCGAGCGATTCGGCCCGCACTCCGCCATTCACTGTCCGCCCGCTGAAGCGCACGCCCGCCGGAACGCGAACCACGAAATCAACTTTGACGTCGTTGTTGTTAACGTTCGAGCGCCCGCCGTCGCCGGGCTCGCAGGTGTTCGGTTTGTTCGAGTCGCTACTCGGATACACGGCGCAGAGCGTCACGCCCTCAGCGTGCTCGACGACTTGAATGCGCACCGCGCGTGGGTCGCTGCGGCGACCGCGCTTCTCTGCCGTGACCTCAACTTCACCGCCCGTCGCTGGCTCCGCGCGCACGCTGCCGTTGACGCCTTTGATTTCAATCACGCGACCCGTCGCGAGTGTCCCGCGCCAACGGAAATCTTCCGCTTGCGCTTCGTCTTCGCCGACACCTCCTGCGGCTGTGACCGCCTGACCGTCAGCCCCCCGCGCGGCCGTCTCCGACAGTCTTTGAATGGGGACACACGCCCCGACCAACTGTGCCATCAAAGCGGTCAACACCGTCGCCAAGCCGATTGTTTTAGTTGTTCGCATCTTCCTCATCCTCGCTGATTCTGCTGTGAAATTCAGCGCGTCTTATGTCAATCGCGCGGCTATCCTGCTCGCTGTCCCTTGTTGAATGAACACCGCGGCGAAATGCTTTGTGGCAAATAATTATGTGGACGAATGCTCGACGGAGTTGGAGAAGACACAAGGCACGAAAGAGAGCATCAACAGCTCGCTGGGAGCGCGGGCATCTTGCCTGCCAACGAGCCGCAGACGAGTCGCAACTGTTCGCGCTCTTTGCGCTCATGGCGGGCAGGATGCCCGCGCTCCCGGCTATAGGCAATTACAACCTGCTGTAAGTTCACTGTTTTTTGCGCAGGTAGAGAGTGCCGTTAAAGGACGAGAGGTTGACCTCGGCATCGCCCTGGCCGACGCTGCCGGTGAGGCGGCCAGCGGAGAATCCGGTGAGTGGCGCGGGGCCACCCTGACTTCTGACGGGGAAATCGGTGATGATCTCTCCGTCCATGACCACCCGGGCGTTGACATTGAATGAAGCGTCGCCGGGGAGTTCGAGCGTGACGTTGCCGGAATGAGATTTGAATCTATAGACGCCGCCGCGTGCCAGCGTTCCCGTCATGTGCACGTCGCCGCTGGTGCTCGAAGCGTCGACGCGCGTGTGCGCGACGTCCACCAGAGTGATGCCGCCGCTGGTCGTGCTGACGCTGAAAACGTCGCCGGTCGCAGTGGTGCGCGCGTCGGACGCTTCGATGTCGCCGCCCACCGTGCGCAGACGCACCGGCCCGCCGCTTCCCTTCAGAAAGATGTTGCCGCTGATCGTTACCACGTCGAGGCAACCGGTGACGTTACGCACCTCGATGCCGCCGCCGCCGCTGCGCAGATGCGCCGTCGCGACCTCCGAAACGTCCAAGTCGCCGCTCCCGACTTTCAGGACGACGTTCGCGCCGCGTGGCACGTCCAACTCGATGCCCGCCGAGCCTCCGCACGCACCAGCCGAGACGTTATCCTTTTCATCGTCGGACACAAGCACTTCGACGCGGCCACCCGCTACTGCTTCCGCGCGGTTGGGCGATTCGATTAGTTTCAACTGAAGTTGCCCGGCGTCGGCGGAGCGGGCCCGCACCTCGCGTCGATCCCAGCCGCGCACGATCACGTCGCCCGACGCGACGCACAGCGCCACAGTGACCGTCGGCTCGACCGCGACGCGGCGCTCAATCTTTTCCGAATCATCCTCGGACGCGGAGCTTGACGCGCGAGCGGTCGGCGCGCCGCCAAGTGTGACCGATGCGGCAGGTGCAACCAGCAGCACCGTGACGGCGGCCAGCGCGCAAAACAGTTTCATGTGGACAAATATTTTCATTGACCTTCGCATCAGCATCCGGCATTAGCGTCCGATGGCGGCGACCTGTGGCTGGTCGGCGACCGCGTTCATCAAATCGATCTTGTTCTGGTAAGCCGCGAACAAAAACTCGGCGGCCTCTCGATCTTTCGGGTTGCGTCGCACGGCGCGGCGCGTCTCGCTGATCGCTTTGTCGACGACTGCGACGTTGCGCTCGTAATCGACGCGCAGCGCGGGCCGCAACGATTCGTCGCCGCCGCGCTCGACGGCCTTCGACAGCGAGTTGATTGTTCTCAGATACTCGTCTTCGCCTGGCAGTAAAACCACGTCTGTCGCTTTAACATTCCGACGAGCCTCAGACGCGAGCGTCCGGCTCATGCGCGTCGTGTTTCGATGGTTGATGGGGGCGTAGTTCACGGCTTGAACGTCGCCCGACACCGATCTTTGATTCCGCGCGTCGCCAGGTTTCGGATTCAACGCCGTAGTAGTAGACACAGACGCCTGTTTAGTTGTGATTGGTGGTGACTCTTTGACGGGTGTGGGAGCGGTGGTGCTGGTGTGCGCCAACTCGTCAGTCCCGCGACCCGTGTTAGAGACTCGCCAGATTAGCGAGCCGAAGATCACACCGAAGACAGCGACCGCCGCCAGAGACGCGAACGCGGTGCGGTGCTGCAACGACGGCGCCACAAGCGATGTCGCAAAGACCGCGAGCCACTCATGCACACGATTGACGGCGCGATGTGGTAGCGATTCATTGCGGCGCGTTCCCTGCTCGGCGATAACGGCGTCGAGGCGCGCGCGCAGACTCTCAGACGGCACCGGCGTCTGCGACCTGGCGCAAAAGATGCCAGCGAAGAAATCCAACTCATCCTCGGACTCGCGCATCGCCGCGGTACACAGCGCGCAATTCGCGAGGTGCGACGCCGCGTCGTTCGTCTCGGCGGGAGAAAGTTCGCCGTCCAGGTAGCTTTGCAGCACCCCTTCGTCCAGACATTGGTTCGTCATCGACGACCTCCGATCTTGCCGTACACCCTGATAAATTCCTTCCGCCCGCGCGCGATCAAGCTCCCGATGTTGGTTTCGTTGAGGGCCAGTGTGCCGGCGATTTCGCGATATGAAAGTCCTTGTTGTTTCAACAGCAGGCAACTCCGCATCGGCTCTTTGATATGTTCCAGCGCGCGGCGCGCTTCCTCAATCTCGGTGCGCCGCTCGTAATCAACATCAAGCGGCGCGGTCAGTCCGTCCGCTCCAATCGCGACTTTGGCAAACTCTTCTTCGCGCGCCGTCGCACGATTCCGGCCACGCAACGTATTCCGTGCCGTATTGATACAGACGCGCAGCAGCCACGCCCGCAGCAACTCTTCGCCCGGCACCGCGTCGAGGTGGCGGTAGAGCCGCAGGAAGACCTCCTGCGTGACGTCTTCCGCCAGGCCGGCGTCGCGCACAAGCGCGTACGCCGTGCGATAGACGGCGCGGTGATGCAGCATAAACGCCTCGTCAAAAACCGTAGAGGGAGCTGCCGGGTCGATGGTCTCTGGGACAGAGTAGCTCAAGGCTTTCGCTGGTTGACTCATTTGCCCGCCTTCGTGTGATAAACACCGCACCGCCGGTTTTTGTGGCAACAATTTTTCGGGCCAGGCGGCTACCGCCGGCGCGATACGGTATTGTAGGCTGTTTCAGTGGAGCAGACCGCGAATCATTTCGTCACGAAGGCGCGAACTTAACGGAAAGACTAAACGGCATAATCACGCTTCATGTTTCAGACTAATTCGCGCGAAGGGTCACACGGCACCATGCCTCACGATGAATCAATAGCCGACGGGCAGTCAGCGACGGCGACCGACACCGCCAAATTGCTGGTAGAAACTGCTGCT
>Ga0136614_10002689_pt1 | contig 11145 bp, 8 predicted proteins | sample AntDrymUQ2792106_2_FD_106643 | JGI IMG/M metagenome (GOLD analysis project Ga0136614, IMG submission 106643) | Polar desert sand microbial communities from Dry Valleys, Antarctica - metaG UQ279 (21.06) | ecosystem: Environmental > Terrestrial > Soil > Desert | place: Antarctica: Dry Valley... | reverse complement strand
TGCGGGAGGGGGCAGGTGGGTGTTGGTGGGTGGGAGCGCTCCGCGGCGGGAAGGAAGGGGGCCGCGGAGGCGTTGGCCGGCTGGGGGAGGGTTTCCGTGCCTGCGGCGAAGCGCTCCCACTCGAACACGCCCATCGGCCCGTTCCAGAAGATCGTTCGCGCCTCGCCGATCCGCTCCGCATATCGCACCTGCGTCTCGGGACCGATGTCGAGGCTGAGCCAGCCGTCCGGGACAGCGTCGACGGGGACGACCTTCCACTCGGCGTCCTCGGCGAGCTCGTCCGCGGCAACGACGTCAGTGGGTAGGTCGACCGGTGCATTGAGCGGATTTCGCGCACGCACCTCCTCGGCCATCTTGCCTCCGATCAGCATCGCGTCGGCGCGCTCGGCGAGCGAACGAAGAACACCGATCTTGTCCTCGACCTTGAGGCCCCCGACGATCGCGATGTAGGGCCGCTCGACCTCGCCGAGCAGCTTGCCGAGCTCGCTCAGCTCGCGCTCGAGCAGGAGACCCGCGTAGGCGGGGAGCAGGTGGGCAACCGCTTCGGTCGAGGCGTGCGCGCGATGGGCCGAGCCGAAGGCGTCGTTGACGTACAGGTCACCTTGAGCGGCGAGCTGCTGGGCAAAACCCACGTCGTTCTTCGTCTCGCCGGGATTGAAGCGCGTGTTCTCGAGCACCCGGATGCGCTGGTCTGGGAGCAGCGAGCGGAGGTGCTCTTCGACGGGCTGCAGCGACAGCTTCGGATCTTCGCCTTTCGGGCGTCCGAGGTGGGAGCAGACAGTCACCTCCGCCGCGTCGCGCTCCAGGAGCAGCTCGAGCGTCGGCAGGGCAGCCTCGATCCGGGTGCCGTCGGCGACCTGGCCATCCTCGAGCGGCACGTTCAGGTCAGCGCGGACGAGCACCCGCCTGCCCGCGACATCGGCATCGCGAACGGAGCGCGGGAGCCTCAATCGTCCTTCGGGATTGCCCCGACCTGGCTGTGCTTCACAGCAACCGGCCGACGAGATCGACGAGCCGACACGAGTACCCCCACTCGTTGTCGTACCAGCCAAAGATCTTGACCTGGCGGCCGTTGACCATCGTCAGCTCGCTGTCGAAGATGCACGAGTACGGCGAATGGACGATGTCCGACGAGACGAGCGGATCGTCCGAGTACTGGAGGATGCCTTCGAGCGAGTCTGCGGCGGCCGCGCGAAACACCTGGTTGACCTCCTCCTCGTCCGTCTCCCGTGCCAGCGTCGCCACGAAATCCGTTACTGAGCCGGTCGGCACCGGTGCCCGGACGGAGATTCCGTCGACCTTCCCTTTAAGCTCCGGTAGGACGAGCCCGATCGCACGCGCCGCGCCCGTGGAGGTCGGAATCAGGTTGATCGCCGCGGCGCGCGCCCGGCGCAGATCCTTGTGCGGCAGATCCTGGAGATTCTGGTCGGCCGTGTAGGCGTGAATCGTCGTCATGAAGCCCTGCTCGATCACGAACGCGTCGTGCAGCACCTTCGCCATCGCCGCCACGCAGTTCGTCGTGCACGAGGCGTTGGAAACGACGTGGTGAGCCTCCTTGTCGTACTGGTCGTCGTTCACGCCGAGCACGATCGTGATGTCGGGATCAGTCGCGGGGGCTGAGATCACGACCTTCTTGGCGCCCGCGTCGAGATGCTTCTGCGCGCCGTCGCGGTCAGTGAAGAACCCGGTCGACTCGAGCACGACATCGACGTTCATGTCCTTCCAGGGAAGCGCGGATGGATCCTTCTGAGCGAGCACCTTGAACTCCTCGCCGGCAGCTCGAATGACGCCGTCCGCGGCCTCGACCTCGCCCTCGAGGGGGCCGAGCGTGGAGTCGTACTTGAGCAGGTGGGCCATCGTCTTCGCATCGCCGAGGTCGTTAATCGCGACAACCTCGATGCCGACGTCCCGTTCGAGCTGCGCGCGGAAGAAGTTGCGGCCGATCCGCCCGAAACCGTTAATCCCTACGCGAACCGCCATGTTTCTCCCCAGGTTGAAGGTGCGCCCCGAGTGTAACCGGGTGCCCTCGGCGAGCGGCGCACGGCTGTGAGCACCGCGCTACGGGCCCGGTTCCGGTACCGCGCCGAAAGTGCGTCGCGTAAGCTCGTCGCACTTTCGGCGGAAAGCGTGCCGGTTTGTCGGCGCGTGCGTCTTCGGCCCTCCGGCCCGGAAACGGCGGGCCGGAGGGGAAGCTCCGAGGACGACCTCCCCCTCCGGTTGAACCACACTCAGGACCGATGCGTCGGACGGGGTCTGAATCCGGCGCCGGACGAGCACGGACCCGCCGATGCGGAAGTATGCACCATCTCGCGGCGCGAGAACAAGGGCTAGTAGCGTGATCTGAAACGTCCGTTGGCTTGACCGGTCGTTGCAGACGGACGAGCGGCGAAGCAGGCGGGGTCACGGGCAAAGCCCGCGACCCCTCGACGCGGCAGCGCAAGCGCAGCCGCCGCCCGCCCGTCCTGAATCTAGGCACCGCGAGCGGCGCCTAGATCTAAAGCTCGGCGAGTGCGATCAGCTTGCGGAGTCGCCGGTGAAGCGCCGCCTTCGTCGCCGGGGGGCTGCACTCGAGGGCGAGCTCGCGCAGCGACAGCGATGGGTGCCGCAGCCGGAGCTCGGCCGCCTCACGAAGCCGACCCGTCAACTCGATGAGCCGTCCTTGCTCGTCGAGGCGGCGCGCGGCGCGCCACTGCTCGTGCGCCGCTCGACTGACACGAACGAGGTTCGCGTGGTCGGCGTTGGCGAGCCGGTTGGCGCCGGCGCGCGTCAGTCCGAGCACTGCCCGCTCCTCGAGCGCGAGCACCGCGTTGCTCGCACCCGCCACCGCCAGCAGACCGGCGATCGCCTCCGTCCCCTTCGCATACGCGACCGCGTGCCGACCGCGGTCGAGCACGCTCAGGAGAACGCCCTCCCTGCTCGCGAGGGCGGTGATGAACCTCGCTCCTTCGACGCTCGCGCTGCGCATCTCGAGGTGAGGCGCGCGCGGGCCGCTCAGAGAACCGGCGCCCAGGAGCGCGCCGCGCAGGTAGGCCGCCCGGCAGCAACTGCGGGCGACAACGCGCTTCGGCGGCGACTCGAGCGGCGCGAGGCGCGCACTGAGCACCCCCGCTTCGTGCAGCACCTGGAGCACGCGCGCGTCACCCGCGACATGGAGCTGATAACGGGTGGTGCGCTCGAACGACCGGCGCCGATACGTCCTGATCTCGGAGTTGAGGTCGAACGTGCGGAGCAGCCGAAACGCACGCCGCGCGACGACCGATTCGCCCACGTCGAGGTGGGCCGAGATCTCGCCGCGACCGCGTAGATGCACGCTGCCGGCGGCGTGGAACAGGCCCGAAAGCTCGGCGAGCCGGTCGCACTCGCTGTGAGCGACGACCGACGCGAGCTCCTTGCGCAGGTCTTCAGAGAACGACACGCTCGAGCTCCAGGAGGCGTCGCTTGTAGCCGACCCCGAGCGAGCCGTACGACCCGATTCCATCCGCGCCGACCACGCGATGGCAAGGCACGACGAGCGAGAAGCGATTGCGCGCGCAGAACGTACCGACCGCGCGCTGCGCGTTCGGATGCCCGGCAAGGGCGGCCAGCTCGCCGTACGTGACCACCTCGCCGTAGGGAATCGCACGGAGAACGCACGCGACGGCGCGCTGGAACGGCGAGCACCAGTCCAGGTCGAGCTGAGTGTCGCCGAATTCGACCCGCTGCCCGCCGAAGTACCTGCGAAGCCGATCCACGAGCGGATGGCGAGACGTCAGTAGCCGGACTCCCTGTCGCTCCCGAGGCAGCTCATGTTGAAGCAGCCGCGGTCCCTCGAACCAGAACTCCCCGACGCCCCAACCGTCGGCGGTGTAGCGCACCTGCGTCGGCGACACGACCGCCAATCTACAATCGCCCTAGTGACCGCCGCCGGCCTCTCCCGCCCTCCGGCCCCGCAGAACGAGCAGGTCCGAAGTTACGCGCCCGGGTCACCCGAGCGCGGCGAGCTGAAGCTCGCGCTGCAGCGGATGGAGAGCGAGCGGATCGAGATTCCGCACGTGATCGCGGGCGAGGACGTCACCGCCGGCGAGACGTTCGAGGCCGTCATGCCCCACCGCAAGAGCCACGTGCTCGCGGACGTGCACGGCGGCGGACCGAAGGAGGTCGAGCAAGCGACCGCAGCGGCGCGAGCGGCCTGGCCCGACTGGTCGCGGACGTCGTGGGAGGAGCGCGCCGCCGTCTTCCTCCGCGCGGCCGAGCTGCTCGCGGGGCCGTGGCGGGCGACGCTGAACGCGTCCACGATGCTCGGCCAGTCGAAGACAGCGCACCAGGCCGAGATCGACGCGGCCTGCGAGCTGATCGACTTCTGGCGCTACAACGTCGATTTCATGCTCCGGATCTACTCGGAGCAGCCCCGTTCCGAGACCGGCACCTGGAACCGCCTCGAATACCGCCCGCTCGAGGGCTTCGTCTTCGCCGTCAGCCCGTTCAACTTCACGTCCATCGCCGGGAACCTGCCGACCAGCCCCGCGCTGATGGGGAACACGGTCGTCTGGAAGCCGGCGTCGACCTCGGCCTTCTCGGCCCACTTCATCATGCGGCTGCTGCAAGCGGCCGGCCTGCCCGACGGCGTGATCAACCTCGTCTACGGGTCGGGTGCGGCGATCGGAGATGCGGCGCTCGCGAGCCCCGAGCTCGCCGGTATCCATTTCACGGGCTCGACCGGCGTCTTTCAGAGCATGTGGAAGACCGTCGGTGCCAACATCGCCTCGTTTCGCAACTACCCGCGCATCGTCGGCGAGACGGGCGGCAAGGACTTCATCGTCGCCCATCCTTCGGCCGACGTGGCAGCCTTGGCGACCGCGATCGTGCGCGGGTCGTTCGAGTATCAGGGGCAAAAGTGCTCGGCCGCGTCGCGCGTCTATGCACCGTCCAACCTCTGGCCCGAGTTGCGGGACCGGCTCGCCGATGAGGTCGGAGCGCTGAAGATGGGCGACGTCGCCGATTTCTCCAACTTCATGGGCGCCGTCATCGACCGGAACTCGTTCAAGACGCAGAAGGACGCGATTGACGGAGCTCGTCAAGCCGGCGCCGAGATCGTCGCCGGCGGGGGATATTCCGACGACGAGGGTTTCTTCGTCGAGCCGACCGTCGTGAAGACCGACGATCCCGAGTTTCGCCTGCTCCGTGACGAGCTGTTCGGGCCGGTCGTGACGGCGTACGTCTACCCCGAGCGGAAGTGGTCGGAGACGCTGGACCTCGTCGACCGCACCGCCCCCTACGGGCTCACCGGTGCGGTCTTCTCGCAGGATCGAGCCGCGATTCAGGAGGCCCACGACGCGCTCGAATACGCCGCGGGCAACTTCTACGTGAACGACAAGCCGACGGGCGCCGTCGTCGGCCACCAGCCGTTCGGCGGCGCGCGCGCGTCGGGAACGAACGACAAGGCCGGCTCGATGTGGAACCTGATCCGCTGGGTGAGCCCGCGCACGATCAAGGAGACGTTCGTCCCGGCGACGGACTACCGGTATCCGTTCATGGCGCCCGAGCGCGACGGCTCGTCGCCTCCCGATCGTCCCTAGAGCTTGTCGTAGAACCGCGTAGGGTCAACATCCATGAGCGACAACAACATCTGGACGGACGGATGGGACCCCGGTGAGGATTGGTCGGGTGGCGGCAGCCGCGGGAAGCGCTTGCCGCGCGGGCCGAACCTCGGCGCGAGCGTCTACGAGCTAGGGCCAGGCAACTGGCTCCCGTTCCATTTCCCCCATGGGTCTGAGGAGTTGATGGTCGTGCTGCACGGTCGGCCGACACTCCGCACGGGCGATGGTGAACGCCAACTCAGCGAGGGAGAGGCGTTGCACTTTCCCTTTGGGCCCGACGGGGCTCACGGAGTCTCGAACCACAGCGACGAGCCGGTCCGCCTCTTGATGGCGTCCACGCTCCCTTCTCCTGAGGTCGCGGAGTATCCGGATCAGAAGCAGATCACGGCACAGGCACGGACGGGTTCCCAGACGGGCGAGCGGCTCTGGCTGATTCACGACATTCGATCAACCGAGTGAGAACGAGCCGACCTAGCTAGCTGATTGCCTTCACGACGAAGGTCCATGCGGACGCCTCAGCAGTCCCGCGGGTTGCCGCGAAGACGACCACCTGGTGCCGTCCGGGCGCGAGGGGCCGGCGCGGGCGACCGCTGAGAGTCGCCGTGAACGGACGCTCGTCGGCGCCGCGCCGAGCCGATATCCGGCTTCCGTCCAGCCACAGAAGCGCCTCCACGATGTCCGCACCCGCCGCCAGGTTCACGGCCAGTTCGGGGCGTCGCTCGTCGATCTCCGTCATCGGCTCCGGCCGGTGACCGCTGGCGACGATGCCGCCAAGCTCGAGCTTCAGCCCTCCCCGCGCCGACTTGAGCGCAGCGGCGTAGGTGAAGTACTCGAGCTCGCCCTCGACCGTCCGGTCGCCCGCGACGGCTGCGACCGACCAGGTCGGGTCGAGCCGGCGCGACAGGATCACCTTCGGCGCGGGCGCGAGGGTGCCGACTCCCTCCTCGAACTCGTGCGCGTTGCCGGCGCTGAAGCGGGCGAGCGTCTGGCCGAAGCTCGCCTGGGTCTCCGGGCTGAGGAGGCCCCACATTGCCTTGGCGTCGCCCCGCCCGGCTGCCCGGACGAACGAGACGAGCACGCGCCCGGGTTGCGGATCGGCGCCGTCGGCAGTCGTCGAGCGGGCGGGCGGAGGTGCCACTGCCGTGCCCGCCGCGTCGCCGTCTCCGCCGCGGCAGGCAGTCACCGCAAACGCACAAAGCATCAGCACCGCTGCTGAGCGCATGCTCACGCCCCTCCTGCCTTGTGCAGCTGCGCGTAGATCGAGCGTGCGGTCTTGGCAGGCAGGTCCGGCACACCTTCGAGCTCCTCCCGCGACGCGGCGAGAAAGCGCTCCGCCGAGCCGAAATGCCGCAAGAGGGCTCGTCTCCGCACCGGTCCGACACCCTCGAGCTCGTCGAAGAGCGAGGCGAACGATCGCGACTCGCGGCGCTGGCGGTGGAAACCGAGCGCGAAGCGGTGGGCCTCGTCGCGGATGCGCTGGAGCAGCTGAAGGCCGGGCGAGTGCGGGTCAAGCAGGACGGGCTCCGGACGGCCGGGCAGGAACACCTCCTCGATCCGCTTCGCGAGCGAGATCACTGCCACGCGAGGCAGGTCGAAGGCCTGCATGGCGCCGAGTGCAGCCGAGAGCTGACCCTTGCCGCCGTCGACGACGACGAGATTCGGAACGGCGGCGAAGCTCTCGTCGAACTCCTCCGCGGTCGCGTCATGCAGGCGCGCGAACCGGCGCGAGACGACCTCGCCGATGGCGGCAAAATCGTCCTGACCATCCACGCCGCGCACCCCGAACTTCCGGTAGTGCGCCTTCTTGGCGCCGGCGTCGGAGAAGACGACCATCGAGCCGACCGGCGATTCGGTCTGGATGTTCGAGATGTCGAAGCACTCGATCCGAATCGGCAGGCTCTCGAGATTGAGCGCCTCGCGCAGCTCCTCGAGCGCTTCGACCCGCCGTAGGCGCTTGAGCTCGGCCGCCTCGGATTCCGACTCGAGCGCGAGCCGAGCGTTCTCGGCCGCAAGCTCCTGGAGCCGTCGCTTCTCGCCGCGCTCGGCCGCACGCAGCTCGACGCCTGCACCGCGCTGCTCGGAAAGGAACTGACCCAGAGCGGACAGGTCGCCGGCGTCGCGCGGCACGACGATCTGCGGCGGGATGGTGAGCGAGCCGCCGTAGTACTCGAGGCAAAACGCCTCGAGAATCGTCTTCAGATCCTGCCCGGCCACGTTTTCGAGGTGGAAGCTGTGACGGTCGACGAGCTTGCCGTCCCGGAGCGGAAAGACCTGGACTGCGGCCCGGTCGTCGACGGCGGCCAGGCCGAGCACGTCGATCGTGCCCACCGAGCGTCGATCGGCCGCCTGCCGCTCGGCGAGGTGCTGAACTGCGTACAAACGATTCCGGAAGCGCGCTGCCTCCTCGAAGCGCTCGGCCCCGGCAGCCGCCCTCATCTTCTCCTCGAGCTCGCGCACGATCGGGCGAGTCTCGCCAGACAGGAACTCGATCACGCCGTCGATGATCGTGCGGTAGTCCGCCTGCGAGACGTAGCCGACGCAGGGAGCGAGGCAGCGCTCGATGTGGTAATCGAGGCAGGGAATCCCGGAGTGCCGCCCGGGCTTCGGCCCCTCGCAGGGCCGGTACGGAAAGACGCGGTTGAGGACGTCGAGCGTCTCGCGCACCTTCTTCGCGTTCGCGTACGGCCCGAAGTAGACGACGCCGCGTCGGTGGCGCTCGCGCGTGAACATGACGCGCGGATAGTCGTCCCCGACGGTGACGGCGATGTAGGGAAACGACTTGTCATCGCGGAGGCGGACGTTGAACGGCGGCCGGTGGCGCTTGATCAGGTTCTGCTCGAGGTGCAGGGCCTCGACCTCGGTGCCGGTAACGATCACCTCCAGGTCGGCGACGCGGCTCGGCAGCTGCGCGATCGTGCTGCGCATGTCCGCTGAGCGCTGAAAGTAGCTGCGCACGCGCGGTCGCAGCGACTTGGCTTTGCCTACGTACAGGAGCTGGCCGCGCGAGTCGCGGAACAGGTACACCCCCGGCTTCGTCGGGAGCGACCGCAGCTTCGTCTCGACCTGATTCTTCACGGAATCCTCACGGGATCCAGCGTATCCACTGGCTATTCTCGTGCCCGTGAAGCAGGGTCTCGTTGCGGCTGTCGCGGCCCTCGCGCTCGCGTTCGCGCTCGCCGCACCGGCGCGGGCCGGTGGGCCGACAATGCTCGTCGGCGTCGCCGAGGATTTCGTCCGCCAGCCGGACCTCGTCTCCGCGAAGGCGAAGATGACCATGGTTCGTCTCGCCGGGCTGGACTCGATCCGGGTGACCGTGATCTGGACACCGGGCGAGACCGCGCCGTCCGCGAACGAGTCGAACGTCCTTCGAAATCTCGAGGGCGCGGCGCGGTTGAGCGGTGTCCGCGTGATCCTCTCCGTCTACCACTTTGGCAGCCGGACGACTCCGCTCACCGACGAGACACGCGCGCAGTTCGCCCAGTTCACCGCCTCGCTTGCGCGCACGCACACCGGCTTCCGCGACTTCATCATCGGCAACGAGCCGAACTTGAACCGGTTCTGGCTGCCGCAGTTCAACCCCGACGGCTCGAACGCGGCCGCGCCCGCCTATCTGCAGCTGCTGGCGCAGACCTACGACGCGCTGAAAGCGGTCTCCCCGGCGATCAACGTGATCGGGGGCGCCGTCTCCCCGCGCGGCGGCGATCGGCCCGGGACAGGTCGGGATACCCACTCGCCGACGAAGTTCATCCGCGATCTCGGGATCGCCTACAGGGCAAGCGGACGCACGGTGCCGGTGATGAATCAGTTCGCCTTCCATCCGTACGGCGACAACTCGAGCCAGGCGCCGAAGGACTCAGCCCACCCGAACACGACCTCGATCGGTCTCGCCGACTACCCAAAGCTCGTGGCCCTGCTCGGGGAGGCTTTCGACGGGACGGCGCAGGCCGGCTCGACGCTGCCGATCCTGTACGACGAGTTCGGCGTCGAGTCGCAGATCCCGCCCGCGAAAGAGAGCCTCTACACCGGTACCGAGCCGGCCACGATCCGACCCGTCGACGAGACGACGCAGGGTGCCTATTACCGGCAGGCGATCGAGCTGGCGTTCTGCCAACCGAACGTCGTTGGGATCCTGCTCTTCCATCTACAGGACGAGAAGGAGCGCCTCGGCTGGCAGTCTGGCGCCTACTACGTCGACGGCACGCCGAAGACGAACCTGCCGGTCTGGCCGGCAGTCGCGCAGGCGTCCCGGCGCGGGATCGTTGCGCGCTGCGAGGGGCTTGCGCTAAGCCCGAAGGTGCGACGCTTCCGAACGCCAACCGGCTCCGTGCGCGCGACGAAGCCCGTCGAGTTCCGCCTCGACTGCCACATCGACTGCCTCTACACGGCCCGTCTCGAGCAGCTTGCGAGCGGCAACGCCGTGCTGACGAAGCGGGGCGTCTCGGTGGGGCGGGTATTGACCGTCGTCCGGTTCCCGTTGCGGCCAAACCTGAGGCCGGGTGCGTACCGGATCACGCTCGAGCTCGTCGCTCCGGTCAACGCCGGGCCGCCCGTGACCGCGGTGAGCCGGTCGTTCACGATCCGCCGCCTCTGAACCACCGCCCACGCGGCTAGCCGGGAGAACAACCTCTCCGGGGTCTGACGTCTAGCCAGCTCGACCCCGGATCTTCACCAGTCTGTAGCCCAACGAAGGCGCGCCCCGTTCGACACTGCGACCCGTGCTGGGCCTGATCGCCCATCGCCTCACACCCACGAATCGGTGGCTTCTCGGTGCGTGCGGCGCCGTCGGGATCGACGCCGCACTCCTGTCACCGCGTGAAGCCCTGTCGTGCTTGAGTCCCGGCGACACCGCGATTGGCCGCCTGGACGTCCGGCGGTCTTTCGACGGGGTCGAGGACGGCCTCTGGCACCTGCGCCGACTCGAGCGCGCGGGGGTGCGCGTGCTGAACCGCGCCCCGGCGCTCCTCGCCGCCCACGACAAGCTCCAGACCGCGCGAAGGCTCGAAGCGGTCGGGCTTCCCCATCCGCAGACCGTGCACGTGTCCTCGAGGAAATCTGCGCTCCGGCTGGCACCGCCGGTCGTGCTCAAGCCGAGGTTCGGAAGCTGGGGCGGCGACGTCCTCCTCTGCCGGAGCGAGGACGAGCTGCAGCGCAACCTCTCTGTCGTCAGGCAGCGAGACTGGTTCTGGCAGCAGGGCGTCCTGGCGCAGCGCTTCGTCGCGCCGCAGGATCACGATCTTCGACTGGTCGTCGCCGCCGGAGAGGTGATCGGAGCGGTCAGGCGCGTCGCGGCGCCGGGCGAATGGCGAACGAACGTCGCCCTCGGGGCGAGTCGGGTGCCGATCGAGCCGACCTCCGGAGCGTGCGCGCTCGCACTCGCGGCAACGGCCGCAGTCGGGATGGATCTCGCCGGAGTCGACCTGATTCTGGCAGCCTCGGGCGAGTACGTCGTGCTCGAGGTCAACGGCGCGGTTGACTTCACGCGCAGCTACCTGCGGGGGGCGGATGTCTTCGCAGTCGCGGTGACCGCGCTCCTCAAGCGCGACGAGAGCGCCGAGTTGGCGCTCGCCTG
>Ga0136614_10002688_pt1 | contig 11146 bp, 7 predicted proteins | sample AntDrymUQ2792106_2_FD_106643 | JGI IMG/M metagenome (GOLD analysis project Ga0136614, IMG submission 106643) | Polar desert sand microbial communities from Dry Valleys, Antarctica - metaG UQ279 (21.06) | ecosystem: Environmental > Terrestrial > Soil > Desert | place: Antarctica: Dry Valley... | reverse complement strand
GCGAAGGATCTCGAGCGCACAGGTCAGGTCGTAACGCTGGCCGGGGATATCATCAGGACCAAGGCCCTCGACCTCCTGGTCGAACGTGCCGATGTCGAAGGAGAACAACCCGAGCACGCGCCAGAGGAGGCGAGCCCGTGATGGACGGTCCCAACAGCTATCTCGTGCCGGTGGTGGTCGAGCAGACCAGCCGCGGCGAGCGTTCGTTCGACATCTACTCGCGCCTGCTGAAGGAGCGGATCATCTTCCTCGGCACGCCCATCGACGATGCCGTCGCGAACCTCGTGATGGCGCAGCTGCTCCACCTCGAATCCGAGGACCCGGACAAGGACATCAACCTCTACATCAACTCGCCTGGCGGCGACGTCGCCTCCGGCTTCGCGGTGTACGACACGATGCAGTACATCAAGCCCGACGTCACGACGATCTGCATGGGCCAGGCGGCGTCCTTCGCGGCGTTCCTGTTGCTCGCCGGCGCGAAGGGGAAGCGCTTCATGCTCCCGCACGCGAGGGTGTTGCTGCACCAGCCTCATGGCGGCACACAGGGTCAGGCGGTGGATATCGAGATCCAGGCGCGCGAGATCCTGCGGTACCGGCAGCTGCTGGACGAGCTGATCGCGATGCACACAGGGCAGACCGTCGAGAAGATCACGAAGGACACGGACCGCGACTTCATCCTCACGCCGGACCAGGCGAAGGACTACGGGATCATCGACGAGGTGCTGAGCAGCCGCCGGCAGATGCCCGCGGAATTGACAGCGGCGGGCGTCGCAGGGGCGTAATATCTGGGCCACGACCGGGCTATGCCCGGTCGTGGCGTTTCGTAGAGCCAAACTGAGTAGCGGCCACCAGGGATGGGGCCCACCAAGAGAGGAAGGCTCGGGCGGATGGCGAAGTTCGGCGAGTCGGATCTGCTGAAGTGCTCGTTCTGCGGCAAGAGCCAGAAGCAGGTCAAGAAGCTGATCGCGGGTCCGGGCGTCTACATCTGCGACGAGTGCATCGACCTCTGCAACGAGATCATCGAGGAGGAGCTCTCCGACACCGCCGAGCTGAAGCTCGACGAGCTTCCGAAGCCGGCGGAGATCTACGCGTTCCTCGACGAATACGTCGTCGGGCAGGACCAAGCGAAGAAGGTCATGTCCGTCGCCGTCTACAACCACTACAAGCGGATCCAGGTCGGTGCGAAGGACCAGGAGGTCGAGCTCCAGAAGTCGAACATCCTGATCCTCGGGCCGACGGGCTGCGGCAAGACCTACCTCGCGCAGACCCTGGCCCGGATGCTCAACGTTCCCTTCGCGATCGCCGACGCCACCGCCCTCACGGAGGCCGGGTACGTCGGCGAGGACGTCGAGAACATCTTGTTGAAGCTGATCCAGGCCGCCGACTACGACGTGAAGAAGGCCGAGACCGGCATCATCTACATCGACGAGATCGACAAGATCGCCCGTAAGTCGGAGAACCCTTCCATCACGCGCGATGTGTCCGGTGAGGGCGTGCAGCAGGCGCTGCTGAAGATCCTCGAGGGGACGACCGCATCCGTGCCGCCGCAGGGCGGTCGCAAGCACCCGCACCAGGAGTTCATCCAGATCGACACCACGAACGTGCTGTTCATCTGCGGTGGGGCGTTCGCCGGCCTCGACTCGATCATCGAGAGCCGCATCGGCAGGAAGGGCGTCGGGTTCGGTGCCGAGGTCATGAGCCACCAGGACAAGGACCTCGGCGCGATCTTCGCTCAGGTGCTTCCGGAGGACCTGCTGAAGTACGGCCTGATCCCGGAGTTCGTCGGCCGGCTGCCGGTCCTCACCAGCGTCAACAGCCTGGACGAGTCGGCTCTCGTGGACATCCTCACGCAGCCGAAGAACGCGCTCGTGAAGCAGTACAGGAAGTTCTTAGAGTTCGACGGCGTGGAGCTCGAGTTCACCGACGACGCGATGAAGGCGCTCTCCGAGCAGGCGATCAAGCGGGGGACCGGCGCCAGGGGTCTTCGGGCCATCATGGAAGAGGTCCTGCTGAACGTGATGTACGAGCTGCCCTCCCGCCAGGACGTCACGAAGTGCCTCGTCGACCGCGACGTGGTGCTGACCGGCGTGAATCCCACGCTCGTGCCGCGAGCGAAGCAGGCGTCATCCAAGAAGCGCAGCGGCGGCGAGCGCCAGGAGAAGACGGCCTAGCGTCCCTCGGCTATCGCGCGCGCGGCGGCCAAGCCCTGCGCGTCACCGATCTCCTCGAACGTGACGGCCGCGCGCGCCACTCGATCGTTCCACCCGTCGCGCTCGCCGGCACTCGATGAGGCCCGGGCGAGATCCAGCTCGGTCAGGGCGCGCTCCCAAGGGGCGTCGATCGACTCGAAGCCGGTGACCGCACGCTCGAGACTCCGTTGCGCGGCGGCGTGATCGCCGCTCGCCAGCGCCGCCCGGCCCTCGAGCCGATCGGCGAAGGCCACGACGGCCGGCGCGTCCGCTCGTTCCGCGTGCCTGCGCATCTCGGCGACGAGGTCGGCCGCTCCGTCCCACTGCCCTGACGCTGCGAGCCGTTCCGCCTCGGCCTCCAGCGCGTCGCCCGCGTGGACCGCCCAGTTGTGCGGGCGGCGGAGGCCTTTGGCCTGCGTGAGATCACCCCTGACGACCAGGAAACGCAGGATGCTCGGGTAGAGGCGGCCTGAGCTCTCGGTGACCATCCGAAGGATGGCCGCGGCGAGGGCGTCGCTCCGGACGCGCTCGTCCCGTCGCTCGTTGATCACACCGGCCACGGCGAACGCATGCGTCACGAAGTACGGCGGGTCGTCCTCACGGTTCTCGAGCATCCGTCGGACCGTGGCGAACCCATCGAGTGCCTCGTCCCATCTGCCGAGCCGATATAGCGAAGCGATGCGCCACGCGTTGATGTGTAGTTCGGAGCTCGGGTCTCTCCCGGTGATGGCCTCGAGGCCCGCGTCGGCGATCTCCAGGGCCGGCAGGTAGCGCCCGATCTCGTAGTGGGTCCACGCACCCATCGCGTAGAAGTCGCCGATCTCGAGGAGGTCGGTCACCTCGTGGGTGATCGTGGATCGCCGCTCCCAGATCGGAAGGGCCCGACCGTACCAGCCTCGCGCGATCCACGGTCCGATCGCTTGGTCGTAGGCTGCGGAGGCTCGATTCGGAAGACCCATCCGCAGGGCCATCTCCGCTCCCTGGAGGCCCGCCGCTTCGAGCTCCTCGAGCTCGGTCTCGGAGTAGCCCTCCGGCGAGAACGCGAAGGGCCATCCCGCTCTGATCCCGAGGAGCCGGATCCGCTCCTCCGTGTCGCCGGCCGGGAGATGGGCGATCCCGAGATCCCACAGCTCGCGAACGGTCTCTTCCGGCGGCATCTCGCCTCGCAAGGATCCCGGCCATCGAACCGCGACGTCGCAGCCGAGCGCTGCGAGACGCGCCACCCGGGTACCGTCGGGGGGTTCGGCGCGCGCTCGAGTGAACGCAGCCTCGCGGAAGTATCGCCAGGCGAGGTCGCCGGAGTAGTCGGCGAAGAACGCCAAGGCCAGCATCTCGAGCGCATCCGTGCGCTCGAGATCGCCGGATGCCAGATCGAGCGCCTCCTCGGCGAGACGTTGCGCCTTGCGGACCACCAGGCGCCGACGAGCTTCGTCGGACGCCCGGAGCAACCATCTGAGGGCGTCGACCCGGAGATCCTCCGACGGTCCGTCGGACGTGTCTCCTGAGAGAGAGACCGCGGTCGATAGGTGATAGGCGAGCAACTCGGACATCTCGCCCGCGCGGTCCCCGGCCGTCTCTTCGATCCATCCGGCGACCGCCGCATGCGCGTCCGTGCGGTCGCGACGGGGGAGCGACTCGTACGCGACGTCGCGGATCAGCACGTGCTTGAAGATCAGCTCCGGCTGTCCCGCGAGCGACGAGGTGAGCCGCGAGAGGACCAGCTCGCGGTCCTCGAGGATCCGCAGGGCTCCGTCGACGGCTTCGTCGGGCAAGTGCGCGAGCAACGCCACCGGGCCAGGCCAGAAGACGCGCCCTACTACGGCGGCTGCCTGAAGGACTCGCTTGTCTTGCCCATCGAGGAGATCGAACCGCGCAGCCAGCACCGCCTGCACCGTGTCGGGGATCACGACGCGCTCGATCTCGTCCAGGGCGCGCCACCGATCGCCCTCGCGGACGAGGTGTCCTTCGTCGATCAGCTGACGAACGATCTCCTCGAGGAAGAACGGATTCCCTTCGGCTCGCTCGAGGATCCGCGTATGCACTGACGACGGAAGATCCTCGATCGTGAGCAGCGCGTGGACGAGCCTGTCGGCTTCCGCTGAGGTCAGTGGATCGAGGGCGATCGAGGAATGGTTGCGCCGTCCGCCCCCCCAGGTCGGGCGGGTCGCGGCCAGGTCCGGCCTCGAGGGACAGACGAAGAGCACCGGTCCAACCACACGCTCCGACGATTCGTCGAGCAGGTCCAGGAGCGCGGGATCCGCCCAGTGGATGTCCTCGACGACCACGATGAGCGGCGTCTCGGCTGCGAGCGCGGAGAAGAACGACCGCCAACCCGCGTGGACCTCTTGCCGCACCTCGCGCGGCTCCATCGAACCGAAGTCGAACTCGGGATCGGCAACGTTCACGGTGTACGCCAGAGCGGCGGTCGCTCGACCGGCGTCGGACGTCACATCCTCGGTCAACAGGTCTCGTCCGGCTTTGCGGATCTTCTCGAGCGCGAGCTCAGGGGGGTCCGAGTCCAGGACGCCCGCGTACCCCTTGAGGATCTCTGCGAGCGGCCAATACGTGATTCCCTCGCCGTACGGGAGGCAGCGGCCTCGGACAACCGTGGCACCGTCTCGCTCGGCGCGCAGAAGGAACTCCGAGGTGAGACGGCTCTTGCCCACGCCGGCGTCGCCGTAGATCGTCACGAGGTTGGGCCGGCCCTCGGTCGCGGATCGGCGGAACATCGACAGGAGCAGCGAGAGCTCCTCGTCGCGGCCCACCATCTGTGCGTGGAGGCCCGGGACGCCGCGGTCCTGGATGGTCACGTCGCCACCCCCCAACTCCATCGCTCGCACCGGTTGCCCCTTGCCTTTGATGTCGAGCCTCAACGCCTCGCCGAACCGGAAGCCCCTCGCTCCCCGGGCGGTACGCTCCGACGCCAGGATGCCTCCCGGCTCCGCGGCGGTCTGGAGGCGTGCCGCCACGTTGACCGCGTCGCCCGTGACCATCGGCTCGCCCGGTTGTGGTTCGACGGACGCGAGGACCTCGCCGGTGTTGACCCCGATCCGGATCTGCAGCGTGACGCCACGAGCGGTCATGAGTCCGTCGTTCACGTCCTCCAGCCGCTCCCGCATCCGGAGTGCCGCCCGGAGGGCGCGGATCGGGTCGTCCTCGTGGGCGGCGGGCACACCGACCACGGCCATGACGGCGTCGCCGATGAACTTCTCGACGGTGCCGCCCTCGGCTTCGATCTCCTCGCGCATCGCCGTGAAGTAGCTCGCCATCACCTCACGGAGGTGTTCGGGATCGAGCCGTTCGCCGAGCTCCGTCGAGCCGGTCACGTCGGCGAAAAGGACGGTGACGACCCTCCGCTCCTCGGCCGGGTCGTGGACGCCGAGGGTCAGTCCGCATGCTGGACAGAACCGGGCATCGGGCGGGAGGTCGGAGCCGCAGCGGGGACAAGCGAGCGCCGCCACGACGGGACCGGTCAGCTGACGGGGTCTTGCTCGACCCGACGGAGGCGCGCGCAGAGCTCCACGAGCAACGCTCGGCTGATCGACGGATACTCGGCCAGGAGCGGCAGGAACTGCCAGGACGTGAGCGCGAACGTCGTGGTCGGCTCCTCGGCCTTCACGGTCGCGGATCGGGGCTGGCCGTCCAGCAGCGACATCTCGCCGAAGTACTTCCCCGGTCCGAGACGAGCTCGCTCGTGACCGTCGACGTCCACGGAGACCTGGCCGTCCATGATCAGATGGAACCCCGCGGCGCCGCCGTCCTGCTGGGCGACCACCTTGCCGGGATCGAAGTTGACCAACTTCCCCACGGCGACGATCCGCTGGAGCTCCTTCTCGTCGAGATCCCGGAAGATGGCGACGGTGCGCAGCTTGTCGATCAGGTCCTCGGCCATGACTTCCTCTCCTGAGGGCGTCGCGGACGGTCGCAGGAGTATAGACACGCGGCTCTGGGCGAGTGCCAGCTCGTACCGGGCGCCATGCCTCGGCGGGCGCCTCAGGTGGGGTCGATACACTCGACCGCATGACCGGAATCGGGGCGGAGATGCCCTCCCGCTACGACGCTGCCGCGGTCGAACCCCGGTGGGCGGAGACGTGGATCGAGCGCGGGTACTTCCACGCGCAGGTCCCCGAGGACCCCTCCCGCGCGTACTGCATCGTGATCCCGCCCCCGAACGTCACCGGACGCCTCCACGTCGGTCACGCGCTGGGGCGCACGCTCGAAGATGTCTTGATCCGCCGTGCGCGGATGCGAGGGATGGAGGCGCTCTGGGTGCCGGGGATGGATCATGCCGGCATCGCCACACAGGTGGTGGTCGAGCGCGAGCTCCGCAAGGAAGGGATCGAGCGACGCGATCTGGGCCGCGAGGCCTTCGTCGAGCGGGTGTGGGCGTGGAAGGAACGGTACGGGGGCGAGATCATCGGCCAGCTCAAGCGGATGGGCGCCTCGCTCGACTGGGACCGGGAGCGCTTCACGATGGACGAGGGTCTCGTGCGCGCGGTCCGCGTCGCGTTCGTCCGCTGGTACGAGCTGGGGCTCATCTATCGCGGCGAGCGACTCGTCAACTGGTGCCCGACGGATCAGACGGGCCTGTCCGACTCCGAGATCGAGCACGAGGAGGTCGACGGGGAGCTCCTCACGTTCCGCTATCCGCTCTCCGATGGCACCGGCCACGTCGAGGTCGCGACGACGCGGGTCGAGACGATGCTCGGCGACACGGGGATCGCGGTGCATCCCGACGACGAACGGTATCGGGACCTCGTCGGGACGACGGTGCGGCACCCGTTCGACGCGCGAGACCTCCCGATCGTCGCCGACGGAGCGGTCGACCCTTCGTTCGGCACCGGGGCGGTGAAGGTCACCCCCGCGCACGACCCGACCGACTTCGAGATCGCCCAGCGCGCCGGCCTCCCGCTGCTGAACATCCTCGACGCGGAGGCCCGGATCAACGAGAACGCGGCCGAGGAGTTCTACGGGCTCGGTCGGTACGACGCGCGGCAGGCGGTGCGGGAGGAGCTCGAGAAGCTGGATCTGTTCGTATCGGTGGAGCATCCGTACCGGCACTCGGTCGGTCACTGCTACCGCTGCCACAGCGAGATCGAGCCTTGGATGTCGGGACTCCAGTGGTTCGTCGCGGTGGAAGGGCTGAAGGGCCCGGCGGCCGAGGCGGCCGTGGACGGCCGGATCACCTTCTGGCCCGAGCGCTGGCGGAAGGCCTACGTGAGCTGGCTGGATGGTCTGCGCGACTGGAACATCTCGCGGCAGCTCTGGTGGGGGCACCGGATCCCGGCATGGTACTGCCCGGACGGTCATGTCACGGTGGCGCTCGAGGACCCGGTCGCCTGTGCCACGTGCGGCGCCGCGGAGATCGAGCAGGACCCCGACGTCCTCGACACGTGGTTCTCCTCGCAGCTCTGGCCGTTCTCGACGCTCGGCTGGCCCGACGAGACGCCGGAGCTCGAGGCCTTCTACCCGAACGCGGTCCTCGTGACCGGTTACGAGATCCTCTACCTCTGGGTCGCGCGGATGATCATGTCGGGGATGTCGCTCGCCGGCGACATCCCCTTCCGCGACGTGGTGATCCACGGACTGGTTCGCGACGCCCACGGTCGCAAGATGTCGAAGTCGCTCGGCAACGTGATCGACCCCGTAGAGATCTTCGATCTCTACGGGGCCGACGCCCTCCGCTTCTCCCTGGCGCGGCTCGCGACCGGCGGGCAACAGGACATCCCGCTTTCGGGGGACTCGATCCAAGGTGGCCGCAACTTCGCGAACAAGATCTGGAACGCGGCGCGCCTCGTCCTGGAGTCGTTGCCCCGCGGCGAGCCGCAGCTGCCACCGGACGACCGGCTGACGGCGCCGCAGCGCTGGCTCCTCGCGAGGCACCAACGCTGCGTGGCCGAGGTGAACGGATCGTTGGATGGCTACGAGTTCGCGGCGGCCGCGCAAGCGATGTATCGGTTCTTCTGGTCGGAGTACTGCGACTGGGGTCTCGAGATGGAGAAGGAGCGGCTCCGGTCGGATGACCCCGCCGTCGCCGAGGATGCTGCGAACGTCCTCGCGTGGATCCTGGAGCGGACGCTGCGGCTCCTGCATCCGGTCATGCCGTTCGTGTCCGAGGAGATCTGGCAGCGGTTCGGGATCGGCGAGACGATCGTCCGGGCCGCCTGGCCCGAGGCCGAGGAATTCGCCGCGCACGAGTCTCTCGGCTCGGACGCGGAGGCGGCGTGGCCGTTCGTCGAGGAGCTGGTGACCACGGTCCGACGATTCCGCAACGAGCACGGGATCCCGTCGAGGACCCGGGTCGAGCTCCGCCTCGTGGGATCGGAGACGGGAGCCGTCCGGTTCGCCGGCTTCGAGAGCGAGGTCATGCGGCTCGCGGGTGCGTCCGACATCTCGGTCGTCGGCACGGGCGACGCGACGGGGTCGGCCCGCCTCCTGGTGCAGGGCGAGACCGTGCTCGTGCCCGTCGGCGACCTGATCGATCTGGACGCCGAGCGGGAGCGACTCGAGAAGCGCCTGACCGAAGCCGAGCAGGGGCGCGTACGAGCGGAGGCGAAGCTCGCCAACCCAGGCTTCCGTGACAAGGCGCCGGAGGACGTGGTGCTCGACGTGAAGCTGAAGGTCGAACGGTTCGAGCGCGAGGCCGAGTCGCTGCGAGAACAGCTGGCCGAGCTCGGCTGATGCGGTTCGAGGAGGCCGTCGCGCGGCTGGACCGACGTCAGCCCGAGCACATGCCCGAGCCGAGCCTCGACAGGATCCGCGCGGTCTCCGGATCGCTCGACGATCCACAGCTCACCTATCCGACGATCCACGTCACCGGGACGAACGGGAAGACGACGATCGCGCGGGCGGCGGCGGACATCTCCTGTGCGCACGGTGTGAAGACCGGCCTGTTCACGTCTCCGCATCTGCGCTCCGTGCGGGAGCGTCTGGCGCTCTGCGGCGTGGAGATCTCCGAGCAGGAGTTCGCCGAGGAATGGGAGCACCTCGAGCCGTTCCTCGAGATGATCGACCGGGAGGAAGCGGGGGCGTCGACCTACTTCGAAGCGATCACGGCGCTCGCCTTCCTCTGGTTCGCCGACAAGCCCGTGGGACTCGCGGTCGTCGAGGTGGGGATGGGCGGATCGTGGGACGCGACGAACCTCGTGGCGGGCGACGTCGCCGTGATCGGCGAGATCAGCCTGGACCATCCCGAGCTCGGCTCCTCGGTCCAGGAGGTCGCGACCGAGAAGGCGGGCATCATCAAGCCCGACAAGATCGTGGTCGTCAGGGAGCAGCCCGAGGAGGCGCTGAAGGTCATCGAAGCCAAGGCGGCCGACGTCGGCGCCACCATGTTCCTGGAGGAGCGCGACTGGGAGGTGGAGGTCCGCGTGCCCGCGGTGGGGGGACAGCAGTTCCGTGTCCGAGGCGAGCACACGACGTACGACGAGCTGTTCCTGCCGATGTTCGGCGAGCACGCCGTGCGGAACGTCGCCGCGGCGATCGTCGCGGTCGAGTCCATCGTCGGCCACGCCCTCGATCCGGATGCCACTCGGGCCGCGATCGATGCCCTGCGGATCCCCGGACGCCTCGAGGTCATCACTCGGTCGCCTCTGGTCATCCTGGACGGAGCGCACAACCCGGCGGGCGCCGAAGCGCTCGCGCGGACGCTCGCCGAGTCGTTCACCTGGTCACGCATGCACGTCGTCCTCGCGGTGTCGTCGAACAAGGACGTCGACGGGGTGATCGCCGCGCTCGCGCCGCTCGCCGACGTCTGGTATCCCGCCTCGAGCGGGGGCGTCCGCAGCTTCCCGGCGGAGCACGTCGCGGCGCGGATCGCGGCAGCCGGCGGCCGCGTCGCGGACCTGGGAACCGTGGAGGAGTCGCTCGCTGCGGCTCGCGACGCGGCCGACACGGGCGACCTCATCCTGGTGACGGGCTCTCTCTACACTGTCGCGGACGCCCGCCGGGCGCTGGGAGGATCCTGAGCACATGGCTCCAGAGGACGCCCCGAGGGACGCGAAGGGATCGACGCTGCTCATCGTCAAGCCGGACGGCGTTCGCCGCAGCTTGATCGGCGAGGTGCTTCGCCGTGTCGAGGAAGCCGGGCTCACGATCGACGCACTCCGGATGGAGACGATCGATCGTGCCACCGCGGAAGAGCACTACGGCGAGCATCGCGACAAGCCGTTCTTCGCCGAGCTCGTCGATTTCATCACCGGTGGACCGGTCGTGGTGGCCAAGGTCACGGGCGACAACGCCGTCGCCGTCTGGCGAGAGCTGATGGGTCCGACGGACCCGGCCGACGCCCCCCCCGGCACGATCCGGGGCGACCTCGCCGAGATCATCAGCGAGAACGTCGTGCACGGCAGTGACTCTCCGGAGTCCGCCGCCCGTGAGCTGAAGCTCTTCTTCGGCGAGTAGACCGCGCGATGGCTGGGCTCCAGGAGGCCTTCGAGCGCGCCGGCGCCGGTCTCGAGCACCATCTGATGGCGTCGCACGCGGCGGGAGCCGCCCTTGCCGTCACCGATCGCGAGGAGATCCTCGGCGTCGCGGTCCGCGGCATGGCCGACGTCGCGTCGGCGGCTCCGGTCCGGCCCGAGACGCGCTTCCAGATCGGGTCGATCTCCAAGTCGTTCTCCGCGATCGTCGCGATGCAGGAGGTCGACGGGGGACGACTCGATCTCCATGTGTCGGTGAACGAGCTCCTGCCGTGGCTGGAGCTCCCTGAGCCGTTCGGCCCGATCACGATGCACCACCTTCTGACGCACACCGGGGGCCTGCACACCGGGACGGAGGATGCGCCCGGGTTCGCGGGCGCGATCCATCTCCTCCGTTCGTATCCGCCTACCTCGGCGCCCGGCGAGCGGTACCACTACTCCAACGACGGCTACAAGATCGTGGGTGCGGTGCTCGAAGCCGTCACAGGTCATCCGATCCACGAGCTGCTCCGTCTCCGGCTCCTCGGGCCGCTCGGG
>Ga0136614_10002687_pt1 | contig 11148 bp, 9 predicted proteins | sample AntDrymUQ2792106_2_FD_106643 | JGI IMG/M metagenome (GOLD analysis project Ga0136614, IMG submission 106643) | Polar desert sand microbial communities from Dry Valleys, Antarctica - metaG UQ279 (21.06) | ecosystem: Environmental > Terrestrial > Soil > Desert | place: Antarctica: Dry Valley... | reverse complement strand
GGTCCGCGGCGACGTGATCGGCGGCCTCTTCGGAGGCACGGGGCTCGTCTGGTTCGGCGGCGGCCTCGGGGGTGCGGCGGGCGTCTTGCTGTGGGCCTGGCGCAAGGGGATGTTCAACCTGCTGCTGCTGGATATCTGCTCGCCGGCGCTTGCGATGGGCTACGCGGTCGGCCGCGTCGGCTGCCAGATCTCGGGCGACGGCGACTACGGCCGGGCGACCGACCTGCCGTGGGGGATGGCCTATCCCGACGGCGTCGTGCCGACGACCGACGTCGTGCACCCGACGCCGATCTACGAGACGCTCAGCATGTGCCTCGTCGCCTGGTGGCTGTGGCGCATGCGCGCGACGTTCCGCCCCGGCGTCCTGTTCGGCTTCTACCTCGTGCTGGCCGGGACGGAGCGCCTGCTGGTCGAGTTCGTGCGTCGCAACGAGCCGGTGCTCGCCGGGCTCACCGAGGCGCAGCTGCTGAGCGTCGTGATGATGATCGCGGGCCTCGTCTGGCTCTGGACGCGGGCGCGCTCGGGCGGGTTGCGGCGCGAGGACGCCGGCGGCGCGGTGCCCGCCCCCGCCGGCGCTACCGGCTAGTACACGCGTCCACAAGTTCTGCGCGTTTTCCGGGCGTCCGATCCGTGCCTGGCGGCCGCCGGCGCCCGCCCTCGTGTCACCAGCACGAAGGCGGGCACCGTCGACCGTCAGATCACGGCCGGGCATCCCGGAATTCCACGCAGAACTTCCGGCCACGTGCACTAGCCGCCGAGCGCCTCGACCGGCGAGCGGCGGGCGCTGCCCGTCCGCGCCGGCGCGGGCCGCAGCAGCGCGGCGAGCGCGTAGAGCGCGATCGCCGCCAGCGCGACGGCCGCGCCCGCCGCCACGTCGAGTTCGGCGCTCGCGACGAGCCCGAGCAGGCCGGCGAGCGCGCCGATCCCCGCCGCCAGCGCGATCTGCGCGCGCAGGCTCGTGCCGAGCCGGATCCCCGCCGACGCCGGCGCGACGGCGAGCGCGAGCACGAGCAGGTTGCCGAGCCCCTGCACGGCCGCAACGACCGCGATCGCCAGCAGGGCCAGCAGCGCCAGCCGCGCTCGCTCCGGGCGCACCCCGAGCGACGGCGCGGCGATGGGGTCGAAGACGGCCGCGGCCAGCGCGCGGTGGCCGGCGGCAAGCGCGCAGGCGACGAGCCCGCCGAGCACGGCGGCCGCGACGAGGTCCGACGTGCTCGTGCCGAGCAGGTCGCCGAACAGCAACTCGCCGAGCCGCGCCGGCACGGCCGGCGCGAGGGCCAGCACGGCGCCGAGGCCGAACGCGGTCGTCACGGTGACGCCGACGGCGACCTCCGCGCCGACGCGCGTGTCGCGCGCGGCGAGCGCGATCAGCGCCGCGGCCGCGAGCACGCCGCCCGCCGCGCCGAGCAGCAGCGGGGCGCCCGCGAGCGCGGCGAGGACGAGGCCCGGGAGCATCGCGTGGGCGAGCGACTCGGCGGCGTACGTGCTGCGCACGTGCAGCAGCCACACGCCGAGCGCGCCGCAGGTCGCGCCGAGGATCAGGACCTCGAGGAGCGCGCGCTGCAGCAGCCCGGAACGCAGGATCTCCATGTCAGACGGCCGTGACGGTTGTGGAATCAGCCATCAGTGCGCGTGCGAGTGGTGCTGGATCGCGACGGCCCGGTGCCCGCAGTCCAGCAGCACGATCTCCTTGCCGTACGTTCCCTCGAGCACGGCGTTGGTCAGCGTCTCGCTGGGCGGGCCGTAGGCGACCTGCGCGCCGGCGAGACACAGCACGCGGTCCCAGCAGCGCGCCTGCTCGACGTCGTGCGTGGCGATCAGCAGCACGCGCCCCTCGGCGCGCAGCTCGTCGAGGATGCGCATGATCGCGTCCTCGCTCGTGCGGTCGACGCCCGCGAAGGGCTCGTCGAGCAGCAGCACGCCGGCGTCCTGGACGAGCGCGCGGGCGATCAGCACGCGCTGGCGCTGGCCGCCCGACAGCGCCCCGAAGCGGCTGCCGGCGCGGTCGGCGAGGCCGACGCGCTCCAGCGCGGCGCGGGCGAGCGCGCGGTCGGCGCCGGCGATCCGCCGGTACCAGGGGGTGCGCGCGTAGGCGCCCATGAGCGCGACGTCGAGCGCGCTGACCGGGAAGTCCAGCCGCGAGCGCTCGGTCTGTGGCACGTAGGCCGGCGCCCCCTCGACGCGGACAGTGCCCGTCGTCGCGGGCAGCTCCCCCAGCAGCGCCCGAAAGAGCGTCGTCTTGCCGCCGCCGTTGGGCCCTAGCACCGCGACCGCCTGACCCGCATCGGCGCTGAACGTCACGTCGCTGAGCACGACGGCGCCGTTGCCGTAGCCGGCCGACAGGTTGCCGACCGTGATCGCGGCGGCGCTCATCGCGCGAGCCTCGGCGACGACACGAGCGCGGCGAGCGCGAAGCCGCCGCCGCCGATCACCGCGATCGCCGGCCCGGGCGGCAGGTCGAGGTGGTAGGCGAGCAGCAGCCCGGCGACGCCCTCGAGCGCCGCCAGCGCGACGGCGGCGGCCAGCAGCGCGCCGAGCGAGCCGGTCAGCAGCCGCGCGGTGGCGGCGGGAACGACGAGCAGCGTGCTGACGAGCAGCGCGCCGACGGCCGGCAGCACCGCGACGACCGTGACCGCGAGCAGCGCCAGCAGCAGCCAGTCGCCGCGCGCGGTACGCACGCCGAGCGTTGCAGCGCCGGCCGGGTCAAAGCCCGTCGCCAGCCAGGTGCGCGCCAGCCCCGCGGTCGCCGCGACCGCCGCCAGCGCGGCGGCGGCGGCGAGCGCGACGTCGCCGTCGCCGAGGCCCAGGAGCGTGCCGAAGAGCAGCCGGTCGACGCCGGCGCCGGAGCGGTAGACGTCGCTGGCGAGGATCGCCCCGAGCGCGAGCGCGGCCGTCAGCAGCAGCCCGATGGCGGCGTCGGCGCTCGTCGCCCCGCGGCGCGTCATGCGCGACAGCAGGCCGGCGAAGCCCAGGCCGGCGCCGAGCGCCGCGAGCGGCGGCGCTAGGCCCCAGGGACCCGCGACGACGAGGCCCGGGAAGGTCGCGGTGCCGACGGCGTGTGCGAAGAACGCCAGCCTGCGCAGGACGATCCACGTGCCCAGCAGGCCCCCCGCCACGGCCAGCAGGAGCGTGGCCAGCAGCGCGCGTTGCATGAACGGGAGCGCGAGGGGGTCGGTCAGCCAGCGCACGCTCTGATATTATCGAAAATGGTTCTCATCTAGCCGGGGTATGGTCCCCGGTCATGCCAGGTCGCTGCACGCGACGAGGAAGCTCACCGCCGCGGCCTGCAGCGCGGGATCGTGCTGGGCGGACTGGTGGTTGCCGCCGGGCACCGCGATCAGCCGGCTGCCGGGCGCGGCGGCGTGCAGGCGCCGCGAGTGCGCGCACGGGACGCGGTCGTCGCCCTCGGCATGGACGAGCAGCAGCCGCGGGCCGAGCGCGCAAGCCGCCGCCTCGAGGTCCTGGGCGGCGATCAGCGGCTTGAGCCCGGCGCGGTCGGCGCGGAAGTCCAGGCGCCCCTCGCGCAGCCCGGCGAGCAGCAGATCGCCGCCGGCCGGGCAGATCGCGACGACGCCCGCGGCGCCGACCCGCGCGGCCGCGGCCAGCGCGACGAAGCCGCCCATGGACGAGCCGCGCAGAAACATCGGGCCGGGGGGCAGCAGCGACGCGATCGTCGCCACGTCCTCGATCGCGCGGCCGTCGAGCGCGCCGTCGCTCTCCCCGTGCCCGCGCTGGTCGAAGACGATCGCCGCCAGCCCGGCGGCCGCGCACAGGTGCGCGAAGTCGCGATGGTTCTCCTTGCGCGAGCCCGCCCCGTGCAGTACCACGACGCCGCCGCGCGGCGCGCCGCCGGGCAGCGTCAGCTCGTAGGCGAGCCCGTCGTGTCGGTGGCCGTCCACGCGACTCGCATACTCTCCGATCCGCATGCCGGCCACCCGCACCCAGCTCTCGCAGGCCTATCCGATCGGCAGCCGCATCGACGAGGACGGCCGCCTGCAGATCGGTGGCTGCGACGCGCTCGAGCTCGCGCGGGAGTTCGGCACGCCCGCCTACATCGTCTCCGAGGACGACCTGCGCGCCCGCGCGCAGACCTTCGTGGAGGCCTTCCGCGCGCGCACGAAGGACTTCGACGTCCTGTTCGCCTCCAAGGCGTTCCCATGCACGGCGGTGTGCCGCGTGCTCGCGCAGGAGGGGATCGCCTGCGACGTCGCCTCGGGCGGTGAGCTGGCGCTCGCGCTGCGTGGCGGCTTCGACCCGGCCCGCATCTACCTGCACGGCAACGCCAAGTCCGTCGACGAGCTGCGCTACGCCCGCGCCTGCGGCGTCGGTCACGTCGTCGTCGACAACGCCGGCGAGATCGAGCGCCTCGAGGCCGTCGTCGGAGAGGGACCGCCGCAGGCGGTGCTGCTGCGGGTCACGCCGGACGTTCGCGGCGCCACGCACGACAAGATCTCCACCGGCCAGGCGGACTCGAAGTTCGGCGTCTCGATGGCCGGCGCGCCGGCCGTAATCGCGCGCCTGCAGGAGTCCGCGCAGCTCGATCTCGTCGGCCTGCACATGCACATCGGGTCGCAGATCCTCGAGCTCGAGCCGTTTCGCCGCGCGATCGAGGCGGTCGCGCCGCTGGGCGACTTCGGCACGTATAACCTTGGCGGCGGCCTCGGCGTCGCCTACACGGCCGCGCTCAAGGCGCCGCGGATCGCCGACTACGTCGCGGCGAAGGTCGACACCGTCAACCGCGTGCTGGGCCCGGGCAAGCGCATCCTCGACGAGCCGGGGCGCTCGCTCGTGGCCAACTCGACCGTGACCCTCTACACCGTGCAGAGCGTCAAGCGCAACGTCTCCACCTGGGTCGCCGTCGACGGCGGCATGTCCGACAACCTGCGCCCGATGCTCTACGGCTCGGTCTACGAGGCCCAGGTCGCCGACCGCTTCGGCGGCGGGACGCCGGTGCGGCTGACCGTGAAGCACTGCGAGTCCGGTGACGTGATCGTGCGCGACGCGCGTCTCGACGACCCGCGCGTGGGCGATGTCGTCGTCACCCCGGCGACCGGCGCCTACGGCTACGCGATGGCCAACAACTACAACGGCGTACCGCGCCCGCCGGTGATCTTCGTCGCGCAGGGCGACGCGCGCGTCGTCGTGCGGCGCGAGACCTACGAGGACCTCTTCGCGCGCGATGTCGACTGACCCCCACCCGCGCGCACCGGCCTTCGCGATCGGTCTGCTCGGGCACGGCACGGTCGGCGCCGCCTTCGAGGCGCTGCTCGAGCAGCGCGCCGACCACGTGGCGGCGACCACCGGGCTGCGACCGCGGATCTGCGGCGTGCTGACGCGCGCGCGCGGCGACTTCGACGAGATCCTCGCCAGCTGCGACCTCGTCGTCGAGCTGATCGGCGGCCTTGACCCGGCGCGCGACTACGTGCTGCGCGCGATGCGCGCCGGCAAGCACGTCGTGACCGCCAACAAGCAGCTGCTCAGCCAGCACGGCGAGGAGCTGTGGGCGGTCGCGCGCGAGCACGGGGTGCAGCTGCGCTTCGAGGCCGCGGTCGCGGGCGTCGTCCCGGTCATCCGCGTCCTGCAGGAATCGCTCGCCGCCGCGCACGTCGATCGCGTGCACGGGATCGTCAACGGCACGACGAACTACATCCTCTCCGAGATGGCTCGCACCGGCTCCTCCTACGAGGACGCGCTGGCCGACGCGCAGCGCCTCGGCTACGCCGAGGCCGACCCCAGCGACGACGTCAACGGCAAGGACGCCGCGGCGAAGATGGCGATCCTCGCGCGGCTGGCGTTCGACACGCCCGTCCACCTCGACCAGGTCACCTACGAGGGCATCGAGCAGATCACGGCCGACGACATGGAGTACGCCCAGGACCTCGGCCTCGGCCTGAAGCTCATCGGCACCGCCGAGCGGATCGACGGCCGGCTCGCGGTGCGCGTGCACCCCGCGTTCCTGTACTCGGGCCACCCGCTCGCCAGCGTGCACGGCCCGTTCAACGCCGTGACGGTGGAGTCCGAGGCGATCACGGAGATCACGATGTCGGGCCCGGGCGCCGGCGGCCCGCAGACGGCGAGCGCCGTGCTCGGCGACGTCATCAGCGCGATGATCCCGCCCGCCTCGACACCGGAGACGACCCAGTCGCTGGAGATCATCGACGACGTCCAGTCGTCGTTCTACCTGCACATGGAGGTCGCCGACCGCCCCGGGGTGCTCGCCCAGGTCGCCCTGGTGCTGGGCGAGCAGGGCGCCTCGATCAAGTCCGTCGTGCAGAAGGGGCTGGGCGAGCGGGCACGCCTGGTGATGGTCGTGCACCCGGTGCTCGAGTCGCGGTTCTTCGCCGCCGTCGAGGAGATCGCGGCGCTGGACTTCCTGCGCTCGCCGCCACGGGCGATCCGCGTGATCGACGAGGAGTTCGTGTAGGGCGAGCGCGTGGCCTGTGGCGCCCAGGCGAGCCGGCCACGGGTCCAGCGGCGCGCTCACTCACCGGCGCGGCGGGACGGTGCGACGCCGGCGCGCTCCGCGGCCTTCGCGGCCAGCATCTCGATCATCGGGACGCCGATCCCGTGGCGTCGTGCAGCGCGGAGCACTGCGCCGGCGATCGCGTCCAGCTCCGACTCCCTCCCGGCCGCGATGTCACGTGCCATGGAGCTGCCATGGCTGGGCTCGAAGCCGGCGAGGTCAGCGAGCGCGAGCCACGGGTCGACCGCTGCTCCCTCGGCTCGGGCGACCGCAGCGGTCTCGACGACCGCTCGCGTCAGCCGCGCGCGCCAGGTCGGGTCGTCCCGAATGGCTCCGAGCAGCAGGCCCGAGGCGCTCGTCGTGCATGCGAGGGCGTTCAGGCGCACGAGCTTGGACCAGAGAACCTCAGGCTCCGAGCCGCCGACCGCTGCGGCGATGCCGGCCGCCTCGAGGCTCGCCGCGAGCGACCGAACTGGGGCACGCTGCGCTGGCAACGGGCACGCGATGTGGATGCCCAGCATGCGGCTGCAGTGAAGGATCACCCCTGGCGCGGACCGGTGAGACTCGACGGTGATCGTGCCGGCGATCACCTTCTCACCGAAGCGCGCGCGCAGGATCGGCATGTGCTCGATCCCGTTGAGTAGCGCAAGCACCAAGGCGGGGGAAGATCTGACGCGAGCGATCGCCGGCTCTAGCCCGCTCGCCTTGGTCGCCACGATCAGGATGTGGCCGTCCGAACCAAGCTCCGTCGACGCGCGGGGACGAGCGGTGAAGTCGCCGAACGCGACGCTGTGGACGGTGAGTCCCCGGTCTTCGATCAGCCGAGCCGTCGACGGGCGCGCCAAGACCCTCACGCCGCTGCCGGCGCGCTCGAGCAAGGCCGCCAGAAGCCCGCCGATCGCGCCGGCACCGAGCACGGTGATCATCGGCGCCGCTAGGCCACGGTGGAGCCGCTGACGCCTTTACTCATCGCGGTGCGCAGTTGCGCGAGGAACGCGATGGCCGTGGCGTCATCGGCGACGGCGAGGGCATCGCCGAGACCTGTGCAGCGGTCGGCGAAGAACGGAGGGCACAGCACGGAGAGGCGCGCTTCAGAGAAGTCGGTCTTCACCAGGCTCGCGTCGAAGAGCGAGATCCCGCGCAGATCGGCGCCGCGCAGGATGCTCTGGTTGAGGCGAGCGTACGCCGCGTGGGCTCCGACCAGGTTGGCGCCCGAGAGATCCGCGGCGATGTGCGACTGCACGAGGTTCGCTCCCTGCAGATCCGCACCGCGCAGCGACATCGCCTGGGGCGGATCACCGGTCAACATCGCTCGGTAGAGGTAGGCCGCGCGAAGACACGCGCCCGAGAGGTCCGTGTCCCGCACGACCAGCCCGCGTGCGCGGATGCCCTCCAGCGACGCGCCCGCCAGCGCGCTCTCGACGATCGTCGCGTTCTCGGCCTGGGCAGCGTCGAGCCGGGCTCCGACGAGAGACGAGGAGGAGATCGTCGCGCTCATCAGCAATGCGCCGCTGAAGTCCGTCTCGGCGAGGTCGCTTCTCGTGAAGCGCGCGCCTGCCAGGTTCGCCTGAGCGAATTTCCCCTTCGCCAGGTGGCAGTCGACCACGTCGAGGTCGCGCAGACGCGATCCGCGAGCCGACCAGTCCGCACCTCTCACGTTCAGGAGGCGCAGCGATGGCAGCTCGGCGCCGTCGAGCTGCACGCGCCCCGCCGCCGTCGGGCGCTGGATGGTCAGTCCGAAGCCGGTGGCGCCGGCCAAGCGCGCCTCGTCGAGGCGGCACTTCGTGATCGTGACCTGATCGAGGTTGGCGCCGTCGAAGCACGCGCGATCGAGCAGGCACTCGTTGAACGTCGCTCCCTGCAGCGACGCACCTCGCCAGCTCGAATCCCGCAGGTCGCACTGATAGAAGGTGGCTCCGGCAAGCGTGCCGCGATCGAGAACCGCCTTCACGAACCGGCAGCCATGAAAGAGGCTTCCGGTCACGTCGAGGACCGACGACAGGTCCGCCCCGGTGAAGTCGCACACCTGTGCCGCCAGCGCGTGGAGGTAGGCTCTGCTGAGCGTGGCGTCACGGAGGCTCGTCTTCTCCATCGCCGGGCAGATCAGGCGTGCCTCGCAGAGATCGGCGCCGTCCAGACACGTGGAGTGCAGCGTCGCGCGGCTGAGCGTCGCGCCCCGTAGGTTGAGCGACGAGAGGTCTGCGCCGACCAGCACAGCGTCTGTCAGGTCGATCCCCCGCCCGTTGTCCTGCAGTCGCTCGGAGGTCAGTTCGTCGATCTGCGCAATGGCCGTTTCCCGGCGTGATTCGTCGAGCGCGCGCCGCAGTCGGGAGGCGTCGAGACCAGGCGCTACCGCTTCGATCTCGGGCTGGGCCTTCGCGGCGTCCTCATCGGCGGAGAGCGCGTTGTCGAGCGCGGTCACTTGCCGGTTCCTGGCGTCGCGGTGCCCTGGTCCTTGGGTGCGTGCGGCTCGGCTTTCTGCTGTGCCCAGTCCATGAGGCGTTCGGACAGGACACGCAGGATCGCGCCCTGTACGGCGCTGGTCTGCAGTCTTGGCTGGCGGATTTCGATCTCGTGCGCGAAGCCCATCATCCGTTCGTCGAGTCCCTCCCGGAAGGCCCTCAAGAGGGCGGTGTCATCGTGGATGCGTCCTCCGATCGACCCGCCCAGGATCAAGACCGCCGGATCCAGGGTGTCGACGATCGAAGCAACGGACTGCCCGAGCAGGCGAGCGGCGTCGTCCACCCGCAAGCGCTCGTCATCGTCGTAGCCAACGCCGCTCACGCGCTCGAGCACGTAATCGTCGGCCTTGATCAACTCGTCATCTCTCGCCCCGAACTCCTCGGCGAGCCAGGAAGCGCCAACCCGCATCTCCAGGCATCCGACCCTTCCGCAGCGAGCACACGAACCCTCGGCCTTCCTGCGCTTCCTGGCGCCACGGTCCTCTTCGATGAGCAGATGCCCGAGCTCTCCCGCGTAGCCGCGACTGCCGCGGTATGGCCTGCCGGCGAGGATCAAGCCGAAGCCGACGTGGTTCGACCAATTGACGTACAGGGCGTCGTCGACGTCCTGCGCGCTGCCGAAGGTGTGCTCGGCCAGGACGCTGAGGTTCGTGTCGTTGTCCGAGGGGCCGGTCTTCACGCCTTCCCAGTCGCGCCGCAGCGCGACCAGCCGCCGCGCGAGCTGATCGCCCACGTTGACGTCGCGCCAGGCTTTGTTGGCCAGCCCGGAGGGATGCGGATGACCGGTCGAGGTGTTGATCGGTGCGACCTGGCTGATGCCGACCCCCATGACCTCGTTCGGCTCGACGCCCGCCTTGCGGACCAGCTCGTCGATCTTCGGGGCGGCCCAGTCGAGATACTCCTCCGGCGGTTCGAGCAGCTTGAAGTACTGCTCGAATCCCTCCAGCTGCTCGAACAGCTGACCATGGATGTCGGCGATGGCGACGCGAGCGTGGCGGGGTCCCAGCTCGACGCCGACGCCGTAGCCGATATCAGGCCTGAGCCGCAGCGGGTCGAGAAGAAGGTTCTGGTACACCCCCTGCACGTTGTAGACCGAGGGACGGGATAGGCCCGCGGTCTCGGCGAGCTTGGCCAGCGGCAGACCGTCGAAGGAATCGTTGCGAAAACCCCGGGCATGGGTGAAGCCGTGGTGCTGCAGAGCTCGCAGAACCAGCTCCTCGCTGCGGGCTCGGAGAGCAGTGCTACCTGTTCTTGATGATCGCGATCGTGGCGCCACGCGCGTACCCTATCGGGATCTCTGCATGCACGCATCGCGCTTATCTATACGCCATCGTGTCGCTGAGCTGGACGCTAGGCCGTGCATCGGCGCCTCGACTCGTGCAGGCAAGTGTCAATGAGTTGACACATGAATGACGGATTATCTTGACGTCGCTTTGTTCAACTCGTATTCTCGTGACGTATGAGAGGCATGCGTGATGTGCAGCGAGTTAGTCGGGAATTTAGGCCGTGCATGTCGACGACGAAGATCCTCGCTGCCGTAGGCGCACCGCTATCACCCGGCCGTAGCGCACCCACGATCTCGCTCGGCGGATCGCAGGCGCTGTTGGGCGAGCGCGCCCCTCTGCATGGGCGCCACCGTCTGGGCTCGGACGCCCGCGTGGCAAACCGAGGGAGGATGGGGACCAATGGGCACGCCTGAGTAGAGCCCCGAGTCGCGGCCATGCTTGCGTGCGTCGACGACTCAGCGGCGGCTGCCGCCATGAAAGCGACGTGGTGACCAAGCGGCCGGTCGGTCGCCCACGAGGTGAGGCCCGCGGGGTGCGCTCCTGCGCGTACCCAGCCGAGCCATCGAGCGCTACGGCGGTAGCGGGAATCGCGAACGGTCGCTTGCAAGGGCGACCGCCAGCAGCACGGGCACCGAGGCGGTCGGCGCCAACCAGAGCCGCCCGGTGCCCGACACACGGAGACCAATCCAGAAGGACGGACCGATGGCCATGCAGCAAGACCGTAGCAGCGGCTACGCGTGCAGCCGCATCGAAGTGGGGCCGGCGCTGAGCGCCTGCGAGAGGAACGCCAACGGGTTCCACGAGAACCACGAGGAGACCGTCAGGACGGACGCGCCGCATCCCGCGTTCCGGACCCAGGTTGTGGTGGGCCAGGTGATGGTGACGGGCGTGCTCCCGGGTGCGGCGCCGACCGAGGGCTTGGTCGCCATTTCGGGCG
>Ga0136614_10002685_pt1 | contig 11154 bp, 7 predicted proteins | sample AntDrymUQ2792106_2_FD_106643 | JGI IMG/M metagenome (GOLD analysis project Ga0136614, IMG submission 106643) | Polar desert sand microbial communities from Dry Valleys, Antarctica - metaG UQ279 (21.06) | ecosystem: Environmental > Terrestrial > Soil > Desert | place: Antarctica: Dry Valley... | reverse complement strand
GATCCGCACCGACCCGGATTTCAAACGCTACGAGGCTCGAGCGCGGGGGTCACTCGCGCCAGCGCTTCTCGAGCACGTACACGCCGAGCAGGAACGCGGCTCGTTCCGACCGGACGCGTCGCCTCCCAGCCCTTCTCCCCAGAACTGAACGAGACGCTCGTTATCTCTCGCTGCGAGCTCGAGGAAGAGGTCTTCCTTCGAGTCGAAGTCGTGAAGATCGCGCCGCGGGAAAGGCCCGTGGCCTCTTCCAAGCGCACCACGTGTTCTGCACGCCGCTCATCAACGGCCCGCTCATCGCAGTCCTGACCGCGCGAACTCCGGACGAGCTCCGGGCGATGGTGATCACGGCCGTGATCTCGATCAATACCCTCGCCGCGCCTCTCGGCTTCGTCGCCGCCGGACTGGTGATCGAGCGCTGGGTGTTGTCCCGCTCTTCACCGCCGTTGTCCTCGGAGTCACCTGCATGGCCCTGGCCTACGGAGCGATCGTCCTGCGCCATCGCGACGCCGACGCGGTCGGCGAGCCGCTACTTCCTAGCCACGGCTAGATGCTTGATCGGAAAGCATCTAGGCGCCGACGAAGACAGCTCGGGCGTTTGTCGCGCTCGTCATCGGGACGGAGCAGACGCCCTTACCTCGGCAGGCGCCACTCCACTGCTTGAAACGCCACCCCTTCGCCGCCAACGGCATGAGCCGAATCGCCTCGTAGGAGGAGACGAGCGACGAGCACCGCGGCGGACAGGCGATTCCGAGCCGCGAGCTACGGACCGAGCCTCTACCCGAGACGGCAACCGCGAGCCGGTAGGTCGCCGGAGCGAAGAGCGCGGACACCGTCTTCCCGGGCTCGACGACGACTTTGCAAGTCGACCGGCCGGAGCAGCTTGCCCCCCAGCTGACGAGCTTCGTGCCTGTCGCCGGCGTTGCGCTCAGCTCGAGCGCCGTACCCGCGCTCCAGGTCGTCGTGCAGCTCTGGCTGCAACGCAGGCCAGGGACGTCCGCGGTCACGGAGCCCGATCCCGAGACGGTGAGCGCGAACGGCGCCTGGCGGTCGAGCTGGACGAGCCAAGGCGAGTCCTGGGTGTCGGGCCACGCTCCCGCGTGCCCGTAGTAGTCGTCGCGTCCGGAATCGAGAACGAGTCCGGTGATGGGCGTCTCGTCGCCGAACGGATACATCATGTCGAGCGGGTTGTCGCAGGTATGCCCGTCGTCGGGCTCCGGACAACTGTGCGGCGCGCTGCTCGAGACGGCGCCCAGCGTATGCAGGAGTTCGTGCGCGGCGGTGGTGTTCAACGGCACTCCGGGACACGCCTGCACATACACGACCGCGAATCCGAGGCCGGTCGAGTTGCTCCCACCCTGGCCGCAGATGTCCGGTTCCACCGGTCCGTCGTAGTACACGAGGTACTTGGTGTGGCGCGAGCCGAATCCGCGCGCCATCAGCGATGCGGTGATTGCGCCGAAACGGGCATCGACCGAGCCCAGCTGCGAGCTCGACTGACTGAGCCGGAACAGGGTCAGATCGAGCTGCGGACCGCACGAGAACGGGGCGAGGTCGTTCCGCGGCGTCCGGAGTGGATCCTGCCCGCGCCACCACGCGTCGATCGATTCGGCATCGGACTGCATCAGGCTTCCGTATGTGCCGAACCGATCGGGCCCGTCCGACGGGATCGCATACACCCAGTGCACCGGACTCCCGGCCACCGCGTTCGGCGCGAGGTCGGCCTGCACCGGCGTCCCGCACCAGGTCGCGGCTGCTCTCGCAGGCGTCTGTGGTGCGGCGGGTGACGACGCAAGCGTCTTGGCCTCTTGGCGAGTGAGATCGTGAACGACCCAGTGCGCCTCGACATCGCGCAGCGCCGGCCGCTGCGGAGAGCACGAGGCAGAGCAAGAGCATCGCCACCCGCAGCGCCATTCCCCGCAGTCTCGCGAGTTCTGGTTCGACGTCAACCCCTTCGAAATCGCCCGAGTTAAGGAACGAGAACACGCTCGGTATCCCGGCGTATCCGCCTCGCTGCGTGATGCGCAGGGCACGTTTGGCTACCGCGGGCCGCGACCACTCACGTCGTTCTGTGGGCGTCAACTCCGACAAGTCGCTACGGGTGCTCCGTCCTCGCGCGGCTGCGCGCGACCGGCCATGAGCTGACACCGGAAAGAGCGCGAGCTGTCCTTCGGCTGAACGAGGCGACGGTACCGGTACCCAGCATGAGCGGAGAAGGGTCATCCTGAACCGCCGATACACTCGCCGCGTGGATTGGCTCGCCGAGTATGGGATCGAGACGGACGAGCGCTCCTGGCAACTCGGGGAGCCGGCCACGTTGACGGTGATCCTCCGAGACCTCGACAACGACAGCCGCTCACACGCGTTCATCGCTGTTGATCCGACTCCACCGGGCGCCGCGCAGAAGGACGAGATTCTGCGGGCGATGGCCGGCAGGTTCCCCGACGCCAGCTGGAAAACCTATAGCGCCGAAAAGCAGATCTCGAGCTTCGTCGGGCGCCGACATCTCTACATCGTGATCTACGAAGAGCACGACGCCGAGCCCAAGACTCCCGCAGAGCGCCCGACGCTGTTTGCTGTGTGAGTGGTGCGGCTCTCCCGCCGGGCGTCGGCTCCGCGTCGACGCGATGGCTCTTCTCACAGCACTTCCTCACCGAACGGCTCGTCGAGTGGAACGAGTTCAACAGCATCGACGCGACTCGGCTCCACTATGAGCTTCGCGGGCTCTGGGAGCGCGAGCAAGCAACGCTCCGAGCCGACGCGAACGAAGGTCTGACCGAAGAGCGCTTCATTCGCCCGGTTCTGAAGGAGCTGGGACACGCGTTCACACTCTTTCCCGAAATTCCGGGAGCTCGGCGAACACCCGACTATCTGTTCTATGCGACCGAGGCCGACCGCTCGGCGGCGGAGCTCGGAGGTCCTGCTGCCAAGGTGGAGCGTGCCCTTGCCGTCGGCGACGCGAAGCGCTTCGACCTCGCCCTCGACCGGCGCAGCGTCGACGGCGATCCCGTCGCACAGGTCCGCGATTACGTGCTCTTGTCGCGCCGCCCTTTCGGGATCCTGACGAACGGACGCCTCTGGCGCCTCTACGCACGCGAGTCGGCGCTCGTCGAGCGCGCCTGCCACGAGGTCGATCTGGTCGCGCTGCTCGAGGAGCGCGACCCGATCGATCTACGCTACTTCCTTGCGTTCTTCGGCGTGCAGGCGTTCCTCCCCGGACTGGATGGCCGCACGCTTCTCGAGCGTGCACTCGAGGACAGCGAGCTGCATGCAGTGGAGGTCTCGGCAGCTCTCGAGCAAGCCGTGTTCGCTGCGGTCCCCACGATCGCCGACGGTCTTCTAGGCGACGAGCCACGTACTCGGGAATCCCTCGACCTTGCATTCGCCAACGCACTCGTCTTCCTGTACCGGACGCTCTTCTGTCTCTTCGCCGAAGCGCGGGATCTGCTTCCCGTGGCCGACCCTGGGTACCGCCACTACTCCATCCTGCAGCAACGCCTGGAGGTTGCAACCCTTCTCGACGCAAGGCGATACCTCTCCACCACGAATGACGGCCTCTTCGCGACGCTTCGGGCTCTCTTCCGAATGATCGACCGGGGCGAGGCGGCCCTCGGTGTGACGGAGTACGACGGCGGATTGTTCGATCCAGCGCAGCACCCGTGGCTCGAGGGGCGTTCTGTGCCCGACGCACTCCTCGCTCCAGCGCTTGACGGCATCTACCGCGTCGGAGGCGCGTTCGTCGACTATCGCGATCTCTCCGTGCGAACGCTGGGGACGGTCTACGAGCGCCTCCTCGCATGGGAGCTCGTCGAGAGCGACGACAGCCTCGCGTTGGCCGAGTCGCCGCGTCGTCACGAGCTGGGGTCCTACTTCACTCCGGAGCCGATTGTCGATGCCATCGTCGAGAGGACTCTCGACCCGCTAGTCTCACGACGCTCCGAGGAGATCCGCGAGCATGGGCTTGCCGAGTCCGATGCGTTGGAGGCACTGCTCTCCGTCCGCGTCCTCGACCCGGCGATGGGGAGCGCGCACTTCCTCGTCGGCGCTGCCGAGTTTCTCGCTCAGGCGATTGCCACCGATCCGTCGTATGACGGCGATCTCTCGCTCGCCGATCTTCGCCGTCTCGTCGCCGAGCGCTGCCTCTACGGCGTGGATCTGAACCCGCTCGCCGTCGAGCTGGCCCGACTCTCCCTCTGGCTCGTCACGGCAAGAGAAGGGGAGCCGCTGACGTTCCTCGGCAACCTTCGTGTCGGCGACTCGCTCGTCGGCGCCGATAGCGAGACCCTCCTCGATCGAACGACGGGCCTCCTCGAGACTCATCTCGCCGCCGCAGCGGGCGAGTTGCTGCGGGAGACGACCGAGCTTCAGCAGCGAGTGACTCACACGGGGACGGACGCTCGCGAGAAGCGCCGGCTCGCCGAGAGGATCGACGGGCTCCGGTTGCCGCTCGAGGTCTTCGCCGAACAGGCGATCGAGCATCTTCGTCCACCTGCGAACCGACCGCGCCTCCACTGGCCCATCGAGTTCCCCGAGGTCTTCGTGGACGAGCGCGGTGAGCCTCGCGACGACGGCGGCTTCGACGCCGTGATCGGGAACCCGCCCTACATCCGGGTGCAGGAGCTCGGCCGTGACCTCGCCGACTACTGCCGCGCACGCTTCGCGACCGCAAGGGGGAGCTTCGACGCATACGTCGTCTTCCTCGAACGCGGCCTTGGTCTTCTCTCGCCTCACGGTCGGCTCGGCTTCATCGTCCCGAACAAGCTCTTCAAGCTCGACTACGGCGAGCGGCTTCGGGGAGCGCTTTCGGCGGGTGCGTTGGTTGACGAGGTGCTCGACTTCGGAGCGAGCCAGGTCTTCACCGAAGCCACGAACTACACATGCCTTCTCGTTCTGGACCGCGGAGGAGTCGAGGAACTGTCCTACCGTCGAATCCAAGGGACGCGTGACGAGCTGCTGGCGGAGTTGGCGGCTCCGTCGACGGTTCCGGCGCAACGGTTCCCGACCCGCACTCTCGGAGGCGCGCCCTGGGTCCTCGTTCCGCCGGAGGAAGCGGCGGTCATTCGCACGTCGAGCGAAGGAAGCGAGCGGCTCGACGCCGTTACACGCCAGATCTTTCAGGGGCTTATCACCAGCGCCGACGACGTGTACGTCCTGGAGGATCGCGGTGAGCGCTCCGGCCTCCGGGTCGTTTACTCGCGCGCATCCGACCGCGAGCTCGAGATCGAGCCGGATCTCCTCCACCCGCTTGCGAGCGGCGAGGACACCGGGCACTACGCGTTTCGCGCGCTTGTCGACTCCCTGCTGTTCCCGTACGCACGGGAGGCAGACGCTATGCGACTCCTATCGCGGGATGAGCTGACGCATGTCCCGCGAACGTGGGGCTATCTCGAGCAACATGAAGGGCGTCTGCGAGCTCGCGAAAACGGAAGGATGGATCACGATCGCTGGTACGCGTTCGGTCGAACCCAGAGCCTCGGCCTCCACGACTCGCCGAAACTCGGAGTCGCTGCGACCGTCAAGAGGCTGGAGGTTTCCGCCGACCTGGAGGGCGACGTCTACTTCCACAACGTCAGGGTGAACGGGATTCTCGGAGCCGAGCGTGGTCTCGGCCTTCCTACGGTCCTCGTCCTGCTCAACAGCCGCCTCCTCGACTGGATCTTCCGCCGCGGCTCGGCGCATCACGCCAACGATTACTACGCGGCCAACAAGCAGTTCATCGCCGGGCTGCCGATTCGGATTCCTTCAGGACGGCAAGGGGGCGAGCTCGAAGCGCTCGGCCGTCGTCTCCACGACTTGGCCGCGTCTACAGCCGAGGAGCGGGGATCCTTCCTGCGCTGGCTCGCCTCGACCGTTGGCGCCCCGAGGGCGAGCCTTCTCCGCCGACGCGAGCTGGCCGGCTACGAAGTCGTCGGAGCCGACCGCGTCGTCGGTGCGCTCAACCGCATGCGTAACCAACTCGCGGTCGATCCGCGCGAGCGCGCGGTGCGTGAGCTGATCGAGGCCGAGCATCGGCGAAGCGTCGAGCGTTTGCGCCCGGTTCTCGACGAGCTCACATCCGCCGAGCGCGAAGCCGACGCACAGGTGTACGAGCTCTACGAGCTCCCGACGCACATGCGCGCACTCGTGGAGGCGGAGTACGAGACGTAATCGGCGCTGGCTACGCTAGATCGCATGCAGGCATTCCGGTCCACCGAGCAGTACGCGCCCATGGGCGATCAGCCGCGCGCGATCGAGGAGATCGCGGCGTCGGTCTCCGATGGCAACCGCTTCCAGACGCTGCTCGGGGCCACGGGTACCGGCAAGACGGCGACGATGGCGTGGACGATCGAGAAGATCCAGCGCCCCGCGCTCGTGATCGCTCATAACAAGACGCTCGCCGCGCAGCTCTGCAACGAGTTCCGGGAGTTCTTCCCCGAGAACGCGGTCGAGTACTTCGTGTCGTACTACGACTACTACCAGCCCGAGGCGTACATCCCGCAGGCCGATCTCTACATCGAGAAAGACTCGTCCCAGAACGACGACATCGCGCGGCTTCGGCTGTCGGCCACGTCCTCGCTCCTCACCCGACGCGACGTGGTGGTCGTTGCCTCGGTTTCTTGCATCTACGGCCTCGGCTCGCCGGAGGAGTGGCGCGAGCGCGTGTTGATTCTGGAGGTGGGGGAGGTGCACGACCGCGACGAGGTTCTGCGGAAGCTGATCGAGAGCCAGTACGTGCGCAACGACACGGTTCTCGGTCGCGGGCGATTTCGGGTGAAGGGCGACGTGATGGAGATTCAGCCGGCGAATCAGGAGACGGCGTACCGGGTCTCGTTCTTCGGCGACGACGTCGAGCAGATCACCCACTTCGACCCGCTCACCGGCGAGGTATACGCGCGGCTCGACAATCTCGTCATCTGGCCCGCCACCGAGTACGTGACCTCAAAGCCCACGATCGATCGAGCCATCGACGACATCCGGGCCGAGCTCGAGCAGCAGGTCGCGAAGTTCGAGGCCGAGGATCGCATGCTCGAGGCGCACCGGATCCGGCAGAGGACGGAGTACGACATGGAGATGCTGAAGGAGCTCGGCTTCACGAGCGGGATCGAGAACTACTCACGCATCCTCGAAGGTCGCGCCCCGGGCACGCATCCGTTCACGCTGATCGACTACTTCCCCGAGGACTTCGTCGTCTTCGTGGACGAGTCGCACCAGACCGTCCCTCAGCTCGGCGGGATGTACGAGGGCGACCGCTCGCGCAAGCAGACGCTGATCGACTACGGCTTCCGGCTGCCCTCGGCGCTCGACAACCGCCCGCTGCGCTTCGACGAGTTCCTGAGCAAGGTCAACCAGCTCGTCTTCGTCTCCGCGACACCGGGGCCGTTCGAGCTCTCGCGCTCGAAGGTCATCTCCCAGCAGCTGATTCGGCCGACCGGAATCGTCGATCCCGAGGTCGAGCTCCGCCCGACGAAGAATCAGATCGACGACCTCCTGAACGAGATCCGCCACCGCGAGGAGGCGGGCGAGCGCACCCTCATCACCACGCTGACGAAGAAGATGGCCGAGGACCTGACCGACTACCTGCTCGAGGCCGGCGTCCGCGCGCGTTACCTCCACTCCGAGATCAACACACTCGACCGGATCGGGATCATCCGCGAGCTCCGCCTCGGCGAGTACGACGTTCTTGTCGGCGTCAACCTCCTGCGCGAGGGGCTCGACCTGCCAGAGGTGTCACTCGTCGCCGTTCTCGACGCCGACAAGGAGGGCTTCCTGAGGGGCAAGACCGCGCTCATCCAGACGACCGGGCGCGCCGCGCGGAACACGGCCGGAAAGGTCCTCCTCTACGCCGACAAGCGCACCGAGGCGATCATCGGCGCGATGGAGGAGACGAATCGCCGGCGGGAGTACCAGATCGCCTACAACGAGGAGCACGGAATCACGCCGCAGACGATCGTCAAGGGAGTGTCGGACATCGCCGAGCTCCTGTCGCTCGAGTCTCCGCACGTTCCCTCGTCACGTCGTCGGCGGGGGAAGGCCCAGGTGGAGGGGATGACCGGCGAGGAGCTCGAGAAGCTCGTCATCACCCTCGAGGAGGAGATGTACCTTGCGGCCGAGGAGCTCCGCTTCGAGTACGCCGCCAAGCTGCGGGACGAGATCAAGGAGCTGCGCCGGGAGCTACAGGCGTTTGCGCAAGCCACGGGATAGGAGAGCTCATGTGCCGGAACATCAAGACGCTTCATAACTTCGAGCCGCCCGCGACCGAGGACGAGGTGCGCGCAGCCGCGCTCCAGTACGTCCGCAAGGTGAGCGGCGCCTCCAAGCCGGCGAAGGCGAACGAGGCTGCGTTCGCGCGCGCGGTTGACGAGGTCGCGGACATAACGCAACGGCTTCTCGCGGAGCTCGTGACGAACGCCGCGCCGCGCGACCGCGAGGTCGAGGCCGAACGCGCTCGTGCTCGAGCAGCGGAGCGCTTCGGCCGCGCGGCGTAGTCGCTAACGCCGCCCGGCTCGTCGCCCGATACCTCTAGCATGAGCGTCGAGCCCGCAAGCCGGGCCGAGCAGGGCCTCGCGAGATCACTCGCAGCCGCGGCCGAGATCGCGGCTTCCCGGGAGCGAATGCGCTCGCGGCTGCTCGGTCGCGAGCGGACCGTGACACTCGCACTCGCGGGCGCGTTCGTGCTGACCGCACTGGCGTGTGCTCTCACGATCCCGTCCGAGAGAGCGTTCTCGATCGGCTTCACCGTCCTCCTGATCGCCATCTATGCCGTCGGCTCGCAGATCGAGTTCGAGATCGGGCCCGGCTCTGCTGTGCCGACCGAGCTCGTGCTCGTTCCGATGCTGTTCGTCCTTCCTCCAGGCGCGGTGCCGCTCTGCGTAGCGGCCGGGCTTGTCCTCGGCGGCCTCGTCGAGCGGCTGCGCTCGCGGTGGCACGGCGAACGGATCACGATGCTCTTCTCCTCGGCGTGGCACAGCGTGGGACCGGCGCTCGTGATCGGCCTGCTTGCTCCAGGGTCTCCGCGCTGGGAGGACGTGCCCGTGTACCTCCTCGCACTCCTCGCGCAAGTTGCGTTCGATGCGAGCACTGTCCTCGTTCGGCACCGAGTGGGACGTGGCGTCGCCGTGCGCGAGCTCGTCTCACCGCTCGCCTGGGTGATGCTCGTCGACTGCGCCCTCGCGCCGGTCGCGCTCGTGGTCGCGTTCGTCGCCGCGGACGCGCCGCTCTCAGTCGTCTGCGTGCTCCCCCTCGCCGGACTCCTGCACCTGCTGGGAGCCGAGCGTAGGCGCCGGATCGACGAGCGCCTGCTGCTCGGCCAGGCCGTTCAGGACGCCGAGAAGGAGGCGCGTCTGGACCCGTTGACGGGCGTCGGCAACCGGCTCGCCTGGCAGGAAGCGGTCAGACAGGGCGAGCGCCGCCTCGCCGAGGACGGCGTAGGCTCGACGGTCGTCCTCGTCGACCTGAACCGGCTCAAGGAGACGAACGACACGCACGGTCACGACGTCGGAGATCGCCTGATACGGGCTCTTGCCGCCCAGCTCTCCCGTGCCGTCCGGGACGCGGACACGCTCGCACGCATCGGAGGCGATGAGTTCGCGATCCTGACGACGGGCGCGGGAAAGCGGGGCTATGCGGAGCTCGCCTCCCGAGTTCGCTCCGAGCTGGCCGGTCTTGCCGTCGGCGACGTACCGGTCCTCGCGTCGCTCGGTGCTGCAGCCTGCCCGCCCTGCGCGTCTCTTGCCGAGGCCATCCGGCTTGCAGACGAGCGGCTCTACGCCGAGAAGACCGCGCAGCGCCTCACTGCTACGGCTAGCGGTCCTTGAACGGGTCGACGTAAACGTCGTCGACCTGCCACTTGCCGCCCGGGCCGAGCGCGGTGAAGCGGAAGTCGACGGTCGTCGTCCCGCCGAGGACTTGGTTCACCGACAACTTGAACATGACCGACAGCGAGGGCTGCCACGCCTGCTGAGTCCCGAGCACGACGCCGAGGGGGAGCGATGTCGTCGCGGTCACGCCGAGAACCGTCGAGCGGACCCGGGCCTCGACCGCGAGCAGCGAGAGCGGCGAGCCCGTGTTGCGAACGAAGAAGCGCATTGTCGGCTCGTCCGAATCGACGCACATCGAGGCGCTGCGGGCCGACCCGCCCGAGGGAAGAAAGAGGGAGCGCCGGTCGTCGAGGCTGTGGAGGTAGAAGGGCTCGTTGCCGTCTACGAGGCGTGCGCCCCCCGAGAAGGTCCAGCCCGCGCTCGACTCCAGATCGCCTCCGGGCATCAGGAAGTAGTGCCTGGGATCCGACCACGAGAGGAAGGGCTGCGAGACGACGCGGGCCTCGCACGTGGACACGGAGGCCCCAGCCTCTACCGGAGCAAGGACCAGAAGGAACGTCGCGACGACGGAGGCCACCGGGATGAAGAGACGAGCCGCAGAGTTCATCATCGTGGAAGGAGCCCTTTCTCGGGAAGAACCGCAGTTCCCACATCATCCGCGTTCGAATAGGGGATGTCATGACTCAATCGAGGGTTCCGTTCGGCTGGCCGCCCGCGTGGAGACCGCTCAGCATCTGCCGTTTGCTGCCGATACATGATCCGTGGCGAACCGCAGCGTTCGGGTTCTCGGTGCGGCCGCATTTGTGGCGGTCTTCCCCGTCGCGCTGCTCCACTTCGTGGGCGGCCAGACGGTCGCGATCGACGGCTGGATCCACTTCGTCGGGGTCGCGCTCGGCGCAGGAGTCGCTACTGGGTCCGCCGTCGCCCTGACCGTCGCGGGGGCACGCCTGCGCGACGGCCACGCAGTGCTCGTCGGCTGCGCGTTCTCGGTCATGGCTGCGCTTCTCTGTCTACACGGGCTCGCCACGCCCGGCGTCCTCGTCGGGACCAACGGCGTCGTCAGTTTCACCGGCGCTGCGACCCTTCCGGTCGGAGGCGCCATCCTTGCACTCGGAGTCGTTCCAGCGCTGCGTCGGCCCGCGGCGGTGGGACCGCTCCTCTGGCTTCTCGCCGGAGGCGTGGTGCTCATCCTGGTGCTCGGCCTGGCGGCGATCGCGGAGCCCGGCCTCGTTCCTCCAGGGCCGGAGCCGCGCAGCCTTCTCGCATGGCTCGTCCTCGCGGCCGGCACGGGGTTCTACGCGGTCCTCGTCTGGCGGGCGGCCCGGACCTTCCGTCTCACGCGGCGCTGGTCCGACATCCT
>Ga0136614_10002684_pt1 | contig 11155 bp, 9 predicted proteins | sample AntDrymUQ2792106_2_FD_106643 | JGI IMG/M metagenome (GOLD analysis project Ga0136614, IMG submission 106643) | Polar desert sand microbial communities from Dry Valleys, Antarctica - metaG UQ279 (21.06) | ecosystem: Environmental > Terrestrial > Soil > Desert | place: Antarctica: Dry Valley... | reverse complement strand
TCGTCGCGTTCTCTACCTCCGCCACGCTTCTCACACTACCCAGAACCGCGGCGTAAACCGCATCCGGAACGGATCAACCGCCGGCGCCGGCGGGTCGCGGTCCCAGCTCGACCTCAATCTCGCGGCGATCGCCGTCGCGCACCACCGTGAGCGTGACCTTCTCGCCCGCGCTGCGGGCGCTGATCGCGTCGGAGAGGTCGCGGGTGCGGGTGAGTCGCCGCCCGTCCACGGCGAGCACCACGTCACCTCCGGCCACGATCTGGTCCTGGCCCTGGAAGGTGATCTCCTCCTTGCCGGCTTCGAGCCCGGCGTCGTCGGCGGGGCTCCCGCCGCTCACCTCGACGACGAGCGCTCCGTCGGGGGAGTCCAGATCCAGGCGGTCGGCCAGCTGGGGCCACAGCGGGAGCGTGGTCAGGCCGAGATAGCCGTAGTCCACGCGACCGTCCGAGCGCAGCTCGCGCAGCGAGCGCCGGACGGCGTCCACCGGGATGGCGAAGCCGACGCCCTCCCCGCCGCCCGAGGACGACTTGATCTGGGCGTTGATGCCGAGGACGCGCCCCCGGCCGTCCAGGAGCGGCCCGCCGGAGTTGCCGGGGTTGATGGATGCGTCGGTCTGGATCGCGTCGCCGATGCCGAAGCGGGTGAGCGACCGGATGTTGCGGTCGAGGGCGGAGATCACGCCGACGGTGAGCGACTGGCGCTCACCGAACGGGCTGCCGATCGCCGCCACCGGCTCACCGACTCGGATGCGGTCGGACGATCCGAGGCTGAGCGGGGTAAGCGACAGGCCCGACGGGCTGACCCTGAGCAGCGCCACGTCGGCGAACGGGTCCACCCCGACGATCTCCGCAGCCACGCGGTTGCCGTCGGAGAACTCCACGTACACGTCGTCGGCGCGGTCGGCGTTCGAGCCCTCGCCGGTCACGACGTGCGCGTTGGTGGCCACGTATCCCTCCGCGTCGAGCACGAAGCCCGATCCCTGCCCGCCGGTGCCCTCGTCGTCGAGGGCCTGTGAGCCGTCGTCGAAGATGGACAGCACCGTGACCACGCCGGGGGACAGGCGCTCGTAGATCCCGCCGGCGTCCAGCCCGCCGCGGCGGCCGATGCCCTCCACGACCTCGACCCGCGTGGTCCTCACCTCCGTCGGCCCGCGAACCTGCTCGGGGGCGTCCTCCTCGTCGCCCGAGCACCCCGCCGCGGCCGAGGCGGCCACGATCGCGACCACGGCGAGCCGCCTCACCGCGGCTCCCGGTCGGCGGGCAGGGCGAGCGTGAAGGCGGCGCCACCGGACTCGGGGGAGGCGCTCAGCTGCCCCTGCATCCGCTCCGCCAGCTCGCGCGCGATCGCCAGGCCCAGGCCGGCGCCGCGCACGGCGTCGCCGGTGTAGAACGGCTCGAACGCGTGCTCCGTGTCGGCGGCGGGCAGGCCGGGGCCGCCGTCGGCGACGGTCAGCGTGGCCGCCCCGTTGTCGCCGCGCGCGGTTACGGACACCGGGGTGCCGGGCGGGGTGTGCCGGAGGGCGTTGTCGAGCAGGATTCGCATGATCTGGGCCACCCGCTCGCGGTCGCAGCTGGCCCGCGGGCCCTCGTCGGGAAGCCGCACGTCCAGCTCGGTCCCGTGGTCGGCGAGCGCGGGCGCGAACTCGCCCACCACCAAGCGGGTGAGCTCGGACAGGTTGACAGGCTCGGTGTGCAGCTCGAGCGAGCCGGCGTCCAGGCGCGACAGGTCGAGCAGGTCCACCGACAGCTTCTGGAGGCGGGCCACCTGCTCGCTCATCGTGTCGAGGAACTCCCGCCGCGTCTCGTCGTCCAGGTCCTCGTCCTGGAGCAGCTCGACGAATCCCGCGAGCGAGAAGATCGGCGTGCGCAGCTCGTGCGAGGCGGTGGCGATGAACTCCTTGCGCGCGACGTCGACTTGTCGCAGCTGCTCCTGCATCTCGTTGAACGTGCGCGTGAGCTGCCCAAGCTCGTCGCTGCTGTCCACGGGGAGGGGGTCGATGAAGCGCCCCTCGGCCACCTCGCCCGCCGCGGCCTCCAGGCGCCGGACGCGTCGCGCCAGCGCCTGTGCCACCAGGTAGCCGCCGACCAGGGCCAGGATGAGGGCGGCGCCCGTGGCCAGCAGCAGGCGGTTGCGGATGAAGGCGACCGTCTCGGCCACGTCGGCCAGGTCGCGCGAGTAGAGGGCCACCCACTGCGGGTCGCCCCTGGTGAGGAGCGGCTGCGCCACGATCGCGATCTCCTGGCCGCCGAAGCGGCCGAAGCCGCTGCGCGGACGCTCGGCGATGATGGCGCGCCTCGTGAGCCTGTCCGAGCGAGGGAAGGCCCGCTCCGCCTCGCGGGAGTCCGATCGGGCATAGAAGCGCAGCTCGCGGCCGTCCCCCTGCGGTCCGGAGGAGGAGGGCTTCCAACTGAGCACCGTGACCCGGGAGTCGGTGGAGTCCGCGACGGTCCGCACGACTCGGTTGATGCGCCGCTCGCGGGCGTCCTCGGTCAGGAGGTGCTCGAGGGCGGGACGGGCGGAGGCCGCCGCCACGCGCAGGTCCCGCAGCCGCCGGCCCTCGAGGTTGGACTCGAGCTGCGGGACGACCACGAAATAGATGACGGCGAAGGCGGCGGCGGTGATCGCGAAGAAGACCAGCGCCAGTTTGTTTCGCAGCGAAAGCAGCCCGGGCGGCTGCATCAGCGCTCCTGGAAGCGGTAGCCCACGCCGCGCACGGTGAGGATCAGCTCGGGCTCGGCCGAATCCTCCTCGAGCTTCTCCCTGAGGTGCCTGATGTGGACGTCTATGGTCCGCGGGTCGCGGTAGGCGGCGTCACCCCACACGCGCTCGAGCAGCGAGGTGCGGCTCAGCACCCGGCCGGGCGCGCGGGCCAGCGCGGCCAGGATCTCGAACTCCACGTAGGTGAGCTGGGCGACCTCGCCGCGGGCGCTCACCTGACGCTTCTCGAAGTCGATCTCCAGCTCGCCGGCGTGGATCGGATCCTCGAAGCGCTCTTCAGGGGCGGTGATCGCCGCCCGCCGCAGCACGGCCTTCACGCGACTGCGGAACTCCCGCACCGAGAAGGGCTTGGTGATGTAGTCGTCGGCGCCCAGCTCGAGGCCCAGCACCTTGTCGATCTCCTCGGTCTTGGCCGTGAGCATGATGATCGGCACCGTGCTGCGCGCGCGGATCTGACGGCACACGTCGAAGCCGTCCAGGAGCGGGAGCATCACGTCGAGGACCACCAGGTCGAAGGTGGCCTCGCGGAGGCGTTCCAGGGCCTCCAGGCCGTCGAGCGCCCCCACGACGTCGTACCCCTCCTTCCTCAGCGGATAGGTGAGGAGCTTCTGCACCGAGGCCTCGTCGTCCACGAGCAGGATTCGGGGGGCCGAGCCCGTCACCTTCGAGATTGTAGGTTGCGAGGTGGTGAGTCCGGCGCCTTGATCGAGCCGCGGGTCTACCGGGCCGCATTCGTGCCGGCCCTGCTGGCGGCGGTGCTGGCGATGTTCTCCCTGGAGAGCCGCCCGCGTCCGCTCACCCAGGGACTGGCGGCCGACGTGCTCTTCGACGGGCGCCTGGCGGCCACGAGCGCAGCGCGGCTGGCCGAGGCCGAGCCGTCGCGCCGACCCGGGGGCAGGGGCGACCGGGCGACGGCGGCCCAGGTGGCGAGCGTGTTCGCGCGTCGTGGGTTCACGGTCGGGCGCGAGCGCTTCGAGCACGCGGGGCGCGATCTCGAGAACGTCATCGGCCGCCGGGCCGGGCGCTCGCGCAGGCAGATCGTGCTGGTAGCCAACCGCGACGCGTCCACGGTGCCCGACGCCACGGGCAGCGCCTCCGACACCGCCGCCCTGCTCGAGCTTGCTCGAGTGTTCGAGGGGCGCCCCACACGCAAGACGCTCGTGCTCGCGTCGCTCGACGGATCCACACTCGGAGAGGTCGGCGCGGGACGCCTGGCGGAGGCCCTGGACGCGTCCGGCGTGGTGGACGCGGTGCTCATCATGTCCGACCTCGGCTCGCCCGCGCGCCGCGGCCCGTTCCTCCAGGCGTGGTCCAACGACAGCCGCCGCGCCAGCATCTCGCTGCAGCGCACCGTGGCCGAGTCGATCCGGCAGGAGACCGGCCGGCTGCCCGGGGGCGCCGGCGCACTGGGCCAGCTGGCGCGGCTGTCGTTCCCCATCGGCGTCGGGGCGCAGGGCGTGCTGCTGGAGCACGGGTTCGACGCCGTACGAATCTCGGGCAGCGGGGAGCTGCCGCCCGGGGGAAGCGGCTCGCCGGAGGCCATCGACGAGGATCGCCTCGGAACCCTGGGGCGTGCGGCCCTCCGCACGGTCACCGCGCTGGACCAGGGCGAGCGGGTCGAGCACGGCCCCAAGAGCTACCTGCTCGCGGTGAGCCAGGTGGTGCCCGGTTGGGTCCTGGCGGTGCTGGCCGGCTCGCTTCTGATCCCGGTCATGGTGGCGACCGTCGACGCGTTCGCCCGGGCCCGACGGCGCCGCGTGGCCGTGCTCACCTGGCTGAGGTGGGTCGGGGCGTGGGCGGCCCCCTTCCTGGCCGGGCTCCTGTGCGCCGAGGCGCTGGGTCTCGTGGGAGCCACGCCGAGCCCGCCCCCTGCGCCGGTGGCCCCCCGGGATGTGCCGCTCGATGGGCCGGCGCTGGCGGTCCTGGCCGGGACCGTGGCGGTCATGGGTGCGGCGCTCGTGGCTGCGCGGTCGCTGGCCGTGCGCCCGGTGGAGGAGCTGCGGGACTTGAGCGACCCCGGCGCCGGGGTGGCGCTGGCGCTGACGGTGTCCGCGGCCGCCGCGGCGCTGTGGATCCTGAATCCCTACGCCGCGCTGCTCGCCGCGCCCGCCGCCCACCTCTGGATGCTCGCCGTCCTCACGAGGCCGCCGCCCCCGCGACGCGCCCGCGCCGTGCTCGTGGGCCTTGGGGCCCTGCCCGGTCTGGTCGTGTGGGTCTACCACCTGTTCGCCCTTTCCCTCGACCCCCTGGAGGGAGCCTGGTACTTGCTCATGCTCGTGACCGGGCACAGCGTCGGGCTGACGACCGCGCTGATCGGGTGTGTGTGGCTCGGCGCGCTGGGCGCGGTCTTGGAGTTGACGCGACGCACTCCGCGTGAGCGGCCGACTCGCCAGATGCCCTCCGGCCCGGAGATCTACGGGCCCGGGCGGTACGCGGGGCCGGGGTCGCTCGGGGGCACGGAATCCGCTCTGCGCCGGTGAACGGTCGTCCATGCCGGCCCGCCGGGGGCCGCGTCGCCTCCGGGATGCTGGCATCAGGTGTGCTCGAAGCCGCTGAGCCCGTGGGCCTCTGCGCCCGACCGGTCGAAGAAGACGAGGCCCCGGCCCTCGGCGACGCCGCCTAGCCAGGTCAACGGAATCCCGGCTCCCTCCGCTGCCGCCTCGGCCTCGGCCCGGAGCTCGGGCGCGAACGCCACGAGCAGCTCGTAGTCGTCCCCGCCTGTGGCGGCGAAGACCTCGGGCCGGTCGGTCACCGTCTCGAGGCCGGGGGCCAGGGGCAGGTCGGCCAGGCGCACCTCCACCCGCGTGCCGCTGCGCTCGGCCACGTGGCCGGCGTCGGTAGCCAGCCCGTCGCTGAGGTCGATCATCGCGGCCGCCCCCGCGCGAGCCAGGGCCCGGCCGGCCGCCAGCCGTGGTTGGGGGCGCAGGTGGCGCCGCGCCAGGTCGCTGCCGCCGTCGCCGGCCTCGCCCCGCGCGAGAAGCAGCCGTCCCGCCTCCGAGCCCCCCAGCGTGCCGGTGACGCCGACCATCTGTCCGGGTCGCGCGCCGTCCCGGCCCACCAGGTCCTCCTCCCGATCCGCCCAGCCGGTCACGGCCACCGTGATCTGCAGTGCGTGGGCTCGGATCACGTCCCCGCCGGCGATGGTCACGTGGCATTCGGCGGCGAGCTCCTCCATCCCCCGGACCAGGTCCAGCGCGGCGTCGAAGCCCTCGGGCAGGGCGAGTGAGACGTACGCCTCGCCCGGGTCGGCGCCCATGGCGGCCAGGTCCGACAGGGCCGTGGCCAACGCCTTCCAGCCAACGTCCCCGGGGGTGTGGGTGGACAGCTCGAAGTGCACGCCGTCGGCCACGCTGTCGATCGACGTGACCGCCAGCGGACGGGCGCGAACGACGGCCGCGTCGTCCCCCGTCCAGCGGGCCGGCCGACCCCCACGATCGACCAGGATCGCGTCTATGGCGTGGATCAGGGATCGCTCGACCACGGTTACAGTCTGACTGTGGCCGCCGCGGACGAGGGACGGGACAAGTCGGGCACGCTCCTGGAGCGTGCCGGCACCGCCGCGGCCGGGATCGGTCAGATCGGGCCGACGAACCCGCGCGCCAAGATGGCGCTGCAGTGGGGGCTCGCCGGTCTCATCTTCGCTTTCCTCGTCTTCTTCGTGGCGCGGCAGTGGAGCGCGCTGCCCGACTTCGACTGGCGTTTCAAGCCGTACTGGCTGGCGCTCTCGGTGCTGGCCGTGTTCGGCCTCTATGCCGCGCAGGGCGAGATCTGGCGCCTGATCGTCCACTCGCTCGGCGAGGAGCACCTGCGCGCCAGGCCGGCCCGTGCGATCTGGGGCAAGTCGCTGATCGCACGCTACGTGCCGACCAACGCGCTGATGGTTGTGGGCCGGATGGTGATGGCCGAGAAGGAGGGCGTGCCGAAGCGCGTCTGCCTGGCCAGCATCGTCTACGAGCTGGGCCTGGGCTTCGGCAGCGCGGTGATGGTCGGGGCCTACTTCGTGATCCAGCTGCCCGATCTCGAGGGGCAGGCGGCGCGCTACGCGGTGCTGCTGCTGATTCCGATCGTGCTCACTGGCCTGCACCCGCGCGTGTTCTTCCCGCTCGCCAACCGCGGGCTGGCCAAGCTCGGCCGCGAGCCCCTGCCCAAGGCGCTCTCGTTCGGGCAGGTGCTGCGCTTCACCCTGATGTACGTGGGCTGCTTCGCCGTCATCGGGGTGGGCCTCTACGCGTTCGCCAAGGCGCTGCACCCGCTGCCGGCCTCCGACTTCCCATACGTGGCAGCCGCCTACCCGGTGGCCTTCTGCGTCGCCGTGATCACCTTCATCGCGCCGAGCGGCCTGGGCACCCGCGACGCCGCGCTGGCCGTGGCCATGGCCGCGGTGCTCGACGAGACGGTGGCCACGGCCATCGCCGTGGCCTTCCGCATCTTCCAGACCGCGATCGAGCTGCTCTATGTGGGAATCGTGGTCGCGGTGGACAAGCGCAGCGGCGGGGGATAGCGCCGCTTGCCCCGAGTGCTCAGGGGCACTCGGCGGATGCGGAAGCGGGTGTACTTGCCGATCGCGCCCGGCCGCGTGGCCAGCACCTCGATCACCGTACGGGCGCGCAGGCGTCGCTGGAGGCGCCGGAACCGGGACCGTCGCGCCCGCGGCAGCGCACGCGCACGCTGGTTGCAGCCGCCGACCGCCTCCTTGATCTCGACGAACGGGCCGTCGGTGGTCAGCGTCTTCCCGTCGTCCGAAAGGCTCTCCCACTCGTCCGACCCCGGCGTCGGGGTGGCGCCCTGATGGATCAACAGCATGTACTTCATCGCTCTCCTTTCTTGGAATGGTCGCCTACAAGACGAACGGGGAGCGACGAAATCGACAGCTCGGCGCCGGACGCAGCGGCAGCTACTCCGGTCCGTCGAGCGGCTCGTCCTGGGGGCTGACTCCGCCTCCGCCTCCGGGCGCCGGCTGCACGTCCGGGGGCCCCTGCGGCGGCGACTCGTACGCGTCGGGGTCGGGAGCGCCGGTGCCGTCGTCCTGGTCGGTCCCGTCGTCGATCTCCGAGCCGTCCTCCGGGGCTGCCGTGCCGCCGCCGTAGTAGTAGCCGCCGGAGCTGGTGCTCGATCCAGTGCTGGCGTACTTGCCGAAGAACGGGGAGAACTCGGCCGGCTCGGTGGGCAGCGGGAACGAGTCGCAGTCATCGCCCTTGGCCACGAGCATGTAGTCGTGCCAGATCGCCGCGGGGAAGGTTCCGCCGGCCACGCTGATCCCGTGGACGCTGTGCATCTCCACCAGCGCGCTCGGATACCCGACCCAGACCGACGTGGAGAGCTTGGGCGTGTAGCCCACGAACCACGCGTCGTTGAAGTTGTCGGTGGTGCCCGTCTTGCCTGCCGCCGGGCAGCCGATGATCGCCGCGCGCCCGGTGCCGCTCGTCACGTTGCGCTCCAGGATCTGGGTGACCTCGTAGGCCACCCCGTCGGACAGGACGCGCTCGCGCTTGGGCTCACCCAGGTCCTCCGACTTGCCGTCGGGGAACACGACGCGCTTGATGGCCTTCGGCTCGTTGCGGATCCCGCCCGACGCGAGGGTCGCGTAGGCGTTGGCCATCTCGAGCGGTGAGACCCCCAGCCTGAGTCCACCGAGGCCCTCCGCGGGATAGGCGTCGAGCTTGGTGGTGATGCCGAGCATCTCCGCGGTCTTGCGGACCTCCTTGGGCCCCAGGTCCATGATCATCTGCGCGTAGATCGTGTTGTCGGAGCGCAGCGTGGCGCTCGTGATGCTCATCGTGCCGCCGTAGCTGCCGTCGTAGGTCTCGGGCTCCCAGGGCGGCGCGCCCTCGCCGAGGTCGAGGCTTACCGGCTTCGAGGTGTAGCTCGTCCGGTCGGGATCCACGCCCTTGCGGATGGCCGTGGTCAGCACCATCGTCTTGAACGCCGACCCCGGCTGGCGGTGACCCTGCGCCGCGAGGTTGAACCTCTGGTCCCTGTAGGTGCCGCTCGACGCCATAGCGCGGATGTAGCCCGTGGAGGGGTCGATCGAGACGATGGCCGACGACGGGTCTTCCGGATAGGGGAGCTGTCCGGCGATGGCGTCCCGCGCCTGGTCCTGGAGCTCCGGCTCGATCGTGGTGTACACCTTGAGCCCCCCGCGGCGAAACACGCCCACGCCGTACTTCTCGATCAGCTGCTCCTGCACGAAGTCGAAGAAGTAGGGCTCACGCCGCTGCGTGTAGCGCGTGCCCCGCCGGAGGCCCAGAGGCTGCTCCGACGCGGCCGCGGCCTCGGCGCGCGTGACGAACCCATTCTCGGCCATCTGCGACAGCACCTCGTTGCGGCGTTCCAGGGCCGCCGTGGGATTCCGGAACGGGTTGTACTGCGACGGCGCCTGCGGGAGCCCGGCCAGCAGCGCGGAGTCGGCCAGGTCCAGCTCCCGGGCGTGCTTGGAGAAGAACGTGATGGCCGCCGCCTCCACGCCGATGGCGGTGCGCCCGCCGACGGTCCCGTAAGGCACGTCGTTGAGGTAGTTGTGGAGGATCCATGTCTTCGAGTGCTCCTGCTCCAGCTCGGAGGCCAGCTTGGCCTCGCGGATCTTGCGGGCGAAGGTGCGCTTGGGGTCCTTGATGTAGAGCGCTCGGACCAGCTGCTGGGTGATGGTGGACCCGCCCTGCAAATTCTCGCCCGACTCCAGGTTGCGAACGCCGGCGCGGACGATCGCGTTGTAGTCCACGCCGTCGTGCTTGTAGAAGCGCTCGTCCTCGATGGCCACGGTCGCGCGCCGGAGGTCCACGGGAATGTCCTTCCAGTCGACCACCGTGCGCACCACGTCCGACTGCACGTAGCCCAGGCGCGAGCCGTCGGAGGCGAAGATCACCGAGCTCTGGCCCTTGTCGGCGGGCTTGAGTCCTTCGAGGTCGGGCGCCGTGGCCGCCACGGCCAGCACGTAGCCCACCACCGAAAGACCGCCGATCGCGGCCACGACGGCCAGCAGCGCGAGAGCGAGCAGGGCCTTGCTCCGCCCGCCACGGCTCCTCCGTCTCCTGGAATGTCGCTGACGATGGGTCATCGGAAGTTCTGCACGCCGGACGCCCAGGGAGGGCCTATTGGACTATGCCGAGGATAGACCGTGCTCGCGCAGGCGACGCAGCCAGAGGCCGCGCAACTCTGCAGCCGCGGGACCGCGCTCCGCCGGCCCCGCCGCCCAGGTGGTGGCGGCCAGCCGCACCCCGTCCTTGTCGGATTCGGCCACACGAGCCTTTACGCCGTTCTCCTCCGAAGTGATCAGCTCCAGGGCGTGGTCCGCGTCCATGGCGGGACCGATCCACACCGACACCTCAATCTGGATGCGCGGGTCGATCACGGTGTGGTTCTCGATCGAGCTCTGGGCCAGGCGCTCGTTGGGCACGATCAGGCGGCTGCCGTCGTCCAGGCGCAGGTAGGTGTAGGTGAGCTTGACGTCCTCCACCTCGCCGGTCTGCTCCTCGAAGGTCACGAGGTCGCCGATCCGGATCGGCTGCGTGATGGCCAGGAGGATGCCTGCGATGCCGTTGGCCAGTGTCTGGCGGGCCGCGAACCCCACCACGAGGCCCAGCACTGCCGACGATGCGAGGATGCCGGTGGCCAGGCTGCGAACGCCGTCGAACTGGGCCAGCGCCAGGGCGATGCCGATGACGATGACCGCGGCGAAGACCAGGCGGCGCACCAGGCGCAGACGCGTCGTGGCCACGGCCGACAGCTGTCCGCCCGCCACCGCCGCGCTCAGCCGTTCGCCGCGACGCGAGAGCCAGCGGTCGACCACCTGGGCGGCCGCGAAGGCGCCCACGACGTAGGCGGCCGCGGTCAGCGCCTCCGCGTTGTCGTCGACGAAGGAGGCCGCCATGTAGTAATCGGTGAGCGACATGATGTTCGATGACAGCGGGCGCGCGGCCTGGCGCGTGTACGCAGGCACGCGCGCGGCGGTCCTGCTGGTGGCCCTCTTCGCCGCGCTCACGTCCGGCCCTGCGACCGGAGGCCTGGCGGCCGAGAACGCCCGCAAGTTCGACGAGCCCGCGTTGACCCACCCGATCGGCGGTCTGGGAGACGTGGCCCTGTCCCCGCTGACGCGCTGGGACGCCGTGTGGTACCTGCGGATCGCCAGGTCCGGCTACGGCGACAGCGAGGTGCGGGCCGCGTTCTTTCCGCTCTACCCGCTGGGGGTTCGCGCCCTGGCCGAGGTGGGTGGAGGGTCGGACACGGCGCTGCTGCTGGCCGCCCACGCCGTGGCCCTGGCCGCGTTCCTGGCTGCTCTGATCCTGCTGCACCGGCTGGTGACGCTCGAGCTGGGCCGCCCGCTGGCGTCCCCCACGCTGCTGCTCCTGTCCGTGTTCCCCGGCGCGCTGTTCTTCGGGCTGCCGTACTCCGAGAGCCTGTTCCTCCTGGTCTCGGTGGGGGCGTTCTACGCGGCGCGCAC
>Ga0136614_10002681_pt1 | contig 11159 bp, 13 predicted proteins | sample AntDrymUQ2792106_2_FD_106643 | JGI IMG/M metagenome (GOLD analysis project Ga0136614, IMG submission 106643) | Polar desert sand microbial communities from Dry Valleys, Antarctica - metaG UQ279 (21.06) | ecosystem: Environmental > Terrestrial > Soil > Desert | place: Antarctica: Dry Valley... | reverse complement strand
TGCGCCGCTGCGCCGAGTCGAGTGCGCTCGAGCGTGCCCAGTGCAACGGCCATGCCGCGCCCCACCTCGCCGATCACGTTCTCAGCCGGCACGCGTACGTCTTCGAACACGGGTTGCCCCGTCGGCGAACCGTGGATGCCGAGCTTGTGCTCGTACTTGGGCACCGAGAACCCGGCGCGGTCGGACTCGACCACGAACGCGGTGAACCGCCGCGCCGCCCGTCCGGTGCCGGCCGGGTTCAGCCCCGACGTGACGGCGAACACGACGTAGAAGTCCGCCACGCCGGCGTTCGTGATCCAGTTCTTGGTCCCGTTGATCACCCACTCGTCGCCGTCGAGCGCCGCGCTGGTGCGCATCGCCGCGGGGTCCGAGCCGGCGTCGGGCTCCGACAGGCAGAACGCGGGCGACCACTCGCCGCTGGCGCAGCGCGGCAGGAAGCGCTCCTTGAGCTCAGGTGAGCCGAAGCGCTGGATCGGCAGCGTGCCCAGCTCCTGCACCATGAGGATCAGCGCGCAGGCGGCCGATGCCCTGGCCAGCTCCTCGACCGCGACCTGCAGCATCAGCGTGCCGGTCCCCATGCCGCCCTGCTCCGGCTCGAACGGCAGCGCGAGCACGTCCTGCTCGGCGAGCAGGCGGCGGACGTCCCACGGGTACTCGTCGGTCGCATCGATCTCCGCCGCGCGCGGCGCGATCTTGTCCTGCGCGAGCTGCCGGATCGTGGCGCGGAAGTCCTTGTGCTCGTCCGGGAGCTCGTAGACGTCGGTCATCGGCGCGCGGAGCGCTTGGGCAGCGTCTTGACGATCAGCTTCGCGATCAGCCGGTAGCCGTTCGTGCGCGCATGGATGTCGCGAAACTCGCAGTAGTAGGTGAGCTCGCACACCCTTGCCACCGGTACCGGCACGAACTGGTCGGGCGGCAGCGGGGTGAGCTCCTCGAGCGAGCCGTAGGCGCCGGTCGCCGCGGTCACGTCGACGAACCTGGCCTTCACCGCGGTGTACGCCTGCTCGAGCGCCGGGTTGATCAGGCTCTTGAACGCGACCACCGAGAGCCGCGCCAGGTCCTGGTCGGCGTCAGCACCGATCCACTTGCCCAGGATCACGTCCGGGTAGGTGATGCCGGCGATCCGCACCCGCTTGCCGGCCGCCTCGCGCAGCCGCTCGGCGATCTCGCCGACGTTGTCCTGGATCTGCTGGACCGCCGTGCCGACGCACGCGATCGGGTCGGCCTCGAGCGCGCAGCGGGTGACGTCGTTGCCGCCGACGGAGACGGTGACGAGGCCGATCTTGCGGCGGTTGCGGCGCAGGAAGCGCTCGGCGGCGGCGATCTGCGTGCGGCCGGTGTAGTCCGGCCCGTCGAGCGTCTCCGCCCCGCATGCCGTCGCGCGCTCCAGCAGCGACGTGGTGGACTCGCCGGCGCAGCCGAAGTTGACGAGCTTGAAGCGGTGGCCGCGCGCCCGCGCGAGCTTGGGCACCTGGTTGGCGAAGCCGTTGCGGGTGTTCTGGCCCTGGCCTGCGGCCGTCGCCTGGTAGCCGGTGGCGTAGGAGTCGCCGAGCGAGACCAGGTAACGCGTCGGCTTGGGCTTGGCCTGTGCGGCGGCCGGGAGCGCGAGTGCCAGCGTCAGGCCGAGGATCAGCATGCGGTGCGATGACATGCGCTGGAGCGTAGTGCGGCGCCCCGTTCCCGGTCAGGCAGGCGCGGCGGCGGTCGCGCGCTGCGCGGCGACCAGGCGTGCGAGGCGCGCGCGGTGAGCTGACGCGCTGCCAAGCAGGGCGGCGTCGAGCTGCGCGCGCTTGTAGAGCCAGTGGACGTCGGCCTCCCAGGTGAACCCGATGCCGCCGTGGGCCTGGATCGCCGAGCCCGTCACCTCGCGGCCCGCCTCGCCGGCGACTGCGCACGCCAGGCCGGCGGCCTCGGCCAGCCGCTCGGGCGCGGCGTCTGCCGCCCAGGCGCCGAAGTAGGCCGCCGAGCGGACGCCCTCGGTGTGCAGCAGCATCTGCGCACAGCGGTGCGCGACCGCCTGGAACGCGCCGACCGGCACGCCGAACTGCTTGCGCTCGGAGACGTAGGCGACGGTCATGTCGAGCGCGCGCTGGCAGACGCCGACCAGCTCGGCCGCGACGGCGATGCCGGCGCGTCCGAGCGCGCCCTCGACGTCGCCCGCGAGCGCAGTGCCCTCGCCCTGGACCCGCGCGTAGCGGCGCGTCGGGTCGATCGCCTCGACCGCGTCGACGTCGGCGTCCGCGCGGGCCAGCAGGCGCGGCGCGCCCCCCTCGACGAGCACGATCACGTCGGCGTCCGCCGCGTCGGCGACCAGGTCGCCGACGCCACCGAACGCACCCGCCAGCTCGCCCACCGCGAGGCCGGGCAGCCAGCGCTCGCGCTGCTCGTCGGTACCGGCGTGCTCGATCGCGGTGGCGGCTAGCACGCTGCCGAGCAGCGGCGTCGCCGCCACGGCGTAGCCGAGCTCCTCGAGCAGGACGGCCAGCTCCACGGCGCCGAGGCCCTGGCCGCCGTACGCCTCGGCGACCGCGATGCCGGGCCAGCCCAGCTCGCACAGCTCCCGCCACAGGCCGTCGTCGTAGCGTCCGCGCTCGGCGGCCTCGCGCACGCGCTCGAACGGGGAGCGGCTGGCGAGCAGCTCACGCGCGGTCGCCTTGATCGTGCGCTGGTCCTCGCTGAAGTCGAAGTTCACGGCGCTCTCCTCACCGCGCCCGCGGCAGGCCGAGCACGCGCTCTGCCACGATGTTCTTCAGGATCTCGGTGGTGCCACCCTCGATCGAGTTGCCGCGGGCGCGCAACAGCTCGTAGCCCCAGCGCGAGCCGGTGACGAGCGCCTCCGGGCCGAGCAGCTCGGCCGCCAGCTGGGTCAGCTGCTGGTTGGCGTCCGACCACATCCACTTGGTCAGCGAGCCCTCCGGGCCGGGCTGGCCGTACTTCTCGATCGCGGTCAGGCCGCGATACGCGGTCAGGCGCAGGATCTCGGCCTTGACGTGCAGCGCGCCGAGCTTGTCGGCCACGACGTCGTCCTCGAGCAGGCCGCGGGCCGCCGCCTCGTCGATCAGGTCGTCGAGCAGCTGGCGCAACCGGACCTGGAGGAAGAAGGCAAGGCCGGCGCGCTCGTTCATGAGCGTGGTGAGCGCCACCTTCCAGCCGTTGCCGACCCCGCCGATCACGTGCTCGTCGGGGATCCGGGCGCCCTCGATGAAGAGCTCGTTGAACTCCGACTCGCCGGTGATCTGGCGCAGCGGGCGGACCTGGACCTCGGCCTGGTCCATGTCCATCAGGAAGTAGGTCAGGCCCTTGTGCTTGGCGGCCTCGAGGTCCGTGCGGGCGACGAGCATGCACCACCTCGCGTACTGCGCGCCGCTCGTCCACACCTTCTGGCCGGTGACGATCCAGCCGTCGCCGTCGCGGACCGCGCGCGTCTTGACCGCGGCAAGGTCGGAGCCGGCCTCGGGCTCGGAGAAGCCCTGGCACCAGATCTCCTCGCCCGACAGGATCGGCCCGAGGAAGCGGTCCTGCTGCTCCTGGTTGCCCCACACCATCAGCGTCGGGCCGCCCAGCAGAAGGCCGAGGACGTTGGCGGGGAGCGGCGCGCGGGCGCGGCCCAGCTCCTCGAAGTAGATCGCCGACTCGGTCAGGCTCGCGTCGCGGCCGCCGTGCTCGCGCGGCCAGTGTGGGGCGGCCCAGCCGCCGTCGTGCAGGCGCCGCTGGAAGTCGCGCCGCCAGGCGAAGTGGGCTTCGTCCTCACGTGTGCCCGTCGACGACGTCGGCGGTTCCGGGCCGGAGTCGTTGGCCGCGAACCAGGCGCGCAGCTCGTCGCGAAACGCGGTCTCGCGGGCGGAGAAGGTCAGGTCCATCCCGATATTCCTCGCGCGGCGCCCGCGAGCTGGGCGTCGAGGTGGGGGGCGACGGACGGATGGGCTGCGACGAGCGATGCGCGCACGACCGCGTACCCTAAACGGGGTCAGGCCTTCTTTACGTTCGCCGGGAATGATCCGGCGTCTCGCGCCGTCCTCATCGCATGTCGCATCCGCTGCCACAGCTCTCCGGCGACCGCGTCTTCCTCACCGACGGCGGCCTCGAGACGACGCTCATCTTCCATCGCGGGATCGACCTGCCCGCGTTCGCCGCGTTCGCGCTGCTCGCGCACAAAGACGGCCGCGCGACGCTGCGCGAGTACTTCGGCTCGTATCTCGCGCTCGCGCGCGAGCAGAGCGCGGGCTTCGTCCTCGACACGGTCACGTGGCGGGCCAATGCCGACTGGGGCGTGCAGCTCGGCTACGACGCCGCGGCGCTCGACCGCGTCAACCGCGAAGCGGTCGCGTTCGCGCAGCAGCTGCGGGCGCAGGCCGGCGACGCGCCTGCGCCGATCGTCGTCAGCGGCTGCGTCGGCCCGCGCGGCGACGGGTACGACGCCGGGACGCAGATGTCGGCCGCCGAGGCGGAGGCCTACCACGCCCCGCAGGTCGCGTCGCTCGCCGGCGCGGACACGGTCGCGGGGCTCACCATGACCTACGCGGAGGAGGCGATCGGGATCGCGCGCGCCGCCGCGGCCGCCGGCGTCCCCGCGGTGATCTCGTTCACGCTCGAGACCGACGGGCGGCTGCCGAGCGGGCAGCCGCTGGGCGACGCGATCGCACAGGTCGACGCCGCCACCGGCGGCTCCCCGGCGTACTACATGGTCAACTGCGCGCACCCGTCGCACTTCGCCGGCGTGTTGACCGCGGGTGACGACTGGGTCGAGCGCATCGCCGGGCTGCGCGCGAACGCGTCGGCCAAGAGCCACGCCGAGCTCGACGAGGCCACCGAGCTCGACATGGGCGATCCCGCCGCGCTCGCCGCCGACCACGCGGCGCTGCGTCCACGGCTGCCGCACGTGCGCGTGCTCGGCGGTTGCTGCGGCACCGACGTACGCCACGTGGCCGCCGTGGGCGCCGCCTGGGCCGCCTGACGCCACACCGGGCGAACGCCGCTACGGCTCGAGCCAGCGCTCGAGCAGCCGCCGCGCGATCGCCAGGCGCGGCGGCAGGAGCAGCGACGTAGCGTCCGGCTCGGCCGGGTCGGGCGTCCCGCCCCAGCCGTCGACGTCGTCGGCCGCCGCGGCGGCGACCTCGCCGCGGCTGAACCAGCGCACGTCCTGGAGCTCGTCCTCCTGCGGGCGCGGCTCGCCCCCGATCCACGGCGCCTCGAAGCCGAGCATGAGCGACGCTGGGAACGGCCACGGCTGAGAGGCGACGTAGCGCGGCGAACCGGCCTGCACGCCGCTCTCCTCGGCGACCTCGCGGACGACCGCCTCTTCCAGACTCTCCCCCGGCTCCACGAACCCGGCCAGCGCGGAGTAGCGCCGCGGCGGCCAGCTCGGCCCGCGGCCTAGGAGCACGCGGTCCTCGCCGGTGACGAGCATGATCACGACGGGGTCGGTGCGCGGGTGGTGCTGCGTCCCGCAGCGGGGGCAGACGCGCAGCAGCCCGGCCTCGGCGAGGTCCGACGGCGCCCCGCAGGCGGCACAGAACCGGTGGCGCCGGTGCCAGTTGCACAGCGCGGCGACGTACGCGACCAGCCCGCCCTCGTCCTGGGGCAGCACGGCGACCGCCTCGCGCAGCGCGACGGGGCGCGGACCCGCCGCCGGCGCCGGTCGCTCGGCGCCGCTGCCGCGCGGCCCGCCTGCCGCGATCAGGGGCGCACGGTCGCCTCCGGGCGCGGGCGCGTCGAGGTCGACGGCGAACAGCGGGCCCGTCGCGTCGAGGCCGAGCAGGAGCGGCTCGCCGCCGGCGCCCGAGCCCGCGGCGGCGTCGGCGAGCGGCGCGAGCGCGAGGCGGTCGCCGTCCATCACGACGCCCGCATCCCCCGCGAGCACCGCGCGCGCGGCGGGATGCCCGCGCTGGGCCGCGACCCACGCGTGATCGCGACGGCGGACGTCGCCCGCGCGGTCCAGCCGCGCGCCGGTGAACGCGTTGGCCTGGCTCACGCGAAGGCCGGGATGACCTCGGACGCGATCAGCTCGAGCGCCGCGACGTCGCGGTAGAGGTGGTGCTGGAGCATCACCCGCTCGACTCCGACCGCCTCGTACTCGCGCAGCCGGGCGATCACCTCGTCCGGCGTCCCCGCGATCCACGTGCGCCGCAGGTCGTCGACCGAGACCTGCCGGCGCTGCCACTCCCCCAGCCGCCCGGCCCGCGCGCGCAGGTCGGCTTCGTCGGCCCCGACCAGGAACCCGTGCATGAGCGAGAACGCGAGCGTCGCCGGATCGCGACCCGCCTCGCGGCACGCCGTCTCCAGCCGGCCACGGCGCTCCGCCGCCTCGTGCGGGCCCACGTGCGCGACGTTGTACTCGCTCGCGAAGCGCGCAGCGAGCGCCGCCCCGCGTGCCATCGCCGAGCCGCCCATCAACAGCGGCAACGGCCGCTGGACGGGCTTGGGCCGCGCGTCGAGCCGCTCCACCGACCAGTGGTCGCCCGCGAAGCTGAACGGCCCGTCCGCGAACGAGCCCGCGACGATCTCCAGCTGCTCGGCGAGGCGGTCCATCCGGGCGCCCATCGACGGGAACGGAAAGCCGAAGGCGGCGTGCTCGCGGTCCAACCAGCCCGTTCCGACGCCCAACTCCACGCGCCCGCCCGAGATGTGGTCGGCCGTCACCGCGTTCTTGGCCAGCACGGAGGGATGGCGGAACGTCGCCGGCGAGACGAGCGTGCCGAGCCGCAGCGTCGACGTCACGGCGGCGAGCCCGCACACCGTCCCCCACGCGTCGAGCGCGCCGCGCCCGCCCACGCCGTCGACCGACCCGTAGTGGTCCGACCGCAACAGCGCCTCGAACCCGAGCCGCTCACACGCCCCGGCGATCGCCATCCAGTCCTCCCACGCGACGTCCTCCTGGCCTTCGATCATCACGGCGAAGCGCATGGCGCGCCACGCTAGCCGACGGAGCGTGTCAGCAGCTCGCCCCGTGCGTGGCGAGTCTCAGCGGTTAGAGTCCTCGCGCATGCAGCTGCGCGCACCCGAGCACAGCGACGCCGCGACCGTACTCGAGCTGATCGTCGCCCGCGACATCGCCGACCTCGGCAAGCCGGACTACACGCTCGAGGACGTGGAGGCCGACTGGGCCGCCCCCGGGATCGAGCTCGGGCGCGACGCGTTCCTCCTCGAGGACGACGGAGCGGCGCTCGGCTACGCGATGCTCGACGACCGCGGCGCCGCGCTCGTCACCGTACCGCCGTCCAGCGAGGGCCGCGGCGTCGGCACCGCGCTGCGCGAGGCGGCGGAGGCGCGCGCGCTGGAGCGTGGGGAGGCGCTCGTGCGCCAGTTCGTGCCCACCACCAACGAGGCGGCGCGCGCGCACCTGCTCGCGGCCGGATACTGGCCCGCGCTCAGCTACTTCCGCATGCGCATGGACCTGGCCGACGCGTCCGACCGGCCGGCCGGCGTCCCGGTCCGCGCCTTCAGCCGCGGGCCCGACGACGCTCCGGTGCACGCGCTGGTCGACGAGGCGATGGCCGGGGTGCCCGGCAACGAGCCGCGCTCGCTGGAGTCCTGGCAGGCGGCCAAGGTCGACAAGGAGGGCTGGGAGCCTGCGCTGTGGCTGCTGCACGAGGACGCCGACGGCCTGGCCGGCGTCGTGCTGTGCGAGCGCTGGGAGGACGGCGTCGGCTACGTCGACTACCTGGCCGTCGCGGCGCGCGCCCGCGGCCAGGGACTCGGGCGGGCACTGCTGGCGCACGGCCTCGCGCAGCTGCGCGAAGCGGGGCTGACCGTCGCCGAGTTGTCGGTCCAGGGTGAGAACGCCGGCGCCACGCGGCTCTACGAGTCGCTCGGCATGCGCCCGGTGTGGACGATCGAGCGCTGGGAGAAGCCGCTGCGCGCGATGTAGCGCTACGCCGAGCCGGACGCGTAGAGGACGACCGCGACCGCGGTGGCGAGGTTGAGGCTGGAGACGCCCGCCCGCATCGGGATCCCGACGCGCGCCTCGGCGCGCGCCAGGAGCGCCGGACTGAGGCCGTGCCGCTCGGTGCCGAACGCCAGCAGCGCATCCGGCGGCAGCCGGCCGAGCGGCGCGCCGCCGGGGTCGACGGCGACCAGCGGGCGGTCGCGCAGCGACGCGGGATCCGCACGGCCCACGGGCAGCGCGAAGTGCAGGCCCGCGGAACCGCGCAGCGCAGCGCGATCCCACGGGTCGCCCGCGCCCGTGGTCAGGACCGCGGCCGCGTTCGCCGCGGCGGCGACGCGCACGACGGCGCCGACGTTGCCCAGATGGCGCGGATCCTCGAGCAGCACGACAGGCCCTGCACCGACCGCGGCCGGGTCGAACGCCGGCCGGCGGGCGACGGCGAGCACCGCGGTGTGATGCGCGTGCGCGCCGAGCGCCGCCGGCGCGACCGGCTCGACGACACCCTCGAGCTCGAGGTCGGGCGCCAGTTCGGCCACCAGCCGGGCGAGGCCGGCGGGATCCGACGTCCACGCGCCGAGCAGCTGAGCGCCGAAGCGCAGCGCATGCTTGAGCGCGTGGAAGCCTTCGAGCACCGCGCCTTCGGGGTCCGCACGGGCGGCGACGAGCCGCTCCTCCGCATCCCCCACCGTCAGGCGACCGCGACCAGCAGCGCGACCAGGACGCCGTTGAGGGCGAGCACCCCGCCGAGCATGGCGATCAGCCAGCCGGGGGGTGCGGCCTCCTCACCACCGTGCAGCGCCCGGTCGACGGTGGAGTGACGCCACCAGCCGGCCGCGGCCAGCGTCGCGCCGAGCAGCGAGAAGACCACGCCGAGCACGACCCACGGCCAGTTCGGCCCGTCTGCGATCTCGGGGACCAGCTTGCCCAGCGCGACCGCGAGCCCTTCCGTGGCGAGCGCGGTGCGCCACCAGGCGAGGAACGTGCGCTCGTTGGCGAGCCGGGTGCGGCGGGTGGCGTCGACCCCGACGGGAGGCGCGGTCATGGCCGCAGCATGGCAGCGATCGCCCCGCCCGGGCGCCGCGGCGACGCACGCGGGGCCCGCGCGCCGTACGCTCACCGGATGGCCTTCCAGCCCGACGACCTTCTCGGCGAAGCGGCCCTCCGGGCCGCCGTCGCCGCCCTGGCCGAGCGCAACCAGCACCATCTCGCGGACATGAACGAGGCCGAGCAGTCCGACGCCGTGGGGCACTGGCGCGAGCTGGCCATGACCGTGCTGACCGCCGCCCGGACCGCTGCCGGCCCCGAGCCGGCGGACGGCGAGACCGGGGGCCGCGCCGCGATTGTGCTCGAGGACGCCGGCGGCGACGAGATCACCGTGCACGCCAGCTTCTACCCCCAGCTCGAGGACCTCGGGGGCGGCGAGGTGGCCGCCACGCCGGCGCAGGCGACCGCGCTGGAGCTGCTGGAGCAGCTCGCGGGCGAGGAAGCGGACGAGCCGGAGGGCTGAGCCTGGCTGAGCGGGTCAGCCCCCCGCGAGCGGCGGCTCGCGGCCGAACGCGGCGAACAACGCCTCGTAGTCGGCGATGCCGCAGCCGTCCGAGCGCGTCAGCGTGGCGTCGACGGACCGGCCGTCGATCGTTCCGGTGACGTGGGCCCGCTCCGGCCCGCCGTACTGCAGCGTGCACGCCTTGGCGGGCTCGTCGCGCGCGATCAGCGCCGCTTCGAGCCTGTCGAACTGAGGCTGCTCGCACGGCCGGGCGCCGCCGCAGCGCAGCTCCATCCGGATCGGGTCCGACGCCGCGCGCGTGACCTCGACGGTCAGGTGCGTGGAGTCGGCGCGCGCGGGCGAGGCGGGCTGCTCATCGTCGGCGCCGCAGGCGGCCACCACCGTCATGGCGAGGAGCGCGGGCAGGAGGCAGAGACGTCGCATGCCTGTACTACGCGCGCGAGCGGGTCGCGTCACACTGATCGCGTGACCCCGGCCGATCCGCGCGATGTCCTGGACGCCCTGCGTGGCCGACCGGCGACGCTCGCGGCGCTGCACGCGCGGCTCGGCGCGCCGCCGCGCGACGCGCTGAGCTGGGCGCTCGACGACGCCGTCGAGCGTGGCTGGGTGCACTCGTCGGCCGAGGCGGACTGCGGACCCGACGGGATCTGCTCGACGTCCGCCCCGGCCGTCTTCACGCTCACGCCCGACGGGCGTGCAGCGGCGCACTGAGGACGCGCGCCACCGACAGCACCGCGAGCAGCGTCATGCACACCGCCGAGCCGACGCACCAGATGCAGATCGCGTCCAGCCGCACGACCTCCACGTAGGTCAGCCAGGCCGAGAAGCCGAACCCGGCGAGCGACAGGAACGCCGTGACGGTCCGCGCCCGTTCGCCGTCGCGCGCGAGCGAGGCGAGGATCGCGAGGTAGCCGCCCAGCCCGAGCAGCGCGACCGGGACGCCGGCGAGCTCGGCGTAGCCGGACTGCTGCACGGTCGCGCAGCCGTGGGCGATCGCGCAGACCGGCGTGGCGCCGGCGTAGTGGGCGGCCGTGAGGTACGCGGCGATCCCGAGGCCGACGACGGCGACCGCCGCCGACGCGACGCGCAGCGGGAGCCGCGCGGCCCCCGGCCCGACCGCGACGCTCATCGCGCGAGCTCCGCGTCCAGGGCCGCGGCCAGCGAGCGCGGGTCCTGCGCACCGGCCGCCAGCACGCGCGGCTCGCCGTTGCCGCTCGCGACGGTGAACGTCGGCGTGGAGTCGATCCCGAGCCGCTGGGCGTCGGCGCTCGCGCGGTTCAGCCGCTGCGCGGCGGCGTCGCTGCCCGCCGTGCTCAGTGCCGCATCGGCGTCGACGCTCGCCGCGGCGGCGACCGAGCGCAGGAACGCGTCGGTCACGTAGCCGGAGTTCTCGGGCCCCTGGGCAGCGTAGAACGTCTCGAGGAACGGCCACAGCCGCCCCTGGCGCTCAGCGCCGGCGGCCACGCGCGCCGCGCGCACGGAGTCGGGGCCGATGAACTGCAGCGTGCGCGCCTCGAGCTTGACCTTCCCCGTGCGGACGTAGTCGCGGACGAGCGCGGGCAGCGTGTCGCGCGACGCGGCCGCGCAGGCCGGGCACTGCAGGTCGACGTACTCGGTCACCGTGACCGGCGCCTCGGGGTCGCCAAGCACGCCGTCACGCTCGGGGATGCCGCGGAACAGCGCGGCGGCAGAGTCGTCGGCGACGGGCGCGGGAGCCGCGGGCGTACCACCGGAGGACGACGCGATCGCGGCGACGGCGACCAGCAC
>Ga0136614_10002680_pt1 | contig 11162 bp, 6 predicted proteins | sample AntDrymUQ2792106_2_FD_106643 | JGI IMG/M metagenome (GOLD analysis project Ga0136614, IMG submission 106643) | Polar desert sand microbial communities from Dry Valleys, Antarctica - metaG UQ279 (21.06) | ecosystem: Environmental > Terrestrial > Soil > Desert | place: Antarctica: Dry Valley... | reverse complement strand
GTTCCAGGCTCCTGCCGGTCTCTTGGTATAGGTCTTCCGCATCTTGATTGTGCGGATTAACCCCAAATGGATTGACGCGGAAGCCGAGTTTCAGCCGGAGGAGGTGCCGGACGACTGGCGCCGCATACACGAGCAGCAGTTCGTCGAGGTGCTCTTGCCTCTCCGACTCGTCAGTTGCTTGAAGATAAGGCATCAGAAGCTGGTCCATCGCGCGTACCAAGCAAGGGACATGATCCCTAGATTGCGTTTGGATAGAGCAATATTAGTTGAGTGCGGGAATCGGCATGGTTCGCTCGATGGAGACAGTTTCAGGCGAACACTTGCCGTTGCCTCGCCAACCAGCTCAACTCTATGTGGAAATCTAGCATTGCTTCGTGCAATATATGGCATCGCTGGCAAAGCTCTGGGCCGTCAGACTGGATCGACCCCAAAAAGAAGGATCGTGAAATTATGGAATCCCCCGCAAAGCTCGCTTTCAAACTCAACGGTAAATTCTACCCAAAGTTTGTTGAAAACAAAGGCTACTCTCAGGAGGCGTTAACAGCGATTCAGGAGACAGTTCGTACGCTGCTAGATAAACCGACCAGCGCCGACAGGCCGGGGATGCTCCTCGGTAAGGTTCAGAGCGGCAAGACTAAGACTTTCATGGGAGCAATCGCGCTTGCGTTCGACAACAGCTTCGACGTGTGCGTTGTACTAACAAAGGGAACGAAAGCTCTTACAAAGCAGACGTATGAGAGATTGCAGAAGGAATTCTCTCAATTCACGCAAGACGATCTCGCGCAAGTCTTTGATATCATGACGATCCCGCCGGGACTCACGGGTTACGAACTCAATCAGAAACTGATATTCGTTGCTAAGAAACAATCCGACAATTTGGACCGTCTGAGCAAAGCATTCTTCGAAACGTATCCGATGCTAGCGGACAAGAAGATGCTCATAATCGACGATGAGGCCGATTACGCCAGCATTGGTTTTAGAAATACCAAAGAGGAAGGATTGATAATAAACAAGATTGCAAGCCAGATAGACCACTTGCGCAAAGATCTGAAAGACGCGTCGTTCCTGCAGGTGACGGCTACACCTTATTCGCTTTATCTTCAGCCCGACAACCTGCAAATCCTTGAAACACAGGCCTTCAAACCCGTTCGTCCCGCGTTCACAGAGCTTGTCCCTGTTCATGACGGCTATGTCGGTGGGGATTATTACTTCTACGACAGCCAGGAAGAGGGTTCGATAGCGTCATTCCTCCACGAGCCCGTTACTCGCGACGAATTAGAGACGTTCAAGAAAGAAGATCGTCGGGCTTTCAAGATCGAAGACTGTCTGACGAGCCCGAAGATAAACACCGTCCGTAGCGCGATCGTAAACTTCATAGTGGGCGCATGTATCAGGCGGCTTCAGATCGAAAAGGCGGGCAAACCGAAATCGAAGTTCAGCTTCATCATTCACACTGAAGCAGGCCGGGCGGCTCATAGGTGGCAGGAGCGAGTTGTAGCAACGCTGAAAGAAAAATTGGAGGAAGCAACTGAGCAAAACAAGAAATTACTCGACCCGTTGATTCAAGCGGCGTACGACGATCTCGCCAAATCAATCAATATTGGAAAACATTATTTGCCCGCTCTGGAAGATGTGAACAAAGAGGTCTATGAAGCATTGAGACCCGACAGAGGGCAACTGATGATCACGAAGGTGAATTCCGAAGAAGACGTTATGAAGCTGCTTGATGAGCAAGGTCAGTTGAAGCTGCGTACGCCGCTAAATATTTTCATCGGCGGACAGATTCTTGACCGTGGGATTACGGTTTCGAATCTTATCGGATTCTTCTATGGCCGTCGACCGAACAAGTTTCAGCAAGATACCGTCCTTCAACACTCGCGCATGTTTGGGTTCCGTCCGCTTGAAGATCTCGCCGTCACTCGATTCTACACGTCGCCGGAAATCTATGACGCAATGCGTAGAATCCAAGATAGTGACTCAGCCTTGCGAGAATCGATCGAAAAAGGAAACGAAGAGGTGATCTTCATTCAAAAGGATCCGACCGGTCGAGTCATTCCTTGCTCGCCAAATAAGATTCTGCTTTCAACTACGACAACTCTGAGACCATTCAAACGCTTGTTGCCCGTCGGCTTCCAAACAGATTACAAGACAAACATCGCGCCACTCATCAAAGAGATTGACGAGATGCTTGCAGAAGGATATGAGTGGGACGTGCCAGCTTTGCTAGCGTGTATGCAGTATCTGAGCAAGAGTACGAATAACCCCGAACATAGCGGAAAGGTTTGGTGTTTGGTTCGCCAGAACAGAAACATCAGCAGATTTGTTCGCACAGGTCACGCGGAATATTCCGATGCTCCCGACACCGCGCGCGACGAGGGCCGAATTGCTCACGAGATAGCCGTGGACATACCGACACTCATGCTGTTAAAGCAAAACGGAAAAGAATCGCAAGGATGGCGTGGGGGATCCTTCTATTGGCCTGTACTAATTGCTCCGCAAAATACGAAGACGACGATTTTCGCCAGTCACGTTCAAGAGGACTAGCCCGACCCAATGGCCAGAAAGAAAGGTTCGAAATCAACTACCACGGCGATGGCGGATTATCGCCATGACGAAGCGAAGCGGAAGAATAATCCGCCGGCGAAGATTGCGGCTGAGGGGCAAGTGCCGCTCATGCCGAAGATCGAATTCGCCTACAGTCCTCGGTTGCCTCCAGTGTTGCGCTTCGATCCGACCGGCGGGTCGGACGACCTGCCTGAATTGCTTGAACAGGCGCGTGGGCGAATTCTGACTGAAGATGAGCTGCGCCTACTGGCCGTGGCGCTACAGAAAGAAGAGCCGTGGTTGGAATGGGCGGGCAAGCGCGAGCTGCCTTCGTTCGCGGTCGATCCCGTGGCGCTGCACATACACGAGCGCGTGAGCGCGCAGGCTATCCTGCGTGTGGCGGCGCGCGAAGAGGTGCAGCGAGGTCTGTTTGCCGATCCGCAGCAGCAGTATCACGAGGCCGTGCAGTTTTACCAGCACAACATCGACTGGACCAACCGCCTGATTCTGGGCGACAGCTTGCAGGTGATGGCCTCGCTGGCAAAGCGCGAAGACCTTGCGGGCAAGGTGCAGATGATCTATATCGATCCGCCCTATGGGATTAGGTTTCGAAGTAACTTCCAAGCCGAAATCGGCCGACGTGATGTTAAGGATAAGGAGGCTGATCTCACACGCGAACCGGAGATGGTTAAAGCTTATCGCGATACGTGGACTCTGGGCGTACACAGCTATCTTTCATATCTTCGCGATCGGCTTATTCTCTGCCGTGAACTGCTGGCCGACGCGGGTAGTATTTTCGTCCAAATCTCGGATGAAAATCTGCATCGAGTCCGGGCCGTAATGGACGATGTTTTTGGCTCAGCCAATGAAATCGTCACTATCATCGTTAAGAAGAAGGGTAACCAAAAAGGCGGAACGCTGGAACCGATTAACGATTATCTTCTCTGGTTTGCGAAAGACAAGAGCCAAGTGAAGGTTCGCCAATTGTACCTGACTAAGTGGTCAGCTGATTCAGTTCCAGACGATTTTGATCGCTTGGAGTTCAATAACGGAGAGCTACGTAGCCCGCGAGATAATGATTGGGACAACCTGGAATCTCTCCTAAAGAGCGGAGTTCAGTTTGTGTATTCTGATCAGCTTACTTCCGGTGGGGAGTTCAGAACTCAGCTGTATCCGATAATCTACGAAGGCGAAGAGTTTCGGCCCGCTCGGAACAACTCTTGGAAGCACAATGAGACTGACATGCAGCGCGTCATTTCATCAGAGCGTCTCCTGAAAGGAAAGTCCCAAGTGCGTTTCAGAAAACGATTGAGTGACTTTGGATGCGTAGCCTTGACGAATGTGTGGGCAGACGTAGCCGGAGCTAAGGACAAGATCTATGTCGTTCAGACCAACACGAAAGTTATTGAACGTTGTGTTCTGATGACGACCGATCCTGGCGAGTTGGTATTGGATCCAACATGCGGAGGTGGTACGACGGCCTATGTTGCTGAACAATGGGGACGCCGATGGATCACAATTGACACTAGCCGGGTTGCGCTTGGCCTTACTCGTCAACGATTACTGACCGCGAAATTTGACTTCTACGACCTCAAAGACGAATCTAAAGGCGTCATGGGCGGGTTTGTTTCAAAGCCCGTCCCGCACATCACACTTAAGAGCATCGCGCAGAACACAAACCTCGATCCGATCTTCTCAAAACACGCACCTATCCTCGAAGAGAAATTTGCTGCCTGCAATGTAGCGCTCGCGAGAGTGACTGACGATGTGCGGCGGAAGCTTGCCGCAAAGCTAGCTGCTAAACAGAAGGTGGAAGGCAAGAAGTCTATCACCGATGCAGACCGCCGTCGGTGGGAAGTGCCGAAGAAGTGGGAGCATTGGCAAGTACCTTTCGACACCGATCCTGACTGGCCGAAAGAACTTCAAAACGCGGTCACCGCTTATCGTCAGGCTTGGCGCGCGAAGATGGATGAAGTGAATGCTTGCATCGAAGCTAACGCCGAACAGGAAGAGTTGGTCGATCAGCCAGTGAAAGTACCAAGCGTGGTTCGCGTCAGCGGCCCATTCACAGTCGAAGCGGTCCAGCCGCCCGATATGTCGCTGAGCGATGAAGAAGTGGTCGAATTCAGCGGCGCGCCAGAGAGTCTGGAGACATTCGAGTCGGACGAAGCCCCACCGCCTGTCAGCCTTCGTTTCGTTGAACCAATCGGCGATCTTGAGGTGAAGAACATCGAGGCTTATCTCGATCAGATGATTCGTTTGCTGCGCAAAGATGGCGTGCGTTTCCCCAACAACAAACAGATGAGCTTTACGCCGCTCGAACCTCTGGTCGGAACTGCCAGCGGGCTTCATGCTGAAGGCCGTTGGGTTGCCCAAGGCGGGAACGATGAAGACCCAGACGGCCGAGCTTTTGTATGCGTCGGCTTTGGGCCGCAATATGGGCCGGTGACCGCCAAGCAGGTGGAACAGCTTATTCGTGATGCCAGCCGCCGCGGCTACAACGATCTCTTAGTTGCCGGATTCAGCTTTGATGGACCAGCGCAGGCGGTGATCGAGGAATCGCAACGAAAAGATCTGCGCATTCACATGGCGCATATTCGTCCCGACGTGAATCCGGGTATGGCGGGACTATTAAAAGAGCAACCGGGAAGCCAGTTGTTCACGGTCTTTGGTCAACCGCGCACGTCGGTCGCCGGGCCAGACGATGAAGGCAACTACACCGTAACAATGGAAGGCGTAGACATCTATAACCCGGTGGACAATTCGATCACGCCCACCGGCGCGGACAAAGTTGCTGCATGGTTCATCGACAGCGATTACGACGGTTGGACGTTCTGCATCACGCAAGCCTTCTTTCCTGACCGCTCCGCATGGGACAAGCTGAGCCGTGCTTTGAACGGTCCGGGCGGTGTTATTGATGAAGAGCGGTTCGCGGCATTGAGCGGCACAGTATCGCTGCCGTTCCCCACAGGAAAGAATAGAACCGTTGCAGTGAAGGTGATCGATCCACGCGGCAATGAAGTAATGAAGGTCCATAGGTTACGGTGAACTGACTAGCAACACGTCATGAGCGCTCAACGAGAAATTCCAATCCAGGCAGTCGAGAAACCTATCCTCTGCAATCCATACGAGAAGCCGAACGATCATTGGCTTTACGACAAGGAGACCGGCGAGGCGAGTCACGCGGGAACGCGACGCGAGGCGGGCTACTGGTACAAGACAGAACGGGTCGGAACCGGACAACGCGCTCTGTTTCTTGAGGAAGACTATGATTCATTGACTTTGGTTAATTTGCTGCGCGAGGACGTTGAGCGATGGCGAGATGCAGATTATCGAGGCGCATCAACCGTTACAAAGGATCTACTTCGCCATTGGGTTAGCAAGGATCGCGGGCGACGCCTCTTTTTCTGCCAGCGGGAAGCAGTCGAGACCATCATTTACCTGACTGAACTGCGCATCGTCGGAAAGTCTTCACGTACAGGATTTCAAAAGTTCAGTCTCATGGAGGAGGATCTGAAACAGTTGCTCCGGGGTGAGCGGCCCAATTTCCATACTGTCGCGGACCAGATTTTTCCAACGCTAGTTGATGTACCGGCCGATTCTTCGTTACTTGAGCTTCGGCGACTGGGTGGCGACGGGTTCAGGCAAGACTGTCGTTATGGCAATGCTTATTGCCTGGGCATTTTGTAATCGCGGGCAGAATCCCCAAAGCAAAGAATTTCCGAATGCGGTGCTGATCTGTTGTCCTAACCTAACCGTGAAGGAGCGATTACAAGTACTGCGTCCCGAAATCGCGAAGAATTACTACGCCGAGTTTGACATCGTGCCAGTGAAATACCGTCCCCTAATGCAGAGCGGAAAAGTGCTAATTGAGAACTGGCACAAGCTGTCGGACGAATCCGAGCATAAAGAGGGCGATGCGACGTACGCAGTTGTGAACAAAGGGCCGGAAACACCGGAGACACTAGCGCGACGCGTACTGGGTGACTTGTACGACCGTATGCCTATCATGGTGCTGAACGATGAAGGACATCACTGTTGGCGACCGGCGGCGGTGCCGGAGGCCGAAGGACTTACTGGGGAAGAGAAAAAAGAGTTAGACGAGGAAGCGCAAGAAGCTACCGTTTGGATCGAGGGTCTTGATCGTTTGAACAGTGTACTACAGAACGAGCCTGGGATTGCCCTGTGCGTCGATCTATCAGCGACGCCTTTTTATATCAAAGGCAGTGGTCATCCAGAAGGGCGGCCCTTTCCTTGGCTCGTTAGTGACTTCGGACTCGTTGATGCTATCGAGAGTGGAATCGTGAAGATCCCGCGCCTTCCTGTTTCCGACACTACCGGCAGGCCTGATCCGAAGTACTTCAAGCTCTGGGAATGGATTAAGGATGGGTTGCAGCCCGTTGAGTTCATGCCCGGAAAAACGAAGAAACCTCGTCCTGATGTTGTCTACCGAGAGGCCCAAGGCGCCCTCCTTCAGATAGCAGGTCAATGGGTTGAGCGATTCAAATACAACGAAGAAGCGACACCGGGACAAGAACACGTTCCGCCCGTTTTAATTGTGGTCTGTGACAATACGGACATTGCCGAGATTTTTTACCAGAACATCAGCGGTGAGAGAGAAGAAGAAATAGTGACGGAAGCTGATGTGGAGGCTGTAATTGCCGAAGAGAATGGAACAGAGGACAAAAAGCTCAGCCGTAGTAAGAAGAAAAAGACCAGAACAGTTTACGGCGGAGGTCTAATCTATCCGCAGTACTTATCCAACACTCCGACTGAGAAGCGAACCATCCGAATTGATACGAAGCTCTTGGCTGAAGCTGAAAGCGAAGATCCAAAGAAAAAGAAGCAGGATCTCGCAGAAGAATTGCGGCGTGTTGTGGCTACCGTTGGGAAGCGCGGCGAACCCGGAGAGCACGTTAGATGTGTCGTGTCAGTCTCAATGCTCACCGAAGGCTGGGATGCGAATAATGTAACGCACATTCTCGGTATTCGGGCTTTTGGCAGTCAGCTACTTTGTGAGCAGGTTGTCGGACGCGGCCTGCGGCGAATCAACTATACGCCCGACCAGCAGACAGGTTTACTACCAGAAGAATATGTCGACGTGTACGGGATTCCATTTTCTGTCATTCCGTTCAAAGGCAGGCCGCTTAAGAAAACAGAACCCGACGACAGGCCATTGCAGCACGTTCGCGCTCTAGCGGAGCGGATAGGTATGAAAATTCGTTTCCCGGTTGTTGAGGGATATACCTTTGCTTTGCGAAAGAATCTAATTCGCTGCGACATCGATTCAATGGAATCGCTTCTCATTGAGCCTAACAGAGAACCAACAGCGACATTCTTAGTTCCGCAAGTCGGCTTCAAGTTGGGGACTCAGGCCCGATACGGCGCACCGTTCAATACTGTAGAGCAAAACCGAGAAAGTTATTATCAGCAAACGCATCTGCAAACAATACAGTTCGAAATTACGCGCCTGATCCTTGAGCAGCTAATTGGCGATAACCAAGCCGTGCCTGATCAGAAGAGAAAGGTCTTACGGTTGCAGTCGAGACACCAACTCTTTCCACAGGTTCACAGTTTTGTCGATGAGTACGTTCAGCGAAAAGTGGATTTCCAAGATGCTCATCCTTGTGAGCTGGGTCTGGCGAAATACGTCGAGCGCATTGTTGAGCGATTGCGCGATAGGATCGAACCGGATGATGTGGAGGGCGAGCCGCCTTTGATGCCGGTCTTGTATCGTTATAAGCCAATTGGAACGACTGAAGATGTCGACTTCATGACCAAGCGACCATGCTTTGCTACGCGGCGCAGTCACATTAACCAGGTTGTTGCCGATACTGCGACCTGGGAGTCGAGTGCAGCATTCAGATTAGAGCAGAGTCGATCGGTGAAGTTTTATGCACGCAACGATCATCTTGGATTTTTGGTTCCGTACGAGTACCAGGGCATCGACCACAAGTACGAACCCGACTACGTTGTGCGATTACAGAACGACGTTACGCTGATTCTGGAGATCAAAGGCTATGAAGACGACCAGAATAAAGCGAAGCACGACGCTGCTAAGCGCTGGGTTTCCGCAGTGAACAATTGGGCTCAACTTGGGTGTTGGGATTTTCACGTTTGCCGCAATCCGCAATTGTTGGAAAAGGAACTCGCCTATCTCATTCAAAAGGCGGCATGACTTGTCGGAGGAAGTGTTGTCGTTGATGCGCCGCTATCATGAGTTAGCGTTGACACATCTGCGGCGTGAAAAAGCCGGGATCGTGTTGTGAAATACATACGTTGACGCATTTCACAACAGGTTGCTTTCATTTGAGGGGTACAATGCGGGGCATTCCGACGAAGATGGTGAACTTCCTACCCAGAATCTTTCTAAGACCATTAAAGAGTTTTGCAGGCAACCCAAACTGCCTTTGTGGGGGTCGGGGGTAGAGAACTGGGAGGAGTTTGTCTGTCCCAACTTGTTGAAGCTTTTCATAGTGTGGGATGTTGACTCAGCCTTTGGTCTTTCCCGATGCGACCTTGCTTGCCCGATAGACGAGTTTGGAAATCTCTTTTTCGCTGATGAGATTCCGCACTCTGTCACTGCTATCAACGTTGAGGCTGCCTTCGATGAGGAACCCGAAGAACTAGAAGACATTGACATCAGGCCGTTACGGAAAACCGGATCGAATGAGGCTAACGATGAATCGGACGATTAACGGCGATCGGATCAAACAGGCCCGGGAGATCAAGGGGTATACACAAGCCGATCTTGCAGAGCGCATCGGCAAGAGTCAGTCTACTATCGCTCACCTTGAACGCAACAGTAAGCAGTTCCTTCTTCAACCTTCGGACGACATTGTTGAAGCAATCGCTTTGCAAACTGGCTTCCCTGTTGGGTTTTTCTATCAAGAGTCCGGCCCTGAATTTCCGCTAGGGTCGCTTTTGTATCGAAGCCGACATAGCACATTGAAACGCGAGGATAAGCACCGCTTTCACCAATTAGGGCGGCTTATATATGAGATCGCTGAAAAGTTAGCAGATCAGGTGACTCCAATTGAGGTTCGCATTCCGAAGATTGTTAATGAAGATCCCTTGATTGCTGCACGAGTCACACGCGCCAAATTAGGCCTCTCTCCCGACACTCCAATTCGCAATCTACTCAATCAGATTGAAAAGAACGGGGTATTTGTGTTCGCGATCCCTTATGAGATTGATGAACAGGATGGTTATTCGGGTTGGGCTGATAGCAACCCGCGCCGTCCCGTTATTGTGATAACGGGCGGTAAACCAGGAGACCGCCAAAGGTTCACGTTAGCCCATGAGTTAGGTCATCTAGTTATGCATCACACGTTCCCGAGGGGTCTCTCCAAGGTGGAAAGTGAGGCGGACATCTTTGCTTCAGAACTTCTACTGCCAGAAGACGCGATGAGACGTGAGATTGACCCTCCGGTCACACTCACAACTCTCGCAGAATTGAAACCAAGATGGGGTGTTTCGATTGCCGCACTAATTATGCGGGCCAAAGGCCTAGAGATCGTTACTGAACGGCAAGCAAGATACTTATTTGTTCAGCTGGCTAGGGAAGAGTGGGACAAGCAAGAACCGGAAAACCTGAAGATTGAGTCTGAGAAACCGAGAGCGCTTAAGCGGATGGCCGAAGTGCTGCACGGCGTCCCTGTAAACCGTCAGAAGGTAGCCGCTTATAACATGGCGTCTCTATCTCTTATCACGGAGATCCTAAACGCTCACGCCGACAAACCCGAGGCATCCAAAGCGATCAAGAAAACTCCGGCCAACGGAAATGTAATTCAGCTAAAAGCCCGAAGGGGATACCAAAGGACTCCGCACGCCCTTCCCGCCACGGTTCAACACATGGGTATAGATCATTGTAGTGCTCACGTCCTTGTGACCGAGCAATTCCTGAACTGTGCGAATGTCCGATCCCGATTCAAGCAAATGCGTAGCGAAACTATGACGCCTATTCCGCATGCGGAATAGGCGTCATTCCTACGCCACCCATTTGGCTGGTGACCGGCGGCGGGCTCTCAGCAGAATCCGGCCTTTTGCGATTAACCGCTTTGACCAATGCGCGTGAGTGAGCGTAAGGCTGACAACAAGTCGCTGGTCGACGTTGTTCTAAAGCTCAAGCTCTCGGTTGCCATGATGCCGCATTAAATCCACAATATGCTTCTTCAGTAACGCTTGCCCTCGTGTCGAAAGGGAAATGGCCTACTGGTTTCTTGTTGCCTGCTCGAACGCTCTCGCGAGTACGGAACCCGTAATGCGACCAATTCCAAGACCACTTGACCTGATCCTGAGGTTCCAGGCTCCTGCCAAACATTCGCGCGAATTGCGCATGAATACGGCGAGCCAGGGCGAAGTCCCGCGAGGCGGTGGCCTTGCTCTTCTTCATCGTCTTAGCGGTCAACGTGAGCCAACCATAAGCGCTCTCGCGCAGCTCCGGCGCAGCCTCCATCGCGTTTAGCACTCCCACGATTCGATCTGCCCGCTCCTTCCGCTTCCGCATGTGAAGCTTCCGCCGTCCTGCGTTGCGCTTACAGGCCTCTTCCCAGTTTTTAGGCTGCCACTGTTTACCCATTTGAATCTGATTGATCAGAATATCAGGATCAGTTTTC
>Ga0136614_10002678_pt1 | contig 11166 bp, 12 predicted proteins | sample AntDrymUQ2792106_2_FD_106643 | JGI IMG/M metagenome (GOLD analysis project Ga0136614, IMG submission 106643) | Polar desert sand microbial communities from Dry Valleys, Antarctica - metaG UQ279 (21.06) | ecosystem: Environmental > Terrestrial > Soil > Desert | place: Antarctica: Dry Valley... | reverse complement strand
TCTCGATCGAGGACGGTCTCGCCGAGGACGAATGGGAAGCGTGGAAGACCCTGACTGAACGGCTCGGCGACCGCGCCCAGCTCGTCGGCGACGACCTCTTCGTCACGAACGTCGAGCGCCTGCAGCGCGGAATCGAGCTCGGAGCGGGCAACTCGATCCTCGTGAAGGTGAACCAGATCGGCACGCTGACCGAGACCCTCGATGCGATCGAGTTCGCGCGCTCGGCCGGCTACACGGCGATCATGTCCCACCGCTCGGGAGAGACGGAGGACACGACGATCGCCGACCTGGCCGTGGCGACCGGGGTCGGGCAGATCAAGGCCGGAGCGCCCTCACGCAGCGACCGCGTGGCGAAGTACAACCAGCTCCTGCGGATCGAGGAGGAGCTGGGCGACCGGGCGTTGTATCCGGGCTGGTCGGCCTTTCCGCGCGCCGCGGGCCGCTGATCAAGGGCGCGTAGGGGGTCGCGACGGCGACCGTTCGCTTGGCTACGGTGAGACCGTGATCAGCGGCACGCGCCGCACGAAGATCGTCTGCACGATCGGCCCGGCCAGCTCCTCGCCCGAGATGGTCGGCCGTCTTGTCGAAGCGGGGATGGATGCGGCGCGCCTCAACTTCTCGCACGGCGAGCACGGAGAGCACGCAGAGCACGCAGAGTTCGTCCGCGACGCAGAACGGCAGGCCAACCGCCCGCTCGCCCTGATCGCCGACCTCCAGGGACCCAAGCTCCGAGTCGGGGAGCTTCCCGGGCCCCGAGAGCTCGAGACGGGCGAGGAGGTGATCGTGACGGGCGACGGGGCCCGAAACGGCGAGCTCCCGGTCAGCCCGCCCGGCCTCAGCCAGGTGCTGCGGCCGGGCGACCAGGTGCTGATCGACGACGGCCTCGTGCGCCTCCGCGTGGACGCGGTGGAGGGGGGCCGGGTGCGCACGACCGTCCTCGTCGGCGGTGAGGTGAGCTCCCGCAAGGGCGTCAACGTTCCGGGGGTGCCGATCCCCGTGCCGTCCGTGACCGACAAGGACCGCGCCGACCTCGAGTTCGCCCTCAGCCTCGGGATCGACTACGTCGCGCTCTCGTTCGTCCGCTCGGCGAACGACGTGCGCCACCTTCGCGAGCTCCTCCACGAGGCCGGCTCGACCGCCCAGGTGATCGCCAAGATCGAAAAGGCCGAGGCCCTCGACGACCTGAGCGGGATCCTCCGCCTCTCGGACGCCGTCATGGTCGCCCGGGGCGACCTCGGCGTGGAGATCGGGCCGGAGGAGGTGCCGCTCGTCCAGAAGCGGATTCTCCTCGCGGCGCTCGAGCGCGGAAAGCCTGCCATCACGGCCACCCAGATGCTCGAGTCCATGATCCACCACGCCGAGCCGACACGGGCCGAGGCTAGCGACGTCGCGAACGCGGTCCTCGACGGCACCTCGGCGGTGATGCTCTCCGGCGAGACGGCCATCGGCGACTATCCGATCGAGAGCGTGACGACGATGGACAGGATCGCCCGCGCCGTCGAGCCCAGCCTCGGCTACCGCCACGAGCTCAACATTCATCCGGACGAGCCCTACTCGAGCGTAGGGGATGCGATGTCGAACGCAGCCTGCGACATCGCCGAGGCGCTCGACGCGAAGGCGATCCTTGTGCCGACCTACAGCGGCCGGACGGCCTCGTCGGTCGCTCGCCATCGCCCGAGGCGACCCGTGATCGCGGTGACACACAAGCACCACGCCGCGCGCCAGCTCGCAATCGAGTGGGGGATCGTCCCCGGGGTGATCGAAGAGTGCCGCGACATCGAGCATCTCTGGGCCCGCTCGATGGAGGCCGCGCGCGCGACCGGGATCGTCGCGCACGGAGACCGGATCGTGATCACGGCCGGCACGGCGGTGAACGTCCCCGGAACGACCAACCTGATCAAGGTCGAGACCGCCTAGTAGTCGCCGACGCAAGTCCGGCAGCTGCAAGGGCGGCTGCCATGACGACATGCGCAGGGGGTTGTGGCTCGCCGCCGCGCTCCGATGGCCGTACCTAGCCGCGCAGGGGGAAGCCCGCCGAGGCGCCGATGTGCCGCAAGCGCACGGCCAAGGAACGTTGTGCCCGGGAAGGAGGTTCTCGGCGCTGGTCGAAAACGGGTAGCCCCGTGGCCCGTCCCCGCCGCAGACCCTCCCGCTCGTCGCTCGCGCTCCGCTGGCTCGCGGTCCTCGTGCTGGCCGGGATCGCCGCGGCGTACGTCCAGCCGCTCCGCGCCTACCGAGATGCCCAGGCAGACGTCGCGCACCGTCAGTCCGAGGTTCAGGCGCTCCAGCGGGAGCAGGGCGTGCTTTCGAACCGCCTCGCCGTGGCCCGGACGGACGAGTTCGTCGAGCGCCAGGCGCGCAAGCTCGGTCTCGTGCGCCCCGGGGAGAGGCTCTACATCGTCAGCGGGCCGCGCTAGCTCGGAAAACGGGCGCGGATACGATGATCCGGTGGACGATCGAGGGGTCGTTTCCTGGCAGCTCGGAAGGCCCGCGCACCCGTTTCGGCGCGTGGCTCGCCGCTGTGCGTACGGCTTTCCGGCCGTCACTGAGCAGCCGCCCTTCACGGACGACGGCCGCCCGTTTCCGACCACCTACTACCTGACCTGTCCCTGGTTGGTCGCCGGAATCGCGCGCGTCGAGGCGGGTGGCGGGGTTGCCCGTTGGGCCCGCGCGGCCGCGGAGACCGACGCGCTCAGGACGAGTCTGGCCCGTGCCGACGCGGAACAGCGCGGCATGCGCCCCGAGTTCGACGTCGGAATCGGCGGCACGCGCGCTCCGGGTGCGCTCAAGTGCCTGCATGCGCACGCCGCGTTCGCGCTTGCCCGCCCGGGCTACGAGCTCGGCGAGCAGATCCTCGCCGAGGCCGGCGAGCTGTGGTGCCCCGACGGGCGCTGTGCTCGGGCGACGGGGGCGGCGGCGTGACCCTCGACAGCGCGCGGCTCCAGTGGGAGGAAGGCCTGCGCCGGGTGGATGCCACCTCGCGCCAGGGCCGGCGCCATCAGCAGCTGGCCAACCTGGTCGAGGCGGTCTTCGACGAGCTTCGGCGCCGGGTCGGCCAGACGTTCACCCTCGCCGACCTCGCGGACGCGTACGTCGGCGCGGAGGACTGGGTGCGCGACGTCGTCGTGCGGGAGGTGCCGCCCCGGGCGCAGGCCGGAGTCCCTGATACGACGCTCGTCCAGGACGCTGCTTTCGGGCGGTATGCGCGCGGCGCGACGGACTACCGGCCGTGAACGCCGGTGACGGCCCCGGCTTCCAGGCGGCGCGGCTCGAGCGCCGTGGCCGCGCGCGCCTCGAGGCTCGCCGCGCGCGCCGCCGGCGTGCCGCCGCGATCGGCGGCGGGATTGCGCTTGGGGCGATCCTCCTCTTCGTCGGGATCGCCCTCGGTCGAGCCCTCGAGGAGGCGCCTCGGCCGGGCGGCGCGCAGACGCAGGTGCGAACCCTCGGCCCCGGAACGCTTCCGGCAGTCACGCGCACGGTGACGGTTACGACTTCGGGCGAGTGAGGAAGAAGACAAAAAGTACGCTTAGCTTCTCCTACCTTTGGGGGGTTTGATTGCCGACGGACTCGCCAGGACCGCCCCCAGCGACCGCGGACTGGCTCACGCTGGGTCAAGCGGCCCGCTACCTCGGGGTCGCCCAGAGCACGGTCCGCAAGTGGTCCGACAGCGGCCGCCTGCCGGCCTTCTACACGCCTGGCGGTCATCGTCGCTTCCGCCGCGGGGACCTCGACTCGTTCCTCGGGAGCTCTCGCGGGGGCGGCGGCGTCCGCCCGCTCGTCTTGATCGTCGACGACGACGCCGGGCTCAGGCAGTACCTGCGCGCGAACCTGGAGATCGATGGGTACTTCGTCCGCGAGGCCGAGAGCGCGGAGGACGGGCTCGCTGCGCTCGAGGAGGAGCTGCCCGACCTCATCCTGCTCGACGTGATGATGCCGGGGATGAACGGCTGGGAGATGCTCCAGCGGGTGCAGGAAAAGCACGGAATGGGCGCCATCCCCGTGATCATGTTCAGCGGCAAGGTCGACGACGGCGACGTGGCCGAGGCGGAGGAGCGGGGCGCGCAGGCGTTCATCGGCAAGCCGTTCGACCCCGAGCAGTTGCTCGCCTCGACGAAGCAGCTCCTGCGGTCCTAGTCACACGACCGGCGTCGACCGCGATCTCTTCGTCTGGGTCGTCGAGCACCGCGCTGGCCCGTTCGACCCGCTTTTCGTCGGCCTCTCCGTAGTCAGCTACGCGGGATTCCTCTGGATCGCGCTTGCACCCCTGCTCGCGCTCTGGGCGAAGCGCCCATTCGTCCGGACGACAGTCATCACCGCCGCCTGCGTCTGGTCGAGTGACCTCCTGGCAACCGCGCTCAAAGCCGCCGTCGACCGGCCGCGGCCCTCAGTGACGGTCGCGCAGGCCGATCCGTTGCTCGGCGGGACGATCGGCAGCTCGTTCCCGTCGGGTCACGCGGCGACGAGCTTCGCTGGCGCCGTCGTGCTCGTCCTGCTCGTCCGGCGCGCCGTTCCGCTGCTCTTCGTCCTGGCCGCCGCGGTGGCGTTCTCGCGTGTCTACGTCGGGGTGCACTACCCCCTGGACGTGCTAGCCGGCGCCGTGCTCGGCACGACGGTCGCCCTCGCCTTCGCGGCGATTCTCAGAGCTCCTCTGAGGCCTTCAGAAGCCCTGCGACGATCAGGAGCAGCGCCGCCACCAGGCTGATCCAGATTCCGATCGCGCGGCCTAGCTCGGTGTAGTCGTCCGGGATCTCGAGGAGCCGCACGAGGACGAAGATCGTCCCCAGCGCGCCGAGGCCCGCGATCACGATCCCGACTGGAACCTGCGGAGGGAGGTCGACTCCGGTGGCGCGCAGCGCGAGGAGGATGAGAACGGCGAGACCGACGAAGAAGACGAACTTGCCGAGGAGGCCGGTCTGCCAGCCCGTCGCGGAGAGGTCGAGCCCCTCGATCATCCCCGAGTACCAGCCCATGAAGGCGCTCAGCGTGAGGATGACGGCAGCGACCCAGGCAATGAGCTCGCCCGGGGTCCAGAAGCTCGCCGGCGGGACGCGGCCCCGGGCGGACTCTCGAAACGCGACGGACATGGCTACAGGCCGAAGATAGCCTGAATCTGATCCCAGATCGTCAGGCTGAGGACGGCGGCCAGGAAGAGGAGGCCGAGGAGGAGGACTTGGAAGCGGCGTCGGGCGCGCTTGCGCTCGAGGTCGTGCTCGATCTTCGCGCGCCGCTTGGCCCGTTCCCGGAGGAGCGAACGCTCGAGCGGGGAAGGCGGCCGCGGGACCGGCTGCGGCCGCGCGCGCCGGGGAGCGGGTACTGGCATCGGCGGGATTCTTCCCACCTTTCGACCCGTTCGCAAATCGGCTCGTCGGTTCGCCGCCCGCGGGCACCATAATCGCTGCATGCGCGGAGCCTTTTCGGACATCGACCTAACGGGCCGCCTCGGCACCCTCGACGCCGACGCACTGGCGGCGGTCACCGAGGCGGCGGCTTCGCTCGTCCAGGGGGCGCCCCTCGCGGAGGCGCTCGAGGCGATCGCGCGCGCTGCGGCGGAGGCAACCGGCGCCGATCTCGCGCTTGTCCGAAGCGACGACGAGACGACGGGCAGCCTAGTCCTGCGGGCCGTGATCACCGCCTCGGCAGTCCTCGCGGCGGAGGTTCAGGGCTCGCGGCTTCGCGTGGACGAGGTTGGCACCGAAGAGCTTCTTTACGAAACGGACGGTGATGGCTCGGTTCCCGCGGCGGTTCGGAGGACTGCGGCACGCGTAGGGGCAAGCATCGGCCTCGTGCTTCCGGTGCTCGACGCGCGCGGGGTCGTACGTGCGACGCTCGAGCTCTACGTCTCTGAGGCCCGCCTCGACCCTCACATGCGCTCGCTCGCCCGGCTCGCCGCGGTGCATGTCGGCCTTGCCCTCGAGCTCGACGAGGCGCTCGCCGAAGCGGGCGCCGGCGCCGAGCGCGGCCGGCTCCCGCTCGAAGCCGCCGGGGAGGCGCTCGCCGCCGGCTCCGACGAGGCAGAGCTCGCTGAGCACGTCGTGCGCGTCGCGGCCGACGCCACCGGGGCCGCCCGTTGCCTCCTCTGGCGGATCGAGCCCGAGGCGCCGCCCGCCTTCCTCGCCGCGCATGGCTTCGACGGCGCGCCGCCGGAGCTCGGCGAGGCGGCTCAAGCGGTCGCGGCCGCCCTCGACCAGCGAGGGGTTCGCCTGGACGAGAACGGCCTGGCCGCCCTCGCCACCGAGCAGCTCGTCGTGCCGCTCGGCGAGCCCGCCGCGGGCGCGCTTCAGCTCGAGTGGGACGGCCCGGCCCTCGTCCGCGACCCGGGCTTCCTCGCGGGCTTTGCGGCACGCGTGGGGCTTGCGCTTCGCCGCACCCGTCGCGCGCATCTCGTCGCGCTCGCCCTTCGACGCTCGCAGACGATCGTCGCGGTGGTCAGCCAGGCCATCGCTCGCCTTTCGCTCTCGCACACGCTCGAGACTGCCGTGGAGCGGATCTCGGAGCTGACGGCGAGCGCGCACGTCGCGATTTACCTCCGGGAACGTGACCGCCTCGTCGACGCGGCCTCGCGCGGCATGCGGGGAAACCATCCCGACCTGGCCGAGCGGCTGCTCGAGCTCGCCCTGGGCCCGTTCCGCGGCCGTGGCTTTCTCTTCATCCCGGACCTGCGCCGCGACTCGCGCCTGGTTGGCCTCCAGCCCGTGCTGGAGGAGACGGGGGTTCGGCGCGCGCTCGTGATCCCGCTCGTCGTGCGTGACGAAGTGATCGGCGCACTCGCGGTCTACAAGCAACGGCCGCGGCCATACCGGGAGGGCGAGGAAGGAATGTTGATCGCACTCTCGAGCCAGCTTGCCGTGGCCGTGCAGAACGCGCGGCTGCACGAGCGGACGAAGGAGTTGGGGGCCGTTCTCGAACGGACGCTCGCATCGGAGCGCCGCGCCGCTCACCAGCTCCGTGGCCTCTTCGAGATCTCGCATGCCTTCACCCGGAGCCTCTCGCTCGAGGCGACGCTCGAGGCGATCGCCCGCGCGATGGTCGAGGTGTTCGGCGTCGACGCGGCAGCGATCCGGATGCCTGACGAGCGCCGGCAGGAGCTGGAGGCGCGCGCCGTACACGTGGCCGACGCCGCCCTCCGCGAGGCAGCCACCGCGATGCTGGCTCGCCCCCAGCCGCTGACCGACCCGCTGGTCGTGCGCGTCCTCTCGCTTGGAGAGCCCCTGATCCTCTCGTCGGCCGACCCGGAGGGCGAGGGCGATCGTGTCCTCGAGCCGTTCCTGCGCAGGGGGTCGACCGCGGTCGTCCTCCCGCTCGCCACGCCTGCCGAGTCGATCGGCACCCTGACGCTCCTCTCGCTCGACCCGGCGCGGCCGCTCGACGCCGACACCGTCGAGACGGCGATGACGGTCGCCGCCCAGGCCTCCCTCGCGATCGAGAACGCGCGCCTCTACCAGCAACAGAAGTACTTCGCGGAGACGATGCAGCGCTCGCTCCTGCCGACCGAGATTCCGGCAGTTCCCGGTGTGGAGATCGGGCACGTGTACCAGTCGTCGGCGCGCGTCGACGTGGGCGGCGACGTGTACGACTTCCTCTCCCTCGATGACGGCCGCGTGGCGATCGTGCTCGGTGACGTGATCGGCAAGGGCATCCAGGCGGCTGCCGACATGGCCATGGCGAAGTTCTCGTTCCGGGCGCTCGCGCGGAGCTATCCGAGCCCATCGGAGTTCCTCGCGCGCACGAACGACGTCGTGATCGAGGAGATCGCGCTCGGGAAGTTCATCACGATGGTCTACGCGGTTATCGACCCGCGCACGCGCGAGGTTTGCTGCGCGAGCGCGGGCCACCCTCCCATCCGGGTCGTTCGACCGGACGGGTCGATCGAGTCCCTGGCCCCCTCCGGCCTCGCGCTCGGGATCGACGCCGGTCAGACCTACGAGGAAGAGCGAGTGGTGCTCGACCCGGGCAGCGCGATCCTCCTCTACACGGACGGCGTGATCGAGGCGCGACGGGAGGGCGAGCTCTACGGCGAGGCGCGGCTCGACGAGTTTCTCGCCGCCAACGTGTCGCTCTCGGCGCAGGAGCTCGCGGAGGCCGTGCTCGCCGACAGCCGTGCGTTTTCGGGCGGCGACCTCGCGGACGACTGCGCGGTCGTGTGCCTGCGGACGGGCTCCGTTCAGGCACCCTAGGTCCGTGGCTCACGTCGACGTGGCGGGCGCGGTGCGCGCTGACGCGCCTGCTGCGGTCGGACGCGCCCGCCTTGGGCTCGTGGTGTTCGCAGGCGGGGCCGGGACCCTCGCGACCGAAATTGCGGCGTCGAGGCTCCTCGCGCCCTACTTCGGCAGCTCGACGATCGTCTGGGCCAACATCATCGGTCTGATCCTCGCCTACCTCTCGCTCGGCTACTGGCTGGGTGGGAAGCTCGCAGACCGCCGGCCCGAGCCCCGCTTGCTCGGCGCGATAGTCATGGTCGCGGCGATCGTCATCGCCGTCACCCCGTTCATCGCCAGGCCGATCCTCGACCTGGCACTCGAGGGCCTCGACGCGGTGAACGTCGGAACCGTCGTCGGGTCCTTCTTCGCCGCGCTCGGGCTCTTCGCGATCCCGGTCACGCTGCTCGGTGCGGTCTCGCCGTTCGCCATTCGCCTCGCGCTCGTCGAGGTGGGGGAGGCCGGGACAGTGGCCGGGCGCCTGTACGCCCTCTCGACAGTCGGAAGCATCCTCGGCACCTTTCTGTCGGCGCTCATCACGATCCCGCTCCTCGGGACGCAGCGGACGATGATCGGGTCCGCCGCCCTCCTCGTCCTCGCCGCCGCATTGCTCCTCGGAATCCGCTGGCAGCTCGTCACCGTGGCCGTGGCTGCGCTCCTCCTCGTCCCCGCCGGGACGATCAAGCCCACCGAGGGCCTGCTCCTCGAGAGCGAGTCGGCGTACCAGTACGTCCAGGTGGTGCAGCGAGACGACGGCTCGCGCGCGCTTCGGCTGAACGAAGGTGTCGCCGTGCACTCGCTCTGGCGGCCCGACACCGTCCTCACCGGAGGCGTCTGGGACACCTTCCTCCTCGTCCCCGCCCTGCACGACCGGCCCGTCGAGCGGATGCTCGTGATCGGAAACGCGGGCGGGACGATCGCGCGGGCCTACGGGGAGCTCTACCCGGACGTCCGGATCGACGGCGTCGAGATCGACCCTGAGGTAAGCGAGGCTGGACGGCGCCTGCTCGGGCTCGGCGACAACCCGAACCTGGAGGTGATCGCAGCGGACGGCCGGCCGTACCTCCAGCTCACGGACGAGCGCTACGACCTGATCGTCGTGGACGCCTACCACCAGCCGTACATCCCCTTCTACCTGGCCACACAGGAGTTCTTCGAGCTCGCGCGGGAGCGCCTGAGCCCGGGCGGCATCGTGGCGCTCAACGTCGCTGCAGTCCCGGGCGATGAGCGCCTCTCCGAGGCGATCGGGACAACGGTGCTCGCGGCCTTCCCGCAGGCCTGGCGCTGGAAGCCGCTTCGCTTCAACGAGCTCCTACTCGCCTTCGACGAGGCGACCACGCGGGACGAGCTCCTCCGCCGCGTCTCCGGGGCGGACGCGCGGCTCGAGCAGCTCACGCGCCTGTTTCGAGACGGCCTCCGCCCAGTGGGAGCGGAAGGAGACGTGCTCACGGACGACCGGGCCCCGGTCGAGTGGCTGACCGACCGCATGATCATCGACTTCGTCTCGCGCGGCGGCGAGCTGGACGAGGACTTCCTGCCGACCGCCCCGTGAAGCTCGTGCGGGCCGACGGCGGCTACCTGCGGATCGGTCACCGCGGCGCTCCTGCCCTGGCGCCGGCGAACACGCTCCCCTCGATCGAGGCGGCCCTCGCCGCGGGCGTCGATGGCGTCGAGGTAGATGTGCTCGCGGTCGAGGGCGCGCTTCGCCTCGCGCATTCGCCGGCGGAGCTGACCAGGTCGAGCCCGGTGCTCGAGGACGCCCTCGCGCTCGTCGCGGCCTCCGACGCGTTCGTGCACCTCGACCTCAAGGTGAACGGGTACGAGCGCGAGCTCGTGGACGCGCTCGGGCACCACGGCCTGGAGGAGCGGGTGGTCGTCTCCTCGTTCGACGCACGGGCGCTCCGAGCGCTGCGCTCGGCCGCGCCGGGCCTGCCGATCGGGCTCGGCTACCCGCAGGATCGTCTCGGCCTGGAGCCGCGCGTCCCCGCGCGTGCGATCGCCGCGGCGCTTTCGGCCGCCCGCCGGACGCTGCCCTTCCGGATCGGCCGGCTCCTGCGGCGGGCGGGCGCAGAGGCCGCGATGCTCCACCACCTCGTCCTCTCGCCTGCGCTCGTGGCCCGCTGTGACGCGCTCGGAGTCCCGATCTTCGCCTGGACCGTGAATGACGAGGCAACGCTCGCCCGCGTCGTCCGCCTGGGCGTGGCCGCGGTGGTGAGCGACGACCCTCGGATCTTTACGCGCGGCGAACAAACCTAGCCCGCCTGGCATATACGATTCGTGCCCTTGCGACGGTCGACACTCGCGCTCCTCTTCCTTGCGGCCGTCCTGGCAGGGCCCACCCACGCGCAGACACCCCTGCCTCTGCCCGCGGAGCCTCGGATCGCCGAGGACGTGACGATCGCCCGCATCCCCGTCGGCGGGATGACGGGCTCCGAGGCGGAGGCCGCCGTCGAGGCCGCGTTCAACGCGGAGCTTCCCTTCCGCCACAAGGCGCGCGTCTGGAGCGTGAAGCCGTCCAAGTTTCGCGCGGTCGCCGACGTCGACCGCTCGGTCGCGGTCGCCCTGACCGCGCAGCCCGGTCAGCTCGTCCGCCTGAGCGTCACGTATTCGCTGCCGCGCGTGAAGGCGTACACGGAGTACCTCGACCGCGTTCTGTCGCGCAGGCCGGTTGACTCGCGCCTGCTGCTGCGGGGCCTGCGGCCCTATCTGACCAAGCCACGGAAGGGGCTCGAGGTCCTGGAGTACCGAATGCGGGTGGCGATCGAGCGGGCGCTCGTTCGCACCGAGCGCCGAACCCTTCCGCTCACGGCCAACGTCCTCCAGCCGGCGGTGACTCGCGTGAACTACGGGCCGATCGTCGTCAGTCGCCGCGGCTCGCGGCAGCTCTACCTCTACCGGAAGATGACGTTCATCCGACGCTTCTCCGTCGCGGTCGGCATGTCCGCCTACCCGACGCCGATCGGCCGGTTCC
>Ga0136614_10002677_pt1 | contig 11166 bp, 10 predicted proteins | sample AntDrymUQ2792106_2_FD_106643 | JGI IMG/M metagenome (GOLD analysis project Ga0136614, IMG submission 106643) | Polar desert sand microbial communities from Dry Valleys, Antarctica - metaG UQ279 (21.06) | ecosystem: Environmental > Terrestrial > Soil > Desert | place: Antarctica: Dry Valley... | reverse complement strand
GCTGGAGAAAAAGTGCTGACGCGTGTGAGCGAGCACAACATGTCGCGGTGCCTGATCGCTGCGGTGTACTCCATGTTGTGTCTCCGATCTCGGCTACCGACTTTCTCGGCAGCCACCTAGGCGTGAGCGCGGCGGCTGGCTACCCCCGCAGGACGTGCCCGGGACGGGCGCCGGTCCATTCGCCCTGCTCGAGGAGCGTCTCGCCATTCACGACCGTGCCGACATGCCGAACGGCGCTACGGCGCCGCGGCATCGGTAGGAACGAGCAGCGAAGCCTGACGCGTCAACTCACGTCCGAGGCCGCGGTTGTCGGGTTACGACTGAAACATGCGCGCCAGGGCACCCAAGCGGTGGACGACATCCGGATCGGTGCCGACCAGAGCGTCCTCGACTGTGCCGCGGCCGGAGAGTGCGTCGATGATGGTGGCCATGTCGACGTCGGTGTCGGCGCCCGGCGTCACCGGCGTGGCGATGACCGGCCGCTCGCCGGTGGTGAGGCGCACGCCGGCGATGACCGCGTCAGTGGCCTCGTTGATCAGGGTGCCGACGACGACAAGCGAATAGGCGAGGACGGGCACCGCCTCCTCGGCGACGACGGGAATGGTTACGCCGAGCGGCAGCAACGCGTCGCGCTCGTGGACCCATGAGTCGTACAGCACGTGGAGAGCGCTCAGCCACCAGGGCACGAAGCCGAGGGGCGAGATCGACGTCAACCCCCATCTCTCCGCACCGCTGCTGCCGACATCGGTGGCCATTGTCTCGGCCGAGGCGACGTAGCGATCGCGCACTTCAACGTCGGACGCGCAGCGCCCCGCCACGACGAACTCCATCGGCGTCGTGCGAGGGTCGAAGCTGGTGAAGGGTAGCGTCTCGCCGGCCCAGATGGCCTGCATCCACCCGTCGACGTCGCAGCCGTGGCGGAGGACATCGGCCACGCTCCACTCGCTACAGCGCGACTGCACCGCGAGCGCGGCCTCGTCCAGCGACCGTACCTCAGCGGCGAACCGCTGCCGGTGGCGTGCGTACGCGGCGAGCGTGGCGGCGGGATCGAGGTCGACGTGGATCTGGTCGCCTTGCGGGACGTCGCCGCCGGTCATGCCTCCCGACCATACCTGTCGCGAGACGCGGGCAAGCGCGGAGTGTGGAAACACGGGAGCTGGCCGCGAGGTGTCACGGCGACGTCGTCAAGCACACCGCTCAGCCTGCCGCGTTCGGTTGAGCGTGGTCTCGGCTCCACCCGTCATTTGGCACCGACGGTCGACGACCTCGTCGGGCCCCGCCGCCAACGATGTAGCGTGCGCGGGCCGTGAACGTGCTGCGCACCCCCGACGACCGCTTCGTTGGCCTCGAGGCGTGGCCGTACCAGCCGAGGTATGTCGACGTCGGGGACGGGCTGCGGATGCACTACGTCGATGAGGGCCCGCGGTCGGCAGCGCCCGTCCTTCTGGCCCACGGCGAGCCGACGTGGGGGTACCTGTACCGCAAGATGATCCCGGGCTTGGCCGCGGCCGGCCGGCGGGTCGTCGTGCCCGACCTGATCGGGTTCGGGCGCTCCGACAAGCCCGCCGAGCGCGATGACTACACGTACGTGCGTCATGTCGAGTGGACCGGGGCCCTGCTCGAGGCGCTCGAGCTGCGTGACGTCGTGCTCTTCGGCCAGGACTGGGGCGGGCTCATCTTCCTCGTCCATGTCGGCCGCGAGCCAGAGCGCTTCGCGGGGGTGGTGGCGGCCAACACGGCTCTGCCCCAGCCCGACGTCCGGGTCGACGACGTTCCGCCCGAGGCGGTCGCGCCGTTCCTGTCGTGGCTCCAGTGGTCGCAGGAGCGCGACGAGTTGCGGCCGTCGGAGGTCGTCGGCGGCGACTCGCCGCTCAACCAGACCCAGCACGAGCTGAGTGACCGCGAGCGCGCCGCGTACGACGCGCCGTTCCCTGACGAGTCTTACTGCGCGGGGGCGCGGCAGTTTCCCCTCATCGTGCCGTTGGGCGACGTGGACCCGCCGGCGTCGATGTTGCGCGCGGCCTGGGCCGGCCTCGAGGGGTACGACCGTCCGTTCGTGACCGCGTTCGCGGATCAAGAGGACGTCACCCGGTTCTTCGAGCCGCTGTTCCAAGAGCGCGTCCCCGGCGCGCAGGGCCGCGTGCACCCGACGATCCCGAACGCGGGCCACTTCCTCCAGGAACACGCCCCCGACCGGCTCGTCGAGATCACCCTCGGTCTCCAGGACACGTAGGGCGGACCCGTCCCCCATCCCGACCCCGATGCCCTCGAGCTGCTCGGAGCCGGCGATCTGTGCGCGCCGCGCATGGACGTGCCCCAAGGCAGCGCTACCCGCGGAGGACCCGGCCGGGGCGGGCGCCGGTCCACTCACCGTCCTCGAGTAGCACCTCGCCGTTCACGATCGTGGCGACATAGCCGGCGGCGTCGACCACGTAGCGGCCCGAGCCGGCCGGGAAGTCCTCCACGTAGCGGGGCGTGTCGGGGGTCGCCAACCGGTCGAGGTCGAGGAGCAGGAGATCGGCCGCCTGGCCGGGACGCAGCTCGCCTCGGTCGGTGATCCCGGGCATGCGCGCCGGCACCGACGTGAGCCGGGCCACCGCCTCCTCCAGCGTCAGCACGTCCGGTACCCACTCGGCCAGCAGCCGGGTGGTGAAGTCGGCGCCGCAGAAGGAGAGGAGGTGGGCGCCGCCGTCGGAGCTCCCGGCCATCACGATCGGATCGCGCACGAGCTCCTCGGTGGCGGCCTGGCGGTCGCGCGACGGGGGTGCGGCCAGCACGAACTGGGTCTGGAGGTCCTCGGCCAGCGAGAGGTCGAGGAAGGCGTCGAGTGGATCGGCATCCCACTCCGTAGCGATCTCCGCGACTGACTTGTCGAGGTACTGCTCGTGCTCGGGTCGGGTGACGGTCTCGACCTTGAGCACCTCCCAGATGAAGACGAACGACCGCCCGGTCGGGTCGGCGAGCTCCTTGCGCATCTGGTCGCGGACCGCGGGGTCGCGCAGCCGCTCCTCGCGTCGCGGCGGCGGGAGGGTCAGGTGGTCGCGGAAGCTGGGCATCTCGTCGAAGAGGAACGTGTTGGCCAGCTGGAAGTGGGCGCCCTGGCGGTTGGCGGCGAACATGGGGTGAACGGCCAGGCCCTGCCCGTGCGCCTCGCGCGCGAACTCGAGGCTGCGCTTCCAACCCTCCGGTGCATGGGACAGCTTGGTGAGCGTGTTGAGGTTGACCGGTCGCCCCGACACGCGCGCCATATCGAGGATCAGCGCCCGGTCGTCGTCGGAATAGCCGTCGAGGAACGTCCGGGGAATGAACTCGATGGTCCCGTGACCGACCTCGCGCAGGACGGAGGTGAGCGCGACGATCTCCTCGGGGGCGGCGTGGTTCGAGGGCACGCCCCGGCCGTCGTGGGCCACGTGCAGCTCCAGCTGCGACGACGTGAACCCGACCGCGCCTTCGTCGAACGCCTGCCGCACCAGCGTGCGCATCGCCGCGATCTCGTCGTCGGTGGCGGTGCGCTCGGAGGCGTCGTCGCCCATCACGAAGCGCCGCACCGCGCAGTGCCCCACGTTGGCACCGACGTTGACGCCGACGTTGCCGTCGAGGCCGGCGAGGAAGTCGGCGAACGACCCACCCGCGAAGGTGACACCGGCGGCGAGCGCGTCGGCCGACATGCCCTCGACCCGGCTCAGCATCAGCATGAGCCACTCGAGGTCGTCGGGCGTGCTCGGCGCGAGCGTGAAGCCGCAGTTGCCGGTGAGGAGCGTGGTCACCCCGTGCCACGACGCCGGCGACGCGGTGGGGTCCCAGTGGAGCTGGGCGTCGTAGTGGGTGTGGATGTTGACGAACCCGGGGGTGACAGTGAGTCCATCGGCGTGGATGACGCGGTGGGCGGTGGCTCCGACGAGGCCGACTTCGACGATCCGCCCGTCACGTACCGCGACGTCGGCCGTGCGGGCAGGGGCTCCGGTGCCGTCGACGACCCGGGCGCCGCGCACCAAGAGGTCAACGGTCATCTCGGGGCGGGCATCCCGTACATCTCGAGCGCGTTGCGCCCGAACAAACCCGCCCGGGCCTCGGGCTCGAGGGTGGCGTTGGCCTCCCGCAGCTCGTCGACGACTCCCGGGTACTTGGCGTCGCTGTGGGGGAAGTCGGACGCCCACACGAACCGATTCGTGCCGCACAACGGTCCGAGCGCGCCGACCGTCCGCTCGCCGGGGTCGAAGCTGATCCAGCATTGACGGCGGAAGTAGTCGGAGGGCTCGAGCGACAGCGGCGGGGTCGCCCACCCGTAGCTCTCGTGGAACTCGTCGAGGCGGTCCATCCAGTGCGCGAGCCACCCACCGCCGCACTCGAGCACGATCACCTTCAACCCCGGGTGCCGCTCGAGCACGCCCCCGTACACGAGGTTCGAGAGCGTCATCTGCTGGTCGAACTGGAGGATGAGCGCGTGGTGCGTGCCCGGGGCCATGAGCGCGCCGAGGGCGCGGGACGCGCCGGGCATGTCGGCCAGTCCGGCGGGGTGGAACGCGAGCGGGAGACCGGTCTCCTCGAGCGCGTCGTACAGCGGGGTGTAGCTCTTGTGGTGCAGCGGGCGGTCGTTGTAGGCGTTGGGGCGGGCGAACCCGGCCTTGAGTCCCAAGTCGGTGATGCGGCGCGCCTCCTCGGCCGCGGCGACGGGGTCCTGGAGGGGCAGCGCGCCGACCCCGGCGAGCCGCGCCGGCGCGGCGGCGGCGAAGCCGGCTATCCAGTCGTTGTAGACGCGGCAGCTGGCCACCGCGAGCTCGGGGTCCTGGAACGCGCCCAGCTTCAGGCCGAGGCCGGGATAGAGGACGGCGACGTCGATGCCCTCGGCGTCGAGCACCTTCACCCGCTCGTGGGGATCGAAGCCGGCGGGGTTGAGGTCCTCGTAGTGGCGGCCCTTGCCGAACTCGTCGAACGACTCCCCGGCGTTGCCGAGGCCGACGAGACCGCGGTCGGTCGCCATCCCGTCCTCGACCCAGCACTCGTCGTAGCCGGTGTCGGCGTTCCAGCGGAGCCGGATGCCGCGGTCCGCCAGGTCCGACGGCAGGTTGCGCTCCCACAGGTCGGCGGGCTCGCACACGTGCCCGTCGGCGTCGACGATGAGGTCGTGCATGCCTCCAGGGTCGGGGAGCCCGGCCCGGCCGTCAACGGCGGGGCACTTATCGGACGCCAGCCGTCTGGGCTCCCTCGCTCGGCGCCGGGCCACCCTGGAACGGGCTGGCCGGCGCCGCCCTTCGGGCCGCTCGTCCGCACGAATCGATACGGTTCTCAGGGGAGGTTCCCAATGGCGAAGAAATCCGCCCATACCCTGCGCGCCTACCGGTCCGACTGGGCCGACTTCGCCCAGTGGTGCGTCGCCCGGGGGGAGCCCGCCCTCCCGGCGTCGGTGGAGTCGGTGGTGGACTACGTCGCCGAGCTGTCCGCCACCCGGAAGGCGTCCACGGTCGAGCGCCGGCTGGCAGCGATCGGCGAGGCGCACCGAGAAGTGGGGTTGGCCTCGCCGACCGACGACGACCGCATCCGCATCGACGTGACCCGCATGCGCTGGCACCAGCGCAAGTCGACTGACCGGACCGTCCCCCTGGCGGTCCGGGAGCTGAGGGTCATGCTCGGCGCCCTGCCGGACGATCTCGTCGGCGGGCGCGACCGGGCGCTGCTGCTGGTGGGCTACGGCGCCGGGCTGCGCCCGTCCGAGCTGGTGGGGATGGACGTCTCCGACCTCAGCGTGGTCGACGACGGGCTGGCGGTCTCGCTGATGCGCGGAAGGGTGGTGATCCCCTACGGCTCGTCGCGCTCGCTGTGCGCGGTGACGGCCTGGCAGGAATGGATGGTCACTGCCGGGCTCACGAGCGGCCCCGCCTTCCGTGCGGTCGACCGCCACGGTCGTCTCGGTGTCAACCGGCTGGGGGAGAAGTCGGTCACCCGCATCGTCCGCCGCGCCGCCGAACGCGCCGGGCTCGACGAGCAGCGCTACTCGGCGTTGTCGTTGCGGCTCGGGATGGTGACGGCGGCGACCGAGGTCGGCGCGCCCGATCGCGGGATCATGGCCCAGACCGGGCACCGCAGCCGGCCGCTCGTCCGCCGCTACATGCGCGAGGCCCGCGAGCCTCCCGACTAGTTCGGCCCGCTCAGCCGACCGGCTCGCGGAGGAACGCCCGGTCGACGAACGCGTGCAGCTCCTCGAGCGGGAACGCGCCCGTCACCGGTGAGTTGCCGCGCTCGTCCATCCGCAGGATCCAGTGGGCGAGGTACGCCTGCATGATCCCGGAGAACAGCTCTCCCATCGTCTCGGGATCGGCGGCGCGGAACTCGCCGCTGGCGACGCCCTCGGCGAAGATCTTGGCCTCCAGCGCGATGGCCTTGCGGTAGCGCTCGAAGCTCGCCTCGTCGATCCGGGCGCTGAAGTTGAGCCACGAGAAGCCGATCGTGCGCTGGAGGAGCAGGTAGAAGCGGTGGTGCTCGCGGAAGTAGGCGAACTGGCCGTCGACGAGCGCGTGCAGCTTCTCGGTCGCCGAGCCGCCCTGCGCGACCGCCCGCTCGATGACCTCGACGATCGCCGACCCGCGCCGTTCCATCACCTTGGCGAACAGGTCGTCCTTGCCGTCGAAGAACCCGTAGAGCGCGCCGACGGAGAACTCCGCCCGCTGGGCGATCTCCTTGAGCGTGGCCTCGTGGAACCCCTGGCGCGCGAACACGTATTCAGCGGCATCGAGGATGTGCTCCCGGCTGAGCGAGTCGTGCTGGCGGCGGCGCTGGGCGCGCAGGCCGGCGGCGTCGCGGACCGGGCTCACGACGGTCGCTCGACGATCTGCGCCGGGCCCTCGCCGCTCGGTGCCTCCGGCTGCACCTCGATGGTGTCGAGGTGCACGCCCGGGGGCGCGCTCACCGCGAACACGACCGCGCGTGCCACCGCCGCCGGTTCGAGCACGCCCGCGTGGCGCTGGAGGCCATAGCGGGGCCAGAACGCCATCAGGTCCTGGAGCACGTCCATGTCCCACCCGAAGCCGAACTCGCTCAGGGTCGGGCCGACGCGGACGACCGTGGAGCGGATGCGGCTGCCCTCGAGCTCCATCGCCAGCGAGCGAGCCAGCAGCTCCACCCCCGCCTTGGTCGCGCTGTACGTGGCCATGCGGGGACGAGCGTTGCGGGTCGCGTCGGAGGAGATGAAGACGAGGTCGCCGCCCGACCCGCGGTCGAGCATGGACGCGATGGCGCGCCGGCTCAGGTAGATCGGGCCGAGGAGGTTGGTCTCGACCTCGCGCCGAAGGTCGTCGACCGTCGCGCGGTGGAACTCACCCGGCACCGACATGCCCGCGTTGTTGACGACGACGTCGACCCCGCCAAGGGCGTCTTCGGCGGCGTCGAAGAACGCGTCGACCGAAGCCGGGACGGTGACATCGAGGTGGTGCGCGTAGGGCTCGCCGCCGGCGACCTCGATCTCGCCCGCGGCTTCCTCGAGTCGGTCGATGCGGCGGGCGCCGATGGCCACCGCCCAGCCCAACTCGCCCAGCGCGGAGGCGATGACCCGGCCGATCCCCGAGGAGGCCCCGGTCACGATGGCGACACGCCGCTCGGTCACGGGTCGCAGAATGGCAGTTCAGTGAGGTTGAAGCAACGTTCAGCGAGCCGTTCAACCCGCCGGTTCAGCCCGCGCTCAGGCCGCCCCAGGCGACGACCGCGCCGGCGGCCTCGACGAGGAACCGCACGTCGCCGGCGTCGACCGGCACCGCGACCTCGGTGACGCTGGGGGCGCGGAACGCCGACTCGAGCGCGGCGGAGTGATCCTCGACCCGGCTCAGCCCGCCGAAGAGCCCCCAGACCTCGAGGACGAACCCGAGCCCGAGCCGCACGGCCAGCGCGGTCACCGCCCGGGTGGCGTCGTCGACCGGCTCGCTCACGACCGCGATCGCGGGGTGGCCGCGCAGGGCGGCGGCGAGCGCGATGGCTGCGGCCGCGCCGGGAGCCGCGGTGGCGGGCACCACGACACTGCTCGGCTCGGTAGTCGGGAACGTCCGCGCCACCCACAGCCCGGCCGGGCCGGGCTCGGCCGCGACGACACCGCCCGGTGGTAGCGCGGCACGCACATCCGCGACCGCGCGCGCCGGGTGCAGCGGCACCTTGTCGGCGACGTAGCCGGGTTGGGCCACGGCAGCGAGGCGCTCGTACAGGAGGTTCGACGGGATCGCCGTCTCGGGCGCGCGGAGGTACAACGCGAGCCCGGCTGACAGTTGCTCCGGGGCCACCGCCACCACCGGTGCGAGGCGGAACCGTTCCGGCGACGACTCGTCGGGATCGATACCGGTGGCGACGATGAGCGCGGCGTCACCGAAGCCGAGGAGGTCGAAGTCGTGCTCCTGGAGCCCGGCGGTTCCCATGTGGTGGGGGCTGTCCCACGGGAACACGCCCTTGGCCCCCCACGTGTTGACGACACCCACCCCGGCGGCGCTCGCAAACGCCCGCAGCCCGTCGATCGCGCCGGCGCGCACCACGCCCGGTCCCGCGAGGACGACGACCGTGCCGGCGACGGGCTCGAGCGGCCCGCGCCCCGGCCGCTCGGGCCTCAGCGTGACGGGGTCCACGTCCGGCGCGGGTGCGTCGAGGTCGAGCTCCAGGTGCACCTCGGCGGCCGCGCCACCGATCGCCGCGGGACCGGCGGCGGCGGCGATCGCGACGGGTACGTCGTCAGCCGTACTCACCTTCACCGGCTCGAGCCGTGCGCCCGGTCGCGAGGACAGCCGCAACGTTCCGGCGACCAGCGCGCACCCCGGGCCGGGGCCGAGCCGGCCGTCGCAGTCGGCGAGCAGACGCGCCATCTCCGCGTCGCCCGCCTCGACCTGCGTGAGTCCCGGTACCGGGTCGCCGAAGACCCGGGTCACACCGCCGGCGCGCAGGCAGCGCCCCAGCAGCTCGCCCACCGTCTCCACGCGCTCATCGTCGCGCGCTCACCCCTCACCGGCCGGGTGGCTCCGTTACGCTCGGCCTCCTTGTCGGCCCCGGCGCGCAACCTGTACCTGCACGAGTACGTCGACATCATCGGCGAGGGTGCGATGGCGTACATGGAGCACGTCGCCGCCTTCGATACCGCGACCGCCGCCGATCGCGGCCTCGACCTCGTCGGCACCTGGTACACGATGGGATCGACCGGCCGCTGGCCCCAGGTCGTGAACCTGTGGGAGAGCGTCGACGGGTGGGCGGGGTGGCGGCGGCTGATGGAGCGCACGAACCTGGCCCGCACCCGCAACCCCGAGCTGACCGAGTGGTGGCGCACGGCGCTCGAGGTCCGTACCGGTGGCTTCGACCGTCTGCTCGGCGGCGTTCCCGGCTGCCCGTCGCTGGCCGAGCTCCGCCGGGACGGCATCACCGGTTCCGTGTTCGTGCACGAGTTGTCGCAGGTGCGCCCGGGCGCCGCTCCGCACTACCTGGCGGCCGTGCGCGACGAGTGGCAGCCGGTCCTCGCCGACCACGGGCATGCGCTCGTGGGCCTGTACGAGGTGCTGCTCACCGACGTGGAGGTGCTCACCGTGTGGGCGACCGACCCGGCCGGGTACGAAGCGTTGGGTCGCGCGACCGACGAGGGTTCGGACGACCGCATCGCCCGCTGGCGGGCGCGGGCGCGCGACTACCTGACGCGGTGGCGGGAGGAGCTCATGACCCCGTACCCGGGCACGTTGTTGTCGCGGGGCGACTCGCTGTGAGCGCCGACCGGTCGGCAGGTGGCCCACTCGCGGGAGTGTCGATCGTCGAGAGCTCGCTGCTGGGACCGGGCGAGCTCACGTCCTTCCTCGCCGACCTCGGCGCCGACGTCATCAAGGTGGAGCCGCCTCAGGGCGACTACGTACGCCGGATGACCTGGCCGATCGTCGAGGGCGAGTCGCTGATGCACCTGCACATCCATCGCGGGAAGCGGAGCATCACGCTCGACCTCCGCCGACCCGAGGCCGTCGAGGTGTACCTCGACCTCGTCCGGCGGGCCGATGCGGTCGTCGAGGCCATGCGCCCGGGCGCGCTGGCGCGCCGCGGGCTCGGGTTCGAGCGCCTGCGCGAGGTCAACCCCCGGATCGTCTTCTGCACGATCTCGGGCTACGGCACGACCGGTCCCTACCGCGACCTCCCCGCGCACGGCATCGCCTTCGACACCTGGGCCGGGATCGTGAACCCCGCGTACGACGACGAGGGCTTCTGCTACATGCCCGAGCATCCATCGATCGGCATCCATGCCGGGCCGATGCTGGGCGCGCTCGCGCTGCTTGCCGGCGTGGTGTTGGCGCGCGCGACCGGCGAGGGCAGCCAGCTCGAGATCGCCCAGTCCGACGCCGCCGCCTACATGGACTGGTACCGGATCGAGACCTGGCGGGCGTACGAACGGCCGGAGTCGGAGGTGACCGGAAACGCCAGCGACGACTACGAGCGCCGTGCGCCCGGCACCGCGGGGATGAAGGAAGGTGTGCGCTACCAGATCTACGACTCCGCCGACGGGCACGTGCTCTTCATGGCGTCGGAGCAGGAGTTCTGGAGGAACTTCTGCGAGGGCGTCGACCGCATGGATCTGTTCGAGCGCTGGCCGGGGAAGCAGTACGCCGACCACGCCCGCAACAACCGCGAGCTCCAACATGAGCTGCGCGACATCTTCCGGACCCGCACGACCGCCGAGTGGATCGACTTCGGCAACGAGGTCAACACGCCGATGGCGCCGGTGAACACGTCGCAGACGATCGCCGACGACCCCCAGTTCCGCGACCGCTTCCCGTGGATCCCCGCGTCAAGGTTGGGCGCCGACGAGATGCCTCTGCCGGTGCGGGTCGCGGGCGAAGAGCTCCCGGTGCCGACGCGCGCGCCGAAGGTAGGGGAGCACACCGAGGAAGTCCTGGGCGACGTCCTCGGCTACCAGCCCGACCGCATCGCGGCGCTGCGCGCCGCAGGAGCGCTCGGCGAATCCTGACGGGTCGTCAGATAGCCTGATCGTCCGTGAGCTCCGGGGACGCGTCCGACGCGGCGCCGTCCCTCAAAGGGCTGGCGCTCGACGGCCGCCCGCTCGGCAAACGGGGGGCGGCGACGCGGCGCCGGCTGCTCGACGCCACCGCCGGCCTGCTCGAGAGCCACGGGGTGCGCGACCTGCGCGTGGTCGACATCGCCCGTGAGGTCGGGAGC
>Ga0136614_10002676_pt1 | contig 11167 bp, 9 predicted proteins | sample AntDrymUQ2792106_2_FD_106643 | JGI IMG/M metagenome (GOLD analysis project Ga0136614, IMG submission 106643) | Polar desert sand microbial communities from Dry Valleys, Antarctica - metaG UQ279 (21.06) | ecosystem: Environmental > Terrestrial > Soil > Desert | place: Antarctica: Dry Valley... | reverse complement strand
GTCTCCTTTACGCGGTCACAGCCGCAGCGAGTCGATCCAGCCTCTGACCTATCTACTCCAGCTACTCGTTGCCTTGTAGCCAGAGTTTACCGCCGCATCACCTCATCATGCCGTCTCCTTTTGGCCTCTATGGGGGCGGCTGAAGCGAACCGTCCGCAGAAACTAGCCGGAACCAGTGAATCGCTCGATTGACCGTTCCAGCCGCTCATTTCGCGCTTCATATATTAACGCGCAGGTCGCGCGCAAAGTCCCTCACGCGCCCGAAAAAATGTTAAGATCGCGCCGCTCATTAGCCAGACGCACTTGGAAATCCACGATGGCCTACAACTAACATTCCTCGCTTCGAGCGTCGTAACTGAAAGAGGCGATGTCAATGCAGCCGCCCGCAAACGTCACGCAACTGCTGGATCGATGGAGTCAGGGCGATCAAGCCGCGCTCGACGAATTGCTGCCGTTGGTTTATGACGAGCTACACCGTTTAGCCAGCAGTTACCTGCGCCGCGAGCGAGCCGATCATACTTTGCAGCCGACGGCGCTGGTCAACGAGGCGTACCTGCGCCTGATCGACCAACATCAATCCCACTGGCAGAATCGCGCGCAGTTCTTCGGCGTCGCCGCCCAACTGATGCGGCGCATCCTCGTCGATCACGCGCGGGCGCATCTCGCGGCCAAACGCGGCGGGGCCGCAATTCGCCGTCTCGCTCAATCACGCCGATCATTTCGCCGAACAGCCGGATGTCAGCCTGTTAGCCTTGCACGAAGCCTTGAGCGAATTGGCGGCCATCGATCCGCAGCAAAGCCGGATCGTTGAGTTGAAGTTCTTCGGCGGGCTGACCATCGAAGAGACGGCGGAAGTCACCGGCCTGTCGCACGCCACGGTCGAGCGCGAGTGGAAGCTGGCGCGGGCATGGCTGCGCCGCGCGTTGTCCTGATGGAAGTGAGCCATTGCAGAATGAAGAGAAACAAAGGAGCGACAGCCGCAGATGAATGCGGATGAGCGCGGATAAAATCCGCTTCAATCATTTTCCGATCCGCGTCAATCCGCGTTTATCTGCGGCCTCTCCTGCTTGAGCGGCGACCGGCGCAGACTCATTTTCGTGAGGGATTTCCGGTGCAGCCCGCGCGTTGATCAATGGACGGCAAGAGCGCGTGACCCTCGCGACATCAAGCAGGAGCAAGATCGTGATGATGACGCCTGAACGCTGGCAACAACTCAAGCCGCTGTTTCACTCTGCTTTGGCGCAGCCACTCCACGCGCGCGCGGCGTTTCTCGACGCCGTGTGCGCCGCCGACGCCGATCTCCGCGCCGAGATTAAATCGCTCCTCGCCGCGCACGAGCAGACCGGCGAGTTTCTCGACGCGCCGGCTTACGAGGTCGCCGCCGGATTACTCACAGATGGAGAGTCTGCGTCGTTGGTCGGCCAGTCTGTCGGCCACTACCGGCTCGTGCGGCGACTCGGCGCGGGCGGGATGGGTGAAGTCTATCTCGCCACGGACACACGGACGGGCCGCCAAGTCGCGCTCAAGCTGTTGCCCGCGCACTTCACCACCGAAGAACAGCGCGTGCGCCGCTTCCGTCAAGAAGCGCAGACGGTGCTGGCGCTCAATCATCCGAACATCGTCACCATTTACGAGATCGGAGAAGCTGGCGGGGCGCACTTCATCGCCTCCGAGTTGATTGAAGGCGAGACGTTGCGCGCGCGGCTGTTGCGCGGCGAGATGAATGTGGGGGAGGCGCTTGAGATCGCCGCGCAAGTGGCTGCCGCGCTCTCCGCCGCGCACGCCGCTGGCGTCGTGCATCGTGACATCAAGCCGGAGAACATCATGCTCCGGCCTGACGGCTACGTGAAGGCGCTGGATTTCGGGCTGGCGAAGCTGACTGAGAAGACCACGCCCAGTCAGCCCGCCGATTCCGCGGCGGCGACACAGGTTCACGTCAGCACGGACGCCGGAACGGTGCTGGGGACGATTAGTTACATGTCGCCCGAACAGGCGCGCGGGCTGGCTGTCGATGCGCGCACGGACATCTGGAGCTTAGGCGTCTGTCTGTACGAGATGGTCGCGAATCGTCCGCCGTTCGAGCGTGAGACGAAGGGCGACGTGCTGGCGGCAATCCTGCATACTGAGCCGCCCGCCCTGCACCGGTATGCGCCGGATGCGCCCGCCGAGCTGGCGCGCATCGTGACGAAGGCGCTCAGGAAAGACAGTGAAGAGCGGTATCAGTCGATCAAAGAGTTGGGCTTAGACTTGAAGAGTCTGAAGCAGCGTTTGGAGTTCGAGGCGGAGCTAGAGCGCACCGGAACGCCGGAGCGAAATCGTGAGGCGGGACAACCGACGGCGAAGAGTGTTGACGGCGACTTGATACCCGGCGCGACGCCTGCCGCAACCATACCCGTCGCGGAGGCGCGGACGGATGGCGCGGATGAAGTTCACACGACATCGAGCGCAGAGTATCTCGCCGGCGAAATCAAGCGACACCGGCGCGGCGTGGCCGTCGGTCTGGCAATTCTGCTGCTCGCGGCAATCGGCGTCGGTCTCTGGTTTTTCTCCAATCGTTCAGCAACCAATCGGCAGCTTGATTCTATCGCCGTCTTACCGTTCGTCAACGAGAGCGGCAGCGCGGATGTCGAATATCTGTCGGACGGCATGACCGAATCGCTCATCAATAGTTTGTCGCAACTCCCGAACCTGAACGTCAAGGCGCGCTCAAGTGTCTTTCGCTACAAAGGCAAAGGCGCGGAGGCGCAGACGGTCGGCAGAGAACTGAACGTGCAGGCGGTCTTGAACGGGCGCGTCGTGCAGCGCGGTCAGGACTTGACGCTCTACCTCGAATTGGTTGACGCACAGACGGGGAATCGGATGTGGGGCGACCGCTACGACCGCCGACAAACAGACCTCGTCGCCCTACAAAACGAGATCGCGCGCGACGTTTCCAACAAACTGCGCGTGAAGTTGTCGGGCGCGGACGAGCAGCGCTTGACAAAGAACTACACCGAGAACGCGGAAGCCTATCGGCTCTATCTGAAAGGTCGTTATCACTGGAACCGGCGCACGAAGAAAGATGTCGAGAAGGCGATTGAGTATTTCGACCAAGCGATTGCCGTTGATCCGAACTACGCTCTGGCTTACTCAGGTCTTTCCGACGCTTACTCGGTTATCTCGTTCGGAAGGCCGTCGCGCGAGAAAATACAAAAAGCGCGTGAAGCCGCGCTGAAGGCTTTATCGCTGGACAATAATTTGGCTGAAGCGCACACCGCGTTCGGAAGAATTCTCGGTGCGTATGATCATGATTTCGCCGGAGCCGAACGCGAGCACCGGCGGGCGATTGAACTCAATCCGAACTTTGTGACAGCCCGCTTCTGGTACGCTCAACTGCTTGGTACTCAAGGCAGGTGGGAGGAATCGTCCGCCCAATTCCGTCTGGCTCTAGAGCTTGAACCGCTGTCGCTCATCGTCAACGCCAATTACGGGCATCAGTTAACCTTCACCCGACGATACGACGAAGCCATCGCGCACCTGAAAAAGACCCTCGAACTGGATGAGAATTTTATTGCAACACACGGCAATCTGGCGGCTGCCTACCAACTCAAAGGCGATTATGCGGCAAGCGTCGGAGCGTTGGCGAGAGAACGAGAGATCAACGGCGAATACGAAGTCGCGGCTTTGATGCGAGACAGTTTTGCGAAGGGCGGTTGGGAAGGATTCCTGCGCTATGTGACCGAAGACCGCCGCGCGACCCGGACGTTCTATTCCGTGGCGGCATTCCACGCGGCGCTCGGCGAAAAAGACAAAGCATTCGCCGCATTGAACAAGTCTTACGAAGACCGCGAGGCTCCTTTGACCCGGCTCAACATTGACCCGCTCCTCGACCCACTGCGCGACGACCCGCGCTTTCAGGAATTGCTGCGGCGCGTCGGGCTGCCGCAGTGAAAGCGAGCGGGATAGCTTCATCAGACTGACTTATGAAAACCATCAAAGGAAAAAGTAGAGCCTTAACGACACGCACGAATCTAAGCGCGATGGATAGGATTTACAGCAACATCGCCGTGATTCTTGAGACCGCCCGCGCCAACGCTTACCGCGCGATCAATCAAGTGATGGTGCAGGCGTATTGGGAAATCGGGCGCGTCATCGTCGAAGAAGAACAGCAGGGCAAGAAGCGTGCGGGCTACGGCGTCGCCCAACCGCGCCAACCGCCAGCCGTCCGGCAACGGCGCGGGCGCGGCGGTCGGCAGTTCAAGCGTGGGAGCAATCACCGTTTCACTCATCTTTATTACCCCTCACTTTTTCGCTGTGCGGTATGCTTGCTGCGGGTGTGCCGGGTTGTCCGGGGAGGTGTATTGCAACTCGCCGCTTCTGACGAGCGGGCGTAAGTAGGTCTCTTGTATGTAGCGTTGGCTGCGATTGAGAATAACCGCCAACTCTGAAACCTGTAAGGCTCGCCATCTGCACAGCTTCAAGACCACGTAAGTCATTTCGTCAATCGTGGCTCGTTTTCCCAACTTTTCAACGGCTTCGGCAAGGTGCGGCGGCAAGCCCGGAAACTGCCGCGTAACGTCCTTATCTGTAGGGTTCGCCGCGCTTATCTGGGAGGCTGCCGCGCGACTTTCGGCAGCAATGAAACGCGCGCCCGGCACGTAGTAAGTCGCCGCGCCGCGCGGTCGCGGTTCGAGGTCGCGCAGACGTTGCAGCGACTTGCTGGCGCGCACCGTGTCAATGCCGCGATTGATGTCGCGGTAGGTGAAGTTAACTGACAAACCCTACCTTCCGCACGTAAACCAATGCCCGCGCGTCTTCGTTGGACAGATGGCAGTCCTTGAAGTTCTCAAGCCACTCCCAATCTTCTTTCTCAAAGAAGTGAATCGTATGTAGCGTGACGCTGAAAGCGTCCTTCTGACGATCCGAATCGAAGACCGGAGCCGTCAGATTGGCTTTGTCCATCAACTTCAGCATCGTGCCGATGCCCGTGCCTTTTGTTTCGGCGAGTTTCAGATCGTGCAGCACGTTGGCGATCTTCGGGTTGCGCGTGCGCGCCGCGCCGGGTTCGCCGAGACGTTCTTCGGAGATGAGCGAATAGCCGGGATTATGTATCTCCAAACGATTGCTGAAACGTATGACCTGCATCGTACCCTTGATGCGGTAGTTGCGGTGCATCAAAGCGTTCACGACAGCTTCGCGGATAACGCGTTCCGGGATGATCGGCTCATCCTTGCGGTAGATACTGTCAGGCGGAAGGTAAAAACCTTTTGGGATGTCCTCAAGTATTTGGTTGATGATGCGCGGAATCATGAGCAACAAGGGTTCGCGCAACTCAAGCGCATACTGATAACGTCGCTCTGCGTCCTCCATCCACTCGCACCCCTCAACGCGAATATAGTCAACGCGCGTCATCGGGAAATGAACAGTGCTTTGCGAAGTTGCCCGGCATCGGCGATGCGCTTGAGCAGATTGACGGCGATGAACGTCTTACCCGCGCCGGTGGCGAGCGTCAGTAATGCGCGCTACTCATCGCGCGCGATCTTCTCGAACACCGCGCGAATCGCCGCGTCTTGATAGTAACGTCGAGTCGCTTCGCCGCCGGTGTATGGTGTGAGCAGTGGGCGCGCGGCTTCCGCTTCAAGATCAACTCCCGTGCGTTGCTCATAGCGCGCACGCAGTTCGTCGGGTGCGGGAAACTCCGTCATCGGTCGCGGGTCGGACGTGACACCCGTTGTGCGGTCGTACTCGACGAAGAGCAAGCCGTTCGTCGAATACACAAACGGCACATTCAACCGCTTCGACTCATCATATAACTTCGCCTGTTCGAGCCCGTGCGTCGGCGGCAATCGTGCTGCTTTAGCTTCGATTAACGCGACGGCGACCGGATGTGTCTCCGCATTGACCTTGACCCGCAAAGTGTAATCCGTGCGCCCATGCGCTCTACGGCGCGGGCTGCCGTTCACCACATCAATGCCTCCGGCTGTTTCCTCGCGCCTGATTAAATCTTCCGTCCAGCCGCGTTTATACAATTCGGGATCGATGAGTTTGCCGTGCGTGTCGGCCTCGCTGAAAGCTCTGTACATCTCGCCTCAGATTAAGGTCTGACGGTTGCCGGCACGTCGCTCAAGTTCCGCGACCGTGCGCGCTAATTCGTCCACCAGCCGCGTTTTCGGGTCACGACATGGTAACAAAACGGCTTATGAGCTGCTACCAAAGCATCCTCGCTGAGATTCCAGACATCTATGCTTATCTGCTTGAAAAGGCAAGAGATATAGTAACTTGTGCGAAGCCGTGCCAACCCGTACAATTAGCTCGGCGCGGACTTTCACGGCGGTTACGTGGGTTCGATGCCCGCACGGGACGCCAATCTTGGCGAGAGCGTCCGGACGCTCTCCTGTAAAGCTCCCAAGAGGCCGCTGGCCTCTCGTGTTTTTAATGCTGCAAGGTTTATCGACATGCTGTTCAAAAAAAGTTACTTCACGTTCGTTCTGATGTTCGGGTTGCTGCTCGTAGTAGCTCCGCTCCGGCTCTCGGCGCAGACGCCGCTCGGCCATGATGTGATCCTCGTGCTGCCGCTAGAGAACAACTCGAACTTGAGGGAGTACAACTGGATCGGCGCGAGCTTTGCCGATGCGCTGACGGAGTTGTTGAATGTGCCGGGCGCATCAGTTGTCTCGACGGACGAGCGCGAGTTGGCGTTTCAGCATCTGCGTCTGCCGCTCGCCTCCGTCCCGTCGCGCGCCACCGCGATCAAACTCGCGAAAGAGACAAAAGCGACGATGGTTATCCTCGGCAGTTACGACGTGACGCCGAAGCCGGACGACAAATCGCTCTCGGAGATTCGCGGCACGGTGCGCGTGATCCGCGTCAACGAAGGGCGACTGGCGGGCGAGCCGGTGCCGGGCGGCGGTTGGGCTTGGCATCCATATGATTTCGGCGGCGCGCTGATCAACTTACAGAGAATGCAAGGGACGCTCGCCTATCAGATTCTCTATCAACGGGACAAGGCGCTGCCCTTTTCGCTCAATAAGATTCTGGAGCAAGCTACTAAAATTCCGCCGCGCGCCCTTGAGAGTTTCGCCAAAGGCGTGATGACCGACGATGCGGAGAAGCGCTCGAACTATTTGCAGAACGCGCTGAGGGAATACGCGAAGGTCAACGCGGGCGCGGTCTATTCGCAGGCGGCTTTCGAGTTGGGCAATCTCTATTTCAAACAAGGTGACTGGAAGAAAGCCGCCGAGTATTACTCGCGCTTGCAGAAGAAAGACCCGCACTTTACAGAGGCCGCCTTCTACGCCGCTTTGAGCTATTGGCGGATGGGCGATCTCACGAGCGCGCTTGGTTCGATCATGCCGCTCACTGCCGATGTGCCGTTGACCGGCATCTACAACAACGCGGGCGCAATCTCGACGGCCGCGGCGCGCATCGAGAAGAAACTGGAAGAACGCGAGCGTCTGCTGAAGCAAGCCGTCACGCTGCTTGAGCGCGCCAAAGAGACTGCGCCGGAAGACGCTTCGGTGTTGTACAACTATTCCTATGCCCTGATGCTTGCCGGCAAGCACGCCGAAGCTGAAGAGCAACTCCGCGCCGTCCGCACGCTTAAGCCGCGCGATGGCGAGGCGCTTTTCCTGCACGCGAAAACTTTAGAGCGCGCCGGCAAGACTGAAGCCGCCGCCGCCGCCGACAACGAAGCGCGCAAGTATTTGCAGAATTACGCGCGCTTACAAACCGAGTGGCAGAAATCGCAGGCGACGGCTGAAGTGCCTTTGCGCCTCAACACGAAATTTGAACTCGTCGATTATTACGACGCGCTCAAGGTGCAGACGCCGCAGGTTGAAGATCAAGGCGTCAACACACAGGACTTGCTCGCTAAAGCGCGCCAACTTTACGACGCCGGGCGCGACGACGAGGTGCTGCCCGAACTCAATCGGGTCTTAATGATCGAGCCGATGAACGCCGAAGCGCATTTGCTGATCGGGCGCATCTATCAACGGCGTGGCGATCTCGCCCGCGCAATCAGTTCGCTGCGGACGGCGCTCTTCTGGTCTGATCAGAAGAGCATTGACGCGCACGTACTTTTGGGCCGCATCTTCTTGGAGCGTGGCGACCGCGCGCAAGCCATGACGCACGCGCGCACCGCCATGCAACTCGCCCCCAACCACCAAGAAGCCATCGCGCTCTATCGTCAAGTCGAAACTGGAACGAAGTAAAGGATGAGGGATGAGTCGGAATTATTTTGAGCTTGTCTTTCATCTATCATCCTCTGTTCGTCTTTTCCTTGTCGCTCTCCTTCATCGTTGTATTTGGTGTCGCGCTGATTTTCGTCTTGCTGTTCGTGGTTGCACTGTCGCGGCACAAGAAAGCCGGAGTCGGGGAGCTTGAATTAGTGGGACGGGTGGCGCGGGTGGAAAAGACGCTTGAGCCGGAAGGCGCGGTATTGATCGGCGGTGAGATGTGGCGGGCGCGAGCGCGGACAGGCGCGTTGATCGAGCGTGGAGCAGCAGTGCGGATCGTCGGTGCGCGCGGGCATTTATTGGAAGTCGAGTTGGCTGAAATGAGTTGAGCATGATCGCTTTGGCGGCCAACGCAAAACTGGAACGAGGGGTGGCGCATTCCTGAAAGCAGACTTGTGGCACGCGAGGTGCTTTTAGGCAGGACGGCAAGCACGGAGGAAGTTAAACCGTGACCCCGCCGCCAGCACTTCTCTGAGCGTGGCCTGCCGCTACGCCAGCCGCCCGCCGAGCGACCCTACTAAAAACATTTCTTTACGGAACCCGGTCAAGTGGCCGGGTTCTCCCGCTTTTACCGGCCTTTTTTTGCTCACCTTTTCCTTTTATATTTTTCTTCTTCAGATTTCAATAAGCAAATAATTTTTCCTCTCATCCTGCGGCTCATGCTACGGCGACAAAATTTGTCAGTCAGCATGTGACAGATTTCTGTCTTTTTGCGTTGATCGATAGTCTTTTTGACATACGAACTCGTGTAGCTCAGAGCCGGCAAGAATTTTTTTGGTGTGACTTTTCGAGCCGGCTGCCGCATGCTTTGCTGGTCTGTTAAACTCGTCTTCGTGCGTGGAAGTTCACCCGTTAGAGCGCCGGCCAAACGGCGTACACGTCTCGTTTCGTTGGTTCGCTCTGCTGCCCCGCCGCTGCCTGAGTGCGGGCTGGCTGCGCTGTCGGCTTTCCTGCTCGTCCTCGCCTTTCCTGATTTCGGTCTTTGGCCGCTCGCGTGGATCGCGCTCGTCCCGCTCGTCGTCACGGTGGCGCGCCGGCCCCACGTGCCTCAGGCATTCACGCTCGGTTGGATCACCGGCACGCTCTTTTTTTACGGCTCGTGTTGGTGGCTGACGCATTCGATGATTCACTACGGCGGTATCCCGCGCCCGCTCGCTTTCGTGCTGCTCGCGCCGCTCACGCTCGTCGGCGGATTGTTCCCAGCAGTGTTTGCGTCGTGCTTTGCGCGGCTGTGCGCGCGTTGGGGTTTGAGAGCATTGCTATTGGTCCCCTTCTTGTGGACGGCGCAGGAGTGGATGAGATTAGGCGTGACGGGTCAACTGTGGAATGCCATCGGTTACTCACAAGCCTTTCATCCTCCTTTAATTCAGGCGGCGAGTTGGGGCGGCGTCTATGCGGTCGGATTTTTAATCACGACGGTCAATGCGGCGCTCGCTTACGCGCTGCTCCGGCGCACGACACGCTCGATGATAATTGCGTTGCTCCCCGTCGCGCTCGTCATCGTCGTGCTTTATGCGAGCGCGGCATTCAACTTTATTGACGCAGGAGAAAAGTCGGAGCCAGCCGCCGTCGTGATCGGAATCCAGCCCAACGTCCCCGCCAACTTTTCGCGGACGCTCGCAGAGAATGAGGCGCTCGTCAATCGTCATCTCACGATGAGCGATGATGCCCTGCGCGAGTGGGAGCGAGCGCGTCCCTCTCAAATGTTAAATGGAATGCTGCCAAGCGGCGGCGCGAATGAGACGACGAACAGACAATCAAATGAACCAACAACGAGGAGCCTCCCGCGCGTTGTTATCTGGCCCGAATCGCCGATGAATTTCACTTACACGCGCGACGCGCAATTCCGCGAAATTGTCGGACAGTTCGCACACGAGCAGCAGACCGCCGTTCTCTTCAACGCGCTCGAACCTGCACCTGCCGGCGGCGCGTATAACTCTGCCGTGATGATTGATCGGCAAGGTCGGCCCGTCGCTCAGTATGATAAGATTCGCTTGTTGCCGTTCGGAGAATATGTGCCGCTGCCGCGTTGGTTGCCGGGGACGTCTTTAGTTACTGCGATTGTCGGGGAGTTCACGCCGGGGGCGGATTATCCATTGATGCCGTTGGGCGGTGGGGCGCGGGCCGGAGTGTTCATCTGCATCGAGTCGGCGTATCCATCAATCGCCCGCAGATTCGCGCAAGACGGCGCGGACGCGCTGATCAATATCTCGAACGACGGCTACTTGGGACGAACGCCGGTGCTGCGGCAACATCTCGCCAACACGGTCTTTCGCGCCGTCGAGAATCGCCGCCCCGTCTTGCGCGTCACCAACACCGGCATCAGCGCGCACATCTCGCCGCACGGCGAAGTGAGCGGCGCGACCGACAGTTTCGCGCCGGCGGTGCGAACGTGGCTCGTGTCTCGCACATCGGGCGACCAGACTTTTTACACGCGGCACGGCGATCTCTTTGTCATGTTTTGCGCGATGGTGAGCGTGCTAGTTCTACTCGTCAGCTTCGTGCCGGCGCAGCACAAAAGCCTTTCGCGCTCAGGGAGAAATTATGAGTAATGCGACTTTGATCGATGAAGTAAAAGCGCGCGAGTCTTCATTAGCCGTGTCTTCTTCTCCGGCTGAGAAGTTCATCCTGTATGACGTGTGGTGGGAGACTTACGAGCAACTGCTGGCAAATTACAACGAACGTCAAAGCCCGCGCTTTGCTTATGACGATGGGACATTAGAGATCATGATCCTTTCCGCAAAGCACGAAGAGCCGAGCCGCACTATCGCCTCGCTCATTGAAATTTTAGCCGAAGAGTTCGGCATCAATTTTCGCAATCTCGGCTCGACGACCTTTAGGCGTAAAAAATTGAAGAAAGGTTTTGAGCCGGATTCATGCTTCTATATCCAGAATGTGGGACGTATTAAAGGCAAGGAAGAGATCGATCTGGAAGTTGATCCGCCTCCCGATCT
>Ga0136614_10002675_pt1 | contig 11168 bp, 19 predicted proteins | sample AntDrymUQ2792106_2_FD_106643 | JGI IMG/M metagenome (GOLD analysis project Ga0136614, IMG submission 106643) | Polar desert sand microbial communities from Dry Valleys, Antarctica - metaG UQ279 (21.06) | ecosystem: Environmental > Terrestrial > Soil > Desert | place: Antarctica: Dry Valley... | reverse complement strand
TGAGGTACAGCTTCTGCCGTTCACGGCGGCACAGCTTGCAGTCAGGACCGGTGTAGCGAGCCATTCAGCTTCCTTGTGACCGTGTCAGACGCGGCGCCGCTTGGGGGGGCGGCAACCGTTGTGGGGGATGGGGGTGACGTCCTTGATGGCAGCGACCTCCAGGCCGTTGGCCTGCAGAGAGCGGATCGCTGTCTCGCGGCCGGAGCCAGGGCCCTTGACGTACACGTCCACCTTGCGCACGCCGTACTCGGCGGCGCGGCGAGCGGCCTGCTCGGCGGCGAGTTGTGCGGCGTACGGCGTGGACTTGCGGCTGCCCTTGAAGCCGACGTTGCCCGACGAGGCCCACGACAGCACGTTGCCCGTCTGGTCGGTGATGGTGACCATGGTGTTGTTGAACGAGCTCTTGATGTGTGCTTGCCCGTAGGAGACCTGGCGCCGCTCCTTCTTGCGCGTGCGCCGGGTGCCCTTGGTCCCCGCCTGCTTCTTCTGCTGTGCCATGAAGGGATCCCTACTTCTTCAGCTTCTTCTTCAGCCCGCCGACGGTGCGCTTCGGCCCCTTGCGGGTGCGGGCGTTGGTGTGCGTGCGCTGCCCACGGACGGGCAAACCCCGGCGGTGGCGGATGCCCTGGTACGAGCCGATCTCGACCTTGCGCTTGATGTTCTGCGCGATCTCGCGGCGCAGGTCTCCCTCGACCTTGAAGCTGGCGTCGATGAAGTCGCGCAGGCGCTTGACCTCGTCGTCGGACAGGTCGCGCACACGGGTGGACGGATCCACGGTGGCGGCCGCCAACGCCTGCACCGCACGGGTGCGGCCCAGGCCGTAGATGTAGGTCAAGCCGATCTCGACCCGCTTTTCGCGGGGGAGGTCGACACCAGCGATACGTGCCATCTCCACGCTCTCTTTCTGTCGTTCAAGGGCTTGCGTGGCGCAGCGGTCCTGACCTGGACTCAGGGCCGGCGTCAGCCTTGCCGCTGCTTGTGCCGCGGGTTGCTACAGATGACCATGACCCGCCCGTGCCGGCGGATGACCCGGCACTTCTCGCAGATCCTCTTGACCGATGGCTGGACCTTCACTGACGTGTCCTAACGCTTCGCTGCTTGAGGACGGGAGCGCTCCTGGTGGTGACGGCGGCCGGGCAACCGCAGACCGACGTTGCGGGAGTCGCACAGCACAGAAGGCCCGACGACAAACACACAGCGCAAAGCCGTCGAGGCCGAAGCCCGAGCCTATCATCCGGCTCGCCGCTCGTCCAAGGCGACGGCCGAACCGTAGGCGGCGGCCGCTGAGGGTACCCGCTCGGGCTCCCGCAGGGGCCAGGCGGGCTCGTCGGAACGTGCCGTCAGCACCCAGGGGCCGTCGTCGGTGACGGCCACCGTGTGCTCCCAGTGCGACGACAGCGACCCGTCGGCGGTGACGACGGTCCAGTCGTCGTCACAGACCTCGGTCTCGGCGGTTCCAAGGTTGAACATCGGCTCCACGGCCAGCACCAGGCCCGCGACCAGCTTGGGCCCGCGACCGGGAGGGCCGTAGTTGGGAACGTGCGGGTCCTCGTGCAGGGCACGACCGATGCCGTGCCCGACGTACTCGCGCACGACCCCGTAGCCGTGCGGCAGCGCGTGCGCCTCGACGGCCGCCGAGATGTCAGTGAGCCGGTTGCCGGTCCGCGCTTGGCCGAGCCCCGCCCACAGTCCCGCCCGGGTACGGGCGACGAGCGCCAGCACCGCCGGGTCCGCCGCAGACTCGTCGCCGACCACCCAGGTGACGGCCGAGTCGCCGTGGTAGCCGTCGAGGATGGCGCCGGCGTCGAGCTTGATCAGGTCACCTTCACGCAGCACCACGTCGCGAGCAGGGATCCCGTGCACGATCTGCTGGTTGACCGACGTGCACAGCGTCGCTGGGAAGCCGCGGTAACCCTTGAAGGACGGCACCGCACCGTGGTTGCGGACCTCGCGCTCGGCGACGGCGTCGAGGTCGGCGGTCGAGACGCCAGGACGGATGGCCTCGTGCAGCACCTCATGCAGCCGGGCGACGACGGCGCCGGCCTTTGCCATCAGCTCGAGCTCGGCCGCTGACTTGCGCAGAATCATGCCGCGTCTCCATCCGCGATGTCATCGAGCAAGGCCAGTGTTCGGCGGGTGACCTCGTCGACCGGCCCCACCGACTCGACATCGCGTAGCAGGCCACGCTCCCAGTAGAAGTATTCCAAGCGCTCGGTCTTGGCGTGGTATTCCTCCAGCCGGCGCCGGACGACCGGCTCGGTGTCATCGGCACGATGCACCAGGGGGGTGCCGCAGAGATCGCAAACCTCGTCGTGCTCGGGCGGGGCGAAGTCCAGGTGGTACACGCTGCCGTCGGTGGGGCAGGTCCGGCGGTTGACGATGCGGTGCACGATCTCTGACTCCGGAACGTTGAAGCGCACGACGACGTCCAGTGGAGTGCCGGCGCCGGCGAGGTCATCCTCCAAGGCGATGGCCTGGGCGACCGTGCGCGGGAAGCCGTCGAACAGGAACCCCTGCCTGGCATCTTCGCGGCGCAGCCGGTCGGAGACCATCCGCAGCACGAGGTCGTCGGGGACCAGCTCTCCGCGGTCCATGTACGCCTTGGCTTCCCGCCCGAGGTCGGTGTCTTGTGCGGCGTGCTCGCGAAACAGGTCGCCCGTGGCAATGCGCGGCACCTCGAACGCCCGCGCGATATGCACGGCCTGGGTCCCCTTGCCGGCACCCGGTGGGCCGAGCAGCACGAGTCGCACGACGATCTCCTAAGTCTTGAGGAAGCCCTCGTAGTGACGTTGCAGCAGCTGGGACTCCAGCTGCTTCATGGTCTCCAGGCCAACGCCAACCACGATCAGCAGCGTGGAGCCGCCAAACGGGAACTGCACGCCGGCGATGCCAAGGACGATGAGCGGCAGGATGGCCAGACAGGCCAGGTACAGCGAGCCGGGCAGCGTGATGCGGGTCAGAACCCGATCCAGGTACTCGGCGGTCGGCCGCCCTGGCCGGATGCCGGGGATGAACCCGCCGTACTTCTTCATGTTGTCGGCCACGTCGATCGGGTTGAACGTGATCGCCGTGTAGAAGTACGCGAAGAAGATCACCAGCACGAAGAACGTCGCGATGTACAGCGGGTGGTTGCCCTGGGTGAAGTAGTTGTCGACGAACGTCTGGACGCCAGGGCGATTGATGACCGACGACAGCAGCGTCGGCAGGTACAGCAGCGAGGACGCGAAGATGATCGGGATCACACCCGACTGGTTGACCTTCAGCGGGATATAGGTCGACGTGCCGCCGTAGGTGCGACGGCCCACCTGGCGCTTGGCGTACTGCACCGGGATGCGCCGCTGGCCCTGCTCGACGAACACCACCCCGACGATCAGCAGCAGGCCAACCAGCATGGTGATCGGAAACAGGATTTCACCGTTGTCGCGCTGCAGGATGGCGTTGCCCTGGCTGGGCAGCTCGGACACGATCGCCGAGAAGATGATCAGAGACATGCCGTTGCCGATGCCGCGCTGAGTGATCAGCTCGCCCAGCCACATGATGAAGGCGGTGCCCGCCGTCAGTGTGAGCACCATCAGCATGCGGATCGGGACCGACGGGTTGGGGATCAGGTTGGTGGCTTCGGGGATGCCCTGGAACAGCTGACCGGACTGGATCAGCACGATCAGCGCGGTCGACTGCAGGATCGCCAGCGCGATGGTCAGGTAGCGCGTGTACTGGGTGATCCGCTTGGTGCCGGTCTCGCCTTCCTTCTGCCACTCCTCCAGCTTGGGGATCACCACGGTCAGCAGCTGCATGATGATGCTGGCCGTGATGTAGGGCATGATCCCGAGCGCGAACACCGCCAGCTGGCTGAGCGCGCCGCCCGAGAACAGGTTCAGGATCTGACCGATGCCGGTGGCGTTGAATTGCTCGAGGACGCCGCGCAGCACGCCGTAGTCCACGCCCGGAATCGGCACGAACGAGCCGAGCCGGTAGACCGCGATGATCGCGAGCGTGAACAGGATCTTGCCCCGCAGATCGGGGATCTTGAAGGCGTTGCCGAACGCGCGCAGCATCGCGGGACCTCTCCTTGGTCGCCCGGACCCTCAAGCCTACGGCTGTGAGCGCCGGGGGATCGCTCGCAGCGTTCCGCCCTGCGCCTCCACCTTCTGTTGTGCTGATGCCGTGAAGGCGTGAGCGGCCACGGTCAGTGGCTTGGTCAGCTCGCCGTTGCCGAGGATCTTGACTGGTGCGGCGCCGCGTCGGATCAGGCCCTTGGCGCGCAGCGCCTCGGGCGTCACCTCGCTGCCGTCGTCGAAGGCGGTGTCGATGCGACCGACGTTCACGGTCGCGTACTCCACGCGGTTGCGCGGCGTGAACCCCGCCAGCTTGGGCAGCCGGCGCTGCAGCGGCATCTGGCCGCCCTCAAACCCGGCGGGCATGTTGCGTCGGGCCCCCGAGCCCTTGGTGCCCCGGCCGGCGGTCTTGCCCTTGCCCGCGGCCTCGCCACGGCCCTTGCGGGTCTTGGCCCTGTGCGCCCCCGGTGCGGGCTTGAGGTGATGAATCTTCATGTCTCGTCTCCTTGGAGCTCGCCCGCTGCCGGGTCCTCCTCGGAAGCAGGAGTCCCCGGCTTGCTGGGTGCATCGGGCGCGTCGGTGGAGGTCAAGGTCGGCGGCAGCTGCACGAGGCTCCCCGCGTCGGCGCTGCCCGGCTCGGCGAGCGCCTCTTGCAGCGCCTCCTCGCGCTCGGCGGCCTCATTGTCGGCGACGTCGTGACCCGCCGGCGGGTTGCCGGCACCCTTCGGCTCTTGGCCGGGTGCGAGCTGCAAAGGCTGCCCGTCGGCACCGTAGCTGACCTGCACCAGGTGGGCGACCTTGGCGATCATGCCGCGGATCTCCGGGCGGTCGGGTTGGGTCACCGTCTGATGCATCCGTCGCAGGCCAAGCGCGCGCAGGGTGTCGCGCTGACGCCGCTGGGAGCCGATCAGCGACTTGACCTGCGTGATGGCCAGCCCGTCGCTGGCGTTCGGTTCGTCGACCATGCGTCGCGCCATCACCGACTCCCGCGGAGGTTGGCCAGCATCTTGCGCGGCAGCATGTCATCCAGCTCCAGCCCGCGCAGCTCGGCGACCTTGGCGGGATCGCGCAGTGACTTGAGCGCGGCCACCGCAGCATGCACGACGTTGATGGGATTGGAGGTGCCCAGCGACTTGGCGAGCACGTCGTGGATGCCGGCGCACTCCAGCACGGCGCGCACCGGGCCGCCGGCGATGACGCCCGTACCAGGGGCTGCTGGCTTGAGCACCACCTTGCCGGCGCCGGCATGGCCGAGCACCGGATGCACGATGGTCTTTTGGATCATCGGCACGACGAAGAAGTTCTTCTTCGCCTCCTCCACGCCCTTCTGGATGGCCGCCGGCACCTCCTTGGCTTTGCCGTAGCCGACACCGACGGTGCCGTTGGCGTCACCGACGACGACGAGCGCGGTGAACGAGAAGCGCCGGCCCCCCTTGACGACCTTGGCGACGCGATTGATCGCGACGACCTTCTCCTCGTACGGGCTGCGCTCTTCCTCGCGTCCGCCGCGGCGACCACCGTCGCGGCCACCGCGGCCACCGCGCGGGGCGCCTCCTCCTGGTCCAGCCATGATGTGTCCCTTGTCTCCGACAGCGCGTCGGCAATCAGACGAAAAAACTCGGTTGCTAGAAGTGCAGCCCGCCTTGGCGGGCACCGTCGGCCAGCGCCTTGACCCGGCCGCTGTAGCGGTTACCGCCGCGGTCGAAGACCACGCTTTCGATCCCGGCCGACTTGGCGCGATCGGCGACCAGCTTGCCGACGGCGCCGGCGACGCCGACCTTGCCGCCGCCGGCGCCGTCGTCGACCGACAGATCCTTGTCGAGGCTGGAGGCCGCGGCCAGCGTGTGCCCCGCGCCGTCGTCGACCACCTGCGCGTAGATGCCGGCGTTGGATCGGTACACCACCAGGCGCGGGCGCTGGAGCGTGCCGCGCACGTGCTTGCGCACCCGCGCGTGCCGACGCTGGCGCGCCACACGCTTCTTGTGAGTTGCGGACATCGTCGTCGTCTCCTTGCCGACCCCTCGGGCGTCGTAACCCGAGCGTGTCAGCGGCTAGCCCTAGCCGGCGGCCTTGCCGGACTTGCGTCGGATCTGCTCGCCCTCGTAGCGGATGCCTTTGCCCTTGTACGGCTCGGGTCGCCGGATGGCGCGGATGTTGGCGGCGATCTGGCCCACCAACTGCTTGTCGGCACCACTCACGGCGATCCGCGTGGGGGAAGCGACCTCGAAGGAGATCCCCTCGGGCGCGTTGAACTCCACGGGATGGCTGAATCCCATCTGCAGGGTTAAGCCGTTGTTGCCACGGGCGGCGGCCCGGTAGCCGACGCCGACGATCTCCAGCCGGCGCGTGTAGCCGTCGGTGACGCCGGTCACCATGTTGGCGATCAGCGAGCGGAAGAGCCCGTGCAGGGACCGGTGCTCCCGCTCGTCGTCGGGGCGGGTCACGTGGACCACGCCGTCGGCCACGTCAACGCTGATCTCGGGATGGATGCGCTGCGTCAGTGTGCCCCTCGGGCCGGTGACGGTCAGCGTGGAGCCGGACAGCGACACGTCGACCCCCGAGGGGATCGCAACGGGCTGCCTACCGATTCGACTCATAACAGCCTCTACCAGACGTAGGCCAGGACCTCGCCGCCGACGCCCGCCTTGCGGGCCTCGCGGTCGGTCATCAGGCCGGAGGAGGTGGACAAGATCGCCACGCCGAGCCCGCCCAGGACACGGGGCACCTCGTCGCGCTTGGCGTACACGCGCAGACCGGGCTTGGACACGCGTCGCACGCCAGACAAGGAGCGCTCGCGCTCCCGGGAGTACTTCAGCGCCAGCTTCAGCGTAGCTTGCGGCTTGGACGGCTCCACGAGGTAGTCGCGGATGTAGCCCTCGCGCTTGAGGATGTCAGCGATGGCCGCCTTCAACTTCGAGGAAGGCATCGCGATCTCCTCTTTGTACGCCACATTGGCATTGCGGATACGCGTCAGCATGTCCGCAACCGGATCCGTCATCGTCATCGTCGTTCATCTCCTTGGGGGTTACTGGACACATCCAGCACTTCCCGTCCATCGCTCATTCCGTGAGTGTGGTGCGCCACGGGTCCGTCGGCTGCGCGTAGGCGACTCGGGGTAAGGGGTCCCCGCTGAGCCGGAGCGGAGCCGACGGACCTACTCGTCACCACGAGGCCTTGCGGATTCCGGGCAGGTCTCCCGCGTGCCCCAACTCGCGGAAGCAGACGCGGCACAGCATGAACTTGCGATAGACCGCACGCGGTCGCCCGCAGCGGTTGCAGCGGGTGTAGGCACGCACGCCGAACTTCTGCTTGCGTCCCGCCTTGGCGATCATCGATTTCTTGGCCATTGCTTCTTCCTCAGCCCGCAGTGGGCGTCGAGCCGGCGAACGGGAAGCCGTAGGCCTCCAGCAGCGCGCGGCCCTGCTCGTCGGTGGATGCGGTCGTGACGATGGTGATGTCCATGCCGCGCACCTGGTCGACGTCGTCGTAGTCGATCTCGGGAAAGATCAGCTGCTCGGTGACGCCGAACGTGTAGTTGCCGCGGCCGTCGAAGCTGGTTGGCGATAGGCCGCGGAAGTCGCGGATGCGAGGCAGTGCCACCGACAGTAGCCGGTCGAAGAAATCCCACATCCGGTCGCCCCGCAGCGTCACCTTGGCGCCGATCGGCATCCCGGCTCGCAGCTTGAACGCGGCGATCGACTTTCGTGCCGGGCGCGACGAGGGCTTCTGGCCGGTCACCGTCGCGAGGTCACGCATGGCGCCGTCCAGCGCCTTGGCGTCGTTGACGGCCTCACCAACGCCCATGTTGACCACGATCTTCTCCAGCCCCGGCACCTGCATGATGTTGGGCAGGCCGAGACGCTGCTGGAGCTGCTCGCGGACTTCGTCGCGGTAACGCTGCTTCAGGCGGGGTGTATAGGTGTCGGTCATTCCTAGAACTCCGAGTCGCACTTGCGGCAGAAGCGCGCCCGCTTGCCGTCGATGACCTTGGTGCCGACCCGTGCGGCTTTGCCGCACGACGGGCACACCGGCATGACGTTGGACAGGTGGATCGGGGCCTCCTCGTGGATGAGGCCGCCTTCTTGGCCACCCGCCCGCGTGCGCTGACGCTTCTGGTGCTTGGTCACACGGTTGACGCCTTCGACCATGACCCGGTCGCGAGCCAGGTAGACGTTCACCACCCGGCCCTCTTTGCCGGCGTCCTTGCCACTGATGACGCGGACGGTGTCGTTTCTCTTCACGCGCTGCACTTACAACACCTCCGGGGCGAGCGAGACGATCTTCATGAAGCGGCGCTCGCGCAGCTCCCGGCCAACCGGGCCGAAGATGCGCGTCCCCCGCGGGTTTCGCTGGTCGTTGATCAGGACGCAGGCGTGGTCGTCGAAGCGGATGTAGGTACCGTCCTGGCGCCGCCGCTCCTTGCGGGTCCGCACGATCACGGCCTTCACGACATCACCTTTCTTGACGTTGGACGCCGGCACGGCGTTCTTGACCGTGCCAACGATGACATCGCCGATCGAGCCATACCGGCGCCCCGACCCTCCAAGCACGCGAATACACAACACCTCACGAGCCCCGGTGTTATCCGCAACGCGCAACCGCGTCTCCTGCTGAATCATCTCTGCTCTTCTCCGCTAACTTCTGTCTAGTTGATCGGCGCCAGAGGCCGCCGGTTTCGATCAGGGACCTTGGAGGGTGGGCGGGCTCGCGGTCCCTGAGCGGAACCGGCGACCGCCACCCGGTGAGCCCCCGCACAGAGTGCTATCGAGCTCGCTCCAGCACCTCGACCACCCTCCATCTCTTGGTCTTGCTCAACGGCCGGGTCTCGGCGATGCGGACACGGTCACCCTGCCGCACGTCGTTGGTCTCGTCGTGGGCGTGCAGCCGCTCCGACCGCGTCACCGTCTTGCGATACAGCGGGTGGGTGGTTCGCCGCTCGACCTTGACGATGACGGTCTTGTCCATCTTGTCGCTGACGACGACACCTTGGCGGGTCTTGCGCTCGCCGCGCGTGCTGGTGATCTCTGTGGTGGACATGTGGCTCCCTACGCCTGGGCCTGGTCGACCGACAGCTCGCGCTGGCGCTGCACGGTCAGGACCCGGGCGATGTCGTGGCGCACCTGCTTGAGGCGGCGTGGGTTGTCGAGCTGGCCGGTGACGAGCTGGAAGCGCAGGTTGAACAGCTCCTGCTTGAACTCGGCCAGCTGTTCGACAAGCTCGGTGTCGGATAGGTCACGCAACTCGCTGGTATTCATCGCCTACGTCCTATCGCTTCGCTGCGAATACAGGCTCACTCGCTGTACCGGGTCACGAAGCGGCACTTGACCGGCAGCTTGTGCGCGGCCAGCCGCATCGCCTCACGCGCGACGTCCTCGGACACACCGCTGAGCTCGAACATCACACGACCGGGCTTGATCACGGCGACCCAGCCCTCTGGGGAACCCTTGCCCGAGCCCATGCGGGTCTCGGCTGGCTTCTTGGTGAAGGCCTTGTGCGGGAAGATGTTGATCCACACCTTGCCGCCACGCTTGATGTAGCGCGTCATCGCGATACGGGCAGACTCGATCTGGCGGTTGGTGATCCACCCGGCCGTAAGCGCCTGCAACCCGTAGTCGCCGAAGGCGACCTCGGTCCCGCCTTTGGCGAGCCCGCGCATGTTGCCGCGGTGCTGCTTGCGGTGCTTGACCTTGCGTGGGGACAGCATCGTGCGTGCTCCTCGTACTGCTCGGTGGCTGGCTACGCGCCCTCGCCGGAGGCCGGCGGGGTGGCGTCGTCGCTGCTGGTGTCGGATCCCGGTTCGTTTGCGGTCATGTCGTGGCCGGAGTCCGCCGGCGCTGGAACCTCTGCAGGCACGTTGCCTGGTGTGACGTTGGCCGGCTGCCCCGATGGCGTGTGGCCAGGGGTCATCTCCCCGGTGGCGGACGGAACAGCCTCGCGAACACGCTCGGGCGCGGCATCGCCCATTCCGGCGGTGGGAGCCGAGCCGGGCTGGCTGACACGTCCGGCGCCTGCGCGCTGCGCTTCCTGGCGCGCACGCTCGGCGCGGCGGCGGGCGAGCTGCTGCTCGCGTTGCTCACCGGACGGCAGCACCTCGCCGGTGTAGATCCACACCTTGACGCCGATGCGCCCGTAGGTGGTGCGGGCCTCGTCGAAGCCGTAGTCGATGTTGGCACGCAGGGTGTGCAGCGGCACCCGGCCCTCGCGGTACCACTCGGTGCGGCTCATCTCCGCGCCACCGAGGCGCCCGGAGCACTGGACCCGGATGCCCTGGGCTCCCGCCTTGACGGCGTTCTGGGTCGCCCGTCGCATCGCCCGTCGGAAGGCCACGCGACCGCGCAGTTGTTCGGCCACGTTGTGGGCGGTCACCTGCGCGTCGAGTTCGGGCTGCTTGATCTCGAGGATGTTGAGCTTGACCTGCTTGTGGGTCATGTCCTCGAGGTGCTTGCGGATGACGTCCGCCTCCGCGCCGCGCCGGCCGATGACGATGCCGGGTCGCGCCGTGTGGACGTCGACGGTCACCCGGTCTCGGGTGCGCTCGATGTCGATCGAGGACACACCGGAATGCCGCACCCGTTCCCGGATGTAGCTGCGGATACGGTCGTCCTCGATGACGTAGTCGGCGTATTCGGCGTTGGCGAACCAGCGGGACTTGTGGTCCCGGATGATGCCGAGGCGAAAGCCGTACGGATGGATCTTCTGGCCCACGGATTACTCCTTGGCCGCGGCGTTGGCCGCGGGACGGCGGTTGGCGTCACGAGCGTTGCGGCGCGGCGGCGCCACGTTCTCGGTGCCAACCGAGATCGTGATGTGACTGGTGCGCTTGAAGATCTGGTAAGCCCGGCCCATCGCTCGCGGCTGGGACCGCTTGAGCCGCGGCCCCTCGTCGATCACCACGGCCGTCACGTACAGGTCGTCGGCGTCCAGATCGAGGTTGTTCTCCGCATTGGCCACCGCCGAGTTGAGCGTCTTGAGCACCTGCTCGGCCACGCCCTTGGGCGACAGCGCCAGCACGCGGCGCGCATGGTCAATGCGCTGGCCACGGATGTGCGCAACGACTTGGCGTGCCTTGTTCGGCGCCACGCGCACGTAGCGTGACGTGGCCTTGACATGGGT
>Ga0136614_10002674_pt1 | contig 11169 bp, 11 predicted proteins | sample AntDrymUQ2792106_2_FD_106643 | JGI IMG/M metagenome (GOLD analysis project Ga0136614, IMG submission 106643) | Polar desert sand microbial communities from Dry Valleys, Antarctica - metaG UQ279 (21.06) | ecosystem: Environmental > Terrestrial > Soil > Desert | place: Antarctica: Dry Valley... | reverse complement strand
GTTGCGCGCTGTGCCACGTCGAGTCCTCAACTATTCCGCGTCGGGCTGGAGAGCCGGCGCGGCGGTTCGCAGTCGATGTCGATCCGTATCCGACGCTCAAGCGCATCGAAGCCGCGTGCAACGCGCTCGAAACCTTTGCCGACGCCGCGCCGGCTCTCCAGCCCGACGCGGAATAGTTGAGGACTCGACGTGGCACAGCGCGCAACCTACACCCCGGAATTCGTCGAGCGCGAGTACAACAACCGTGCGGCGGTTGCCGATCACCCGCTGTGGTTGCGCCGATGGGCAGAACTGTCGCTCGACGCACGCGAGGAATATCGACCGGTACTCGACTTGCGCTATGGGCAGGCGCCCAAGGAAACGCTCGACTTATTCGTTCCCGAGGGGAACGCGCAAGGGACATTGGTGTTCATCCATGGCGGGTATTGGCGGGCTCTCGACAAAATCGATCATTCCTTCGTCGCGCCGGCATTCGTCGAACAAGGGATCGCAGTGGCTGTGGTGAACTACGACCTGTGTCCGGACGTGTCCATCGCCGAGATCACCGACGAATGTCGGCGGGCGTTGCTCTGGCTCGGCGCAAAGGGCGCGCGGCACGGCGCGCAGCCGAGGAATATGGTGGTCGCTGGACATTCTGCAGGAGGGCACTTGGCCGCGATGATGTTCGCGACCGACTGGCGCGCGCAAGGCGCGGAACGCGATCCTTTTATCGGCGGCGTGACGCTTTCCGGCGTTCACGATCTAACGCCGCTCGTCCATTTTTCCTTCAACGTTGATTTTCGCCTTGACGATGCGCTGGCCGCAAGGTTGTCGCCGATCGATCATCGTAGCCACACGAGGGCGCCGCTATTGGCGGCGGCCGGAGCGGAAGAGACGAGCGAATTTCTCCGGCAGGCGCAACTCATTTGGGATGCATGGCCGCAGAATCGTCCGAGCGGATCGCGCGGACCTCTTCTCGTCCCGAACAAACATCACTTCAGCGTCGTCGTCGACTATGCCGATCCCAAGAGCGAGTTGACCCAGGCGACACTTGCGTTGTTCCGCTGATCTTGTCCTTACACGCGCCGCCCACTTCAAACAATGCGTGCGGAGTAAAATGCACGAGATGACACCTGATCCTCAAGTCAAGAACATCCCGCCAGCTTCGACACCGGAGATTGTCGCCGAGCTGAAAGCCGGCCGCATGGTCGTGCTGGTCGACGAAGAGGACCGGGAGAACGAAGGCGACCTCGTCATTGCCGCTGACTTTGTCTCGTCCGACGCGATCAACTTCATGGCCAAGCACGCACGCGGCCTCATCTGCTTGACGTTGACCGAGGAAAAATGCCGGCAACTTGCGTTGCCGCTGATGGCGGCCAACAATCGCACTGTTCACGGCACAAACTTCACCGTGGCGATCGAGGCGGCGGAAGGCGTGACAACGGGAATCTCCGCCGCTGATCGCGCGCACACGGTGCGGGTTGCCGTCGCGCCGAATGCTAAACCTGCCGATGTCGTGCACCCTGGCCATATTTTTCCCGTGATGGCGCAGCCCGGCGGGGTACTGGTGCGCGCCGGGCACACCGAAGCTGGCTGCGACTTGGCCCAAATGGCGGGGTTGACGCCCGCGGCCGTGATTTGCGAAATCATGCGCGATGACGGAACGATGGCGCGGCTGCCCGACCTCCAAGTGTTCGCGCGCGAGCACGATCTCAAGATCGGCACGATCGCCGATCTCATCCACTACCGCAGTCGCACCGAGCGCCTGATCGAAAGGATCGCCGAGCGTCCCTTGAATACTGCGCACGGATCGTTTCGACTCGTCGTCTACCGCGACAAACTCTCGGACGCCACACACTTGGCACTTGTCCGGGGGCCGATCGCGCCCGACGTGGAAACGCTGGTCCGGGTGCACGAGCCGTTGTCGGTGATGGATTTGCTCGATATGGATAGCGCCACGCATTCGTGGAGCATCCCCGATGCTCTGGCCGCAATTGCCGCGGCAGGTCGTGGCGTCGTGGTGCTACTGCACCGTCCCGAGTCGGCGCACGAGCTCCGCCGGCGCGCGCTTGCGGATACCGCACCTCCAGCAAACAAAATGGACTTGCGCAACTACGGCATCGGCGCGCAAATTCTGCGGGACTTAAACGTTGGGCGGATGCGCCTTTTGTCACGCCCGCGCAAGATGCCGAGCATGGCCGGTTTTGACCTGGAAGTGACTGGTTACGAAAGCGAGCCGCCCGCCCGCAAGGCTTCGTAACTTCCTCGTAGTTCATTTGCGATCGTGCACGCTTAGGCTCGCGGGCTTAAGCGGGCATCACAAGGTCGGGTCCGTGGCCATCAAGCGCATCGTTTCCAGCCAAAAAGGCCTGCATCGTCGAGTAGGTATCGTGTTGTCGCGATTCAATCCAGCGATTGGCGATGCGTTGCTGCAGAGTGCGCTGCGAGGGCTTGCGGAAGCCGGTGTTGCGGACGATGCGATCACGGTTGTCACCGTTCCAGGTGCGCTCGAAGCCCCGCTCGCGCTGCAACGAATGGCGCAATCCGGTGATTTCGACGCACTGATCGCATTAGGGGCGGTCATTCGTGGCGAAACCTATCACTTCGAAATCGTCGCGAATCAGTCGGCGGCGGGAGTCGCGGCGCTTGCGCTGGATTTCGGCATGCCAATTGGCAACGGCATTCTCACCTGCGACACCGACGCGCAGGCGGTGGGACGAACGGACAGCAAGGGTCGCGAGGCGGCGCTTGCCGCGCTCGAGCTCGCCAATCTGCTCGACGCGATCGACGACCATTGAAGGTCACACCTCGCCGTCGCGCGCGGGAACTCGTGCTGCAAGGGCTCTACGAGCGGCAGGTCGGTGGCGCCGACGCGGGAATTGTGGCCAGCGACCTGGCTGCGAGCCCAGGCCATTCGCGCGCGGACCAGCCGTACTTCTCCCTGCTTTGGAAGGGTGTCACCGAAGACTATGAGACGCTGCTCGCGGCGCTTGCTCCGCATCTCGACCGCGCGGTCACTGCGCTATCGCCAATCGAGCGCGGAATTCTAGTTATCGGAGCGTGGGAGTTGATGCGGCGATTGGAAATTCCCTACAAGGTCGTGATCAACGAGGCCGTCGAGCTCGGTAAAGCCTATGGCGCCACCGACGGTCACCGCTACGTGAACGGCGTGCTCGACCGCGTCGCGGCGGTCCTGCGCCGTGACGAGGTGGCCGCGCCACGGAGGGACGCGGCTCCGCCGTAGGTATTTTGGTCTGCTGCACGGTTTGCCGCGGCGCGTTCTCTGACCGTCTTGGACGCCTGCTGCGGAGGGGCACAATGATGGCGCCCGCCGTTCGCAACGCTTGATCAGGCCATTGTTCGCACAGCGCCGGTCCGCAAGCGCAAACTTTAGGCATGAACGCTCTCTCGGAATTTGCGCTTATCGAGCGGTTCTTCCGCCGTCCCAAACGGGATCCCGCGGTTATCGTGGGCAGCGGCGACGATGCCGCGGTCGTGCACCCCTCGTCCGGCTGCGAGCTCGTGTTCTCGGTCGATATGTTGGTCGAGGGGCGCCATTTTCTGCCGAATGTCGACCCTGCGCGGCTTGGCCACAAGACGTTGGCCGTGAATCTCTCTGACCTGGCCGCGATGGGTGCCACGCCGCGCTGGGCGCTGCTCGCTGGCGCATTGCCGGACAATGACGAAGCCTGGCTGCGCGCTTTCGCGGACGGCTTCTACGCGCTGGCGGACGCGCACAATGTCGAGCTGATTGGCGGTGACACAACCCGAGGGCCGCGCAATCTTTGCGTGACCATCATCGGCGAAGTGCCGGCGGGTGCTGCCCTCACGCGCGCGGGTGCCGAGCCCGACGACGATATCTATGTTTCGGGCGCGATCGGTGGCGCGGCGCTTGCGCTCGCCGCCCTGCAAGGACGAACGGTGCTGAACGATGATGTCTTCGCGCAGGCTCTCTTGCGACTCGAAACGCCCGAGCCACGGGTCGCATTAGGCATGGCGCTGCGAGGCGTCGCAACGGCAGCAATTGACGTGTCCGATGGGCTGCTCGGCGATTTGCAACACATCCTCGCGGCATCGGGCACCGGCGCCGAGATCGAGCTCGCAGCGCTTCCGCATTCCGCATCTATTGAGCAAAAGCTCGGTTCGGACGAGCGCGAATTGGCGCTCGCCTGCCTGCTTGCGGGCGGCGACGATTACGAGCTTTGCTTTACGGCTCCACGAGAGGCGCATGTCCGTGTCGCAGGCGTCGCGCGCGAGTTGGCGTTGCCGCTCACCCGAATCGGCAGAATGACGCGCGAGCCCGTTCTCGTTGTCCGCGCGCACGATGGCAGCGCGCTCGGATCGCTGCCGCGCGGCTTTGATCATTTTGCGTGATGAGCGCCGCGGGGCCGCCCCAAGGTGCTCGCCCCCCTCCGGGGGAGCGGCGCGAAGCGACGCAGGGGGGACACCATACAATCGCTGCCTCGGCACCGACGACTGCGTTCTTGCTCGCCCATCCCGCGCATTTTTTGGCGCTCGGCTTTGGCGCAGGCCTCATGCGCGTAGCGCCCGGGACCGCGGGCACGCTCTTGGCAATCCCGCTCGCGCTGTTACTGCGCCGGTACACGAACGACATTGGATTCATCGTGACGATCGTCGCGTTGTTTGTTGCCGGCGCATGGGCGGCGCAGGTGAGCGGCCGCAACATGACCGACGCCGATCATGGCGCCATCGTGATCGACGAGGTGGTCGCCTTTCTGATCGTCCTTTTTTTTGTCGGCGATGATTGGCTGCGTATCGCGTTCGCTTTTTTGCTGTTTCGTTTCTTCGATATCGTCAAGCCTTCACCGATCCGCAACCTCGATGCATCGCTCAAGAATGGCTTTGGGGTGATGCTCGACGACGTGCTCGCTGCCGCGTATACGCTGCTTGTTCTGGCGCTTTGGCATCGGTTGTTCGGATGACCGGTGAGCTTAGATCGGGCAGCGTCGATCTGCGGCGGATCGAGGAAGCGAGCCTCAATGGCTTGCAAACGCAGCGGCAACTCTTCTACGACGGCTGGCTCTTGCGCGTCTCAGCTGGGCTCGCCAAACGCGCGCGCAGCATCAACGCGTACTTCGGCTCGACGCTGCCGTTGGCGCGCAAGATCAGCTATTGCGAGCGCGTCTACGAGGAACGAGGACTACCGGCACTTTTTCGCATGACACCGTTCAACGCTCCGACCGATCTCGAAGACGCGCTAGCGGCGCGTGGATACGAGCCGTTTCAACCGACGCTCGTGCAAACTTTGCGACTCGAGCGCCCGCCCGACGTCGCATGCCCGCCGGATGTCGCGTTGAGCGCGCCGTCGCTGCCCGAGTTCGTCGCCGCTGTCGGCGCACTGCAGGGAGCATCGCCCGAGGAGCGCGCCGCACATCTCGAGCGCCTCGCGCAATCGCCGTTGGCAACGCGGGCTCTGTTGGCGTTGTTTGACGGTCGGGTAGTGGCCTCGGGGCAGGCGGCGCTGGAGGATGGCTTAGTTGGCGTCTTCAGTGTCGCCACCGAGCCGTCGTTACGCGGACGCGGCATCGGCAGCGCCGTCACCGCCGCGCTGCTGACTTGGGGTTGGGAACGCGGCGCGCACACGGCGTACTTGCAAGTGACCGACGACAATCAGCGCGCGCTGGCCGTGTATCGCCGCATGGGCTTTGCGACCGCCTACATGTATCACTACAGAGCCCGGCCGGGCGAGGATCATTGATGGCCGAAGAGATCGAACAACTCGCGATAGCGCTAGGTCAGCGATTGGCTGCCCGAGGCTTGACGATGACGACGGCGGAGTCATGCACGGGCGGCCTGGTCGCTGCGGCGATTACGGCGATCGCCGGGAGCTCGCAATGGTTCGACCGAGGGTTCGTCACGTATTCGGACGAAGCAAAAATCGACGTGCTCGGCGTGCCGCGCGCGACCCTCGACGCGTTCGGTAGCGTGTCCGAGGAAACGGCGAGTGCGCTGGCGGCGGGCGCATTGGAGCGAAGCCTTGCAGAGGTCGCGGTCGCGGTGACCGGGATCGCCGGGCCCGCAGGCGGTACCTCGCGCAAGCCCGTCGGGATGGTCTGCTTCGGCTGGGCGGTTAAAGGCGCGCCGACCACTGCCGCCACCCACCATTTCCCGGGAGACCGCGCGGGTGTACGGCAGGCGTCGGTGCTCGTGGCGCTTGAAGGACTGATCGCGCGCGTGTGAGCGTTGAGGCGGGGCGCTAACGGCCAAAAATAGGCCACAAATAGGCCAAATGGCCACTGGATCGAACGATCGTTCTATGCAATAATTCGGCGTGATATTGGAGTTGCCGTACCTAATTAGCTCGACATAGCGGGATCAAGCTGCTCCGGAGGTTGCTGCAACACCGACACAGCGCTGCACCTCATGCGTGCTGCCCCGTCCCCGTTACTCACCGTTCTCTCCTTCGCAGGACCACCATGGACGACCAAAAAGGCAAGGCGCTCTCCGCTGCACTCGCGCAAATCGAAAAGCAGTTCGGCAAAGGCTCGATTATGAAAATGGGAGAGGCCCAGGTGGCCAACGACCTCTCCGTCGTCTCCACGGGATCGTTGGGCCTCGATATTGCACTCGGCGTCGGCGGTCTTCCGCGCGGCCGCGTCGTCGAAATCTACGGCCCGGAATCGTCGGGCAAGACCACGCTGTGCCTGCAGGTCGTGGCGCAAGTGCAAAAGGCCGGCGGGGTAGCCGCCTATATCGACGCTGAAAACGCGCTCGACCCGACTTACGCCAACAAGTTGGGCGTCAACGTTGGCGAAATGCTGATCGCGCAGCCGGATACGGGCGAGCAAGGGCTCGAGATTGCCGACATGCTGGTCCGTTCGGGAGGGGTCGACATCATCGTCATCGATTCGGTTGCTGCGCTGGTACCGAAGGCGGAGATCGAAGGCGAGATGGGCGACCAACTGCCCGGTTTGCAGGCGCGGCTGATGAGCCAGGCGTTGCGCAAGCTCGCAGGCAACATCAAGCGCGCGAATACGCTCGTCATCTTCATCAACCAAATGCGCATGAAGATCGGCGTGATGTTCGGCAATCCGGAAACCACAACCGGTGGTAACGCCCTCAAGTTTTACGCGTCGGTTCGGCTCGACATTCGCCGCATCGGCTCCATCAAGCGCGGCGAGGAAGTCGTCGGCAACGAAACGCGCGTCAAGGTTGTCAAGAACAAGGTCTCGCCGCCATTTCGCGAGGCGCTGTTCGACATTCTGTACGGCGAAGGCATTTCCCGCGAAGGCGAGCTGGTCGAGTTGGGTGTCAACCACAAAGTCGTCGAAAAATCGGGCGCTTGGTATGCCTATGCCGGCGAAAAAATCGGACAGGGGAAGGATAATGCGCGCGAATTTCTGCGCGAGCACCCGGAAATCGCCGAGGAAATCGAAGCCAAGATTCGTGCTGCTGTCGATGTGCCGACGCCGCAGCGCATCAGTCCGAAATTGAACGGCGAAGGATAAGCGGAGGCCGGATTTAAGCTCGTGCGCCTACGCCGGTTCCCGCGGGTAGATGGCAGCGTTAGCGGCAGACCGCCTGCGTCCCCTAAGGCCGTTGCGATAAGGTTGCTCGCGCGGCGCGATTACAGCCGTGCCGAGCTCGCGCAGCGCCTCGGCAGACGCGGTATCGCGCGCGCCGACATCGAGAGCGCGCTGGATGAGCTTGCCGCCGCCGGTTACCTCTCCGACGCATGGTACGCCGATGCGGTCGTTTCCCAAAAAAGTGGCCGCTACGGCAAGCGGGCTATCGTCTACGCGCTCAAAGAAAAAGGAATAAGCGCGGACGATGCTGCCGAAGCCGTGAAGCCGCTGGCCGACCACGACGAAACGGAAGATGCGTTAGCGCTGTGGCGCCAGCGATTCGGAGTGGTCCCGGTTAACGAACGGGAAAAAGCGCGGCAGATTCGTTTTCTGCTGGCTCGCGGCTATGGACTGTCAACGGTGCTGCGGGTGCTACGCATAGCCGGAGCGCCGATCAGCGAGGACCAATAGGCGCTGGCTCCGCGGCGCGGCGCCACAGCACGTTTCGACGCGCACGCAGCCACGGAGTTCGCTTCGCCGCGCACGCGGCCGTTTGCATACTCTCCGCGCGCAAACGGCTTCAGCCACCTTCACCTCGCTAAACGCGTCATCGGCCATGAACGAAGTCGCGGCCTCTGGCGGGTTGCTTACCGGTCGGCCGGTACAATATAGAAGACTCCCGCCCGCCATAACACCGCATGAAAGTCGCCGACATTCGCCGCAAGTTCGTCGAGTTCTTCGTCTCGAACGGGCACTCGCACGTCCCATCGTCGTTGCTGGTTCCCGGCGACGACCCGACGTTGCTCTTTACGAATTCCGGCATGGTGCAGTTCAAGGACGTATTCCTCGGCGCGGAAAAGCGGCCGTACGTGCGGGCGACGACCGCGCAGCGCTGCGTGCGCGCGGGCGGCAAGCACAATGATCTCGAGAACGTCGGCTACACGGCGCGCCATCACACGTTTTTCGAGATGCTCGGCAATTTCAGCTTTGGCGACTATTTCAAGCGCGAAGCGATCCGCTATGCGTGGGAGCTTTTGACCAACCACTACCGGCTTCCGGCCGAGAAGCTGTGGGTGACCGTCTACATCGACGATGACGAAGCGTATGACCTCTGGACGCAAGACATCGGCGTTCCGCCCGAGCGCGTCGTGCGCATCGGCGACAACAAGGGCGCCAAGTACTCGAGCGACAATTTCTGGCAGATGGCCGACGTGGGCCCGTGCGGTCCCTGCTCGGAGATCTTCTACGACCATGGCCCTGCGGTTGCCGGGGGTCCGCCCGGATCCGCGGACGCCGACGGTGACCGCTACATCGAGATCTGGAACCTCGTGTTCATGCAGTACAACCGCGACGCCAACGGCAACCTGACGGCTTTGCCCAAGCCGTGCGTCGACACCGGCATGGGGCTCGAACGGCTCGCCGCGGTGCTGCAGCACGCGCATTCGAATTACGAGATCGACCTCTTCGTCGAGTTGATTCGTGCCGCCGGGCGCGCGACGCACACGAGCGATGTCGCGAACCCATCGCTCAAAGTGATTGCCGATCACATCCGCGCGTGCGCGTTCTTGATCGTCGACGGGGTCATTCCCGGAAGCGAAGGCCGCGGATATGTGCTCAGGCGAATCATTCGTCGCGCGATCCGTCATGGCTACAAGCTCGGTCAGAAGCAGCCATTTTTTTATCTGCTGGTCGAGGATTTGGACCGGCAGATGGGTGAGGCGTATCCCGAATTGACCCGGGACAAGAACCGCGTAGCCCAGGTGCTGAAAGCCGAGGAAGAGCGTTTCGCGGAGACCCTCGAGAACGGGATGGCGCTATTAGAAAAACATCTAGGCGTACCAACCATAAAGACGACAACCGTGTCGCGAGGCGGCGAAGTAATTCACCAAGATGCGGAAGTGGGCGGGGTCGATTTAACCTACCGCGGCAAACAACAAATGTTGCCTGGCGAAGTAGCTTTCGCACTCTACGACACGTTCGGCTTCCCGCTTGATCTCACGGCTGACGTTTGCCGCGAGCGCGGCGTGGAAGTCGATGAGCCCGGGTTCGACCGAGCGATGGACGCGCAGCGGGAACGTGCACGCGCCGCTAGCATGTTCAAGGCGGGGTCGCAGCTCGATTACGGCGGGCCCAAAACCGCTTTCCGCGGTTACGAATCGTTGGCGGAGGAAGCGCGCGTCGTCGCGTTGTACAAGGATGGCGCCAAGGTCGACGCGCTCGCAGCGAACGAGCGGGGCATCGTCGTCCTCGACCGCACACCGTTTTACGCGGAATCAGGTGGCCAAGTCGGCGATCGCGGGGAGCTCACCAAAGGCGGCGCCTGCCTCACCTTGTTCGCGGTCGACGACACGCAGAAGATCGCGCCCGATGCGTTTGGCCACAGTGGCGAAGTCAAGACCGGCGAATTGCGACCCGGCGATATCGTTGCCGCAGAAGTCGACCAGGATGCGCGCGGACGCACGAGGCGCAATCACTCCGCGACACACCTGATGCATAAGGCGCTGCGGGAAGTCTTGGGGCCGCACGTCCAGCAAAAAGGCTCGCTAGTCGATGCCGACAAGACGCGCTTCGACTTCGCGCATCACGCGCCCGTGACCGACGAGCAAATTCGCCGCGTTGAAGCGCTCGTCAACACCGAGATCCTCGCCAACGAGGCAACGGGCGCACGAACGATGGGCATCGACGACGCGCAGAAATTGGGCGCGGTGATGCTCTTCGGCGAAAAGTACGGCGACGAGGTGCGCGTGCTCGACATAGGCTCGTCGCGCGAGCTGTGCGGCGGTACGCACGTCGCGCGCACCGGTGACATCGGCCTCTTCAAGATCGTCGGCGAGAGTGGTGTTGCCTCCGGGATCCGGCGCGTCGAGGCTGTCACCGGCAAGGGCGCGCTGGCGTTCGTCCAAGCGCAGGAGATCGTTTTGGCACGCGCGGCGGCGGCACTCAAGGCGCCTGTGGCCGAAGTGGAAACGCGGATCGCGCAACTTTTGGAAAGTGCCAAAGCGACAGAGCGCGAGCTCTCTAGGCTCAAGGCCAAGACCGCCGCCACGGCTGGCGCCGATCTCGCCGCAAGCGCGGTCGACGTGAAGGGGGCGAAAGTCCTCGCTGTGGCTCTCGAGGGCGCGGACGCCAAAGCATTGCGTGACGCTCTTGATCGGCTGAAGGAACGGTTGCACTCCGCGGCCATCGTGCTGGGTAGCGTTGCCGAAGGCAGGGTCACGCTGATCGCCGGTGTCACGAGTGACCTCGTCAACCGCGTGAAGGCGGGAGAGCTCGTCAATCACGTTGCACAGCAGGTCGGGGGCAAAGGGGGCGGCCGGCCGGATATGGCACAAGCGGGGGGTACCAATCCCGCGGGCTTGCCCGACGCGCTCAAGTCGGTACGCGGCTGGGTCGAGCAGCGGCTATAACGACGCCGGTACGATGCCACGCCAAGACCGAGTCGTGGCTTCGTCGGCTGCCGCGATTGGCGCCCCAAGTCACCCGTTCGCGTTTGCGTCCATCGCTTTAACAGCCTTATCTCAAAATCGCTTGGTCCCCTCACCCCAACCCACTCCCGCAAGCGGGGAGGGATCTTGCGTTCCCTCTCCCCCGCGGGGAGAGGGTTAGGGTGAGGGGGAAACGCCGTTGCTGGATTTTGAGATGAGTTCTAGTAACGTTGCAGGAC
>Ga0136614_10002671_pt1 | contig 11173 bp, 10 predicted proteins | sample AntDrymUQ2792106_2_FD_106643 | JGI IMG/M metagenome (GOLD analysis project Ga0136614, IMG submission 106643) | Polar desert sand microbial communities from Dry Valleys, Antarctica - metaG UQ279 (21.06) | ecosystem: Environmental > Terrestrial > Soil > Desert | place: Antarctica: Dry Valley... | reverse complement strand
GTTGCAAGGAACCCACTCCGCGTCCAGGCGATCCACAGCGCTGCAGCGGGAAGTCACACCCACGTCGTCCGCGTCCTCCTCGAGAACGGCGGTGACCCGAACGCGAGACAGGAGGGCGGTTTCACACCGATTCATGCGGCCGCGCAGAACGGGAACGCCGAGCTCTACGACGCGCTCATCGCGCAAGGCGCGGACCCGGAGGGGGCGACCGACGACGGACGCACCGCCGCCGACTTCCGAGCCGAGACTTAACGCGGCGACCGCTCGGGTTCCGGCAGGCAGAATCCCGACGTGATCGATCTTCGGTCGGATACCACGACCAGACCATCTCCGGCGATGCGGGAGGCAATCGCCTCGGCCGAGGTCGGGGACGAGCAGAAGCGGGAGGACCCGACCGTCAATCTGCTCGAGCAGCGCACGGCTGAGCTACTCGGCCAGGACGCCGCCGTCTATCTCCCGACGGCGACGATGGCCAACGAGATCGCGCTCAAGCTTCACAGCGAGCCCGGCGACGAGCTGCTCGCCGAGGAGCATTCCCACGTCCTGATCTCCGAGCTCGGTGGGCCCGCGGTCTTTGCAGGCCTGCTCTCCCGGCCCCTCGCCGGCGAGGACGGACGAATCAGCGTCGAGCAGATCCGCGCCGTGGCAAACCCGATCGACGATGTCCACACGCCGCGCACGCGGGTGGTCTCGATCGAGAACTCGCACAACAGCTCCGGGGGCCGCGTCTGGCCCTTGGAGGAGCTGGACGCGGTCGTGGACTGCTGCCGGGAGCTCGGGCTGAAGCTCCACCTCGACGGCGCACGCCTCTTCAATGCGGCCGTGGCACTCGGCGTGCCGCCTGCCCGGATCTCCGGGCGAGCCGACACCGTCACGATCTGCCTGTCAAAGGGTCTCGGGTGCCCGCTCGGTGCGCTGATCGCCGGCCCTGAGGAGGTCATGCACAAAGCTCGACGCCTGAAGCACATGTTCGGCGGCGCGATGCGGCAGGCGGGAATCGTCGCGGCCGCCGGCGTCTACGCGCTCCAGCACAACATCGATCGCCTTGCCGACGACCACGCACGGGCGAAGAGGCTCGGAGAGGGGCTTGCCGCAGCCGGCCTGCCGGTCGAGCCCGACCACGTCGAGACGAACTTCGTCCAGATCGACGTCGGGCTGCTCGGCCTCGACAAAGCCGAGGCCCTCGAGCGAGCGCACCAGGCAGGCGTCGGGATCTCCGGCACCGTGCACAAGTCGCGCCTTCGTGCGGTCACCCACATGGACGTCGACGACGACGGCATCGAGCAGGCGATCGAGCTGCTGCCCAGAGCGCTAGGCACGCTTGCCCGCGCCTGAAGCTCTGACCGGCGAGCTCTCGCGGATCATTCGCGAGGCTCAGTCGGAGAAGCGGCTGACGAGCGTCAGTGCCGCCGCAATCCGAGACGGCGAGATCTTCTGGAGCGAGACGGTGGGGCTCGCGGACACCGAGAGCGGGGAGGAGGCGACGCCCGACCACCAGTACCGGATCGCGTCGATCACGAAGACGGTCACCGCTGTCGGTGTCATGCGCCTGAGGGACGAGGGAAAGCTCGCCCTCGACGATCCGCTCGACGAGCATCTCTCGGGAGCCGCTCACGGGCCGACGATCCGCGGTCTCCTGACCCACCTCTCCGGCCTGCAGCGCGAGGTTCCGGGCGATGTGTGGGAGACGCTCGACATGCCGACGCGCGAGGAGCTGCTCCCGCGGCTAGCGGATGCGGAGCGAATCCTCGCGCCTGGCTCGTACTGGCACTACTCCAACCTCGCGTTCGCCCTCCTCGGCGAGGTCGTCGCGCAGGTGAGCGGGCAACCGGCGGAGCGCTATCTGGACGAGCACGTGCTCGGGCCGATCGGCATGACCCGAACGACGTGGACGGCACAACCCCCGGCCGCGGTCGGGTACCTCGTTCATCCCTACAGCGACGTCCCACGGCGCGAGCCCGTGATCGAGGGCCGCGCGGTTGGCCCTGCCGCCGAGCTCTGGAGCACGCCGTCCGACCTCTGCCGGTGGGCGGCGTTCATCGCCGATCCGGATCCCGCCGTCCTCGCGAGGGACACGGTGGAGGAGATGCGCGTCTTCCAGTCGATGGTCGACCTCACGAAGTGGCGGCTCGGGTACGGGCTCGGATTCGCGCTCTACCGGGTGGACGACGATGTCTTTGTCGGGCATGACGGCGCCCACGCCGGCTACCTGGGGCATGTCTCGACGCTGCCCGCGAAGCGCACCGGTGCCGCCGTACTGACGAACGAAGGCGCGGGCGTCGCGATCTCGACGCTCGGCGTCCAGCTCTCGCGCGCCGTCGCGGACGCCTATCCGGCGGTCACCGAGGCCTGGCGGCCGGGAGAGGCGCCGTCCCCCGAGCTCGAAGGCATCCTCGGCCCGTGGTGGGCGGAGGGGCACCCAGTGGTGTTCTCATTCCGCGGCGGAAAGCTCGAGTCGGTGTTCCCGGAAGCGCGTCTCGACCTCGGACGTTCCGTCTACGAGCAGGAAGGCAAAGACCTCTTCCGGGTCGTGAAGGGCTACGAGCGGGGCGAGCTGCTCCGGATCGTTCGAGACGAGGACGGCGCCCCGACCAAGCTCTACTTCGCGACGTACCCCGTGACGCGAGAGCCGCTGACCACGGGCGGCTAGCGCTCGCCGCTGAGGAAGAACGCGACAGCGACACCGACGTAGGCGACGATCAGCGCGATTCCCCGCGCTCGGCTCGATTGTCCCTGCACGAGCAGGACGAAGCTGATCAGCGTGCCGAACGCGAGCGCGCCGATCTCGACCGGTCGCAAGGCGAGGGCCAGCGGGTCGATGAGGAGCGCGAGGAGCGTGACTACGGGAATCAGGAAGACTGCGACCTGAGCGCTCGAGGCGAGCGCGATCTCCGTCGCAAGCTTGATCCGGCCGCGCGCCGCGACGACGACAGCCCCGCCGTGCTCGGCCGCATTCCCGACGATCGCCACGATCACAGCGGCGACGAAGAACTCGGAAAGGTTCGCCTTGTGGGCGAAGGTCTCGATCGAGCCGACGACGATCTCCGCGATCAGCGCCGTCACGACAGTGGTGACGGCGAGAACCAGAAGAGCCGTTCTGAAAGTCCAGCCGACCATCTCCGGGGCCTCGTCCGAGATGTGCATCAGGCGATGGCGCCGCAGTGAGACCCAGGTCGCCGCGAGGTAGATCAGAAGCAGGGCGATCGAGACGGGAATCGACAGGTTCACGATCGAATCCCGTTCGGGATCGCCGTCCCAGCCCGGCACCGACGGAATGAGGAGCAGGAGGACGGCGAGCGCGACGAGCCCGATCGAGAGCATGCTCGAACCCCGGTCGATTGCCCCGCGTCCACCGAACAGGAGCGAGAAGCCGAGGACGAGCAGCAGGTTGCCGACGACGCTTCCGGTCAGCGAGCCCCGGACAACCTCGGTGAGCCCCTCGTTCACCGCAAGGAGCGCGATGATCAGCTCCGGTGCGTTGCCGAAGGTCGCGTTCAGGAAGCCCCCGACGCCCGGCCCTGTGTGGTGCGCTGCATGCTCGGTCGCCTCTCCGATCAGCCAGGCGAGGGGGATGAGAGCTGTAGACGCCAGTGCGAACTCCGCCGTGTCGCCGATGTTCGCGGCGTAGTGGAGGAGGATCGTCACCGGCGCAAGGGCCAGGGAGGCCCAGAGGATGCGTCGCGCCATGGAGCGCCTAGCCTACTGACCCATGCTGAAAGCAGTCCTCTTCGACTGGGGCGGCACCCTGATGCAGGACGAGTGGAGCGACGAGATCGCGCTCGAGGGCCACGCCGCCGGCCTCGCCGCGCTCGCCCGAGAGGGCCTGCCGACCGCCGAGGCGCTCACCCATTTCCTCTCCGAGCACGAGGAGCTCTTCGCGATCGCCGCCGAGGACGAGATCGACATCGCAGCCGTCATGCGCCGCTCGTTCGAGCATCACGGGGTCGAGCTCGAGGACGACGACCTCCGGCTCTTCCTGACGGCGTCCCACGATGTCTGGGCGTCGTACTACTCGCTCGCCTCATCGACGCACGCGCTGCTCGAGGCGCTCCGGTCGCGCGGGCTCCGTCTGGCGCTCGTCTCCAACACGGCGAGCCCGGACTGGCTCCTGCGACCGGTTCTGGAGCAGCAGGGCCTCGTCGAGCGGGTGGACGCGATCGTCCTCTCGTCGGAGGTCGGCAAGCGTAAGCCGCATCCGGCGATGTTCGAACGAGCTCTGGCGGAGGTGGACGCCGGCCCGGCGGAATCGCTGTTCGTCGGAGACCGTCTCGACGCCGACGTCCTCGGCGCGTCGAGGGTCGGGCTGCACACCGTCCAGGCTGTCTGGTTTCGCGCCGACGAGGTCCAGGTCGATGTCGAGCCGGACTTCCAGGCGTTCACCCAGATGGACGTGCTGAATGTTGTCGACCGGTTAATCGCGACGCCGACCTAGCGCGATCTGATCACCCTGTCAAGTCTTGCGCAGGGGAGAGATCGTGCCCCAAAATCCGTCTATGGCGTCACAGCCGACGACCCGTCCGCGGAGCCTCCCGCTCCGGCCCCAGGACGAGGTGCAGTGTCGCCGGTGCGAGATCCACTGCGAGAAGGTCGTGTACCCCGCCGCCTGTCTTGCGCGGTCCTGCCCGTTCCTGTACGCGTTCGAGGAGGTCGGGCGCACCTACGTCGGTTGTATGCAACGGGTCTTCTCGGTGGAGATCGATCTCGGGCTCCTGCAGGAAGCCGAGGCGCGAGTCCCGGGCTTCGGCGCTGTTCGGGCCAGCCGTAAGCCGTTGCCGATGTGCCGCGCCGAGGTCGAGAGCACCTACGCAGCGCGGGTCGACGAGCTCGGGTGCGTGAACCCCGAGTTCAGTGAGCTGCCGGTCGGCGAGCCGAGCTTCCGCGTCTTCGCGCAGGTCCGGCCGAGCGCCGAGCCGGCTTAGCCGACTCCCAGAGTCCCCGCAGCTTCTGAACCTCCGCGGCGTCAGGACCGCGGCCTTCGCTTCCCGCGACCTCGAGTACGGCCGGAAGCCCCTGCAGGCGCTTGTTCCCGAGGAAGACCGCCAGGCCCTCGCCCATCTCCCCTTCGAGCATGTTCGCGTGGCGGTCACGGTTCGACCCGAGCGGCGTCTGCGAGTCGTTGACGTGCAGTGCCCGCAGACGTTCGAGGCCGATCGACTCGTCGAGATCGTCCAGCAGGGCATCGAGCGCCTTCGTGTCCGTCACGTCGTAGCCGGACGCCCAGAGGTGGCAGGAGTCGAGGCAGACGCCGAGTCGCGGGTGGCTCTCTGCCCGGTCGATCAGCACGGCGAGCTCCTCGAGCGACCGGCCGATCGTGTCGCCGGCGCCCGCGGAGTTCTCGACGAGGAGCCACGTCGTGTCCGAGCAGCGCTCGAGCACGTGCTCGAGCGCGGGCAGCACTCGTTCGAGCCCCGCCTCGAACCCCGAGCCGAGATGCGACCCGACGTGGAACACGACTCCGTCCGCCTCGATCGCGCAGGCGGTGTCGACAGTCTTGCGCAGCGTCTCGACCGACTTGCCGTAGATCTCGTCGTTCGGGCTTGCGAAGTTGCAGAGATAGATGGCGTGGACGAGCACCGACTCGATGCCCGCCGCCCGGGCCCGCTCGCCGAACGACGCCAGCACGGCGGGGTCGTGGTCGGGGAACCGCCACGCTCGCGGACTCTGGACGAAGAGCTGGAGCGCGTCGGCGCCGATCTCCTGCGCGCGCTCCGGGGCGGCCTTGACGCCGCCCGAGACATGGCCGCCGAACAGCATGGCCCTACGATAGAGAGGCGATGTCCGTCCGCGTCCGCATGGCCCCGAGCCCAACCGGGTTCCTCCACATCGGGAGCGTCCGCACGTTCCTCTTCAACTGGCTCTTCGCCCGCGGCAAGGGTGGCGAGTCGCTCCTGCGGATCGAGAACACGGACACCGGCCGCGAGGTCGCTGAGGCCACCGAGCAGATCCAGCGCTCGCTTCTCTGGCTCGGCATCGACTGGGACGGCGATGTGCGATTCCAGCTCGACCGGATCGAGGACGCGCAGCGGCTCGGCCGGCAGCTCGTCGACGAGGGCAAGGCGTACGAGGACGAGGGCGCGATCCGGTTCCGCATGCCCGACGACGGCACGACCGGCTGGGACGACGTCATCCGCGGCCGCATCGAGGTCGACAACGAGAACCTCGACGACCTCGTGATCCTCCGGGCCGACGGCCGGCCCACCTACAACTTCGCTTCGCCGGTCGACGACATGCTCGATGAGATCACGCACGTCGTCCGCGGCCAGGACCACATCTCGAACACGCCGAAGCAGATCCAGATCCTGCGCGCACTGAACCACGAGCCGCCGGTCTACGCGCACGCACCCGACGTCCTCGGCAGCGACGGGAAGAAGTTCTCCAAGCGTCACGGCGCGCAGTCGGTCGAGGACTTCCGCGACCGGGGTTACCTCCCCGAGGCGCTGATCAACTTCCTGGCGCGCCTCGGCTGGGCCTACGACGACAAGACCGAGGTCTTCTCGCGCGAGGAGCTCCTGGAGCACTTCACGCTCGAGCGCGTGTCGGCGAGCCCTGCGGTGTTCGATTTCCAGAAGCTTTCATGGCTCAACGGTGTTCATCTCCGCAAGCTCTCTCCCGAGGACTACGCCGACCGGACGGCCACCTACGTTCGGGAGCAGGGAATCGAGTGGGACGAGCAGCTCGTGCGGAAGGCTGCGCCGCTCGTCCAGGAGAAGATCGAGACCCTCGACCAGTTCCCTGACTACGTGCGATTCCTCTTCGAGGACGTGAGGCCGGCGCCGGTCGACGGCGAGACGCCGGTGCTGGGAGAGGCCGGCACAGCGCTTGCCAAGCTCGATCCCTTTACCGCCGAGCCGATCGAGCGGGAGCTTCGAGCGCTCGCCGAGCGGCTCGAGCTGAAGCCCCGGGAAGCGTTCAAGCCGATCCGGATCGCGGTTACCGGATCGAAGGTCTCGCCCGGCCTGTTCGAGAGCATCGAGCTGCTCGGACGGGAGAAGACGCTCAGGCGCCTCGAAGAGGCTGCTCGCGCCTCAGTGGCCTAGGCGGAGCGAGCGGGTCGAGAGCCCGCTGGAACTCCCACCAGGCCCTCCGCCGAAAGCTCGCCGACGGCCGCGGAAGCTCCTGGATTGGCGGTGCCTGTCCCTGCATCTTTGACTTCTGCATGTTTGCCATTTCAAAGACGTAAACGATCAAGTGCCCGATCTGGTTACGGGTGGACCGACAGATATACAATCGAAACCGTGGGAGGAGACCGAGCGACGGTGCTCGTCGTCGATGATGATCCCTCTCTCAGGCTCCTCTGCAGGGTCAATCTGGAGCTCGAGGGATACAGCGTCGTGGAGGCCTACAGCCTCGAGTCTGCGCAGACTGCGCTCGCCGAGGACGAGATCGACGTGACGCTGCTCGACGTGCACCTCGGGAACCAGGACGGGCTTGCGCTCCTGCCCGCCATCGAGAGTCAAGGCGGGGCAGTCGCGCTCCTGACCGGGAGCCCGGGGGCCCTTCTCCCGGATGACGCAACGATCATCGGTAAGCCGTTTTCGATCGATGAGCTGAGCGAGACCGTTCGTCGCCTGGCCGGCCTCTAGGCGCGGGCGCTCGGGTAGATTCCCCAGTCGCATGAGCGTGACCGCTGTCAGAACCCCTGCCGAATTCGAGGCCGAGCTCCAGCGCTACCTCTTCGAGCGAGCCGAGGAGGGTCGCGCGGTCCGCGTCGGCGAGAAGGAAATCTCGGAGCGCGCGGAGATCGTCGGCCGATACCGCGAGCTCTTCACACGCGAGCAGCTCGAGGCGCTCGTCGAGGCCGAGCAGGCCGCCGGCTCAGACGACCTGGAGCGGCTCTACCGTCTCCGTAAGACCTGCGAGTCGGGCCTCGTCGAGGTCGAGCTGAGCGCGCGTGAGGACGAGCTCGAAAACGCGATCCTCGCCGCCCGGGTGACGTACCGCGGAGAGGAGCTGCCGCTTCGCTCCGCCCAGGCGCAGCTCGCGGTGCTTGCGTCCTACGAGGAGCGTGAGAAGCTGGGAGTCCTGCAGGGCGATGCGTCAGCCGCCTTCAACGATCAACGGATGGAGATGCTCCGCGTCCGCGAGGAGCTCGACGGCGAGCTCTCCGGCGAGTCAGACGCCGTCAAGCGGAACGAGGAGGAGAAAGGGATCTCCCTCCGAGAGCTCTCGCGCGTCCTGACCGAGGCCAGCCGTGCAGCCGACGAGGTCTACGGCCGCCTCTCCTCGAAGTGGTTCGACAGGCTGATGGGCGACGATCGGCCGGAGGTCCCGACCTCGTACCACGTCGCCTGGCTCCGGCGACTCTCGCCGCTGGAGTCCACGTACACGAAGGATCGGGCGACCGAGGTCTGCCTCGAGACGCTTCGGAGCCTCGGCTTCAACATGGATCAGGAGCCGAACATCCGCATGGATCTCGATGACCGTCCACAGAAGTCACCACGGGCGTGCGTGATCGCCGCCGACCCGCCGAGAGTCGTCCACCTGATCACCCGGGCGCAGGGCGGGCTGCACGATTACCAGGCCTTCCTGCACGAGGCCGGCCACGCGCTCCACTACGGAAACTGCGATGCGAACCTGCCGTACACCTTCCGGAGCCTGTCGCGCGACCACGCGCTGACGGAGATCTACTCGTACATCTTCGAGGCGATCTCCCGGGAGCCAGATTGGCACGCGGAGCATTTCGAGCTCTCGGACGACGAGGCGAAGGAGAACGCCGAGGCGACGGTCTTCCTCGAGGCGCTCCTCTACCGGCGCTACACGGCGAAGCTCGAGTTCGAGCTCTCGTTCTGGGGCAACTTCGACAACGGTGGAGCCGGACCTGACGAGTACCACCGGCTCCTGACGTCGGCGACGGGGATTTCGTACCGACCGGACGCGTACCTCGCCGACATGGACGCCGGCTTCTACTCGGCCGACTATCTCCGCGCCTGGATCCGCTCCGCGCAGCTTCGCGAGTGGCTCACGAAGGAGGTCGGCGAGGACTGGTGGCGCAACAAGGTAACCGGCGACCATCTGCGCGCGCTCTTCGCCGAGGGCACCAGGCCATCGAGCGAGGACATCGCCGGCCGGCTCGGCTACGACCCTCACGACACGAGACCGCTGCTCCACGAGCTCGGCGCCTGACGCCCCTGGCGGTGTCGTCTACCGCCGGGCGGAGCCCGGCTTCGCCGCCACCTGACACCGCTCGCGGCACACAGCTCTCCGGGTCCGGGCTGATGCACTGTGCCCTACGGCTGCGCACCCCGAGCGGCGCCCCGGGAACGTCAGGTGCCTGAGCTTCAGTTCGACCGGTTCTACCGGTATGACGAGCTGACGGCGATCCTCAAGGGGTGGGCCGACGCGCGGCCCGAGTTGTACTCGCTGGAGTCGATCGGCAAGAGTTTCGAAGGACGGGACATCTGGCTTGCCACGATCACGAACGGCGACACCGGCCCCGCGCTCGAGAAGCCCGCATTCATGATCGAGGCGAATATCCATGCGCTGGAGGTGACAGGCGCGACGGCGGCGCTCCATCTCATCGATCGGCTCCTCACCGGCTATGGCACGGACGAGCGGGTCACACGTGTCGTTGACACGCGCGCGTTCTACGTCGTTCCGCGGCTGAACCCCGACGGGCCGGAGTTGGCGCTTGCGGACAGGCCGCGGTTCATCCGTTCCAGCACCCGGCCGTGGCCACTGGCGGAGGAGATCGACGGTCTCTACGAGGAGGACCTCGACGGCGACGGCCGGATCCTGATGATGCGGATTCGCGATCCGAACGGCTCCTGGAAGGCGCATCCCGACGAGCCGCGGCTGCTGGTTCGCCGTGAGCCCGACGACGAGGGCGGGGAGTACTACCGCGTCCTCTGGGAGGGGCGGATCCGTAACTACGACGGTGTCTCGATCAAGATCGCGCCGCCGCTCGAGGGCCTCGATCTCAACCGCAACTTCCCGATGGAGTGGGCGGTAGAGGCGGAGCAGTACGGCGCCGGCCCCTATCCGACGTCCGAGCCGGAGGTCCGCGCGATCGTGCAGGCAATCGTCGACCGGCCGAACATCACGGGCCACATCGCGTACCACACCTTCAGCGGCGTCCATCTGCGCCCGTATTCGAGTTACGCCGACGATCAGTTCCCGGCACCCGATCTGAGAACCTACGAGCTGCTCGGCGAGAAGGCGACGGAGATCACCGGCTACCCCGCGATCTCGATCTTCCACGACTTCAAGTACGACCCGAAGCAGACGGTCAAGGGCGGCGCGAACGACTGGCTCTACGACCACCTCGGCCTCTTCTCGTGGACGACCGAGTTCTGGAGCCCGCAGCGCGAGGCCGGGATCGAGGACTTCAAGTACATCGACTGGCTGAGAGACCATCCGCCCGAAGACGACGTCAAGCTCCTTCGCTGGAGCGACACGGAGCTCGAGGGAACCGGCTACATCGACTGGTATCGGTACGAGCACGACCAGCTGGGCGAGGTCGAGCTCGGCGGCTGGGATCTGATGCACGCATGGGGCAACGTCCCGCCGAAGTTCCTCGAGCGCGAGATTGCGCCGCACTCGGAGCTTGCGATCTGGCACCTGCTGATCTCGCCGAGGCTTGAGATCCGGTCGCTGGAGGCCGAGTCGCTGGGCGAGTCCAGCTGGCTCGTCCGGTTGGTGGTCGAGAACACGGGGTGGCTGCCGACGAACGTCTCGCAGAAGGCGGTCGAGCGAAAGGCCGTGCGTCCGCTGGAGGCAGAGATCACGCTTCCGGAGGGCGGGCGTGTCGTTGGCGGCGAGCCGAAGGTCGAGCTCGGCCAGCTGGAGGGGAGAGTGCACCGCCGGAGCCTGCTCTGGTGGGCGTCGAACGATGCGACGAGCGATCGCGCGAAGGCGGAGTGGGTGGTCGAAGTGCCGGTCGGCTCAGTGGTTCAGGTCGAAGCTCGCCACCAGCGCGCAGGCACCGTCCGACAGGAACTGCGGCTCAGCTAGGCCAGATGCGAAATTTTGCCAGGCCGGATCGCGCCGAGGGCCTGTAGGTGGCCCCCGGCGCGAATCATTAGGCTGGGCCGGGGCGGGCTGCCCCGGTGACTAGCGACGCTCAGAGCACGAAGAGGATCAGGCTCGCGTCCGGAAGCGACGTCGTTACTCCGTTGGTGGTGTCCGTGAGGACGATGTTCGTGTACGACACGCTTGCGAGGACGAGCCGCTGGCC
>Ga0136614_10002669_pt1 | contig 11174 bp, 8 predicted proteins | sample AntDrymUQ2792106_2_FD_106643 | JGI IMG/M metagenome (GOLD analysis project Ga0136614, IMG submission 106643) | Polar desert sand microbial communities from Dry Valleys, Antarctica - metaG UQ279 (21.06) | ecosystem: Environmental > Terrestrial > Soil > Desert | place: Antarctica: Dry Valley... | reverse complement strand
GGCTCGGGGGTCGGCAGCACACGATGTGGTCGGCGGTCGCGGCACCGAGCGCCTCGAGCATCTCGTGCGGCTCCTTCTCGCGGAGGAGGCCGACGACGAAGATGCGGGGCGCGTCGACGAACTCCTCCGCGAGCGCGACTCGCAGCGCGCTCGCGCCGACGACGTTGTGGGCGCCGTCGAGGAGGACGAGCGGGGCGTGGCCGACGACCTCCAGGCGGCCCGGGGAGCGCACCACCGCGAACGCTTCGTCCACCACGTCGCGCGCGAGCGGCTTGCCCAGGAACGCCTCGGCGGCGGCGAGGGCCACGGCCGCGTTCTGGGCCTGGTGGGCACCGTGCAGCGGGACGAGGACCTCGTCGTAACGGGCGCCCGGCGTGTACAGGTCGACCAGCCGGCCGCCGTGGGCGAGGCGGCTCTTGTCGACGCCGAAGTCCACATCACGGGTGACCACCTCGGCCGGGCCGCGGTCGAGGAAGATCGACGCCAGGTCGGGGTCGGTCTCGCCCAGGACGAGCGTCGCCCCCGGCTTGATGATGCCTGCCTTCTCCTTGGCGATCCCCTCCCGGGTGGGGCCGAGGTACTCGACGTGGTCGATGCTGACGTTGGTGATGACGGCCACCTTGCCGTCGACAACGTTGGTCGCGTCCCACGTCCCTCCGAGGCCCAACTCGACGACCGCGACTTCGATGGCGACATCGGCGAACCAGCTCAGAGCCGCGCCGGTCAGGATCTCGAAGTAGCTGAGCCGGCCTTCCGGAGCACTGGCCGGACCACTGGCCGGACCACTGGCGGGACCACCGGCCGGACCACTGGCCAGGTGGTCCTCGACGTCGGCAACGAGCCCGAGGACCTCGGCGAGGGCGGCGTCGTCGATGGGCTCGTCGTTCCAGGCCATGCGTTCATTGACCCGCTCCAGGTTCGGGCTCGTGTACGAGCCGACCGACAGCCCCGCCCCCATGAGCATCGCCGTCGTCATGCGCACGATCGACGTCTTCCCGTTGGTGCCGGTCAGGTGGATGGCGGGGTACGAGAGCTGGGGCGACCCCAGGAGCTCCATGAGCGCCTGGATGCGGTCGAGCGTCGGCGCGGTGGCGCGGCGGTCTTCACCGCGCGGGCGGCCGATGCTCTCGAGGTTGACGTGCGAGTCGAGCCAGGCGAGGGCCTCGTCGGAACGCACGCGAGCCCGTTCAGGCGGCGTCGGACTCGGCCAACTCGACGTCGACGGACGGCTCGTCGGACTCAGCCGTGTCGAGGACGCGCACGCGGCCGGCCTCGCGGACGTCGTCGATCACCTGGGCGAGCACGCCGAGCCGCTCGGGCGTGTCGCGGACGAGCACGCGCTCGACGTCGGTCCGCAGCGACCGCTGCTCGGCGGTCTTGGCCTTGCGGATCTCGCCGAGCACGTCGGCGGCCATCGTGTAGGCGAGGTCACCGGCGTCGCCGGCTTCGGCGCGCAGCGCTTCCGCGTTGGGCCAGCCGGCGAGATGCACCGAGCCATCGTGCCACCACGACCACACCTCCTCGGTCACGAACGGGAGGTGGGGAGCGAACAGCCGCAGCAACGCTGCGAGTGCGAGCTCGAGCGCGCGCCGCGCCGATGCCTCGCCCGCGTCGCCGCCCGAGCCGTAGGCCCGCTGCTTGACCAGCTCGAGGTAGTCGTCGCAAAACCCCCAGAAGAACCGCTCGGTGCGTTCCAGTGCCCGGGCGTAGTCGTAGTCGTCGAACGCCGTCGTCGCGTCGTCGACGAGGCCCGCGAGCCCGTGCAGCAGCGACCGGTCGAGCGTCGCGGTCACGACGCCGTCGGTCGGCGCGTCGCCGCGCACGCCCAGGGCGAACTTCGACGCGTTGAGCAGCTTGATCGCGAGGCGGCGCCCCACCTTCATCTGGCCCTCGTCGAACGCGGTGTCGACGCCCGGTCGCCCGTTCATCGCCCAGTAACGCACCGCGTCGGAGCCGAACTTCTCGAAGTACTCGACCGGCGTGACGACGTTCCCCTTCGACTTCGACATCTTCTTGCGGTCGGGGTCGAGGACCCAGCCGTTGATCATGGTGTCGCGCCAGGGCAGCGTGCCGTGCTCGAGGTGCGCCCGCAGCACAGTGGCGAATAGCCAGGTGCGGATGATCTCGCCACCCTGGGGCCGTAGGTTCATCGGGAACAAGCGGGAGAAGCGGTGGTGGTCGTCTTCCCAGCGGGTCGCGATCTGGGGCGTGAGAGAGGACGTCGCCCACGTGTCCATGATGTCGGGGTCGCCGACGAACCCGCCGGGCTGACCGCGTTGTGCCTCCGTGCAGCCGTCGGGGACGTCGTTGGAGGGGTCGACAGGGAGCCGGTCCTCCCCCGGCAGGAGCGGGTGCGCGTGGTCGACGGTGCCGTCGTCGCCGAGCGGGTACCAGACCGGGAAGGGCACGCCGAAAAAGCGCTGCCGGCTGATGAGCCAGTCGGTGTTGAGCCCCTCGACCCAGCTCTCGTACCGGGCGCGCGTGTGGGGTGGGTGCCAGCGCAGCTCGCGGCCGCGCTCGAGCAGCGCGGCCCGCAGGTCGGGGTCGTTGGCACCGTTGCGGATGTACCACTGGCGGGTGGTCACGATCTCGAGCGGCCGCGAGCCCCGCTCGTAGAACTTCACCGGGTGGGTGATGGGCTTCGGCTCACCGTCGAGCGCGCCGGAGTCGCGCAGCAGCTCGACCACGCGCGCCCGCGCCTGCTTGACGTTCTTGCCCCCGAGTTCCCGGTACCGCACGTCGGCCTCGGGGTCGGTCGCGTCCCAGTCGGGCGGGTCGGCGGCGAGGCGGCCGTCACGACCCATGACACTCCGGGTCGGCAGCCGCAGTTCCCGCCACCACACGACGTCGGTCACGTCTCCGAACGTGCAGACCATGGCGATGCCGGTGCCCTTCTCCGGCTCGGCCAGCGGGTGCGCCACCACCGGCACCCGCACCCCGAACAGCGCCGTCGTCACCTCGGTGCCGAAGCGATCCCGGAAGCGTTCGTCGTCGGGATGGGCGACCAGGGCGACGCAGGCAGGGATGAGCTCGGGCCGGGTCGTCTCGATCAGGATGTCGGGCGCGCCGTCGACCCCACCGAAGCGGACGCGGTGATATGCGCCGGCTTCCTCGCGGTCCTCCAGCTCGGCCTGGGCCACCGCGGTCCGGTCGTCGACGTCCCAGAGCGTCGGCGCCTCGGCCTGGTACGCCTCACCCCGCCCCAGCATCCGCAGGAACGCGCGTTGCGAGGCCCGCTGGGCAACCTCCCCGATCGTCGTGTACGTGAGTGACCAGTCCACCGAGAGCCCGAGCCGCCGCCACAGGTCCTCGAAGGCCTGCTCGTCGATCTTGGTCAGCGCCTCGCAGAGCTCGACGAAGTTGGGGCGGGAGACCGCGATCGGTTGCTTGCCCGGCTTCTCCGGCGGCGAGAAGTCGGGGTCGTACGGTAGCGACGGGTCGCAGCGCACGCCGTAGTAGTTCTGGACCCGGCGCTCGGTCGGAAGCCCGTTGTCGTCCCACCCCATCGGGTAGAAGGCCTCGCGCCCCCGCATCCGGTGGTAGCGCACGACCGCGTCGGCCTGCGCATACCCGAACACCGACCCCATGTGCAGCGAACCGCTGACCGTGGGCGGCGGCGTGTCGACCGAGTAGATCTCGTCACGCGTCTTGGACCGGTCGAACGCGTAGGTGGCGTCGGCCTGCCAGCGCTCATCCCACTTCGACTCGATCCCGTCGAGCGAAGGTTTCTCGGGCGCGCCCATGGGCCCGAGTCTACGAACTACGCGCTGCGGCGCTCGGTGTCACCGGCCTCGCCGGCGGTGATGAGCGTGGGTGTCACCCGGTCGAGGACCACGTTGGCGTCGATCACGCACTGGGCGACGTCGGAGCGGCTGGGCAGGTCGTACATGACCTCGAGCAGCACCTCTTCGAGGATGGCGCGCAGGCCACGGGCGCCGGTGCCCCGCTTGAGGGCCTCCTCGCCCACCGCCTCCAGCGCGTCGTCGCTGAACACGAGCGACACCTCGTCGAACTGGAAGAACTTCTGGTACTGCTTCAAGAGCGCGTTCTTGGGCTCGACCAGGATGCGGATGAGCGCCTCCTTGTCGAGGCTGTGTACCGCGCCGATGACGGGCAGGCGGCCGACGAACTCGGGGATGAGGCCGAACTTCAGCAGGTCCTCGGGCAGGACGCCGGCGAGCACCGCGCCGAGATCCTTCTCGTCGGACTTGCGGATGTCGGCGCCAAACCCTACGCCGTGGTTGCCGAGCCTGCTCTCGATGATCTTGTCGATCCCCGCGAACGCGCCGCCGCAGATGAAGAGGATGTTGGTGGTGTCGATCTGGATGAACTCCTGGTGCGGGTGCTTGCGCCCGCCCTGGGGCGGCACCGACGCGGTCGTCCCCTCCAGGATCTTCAGCAGCGCCTGCTGCACGCCTTCGCCGGAGACGTCGCGCGTGATCGACGGGTTCTCGGCCTTGCGGGCGATCTTGTCGATCTCGTCGATGTAGATGATCCCGGTCTCGGCCTTCTTCACGTCGTAGTCGGCTGCCTGGATCAGCTTGAGGAGGATGTTCTCGACGTCCTCACCGACGTAGCCGGCTTCGGTGAGCGCGGTGGCGTCGGCAATGGCGAACGGCACCTTGAGCAACCGGGCGAGCGTCTGGGCCAGCAGCGTCTTCCCGCAGCCGGTCGGTCCGATCAGCAGAATGTTCGACTTCTGGAGCTCGACCTCGGGATCGCCGTACGCGCCCGCCTGCACCCGCTTGTAGTGGTTGTAGACGGCGACGGAGAGGATCTTCTTCGCCTGGTCCTGCCCGATGACGTAGTCGTTCAGGTACTCGTAGATCTCACGGGGCTTCGGCAGGTCGTCGAAGCGCACCTCGCTGGTCTGCGAGAGCTCCTCTTCGATGATCTCGTTGCAGAGGTCGATGCACTCGTCGCAGATGTAGACGCCGGGCCCGGCGATCAGCTTCTTGACCTGCTTCTGCGTCTTGCCGCAGAACGAGCATTTCAGCAGGTCGCCGCCATCGCCGAACTTCGCCACGCGCCCCCCTTAGCCTCGCGGTCCGGTCAGCTCACCCCGGCGGCCGCGGCCACCTGGGCGAGCTCCCGGTTGGTGATGACCTGGTCGATAATCCCGTACGTCTCGGCCTCGGGCGCGCTCATGATGAAGTCGCGGTCGGTGTCGTGGGCGACCTTGTCGACGGGCTGGCCGGTGTGGTGGGCGAGCAGCTCGTCGAGCAGCTCGCGCATGCGGATGATCTCCTTGGCCTGGATCTCGATGTCGACCGCCTGGCCCGAGGCGCCGCCGTGGGGTTGGTGGATGAGGATGCGGGCGTGCGGCAGCGAGTAGCGCTTCTGCGGCGCGCCGGCCGCGAGCAGGACGGCCGCGGCGGACGCCGCCTGGCCTACACAGATCGTCTGCAGGTCGGGCTTGATGTACTGCATCGTGTCGTAGATGGCGAAGAGCCCGGTGATGTCGCCGCCGGGAGAGTTGATGTAGATGGAGATGTCCTTGTCGGGGTCTTCGCTCTCGAGGTGCAGCAGCTGGGCGATCATCAGGTTCGACACGGTGTCGTCGATGGGCGTGCCCAGGAAGATGATGCGCTCCTTGAGCAGCCGGGAGTAGATGTCGAACGCACGCTCGCCCCGGTTGGTCTGCTCGATAACGGTGGGGACGAGGTAGTTGCGGATGGGCTCGTTCACGCCTTCGACTCCTCTGCGGGGGGCTGCTGTGACACCTCTTGATCCTCTGGTTGCTGGCCTGACGCCGGTTCCTCGTCGGGAAGGCTGAGGTCGAGCGGCTTGCCCTGCTCGTCGACCACGGTGGCCCGGTCGACCAACAGCTGCAACGCCTTCCCTCTGGCGATGTCAGATCGTACCGCCTCCAGGAGGCCCCGGCGGTCGAGATCGCGCCGCACCTTGGCAGGCTTTTCCTCCATCCTCTCGGCCAGACGGGCAATCTCGGCGTCTAGCTCCTCCTCCGTAGCCGTGATGCCCTCCTGCGCGACGACGGCGCGCAGCGCGAGGTCGGCACGCACGCCCGCGGTCGCACCCTGGCGCACCGCGGCAACGAACGCCTCCTGTTCCTGGCCGGTCGCGGCCAGGTATTGCTCGATCGTCGCGCCCTGCCCTTCGAGCCGGTGGGCGAGGTCGTGGAGCCGGCGCTCCATCTCCTGGTGCACGAGGGCGTCGGGGAGCTCGATGTCGACCAGCTCGGCCGCCGCCTCCAGCACCTTGTCGCGCGCCGCCATCTGCGTCTGGACCGTCGAGACGAGCTCGAGGCGTCGGCGGACGTCGGCGCGCAGCTCGTCGACGGTGTCGAACTCGCTCGCCTCCGACACCCAGTCATCGGTGACCTCGGGAAGCACCTTGCGCTTGACGTCCTTCACCAGGACCTGGAACGCGACCTCTTCGCCCGCTCGGTCGCCGAAGCGCTCCGGGAGCCGGTCGTTGAACTTGAGGATCTCGCCCGGGCGCTTGCCCCGGAGCTCCTCGTCGAGCTTGGGTACGACCAAGCCCGAACCGACCTCGTAGAGGAAGTCGGTGGCGGTCAGACCCTCGATCGCCTCGTCGTGGACGTACCCCTTGATGTCGATCTCGGCGTAGTCGCCGTCGGTGAGCGGCGCCGCCGACTCCGCGAGGTCGGCGAACCGGTTGCGGAGTGCGTCAATCTGCGCGTCGAAGGCCTCCTCGGTCACGTCCGGGCTCGAGACCTCGACGCGCAGCGCGTCGTAGCCGTTGATCGTGGCCACCGGCCGGATCTCGACCACCGCGTCGAACTCGACGTCGCCCTCGTCCTCGCCGGACGTGATGTCGATGTCAGGCGGCGCGATCGCGTCGAGATGCTCGGCGTCGACCGCGTCGGCGTAGTAGCCGGGCAGGGCCTCCTGGAGCGCCTCGCGGCGGGCGACGTCGGGCCCGAACCGGGCCTCCAGGAGCTCACGCGGGACCTTCCCGGGCCGGAAGCCGGGGATCTTGACGTCGGAGGCCAGCTTGCGGAAGGCGGCATCGACGGCCTTGTCGAACTCGGAGGCCGGGATCGCCACGTGCAGGCGCACCTTGTTGCCATCGAGGGCTTCGACCGACGTGCTGACGGGCGCCATGGGGACGGCCACTGTACCCGCGGCCTCCCGCGCGTCCGCGCTCCTCCTCGATGCGCAGACGCGTGCGAAGCTCTGGCGGTGAGCGGGGATATCGGGACGGTCGACCGCGGGCTCACCCACGTCGCCCTCCCCGTCACCGACATCGACGCCAGCATCGAGTTCTACCGGCGCTACGCAGACATGGACGTCGTGCACCGGCGCCGCGACGACGAGACCGGCACCACCGTCGTGTGGATCAGCGACCGCACCCGCCCCTTCGTCGTGGTCCTCATCGAGCAGGCGGCTATCTCGCACGCGCTCGGCGGGTTCGCGCACCTCGGCGTCGGCTGCCCGAGCCGGGAGGAGGTCGACCGGCGTTGCGATGCCGCTCGACGCGAGGGACGCGACGTCCTCGGGCCCCTCGACTCCGGCTACCCCGTCGGGTACTGGGCGATCGTTCCCGACCCCGACGGTCACAACCTCGAGCTCTCGCACGGGCAGGAGGTCGGGCTCGCGGTCGAGCGCGCCGCTATCGAGGCGAGCGCCCGCGGCGTCAGGTATCCGGAGCAAGAGCGACCGGGGCCCGAGCGGCCCGGCCCGTAAAGCCAAGAGCGGGAAAGGTGGACCTGTCGCTCTCCGGTACTGCCGGTCGCGCTGGCGCTGCTCAGCCGGCCTGACTGATCGCGGGCCAGCTCGGATCGGACGTCACCTCGGGCGCGAGATACAGGCGGTAGCTCTCGCGTAGAGGTTCCGCCGCCGCCACGAGGTCGGGCAATGTCACCGTGTCCCAGTCGAGATCGCGCGCCTCCGCCCGTGAGACGAAGAGCTGGGTGACGGGTGGTGGCTCCTTGCGGTCGTCGTCGCCAGGGAGGGGCTCCTGGCACACGTCCATCGTTTTCAAGTCGCTCCACCGCCGGAAGACCTCGGGGAGAAACACCTGCGCGCTGGGCACGATCCCCTCGGCGTAGTCGACCGGGGTGTACTCGGCCCCCGTGGGCTCGACGTACAGGGCGAGGTGGCGACCAGTGTCCGACGGGCGGTAGCGACCGTTGCGGGTGTCGATGAGCGCGCCCCGCGTGAGCTTCAGGCCGAGGGGCTTCAGCTGCGGGTCGAAGATGTCGGCGAGCTCCTCGAAGTCGTTGGGAGGCAAGCTGCGCTCGTCCGAGTCGGATGCGCAGGCCGCGCCCGAGAGCGCGACGACAAGAAGGAGGCGTGTGAGGGCCCGTGCACGCACGGCGCGGATGTTACCGATGGCGAGCTACGCCTCGACGTCAGCTGCGATGACGACGAGGTCCTTGACGCTCCAGGTCAGCGAAGGATCGAAGCCGGCGGCGGTGAGCGAGTTCAGGAGGTCGTCGACGCGGTCGGGCTTGTCGTAGCCAGGGGTCAGCGGGGTGATCGCGTCGGCCGGGTCGTCCGGGACCACGACGTCGGCGAGGACGAACCGGCCACCCGGGCGGAGCCGACCACGGACGCGGCCGAACAGCGTCCGCTTCTCGGCGCCGTCGAGGTGGTGGACCGCGAGCGCAGAGACGACGAGGTCGAAGGGGCCGTCAGGCAATTCGTCGCGCATGTCGCCAACGTCGATGGTCTCGACCCGGTCGGCGAGGAGCTGGCGACGCGCCACCGCGAGCATCTCAGCGCTCGCGTCGACCAAGAACAGAAACGCCGACGGATGGCGCTCCAGCACCGCCCTCGAGGTTGCGCCGGTACCTGCGCCCAGGTCCAGCACCCGCTGCACCCCCTCGATGGCGCTGGCCTCGGCGACCTCGCGCTGCAACGTGTCGTAGTTCGGCACCTCGCCGCGGATCTCGTCGAGGTACGTGTCCGGCGTGAAGTGGAACTGGGTCCGTTCCAGCCAGTCCTCGGCCATCACCGGACGATAGAAGGGGTGGCTCGGGGTCGCCTGCCCTACCCTTGACGCCACGGGGAGTAGCGCAGCCCGGTAGCGCACCTGCTTTGGGGGCAGGCGGTCGGCGGTTCAAATCCGCCCTCCCCGACTCCGCGAGCGCAGCGCTGACGCGTCCCCATACGTCGCCGCGCGTGCCGTGAGCCGTTCGGTCGCGCCGCTGCACGCGAGGGGGGAGCGCGCTGTTGGTCCTCGAGTTCGACCACGTTGCCGGCAAGTCGTGCGGATGACTCAGCAGCCCAAAGCGCCTCAGGCGCAGTACCAGCTGGGTTAGCTTGTGCTCGATTCGCGGGTGTAGCTCAATGGCAGAGCTTCAGACTTCCAATCTGACGACGCGGGTCCGATTCCCGTCACCCGCTCCAAGCCTCAAGGGACGGCGACGTGCGGAGCCCGGGTCAGGGGCTCGCAACCGTCAGCGGTGACAAGCAGGGTTTCGCCGCCGAGGATGCCGGCGTGCCGGAGCTCGAGCGCGACCACCGTGTCGGGTTCGAGGACATCGTCGTCGGCCAGCACCTCGTAGCTCGCGCCGACACCGTGGAGATCGACCTCGCCGGCGTCGCGGATCTCCCCCACCGGCGTCCCCGGTCGCGCTCGGTCGACCAGCGCGTTCCACGCTGACCACCACTGCGCCCACGACGACCGGTGCTCGGACCGCAATTCACCGCACGGCCAAGTGCGGGCGACCGACGCTTCCCACCCGTCGGCGAGCACACCCGCGCTGATGGTCACGAGGTCGCCGTCGTCGATCACGCGGTCGGTCGACCACTGCCCGACCGCGCCCTCCTCCACCACGGAGACGATCGCGTCGTACGCCGGGGTCGTAACCCCATGCGCGGCCATTCGCTCGTCGAACACGCCCACGAGGTCGATCTCGCGGACACCCGGTCGCATCGCATCAACTACGGCAGCCATCGCGTCATCGGCGACCGCGGCCGCGGCGCGGATCGCGTCGATATCGGCCGCGGACTTCTGGCGTCGCACCGACCTCATCAACGATTCGCCGTCGACCAGGTCGGCGCCGGGCAGCATCCCGGTGAGCAGCTGCTCGAACAGCGGGGTGATGCCGTCGACCCCCACCCGGCGGGCGCCGGCGACGCCCGGGGCTCCCACGACCGGCGCGAGCAGGTTCATCGGGTTCCAGCTGATCGGGTACAGCTGCTCGGGTGGGATGTCGGACGGGATGCCGTCGTCGGTCACGCTGAGCAGGTGGACCGCGCCGGTCGCGCGCACGACCGCGCAGCCGGGGGCGAACGCCCGGGTTCCCCCGAGCCAGAGCCGGCGCGCCCCCGACACGTAGCGGGCATTGCCCTCGCGCCCGAGGAGCAACAGATCGACGTCGCGCTCCTGCATCGCGCCAAGGACTCGATCCAGACGTTCACTCATAGGGCGCGTAGTGATGGTTGCTGAGCATGGTGTAGCCGTCGTCGGTGACGGCGACGATCTCTTCGGAGCGGTACCCGGCGTGGCCGTCGTCCCAGATCACGGGTTCGAACACCGTCACCATCCCGGGCACGAGCACGACGCCCTCGTCGAAGTCGGAGCCGAGGTCGGTGCCGATCAGCGGCATCTCGGCGCTGTCAGTGCCGGTGCCGTGGGCGAGATAGAGGTGGGCCAACCATGGCCGGCGCCCGTCGACCTCCCCCGCCGCCCGCGTGAGATCGGCGGCGGTCGCACCCGGCTTGACCACCTCGAGCACCCGGTCGACGACCCCGCGCCAGCGGCGGAACTGGTCGCGCCGGCGCTCGTCGACTTGCCCGCCGACCACCCAGGTGCGGCCGAAGTCGGACTTGTAGCCGTGGTAGTCGATCCCGGTGTCGACCCAGATCACGTCGCCCTCGCCGACGGGCTCATGCTTCGTCACCGTGGGGAACACGAGGTCACCCGTGGCCGAGTAGGGGCCGTCGGCGATCCGGCGGGGCATGACCTGGAAGATCGGCTCGACGGTGTTGGACGTCGCTCCGAGCTCGAACACGCGGCGCAGGAAACACCCCGTCAGCGCGGTGGCGTAGACGCCCGGTGCGAGCATCCCCTCGACCGCGAGCATCGCCTCCTCGTTGATCGCCTGGGCCCGCCGGATGCACTCGATCTCGTCGGGCGTCTTGACGGTCTTGGCCGCGCTGAGCACCACCGCGGCGTCGAGGGCCTCACGCCCGTCGAGCGCAGCCCGCAGCGGCATCGTCAGCTCGTCGAACCCGAGC
>Ga0136614_10002668_pt1 | contig 11175 bp, 10 predicted proteins | sample AntDrymUQ2792106_2_FD_106643 | JGI IMG/M metagenome (GOLD analysis project Ga0136614, IMG submission 106643) | Polar desert sand microbial communities from Dry Valleys, Antarctica - metaG UQ279 (21.06) | ecosystem: Environmental > Terrestrial > Soil > Desert | place: Antarctica: Dry Valley... | reverse complement strand
TTCCTCCATAGCAGTAGGGGTCCCCCACACCGCCATGACGGCGTCCCCAATGAACTTCTCCACCACCCCGCCGTACCGCTCCACGACGGTGCGCGCACCGTCGAAGTACTCGCTAAGCAGCTCTCGTACGTCTTCGGGATCGCGGGACTCGCTCAGCGTCGTGAAGCCGACCAGATCGCAGAAGAGCACGGAGCACACCCGCCGCTCCGCGACTGGTGCGGACCTGCTCGGGTCGGCCGCCGCGGTCGTCTCGGGCGGCGCTGGTGGTGCGGCCGACCTCAGCAGCGGGGAGCCGCAGCTGCGACAGAACCGCTTGCCCGGCGTAGCGGGGGTCCCGCAACTCGGACACGGCATCGCCAGGGCTGACCCGCACTCCTCGCAGAACGAGCTGCCGTCGTCGTTGGACGAGGCGCAGAACGAGCACACCACCATCTGCTGAGCCTAGAGCGCCGCGTACAGGCGAGACCTTCCGGCGGGCCCGCAGACTCGGCTTCGCGAATCCCTCGGATCCGGCAGCCGCATCGAGTACCGGTTCCACACAGGAGAGGATCCAAGGTCTAGCCGCGACTGTCGCCGGCGCGCCTGCCAGCATCCTGGGAACGTCTCGAGCGTGCCGCAGGTCGTGGTTCAGTCGGCAATCGCGAGCAGCGTGTTGCACCGGGCGTACCAGCGACGATGCCACACCGTGACAGTTCAGGTACGCTGCGTATGCGCGCCGAGCGCGTCCCGCCTGGACCTCGTGGGTTCTCCGCAGATAGGGGGACGGATGGTTCAAGAGGCCGAACTGTCTGCCGTGCTGAGTGACTTCGCCCGCACGATGGTGACCGACTTCCCGATCCAGCGGATCCTGGATCACCTGGTCGAGCGGATTGTCGAGGTCATGCCGGTCACGGGGGCAGGGGTGACCCTGATCTCTCCAGGTTTGGCTCCGCGCTACGTCGCTGCCTCCAACGATGCGGCCCTGCGTTACGAGCAGCTGCAGACCACGGTGGGACAAGGCCCCTGCCTGCTGGCCTACAAGTCCGGGGAGGCCGTGTCCGTGCCAAACCTGGCGACCGACGACCGGTTCCCCAAGTTCGCGCCACCGGCGGTGGATTCTGGGCTGGCGGCGGCATTCACGTTCCCGCTACGGCACGGAGACGGCCGACTCGGTGCGCTGGATCTGTACCGCGACACACCCGGTCCGCTGGACCCGCGAGACCTGAAGGCTGCGCAGACCCTCGCCGACGTGGCCTCGGCTTACCTCCTGAAAGCGCAGGCGCGCGATGAGGCCCGGGTGACCTCCGAGGGTTTTCGCCGCAGCACCTTCTACGACTCGTTGACGGGTCTACCGAACCGGGCGCTGCTGGAGCAGCGGCTCGAGCACGCCGCCCTGCGCGCTAGACGCTCACATACCCACGCGGGGGTGCTGTTGATCGACTTGGACGACTTCAAACGCATAAACGACACCCATGGCCACCGCATCGGTGATCAACTGCTGTGCTCGATCGCTCAGCGTCTGGCGAGCCTTGTCCGGCCGGGCGACACGCTCGCCCGGGTCTACGGCGACGAGTTTGTCTTCCTGTGCGAAGACATGCCCGGGCCCGGCGACGTCAAGGCACTCGCCACCCGGGTAAGGGACTCCTTCGCCCATCCGTTCGTGATCGAGGGCGCGGAACCCATGGAAGGCAGTGAGCTGCGGCTGGCGGTCACCGCCAGCGTCGGACTCGCCTACTCCGGCCTGGGCGAAGCCGTGTCCGAACAGCTCATCGCCACCGCCTACGCCGCCATGTACGAGGCCAAGCGCGACGGTGGCGCAGCCCACCGCCTCATTGACATACGGCAGCCGCAGCAGACCGGCGGACAGCCCCCCACCCTGGTGCAGGATCTGAAGGACGCTTTCGCCCACAACCAGCTGGACCTGGCCTACCAGCCGATCGTGCGCACCGCCGACCAGACAGTTGTCGGGGCCGAGGCCCTGGTGCGGTGGGTCGATCCCGCCCGGGGATCGATCCCGGCCCGCACCATGGTCGACGTCGCCGAGCGGAACGGGTTCATCACCCAGATCGGGGCTTGGGTGCTGGAACGTGCCTGCAACGACCGTGCCGGCTGGCCCAACCCCAACCCTGACACCACCTTGGACCTGTCGGTCAATGTTTCCGTGTTGCAACTGCTGGGCCCCGGGTTCAGCCAGACCGTCGCCGCCATCTTGAACCGGACCGCCATGGATCCCGCCGCACTCATACTGGAGATGACCGAGGCCATCTTCATCGATGACGCAGACCGGGCCCTGACTGTGCTTGCTGACCTCAAGGAACTCGGTGTCCGGGTTGCCCTGGATGACTTCGGCAGCGGGTACTCCTCGCTGAGCTACCTGCGACAGTTCCCCGTCAACGTCATCAAGATCGACCAGGGATTCATCGCCGATATCGGGCGTGAAGAGTCCGGACGCGCCATCATCGGCGCGGTCAGCGACCTCGCCCACACCCTCGGCCTCAGCGTCACCGCAGAAGGCATCGAGACAGCCGAGCAGCACGAGGCGATCGCCACCATCGGCTGCGAGAACGCGCAGGGGTACCTCTTCGGCCGGGCCCCATGCCGCACGACGAACTGCTGACCCACCTCGCCCGGTCCGCGGCGTCCTTGTCATGGACTGGCGACGCGTCCGACCGGAGGGTTAGTAGCTCATAGTCCATTGCGTCGTGCTTGGAGTCGATCGTTCACAGATGCACCACCAGGTGTACCCGGCACAGCACATATGTGATCAACCGGAGTCACATGACCGGAGGACAGACGCAGGCGAATCGGCCGGGTCGAGGCGGAGGTTACGCGGAGGAGGCGAGATGAACGTCCTCGTCGTCGACGGCGCGAACGTCGTGGGCAGCCGACCCGACGGCTGGTGGCGCGACCGGCCCGACGCTGCGCGCAGGTTGGCCGAAGAACTCGATGCCGCGCAGTTGCCGTACGACGCAATAGTCCTCGTTCTCGAGGGTGCGGCGCCGCGGTCACCCCGAGGAACACAAGCAAGGGTTCCGCGTCGAGCATGCAGACGGCAGCGGTGACGACACTGTCGTCGCGGAGGTAGCCAGGCAGGTCGCTGCCGGCGCCGAAGTCGATGTGGTGAGTGCCGACCGGGGGTTGCGCGCACGCGTCGATGCGTCCGGTGGCAGGTGCCTCGGCCCGGGCTGGCTGCTCGATCAGCTGTGATACCCGATGCCGGGTGAGGACACGGTCAACGAGCTCACGCTCACCCCGGTTGGTGCGGGCTTGTTCGCTCAGCCGACGATCGCAGCCGGGTGGCCGAGCCGAGAAGGGGGCGACGATTGCGCGTTGTCTCACGCGCTGTCGGCGCGCTCGGACAGGACGCTCGTGAGCAGCGCGGCCAGAGCGTCCACCTGGACGTCGCAGGGGCCAGACGTCTCCTGGCTCGACCCGTCGAGGGCTCGAGCGGCAAGACCCGCCTTCGCGTCGATGAGTTCGGCGATCTTCGCGTCAATGGTCTGGGCAGCGATGATCCTCCATGCGGTGACTGGCTCCCGCTGGCCGATCCGGTGCACTCGGTCAATCGCCTGGGTCTGCTCGGCGTTGGTCCAGGACAGCTCAGCGAGGACGACGTTCGAGGCGACCTGCAGGTTGATCCCCACCCCAGCGGCAGTCAGCGAGCAGATGATGACCGCGACATCGGGATTGCTGACGAAGGTGTCGATGGCCTCCTGGCGAGCCGCCGAGGTCTGGTCCCCCCGGATCGACCTGCAACTGATGCTGCGCTTGGTGAGGGTGTCCTCGGCCGCGTCCATCACGTCCAGGTGCTTGGCGAAGAAGACGACCTTGCCGGTGCTGCGTACCAATTGCGCGGCGTAGTCGGCGGCCAGCTCTGCTTTGGCCTGCCCGATCCTGCGCACCATCGCAAACACGTTCTCCCCAGTGCTCGCATCGGTGCCCTCGGCAACCTCTCGCTCAGCCACGCGGCGCACCATGGCGTGGTCGATCCCCTCGGCGACCGGGCCCGCGCGCCGGTGCTCCAACGCCGCTCGGTAGCGACCGACCAGGCGCTCGGCGAGCTTTCTTTCCGCCTCGCGAATCGAGCGGCCGGCCGCCCCTTCGAGTTCGACCGGTAGGTCAGCGATGCGACGGGCTGGGATGTCGGTGGCCACGTCGATCTTGCGTCGGCGGACGACGCCCAGATCGACGACCGCAGTCCGTGCGGCCGGGTAGAACGCGTGGTCGGCAGGCGTCAGACCCGTACGCTCCAGTGCTGCCATCAAGGCATCTCCCGGTTTGCGTGCATTGATCCACCCGAGGAACTGCCAGATCGCTCGGAAGTCCTCGATGTCATTGATCAACGGGGTGCCAGTCAGCGCCATCAGCAGCGGTCGCGGGACTCGTTTCCGGATCCGCTGGGAAACCTCGATGACGTGCTGGGACCGCTGCGACTTCTTGTTCTTGATGTAGTGCGCCTCGTCAACCACCATGCCACGGAAGCCGTGTTCGCCGATCCAGTCGACGTGCCGGTCGAGCACCTCGTAATTCACCACGACGATGTCGGCGAACCCGTCGACCGTCTCCCCGTCACCGTGGATCACCGTCACGGACCGGCCGGGCGTCCATCGCGCGGCCTCACGCGCCCAGTTCGTCTTCACCACGTTGGGCACCACGGCCAGCAACGGGTAGGCCTTGGCGACCTGCGCGGCCAGCAGTGCCTGCGCAGTCTTGCCCAGTCCGGGCTCGTCGGCCAGGAGGAAGGTCCGGTGCCCGGTGGACACGGCGGCCAACAGACGTGCCTGGTGAGTCATGAGGCGCAGGCCTCTCGGCGTCGCTATCGCCGCCCCTGACTCCGGCAGCTGCAGGCAGGCCGAGGCGCCCGGGGATGGATGCTCGAACGAGTTGAGCAGCGGCCCGATCAGCTCCCAGCCCGCCAGGATGCCTTCCGGCTTGGGTGTCGCCTGGGTGAAGTCGGGCGCAAGGAACGGGTTGGCCAGCTGCGCCGCGAGCACCGACCGCGGGGCAGCCTTGCGGCCGGGGCGCACTGCGGTCACTGCCGCGGAGCCGTGGTCCTGCGACTCAGGCGGGGGGTCGAGCCCTGCGGCGAGCCGCATCTGACGCTGCATCCGTTGCGTGGCGTCGCTGACCTCAGCGTCCCCCTCGAGCAGGTAGAACAGGGACGGCTCACGCGCCGCGATCCGGGCCAGGATCGCGGCCACGCCGTCCAGTCGCTTGAGCTCAGTGTCCCGCTGTGCCTCGGTGCGGGCCGCGTCGGCCAGTATCCCGGCGCGCTCCACCCGGGCGAGCAGCGCGACGGCCTGGAAGCGTGAGTGCTGTGCCGAGGTCACCTGGCTACGGTCGACGGCCGTCTCGACCTCCCGGACCGCCTTCGCGAGCACCGGGATGATTCCGGTGTTGTCCTGCCTGCGACCGCGGGAACGCTGAGTCGACCGCCGGTCACCGGACCGGTCTGTACGCGGCTTTGCCAACCGGGCAGCCCTCTTCCTGATGCGCCTGCCGCCGCCGTCGGCAGGCCCGATGCTGCGGGAGCCGGCCCTGGCAGACGCGACGTGCCCTCCGGCATGGCCTCAACCTGCGATGCCCGCCTTCATGGCAAGTCAATGGTCTCACTCGGTCCACGGTGCCGGCGCAGTCAGTCTACGAGATCATCCAGATCGCCCTGGATGGCGCGGGCAGCCACATCTCACCGCCCGGACAGCCACTCTTTGCGGTCGTTCGGGTAACGCTCTGTAATGTTATGACTACCGACAGGCACACGACGTGTTACGGTAACGCTCCGTGACTAAGTAGTCACTTGACGCCACATCGGTCCAGCATCCAGGGGTCGACACCAGGAGGATGCTGTGCTGCGACGAATTGTATGCCCTGCCCTAGCCGTTCTCGTCGCAGCGGCCATGGCCGCTGCGACCGTCGGGTCCGCCAGCGGCAATGAGGCGCCAGCCGGTGCACATGCTGGGCCGCCGTACAAATTCACCACTGAGCTGATGGGCGAGTACTCGGAAGTTTCGCTGAAGGACTCGGGCATGCTCACCAGGACGGTGCACGGGTATCGCTGGTGGACCGGCCAGCAGAACAGCCATCTCGTGGTGACCCGCGTGGATCGCGGGCTCCGCTTCCGCGACACCGGCACCAAGTCGATCAAGAAGCTGTCGCCCGCCTGCCACCGGAACAAGGTGAGGGTGGGGATCGCCGCGGTCTGCCGGGTACCCAGAGGCATCAGCCAGCGCTTGCCGCTGTTGGTCGAGGTGTGGCCGAGGCTCGGCAAGGACTTCACCGACACGTCCAGCCTGCCCGCAACGTTCGCCGTGACCATGTTGAGTGACAAGGGCCACGATGTCGCCCGCTTCGGGGCAGGTCCCGACTTCTTCAACGGCTTCTCCGGTCGTGACCGCATCTGGGGCGGCGCTGGCAACGACTGGATCAGGGGCGGGCTAGACAACGACCGCGTCCAGGGCGGCCGGGGCAATGACGACCTCACCACCGTGGAGGGTCGTGACACCGTTCGCGGCGGGCGCGGCAAGGACCGGCTCTGGACCGGGGACGGTGACGACCGGCTTTGGGCCGGTGGTGGGAGGGACCTCGTCTCGTGCGGCAACGGCCGCGACAACGCCAGGGTCGGTGCGGGCGACCACTTCTTCCAGAGCTGCGAGTCCGTCGACCGTCAGTGACGGATCCTCGGGGACGCATGGAGCGTACTGATGCTGTCTGCAGACCTGCCGGTGGGCGCAGCGGCGGTACTTTGCAGCAATGGCCACACATTGGACACTCGGTTGTGACGCGGCCGACCCGCATGGGATTGCCGCGTTCTGGGTGATCGCGTTGGGGTATGTGGCTGAGCCCGGCTACGACGACCCGGACGGTGCCTCCATCATCGATCCCGACGGCGTGGGCCCAGGTATCGGCTTTCTGAGGGTGCCGGAGGGCAAGACAGCCAAGAACAAGATGCACATCGACATCCGGGTGGCAGGCGAGCCGCCGTGGGACATGGCCGAGCGCGAGCAACTCATCCGGGCGAGAGCAGCCGAGCTGGTCACCGCCGGGGCGACGAAGGTGCGCGAAGAGTCCTACGGTGAGCACCTCGGTCATGTCGTGATGCTGGACCCGGAAGGCAACGAATTCTGTGTTGCTTGATCGCTACCCGTTAGGGCTGCAGCGAGCTCGGGTCGGCCGGGACGTCGATGGCGTGCTCGCGCAGCGCCGCCAGGGGCACGATCTTCAGCACCGCCTCGTTCGTCCCGGCCAGCACGACCGGCGCCGCCACACCGTCGTGATAGGCCCGTGCCCAGTTCACCGCGGTGACGCACCAGCGGTCGCCCGGCGCGAGCCCCGGGAAGCGGTACTGGGGCATGGGTGTCGACAAGTCATTTCCGATGCCGCGCTGGTGGGCGAGGAACTCGGCTGTGACGACGGCGCAGATGGTGTGGCTCCCGAGATCCTCGGGGCCGGTGCTGCAGCAACCGTCGCGGAAGTACCCCGTCAGCGGCTCTGTGCCACACGGTTGCAGCTGGTCACCGAGTACGTTGCGCTCTGGCACCGGTCCAGCATCCCGCACGCTCCCGCGTTCATGCCACCGCGCCAGGCCGGCCCAGCCTTCGTGGTTGCCGGTCGACGCAGCTGTGCTCACTCGCCCACCCGGCCGTCGATCAGCTCCCGTACGACGTCCAGGTGCCCTGCGTGGCGGGCGTACTCCTGCACCAGGTGCAGCAGCACGCGCTCCAGCGTTGCCGGTTCCGCGCCGTCCCATCGCTGGCCGGGCTGTCCGACCTCGGACAGGTCGTGCCTCTCGACGATCGCGCGACTGCGCACGCTCTGGGCGTGCAGCCCGGCGATGAACTGTTCGCGGTCCTGCTGTGACCCGACGTACCAGCGGCCGTCCCGGCTGTCGCCCCACGGGTCGTCGACGTCGCTACCCTCGAACCCCCACATCAGCCACCGTCGCTCGACGTAGGTCAGGTGCTTCAGTAGCTCGAGCGGCGTCCACCCCGACGGTAGCCGGCTGTTGCGGAGCTCCTCATCGGGGACGTCCTCCAGCTTGCTCACCAGCACCGACCGGAAGTAGTCCAGGTAGCCCAGATACACCTCGGCCCGAGCCGTCGCGTGGTCGGTGGGTGACGGGAACGTGCGGCTCATGCCTGTCGAGACTGCTGACAGCCACGGCCACGTGCAACCTTCGGTGGATGGAGGTGGGCTGCCCCTCGAGCCCTGCGGGGCTGCAGTGCAACATCACGCCGGAGCCGCGATGAGTTCTCCCGCTGTACCGGGTCTACCGGTTGGCAGGAGCTGATGTCACCACAAGGAGGAAGTCATGACGGACCACCAGTTCACGGCGAAGCTGCAGACCAGCCCGGCCAAGGGCGGCTGGACCTATGTCGTCTGGCCCGACTCGGTCGAGGTCTTCGGCACCGGCGGTCTGGTCAAGGTCCGCGGCACGGTCGACAACTATCCCCTCCGCAGCTCCTTCATGGCGATGGGGGACGGTACGCACAAGCTTCCGGTCAAGGCCGAGGTGCGCAAGGCGATCGGCAAGCAGACGGGAGACTCCGTCACGGTGCGCATCGAGGAGCGCATCAAAGACTGAGCCGTGCTCGAGAACGTGCGCCGGACCCGTCAGTCTCGCTCTCGTGACCCATGCTGTCGCCATGACCAAGGCACGCACCGCACATACCGCCGATGTGGACACGGCGACCCTGTCGGCGGCACGAGCGCTCCTGTACGACGTCTTCGAGGACATGACCGAACACGACTGGGAGCATGCGCTCGGCGGAGTGCATGCCTTGGTGTGGGAGGGCAGTGAGCTGGTGGGGCACGCCTGCGTCGTGCAGCGCCGACTGCTGCACCGTGGGCGGGCGCTGCGCACCGGCTATGTGGAGGGCCTCGCGGTTCGCGCAGACCGGCGCCGGCGGGGACATGCCAGCGCCATGATGGACGTGTTGGAGCCGGTGGTGGTCCGGGCGTACGAGCTCGGGGCGCTCGGGGCCACCGACGAGGCGGCCAGCTTCTACGCCCGCCGCGGCTGGCGGCTTTGGCGGGGGCCCTCGTCGGCGCTGACGCCCGATGGCGTCATCCGCACCGAGGAAGAAGACGGCTGCATCCATGTCCTCCCGCTCGACGCGGTGCCGCTGAACCTGGAAGGCGCGCTCACCTGCGACTGGCGAGACGGGGACGTGTGGTAGGCCGCCCTTCTCGGGGTCAGCCCACCACGCAAATCGCGCGCTGAGCCGACTAGGCTCACGCAGCGATGGCACCCGTCCGCGTCTACGAGGTGCACACCCTTGCCCAGCTGGCCCGCCAAGCCGACGCTTGGGACGCCCTGGCGGTGGGGGCGCCTGAGCGCCTGCCCATGCTCTCCTACGCCTGGGTGTCGTCGTACCTGGAGCACCGGCTGCAACCGGGGCAGCGATGGCGTTGCCTGTTCGCTTACGCGGCCGACGATCTCGTGGGCGTCCTGCCCGTGGTGCAGGTGCGCCGGGTGCTGCCCGGTGTACGCCTGCACGGGACCGTCGACGCCCACACCCGGTCCGGGTATGCGCTGCTCGGCGCCGACCGGCCAGTGCAGGCCCTGTCGGCCATGCTCGGCCAGCTGGCCGACCTGGAGCCCCGCTACCTCTGGCTACGGTTCAGCGGCATCCGGAGCGGCTCCAGCACACTGCCGACTGGGCGCCTGGCCACCGCGAGCTGCGTCGAGATGCCGGCGGCACGCGGTAGCGGCTCGGTCGTTGACACACGTGGCAGCCTCGACGAGTTCGATGCCGGCCTCAGCATGAACTTCCGCCGCAACCTCCGCAAAGCTCGGAACCGGAGCCAGCGCGAGCATCAGGCGTCGTGGCGATTCCACAGTGGCGAGCAAGCCCGGCCGATCGAGCTGCTGCAGCGTTTCCTGGATCTGGAGGCCGCTGGCTGGAAGGGCGAGGCGGGGACGGCCATCGGCTGCTCAACCGAACTCGTGGACTTCTACGCCACGCTGACCCGGCGCCTGTCCGACCGGGGTTGGCTCGAGTGGCAGTTCCTTGACCTGGACGGTGCGCCGGCTGCCGGCCACCTCGCCGTCCGGTTCGGCGGGTCGCTGTCGTTGGTCAAGATCGCCTACGACGAATCGTTCTCCAGGCTGGGGCCGGGCAACTTGCTGTTCCACCAGACGGTGGCCCGCGCCTTCGCCGACGAAGGCATTGACGAGATCAACTGCGTAACCGACATGGCTTGGCACGAGAACTGGCACATGTCGAAGGCCGCGTACAGCGACATGGTCGTCTCCCCCCGACGACTGCTGCCGACCGCTGCGGGCGCGGTCGAGCTCGCGCTGCCCGGCGCCCTCGCCCGCCGAGCGCGGGGGATCCCGTGGATGGTCACCGTCGTGCGCAAGGCCAAGGCGGCGCGCGGGCGTTAAGGGTACGAGAGGGCGGACGAGCCCTGGACCGACGAGCGCTGGGCGCACCGCACGAGGTTCTCGTGCGGCACGCCCAGGGCTTTCCGGCGGTCCTGTGCCGGTGTCCTACTCGGTACCGGCGGTCACTTGGTGTTGATGGTGATGGTGGCGATTCCGACCAGCAGGCCGGGCTTGACCGCGGTGGTGCCAAAGGTGTCGTTCAGCAGCGGTGCGGCGTCCTCGGAGATGAGCACCTTGGTGCCCTCGAGGATGGCCGTGCCGCCCTTGCCGGTCTGCAGGGGCTTCAGGGTGCGACCGTCGAGCTGGAACAGGAAGGCGTCCTCGACGGCTGACTTGCCGTTGACGCTCACGTCTCCGAACAGCTGCGAGGTGCCGGGGTCGACGGTGAAGTTGGTCAGGTCGACGGTGGTCTTGCCGGCGGTCAGCGAGAAGCCGCTGCCCTCGTGCTGGACCTCGCCCTGCACGTACGGGTCGATGCTGCCGGGCTCGTAGTAGGTGACATCGCCACCGGTGATCGGGAAGACCAGCGAGCCGGACGTGGTCAGCGCGGCATCGCCCACGACGCCGGGGGTCAGCTTCAGGCTCTCCAGAGCCTCGACGAACCCAGTGTCGAGCGCGACCGCGGTGCTCTCGCCCGTCAGCCCCTCGACCTGCGCAACTGGCTCCGGCATCGCGCTGGAGCCGGCCTCGTCGGCTGCGGCGGTGTCGTCGGACCCGCATGCGGCCAAGGGCAGGCCGACCAGAGCCGCCGCGGCGAGCCCCGCAACCATCGAGTGACTCCTGGTGCTGGAAAACATCTGAAACCCATT
>Ga0136614_10002667_pt1 | contig 11179 bp, 8 predicted proteins | sample AntDrymUQ2792106_2_FD_106643 | JGI IMG/M metagenome (GOLD analysis project Ga0136614, IMG submission 106643) | Polar desert sand microbial communities from Dry Valleys, Antarctica - metaG UQ279 (21.06) | ecosystem: Environmental > Terrestrial > Soil > Desert | place: Antarctica: Dry Valley... | reverse complement strand
GCCGCGCGCACCGTCGTTTCGTCGAACGTGAAGGCGGTGATGCCCTGGGCGGCGAGCCGCTCCCGATATGCCTCGGCATCGGCGGCGGCCGCGACGCGCTGGAGGTGGTACCCGCCGCCCTTCGCGCATTGCCGCGCCTCGTAGGGCGAGATGCCCAGCGCACCCGGCAAGCGTTCGGGGTCCACCCCGTCGAGCGCCACCACCACGAGTAGCCGCTCGGGCGGCCCCGGTCCCGGGATCGCGGCCGGTGATGCGGGAGCGTCCTGCCGCGGCGGCGCTTTCCCGTCCCGGGGCGCGCCCGCGGCCACCTCCGCGCCGCAATACAGGCACTGTCGCCGCGCCACCGCCGCCGGACGCCCGCAGCGCGGGCAAGTCACACGTTGAAGCGGAAGTTGATCACGTCTCCGTCGCGGACGACGTATTCCTTTCCCTCCAGCCGCAGGGTCCCCTTCTCGCGGCAGGAGGCGAGCGAGCCCGCGGCGGCGACGAGGTCTTCGAACGCGACAACCTCCGCGCGGATGAAGCCCCGCTCGATGTCGGAGTGGATGGTGCCCGCGGCGATCTGGGCCTTTGTGCCCCGTCGAATGGTCCAGGCGCGGCATTCGTCCTCGCCCGCGGTCAGGAAGGAGATGAGGCCCAGCAGCGCGTAGGAGGTGCGGATCACGCGGTCGAGCCCCGGCTCCTCGAGGCCGAGATCCTCGCGAAAAGCGCGCGCGTCTTCCGGCGTGAGCTGGGCGACCTCCGCCTCGATGGTAGCCGCCACCGGGCAGAGCGCGCGGCCGGGGGCGTTGGCAAACGCCTGAAGCCCCGAGGATTCGAGGAGTGCCGCCGCATTCCGCATCTGGTCCTCGCCCACGTTCACCACCAGCAGGATCGGCTTCTCGGTGAGGAAGGAATAGTTCCGCAGGCGCCGCCGCTCGTCGTCCGAGAGCTCCAACTCCCGCAGTGGCGTCTCCGCCTCCAGCGCGTCCTTCATCTTCAGGAAGAGCACGCGCTCCGACACGTCTTCCGCGCGGTTCAGCTTCTTGATGTTCGAGTCGAGCTTCTCCAGCCGCCGCTCCACCGCGCCCAGGTCCGCGAGGATCAGCTCCAGCTCGAGCATCCGCGCGTCGCGCATGGGGTCGACGGAGCCGTCGGGGTGCGGCGTCATGTCCGACTCAAAGGCGCGCACCACGTGGACGAGGGCATCCACCCCGCGCAGCGCGGGAAGATCGACGAGGGCGGCGCCTTCGCCCTTGGCCACCCCGGGAACCTCGACGTAGTCGACGGTGGCGGGCGTCTTCTTCTTCGGCTTGTACATCTCGGCCAGCCGCTCGATGCGGGCATCGGGTACGCGCGCGACGCCCATCCGGGCTTCGGGTCGGCCGCCGGGCGCGGCCGGTGCGGCGCCGGTCAGGAGCTGGAAAAGGCTGCTCTTGCCGACCGAGGAGAGACCGATGATGCCGACTTTCATCCGGGGATTATAGTTAACCGATGCCGCCGCCCATCCTGGTGGCCGGGCTCGACGCCCGCAGCCTGCTCCTCGAGGTGCCGCTCCTGGTGCGCGAGGGGCATGCCGTGGAGGCCCGCCCGACCGCCCGCGCTCTCCTCCAGGACGTCGTGCGCTTCGGTGCGCGCCTGGTCGCGCTGGGCCCCGACATCCCGGACCTGACCATCGCCGAGACCGTCCGGCGCATTCGCGCCTCGTCGCTCACGCGCGGGGTGTCCGTCCTGGTGCTGCTGCCGTCGTCGGCCTCGGCCGAGACGGAGGAGGAGTCGCGGGACGCGGGGGCCAACGCCGTCCTCCGACGCCCCCTCGACCCCGTCGTGGTCGAGGCGTGGGCGGCCAAGCTGCTCGCCGTCACCCATCGCGTCGACGCTCGCGTCCCCGTGCAGGCCCAGGTCGTGGGATCGTCCCGCGCGCCCTCGGCGCCGCATTTCCTGGGGGTCACGCGCAACGTGAGCGCCAACGGGATGCTCCTGGCCAGCCCCGTCCGCCTCGACGCCGGCCTCGACCTCGACCTCGAGTTCGTCGTTCCGGGCATCCCCGCCCGCCTGCGCGGCCTCGGCCGGGTCGTGCGCGAGGCGGCGGAGGTGGCGTGGCCGTACGTCGGCTACGGCGTCGAGTTTCTCTTCCTGCCCCCGGAGAGCCGCGCCGCACTGGTGCTCGTGGTGTCGGGGCTCGGGCCCTCGTCCGTGCCCGAAGTCGAACGCGATGCCAGTCACGGCATCCACTCGACGCTGCGGCGCGACGACTGGGTGTACGAGATCCGGCGGCCCGTGCGCCACCAGGCCTCGTGGCACGCGGAGATCCGCCGCGCCCCGCGAGGTGAATGGCGGCCGGGGGTCGCGGGCCCGTTCTTCGTGGTCGAGGGGCCGTCGCCGGAAGGCGCGGTGCGCGAAGCCCGGGCCTTTGTGTCGAAGCAGGTCTAGGGACTCTGCCCCGCGTCTCCGTCCTCCTCCCCGTACGGAACGCGGCGTCCACGCTGCCCGCTTGCCTGGAGTCGCTGCGCGCGCAGACCTTCGAAGACTTCGAAGTGATCGCGCTGGACGACGGATCGCGCGACGCGAGCGCGGCCATCCTCGCCCGGGCCGCCGCCGGCGACCGCCGGGTGCGCGTGATTCCCGGCGGCGGGGGACTGGTGGCGGCGTTGAACGTGGCGGCGGAAGCGGCGAAGGGAGAATTGCTCGCACGGATGGACGCCGACGACGTAGCCTCACCCGAGCGCTTCGCGCGACAGGTGGCGCGCCTGGACGGCGAGCGAGCGCTCGACGTTCTCGGCTGCCGCGTGGCCGTGCGGGACGACGGCGCGGCCGGAAACGCGGGCATGCGCGCCTACGTCGACTGGTCGAACACGCTGCTCACCCACGAGGCGATCGCCGCCGACATGCTCGTGGAATCGCCGCTCGTGCACCCTTCGGTGATGATCCGCGCCGCGACGCTGCGGCGACTCGGCGGGTACCGGGACTTTCCCGGGCCGGAGGACTACGACCTCTGGCTGCGCTCGCTGGCCGCGGGCTGCCGATTCGGAAAGCTGCCCGAGATCCTCTTGCAGTGGCGCGACACGCCAGGGCGCCTATCGCGCACCGACCCGCGCTACGCCGCGGAGCGGTTCTTCGATCTCAAGGTGGAGTCGTTCCTGCGCGGGACGCCCGCCGGCGAAGCGGTAGTGGTCTGGGGCGCGGGGCCGATCGGCAAGTCCTGGGCGCGCGAATTGATGGTGCGCGGCCGCGTCGTGCGCGCGTTCGTCGAGGTCGACCCGCGCAGGATCGGCCAGACCGTCCACGGCGCGCCGGTGGTAGGCGTCGCCACCGCAGCCGCGTATCGATGCGACGTCCACCTCGCCGCGGTGGGTCTTCCCGATGCGCGGCGCCGGATCCGCGAGGCGGCGGCCGCGTTGGGGATCGAGCGCGTCGTCGCCGTGGCGTGAGATATTCGATCCACATGCTCGGTCTCCTCGTCGTCGCCCTGGCCGTCCCGCGCGCATCGCCGCCGCCTCCTCCTCCGACGCGCATCGAGCGCCTGGAGCGCATCGCAGCCCTCGAGGATCGCCGCACGCTCGGCGGCGACGAGCTCGTCGGCCTGCTGGGGGACGCGGATCGCGGCATCCGCCGCCGCGCCGCGCTGGCCGCCGGACGTATTGGACATCCGGCCGCGATCGCGCCGCTGCTCATCCTGCTGGCCGATCCCGAGGTCGAAGTGCGGCAGATGACCGCGTTCGCGCTGGGATTGATCGGGGACCGCGCGGCCGTGGACGGGTTGCTGGCCGCGCTGCGGGACGCCGAGCCGGTTGTCCGCGCACGCGCCGCGGAGGCCCTGGGCCAGATCGGCGATCCTCGCGCCGCTGCGGCCGTGGCCCAGCTCGTCCTCACTGCCGTCCCGAAGGACGGGGCCGTGGTCACCGTGCGGGGCGACGATCCCAACAGCGCCTCTGATCCCTGGCTCGAGGCCCGGCTTGGCCTTGCGGCCCTCGTCCGCTTGAAGGACGTTCGCGCCGCGGAGACGGCGCTCCTCGGCAACGGCCGACCGCGGTTCGACTGGTGGGCGGCGACGTGGGCCGCGATGCGGCTGGAAGCCCCGAGCCTCCGGCCCGTTCTCGTGGTCGGCTTGCGCTCCTCCGATCCGCTGTCCCGCGCGTGGGCCGCGCGGGGGCTGGGCGCGCTCAAGGATCCCGCGGACGCCGACGCGCTCCTCCCGCTGCTCCGCGACAAGGACGAGGGCGTGGTGGTCAACGCGCTGCGCGCGGTCGCGCTTCTCGGCGATCCGCGCGCCGTTCCCGCCGTCGCCCGCCACCTCGGCTCCACGAGCGCATCCATCCGCGTGGAGTCCTTGCGCGCACTGGCCGCGCTGCCGCCCGACCGCCTCTTGCGCGAGCGTATCGTGGGCGAGCTGGCCGCCGATCAGCCCGCGGTGCGCGCCGCGGCGCTGCTCGCGCTGGCCCGCGTGGACCGCGAGGATTTCGCGCTGGTTCTCTCGGGCCTCGATCCCGATCCCGCACCGGTGGTGCGCGCCGGGCTCGCCGCGGCCCTGGCGGAGATCGGGGACGCGGGCAGCGCGACGATTCTGCAAGGGATGCTGAAGGAGCAGGATCCGGGCGCGCTTGTGGGGGTGCTGGAGGCCATGCGCAAGATGCGGGGCGCCGAGTCCGCGGATATCCTGCGGCGCCACCTCGAGCACCCGGATTTCGCGGTGCGCGCGGCGGCCGTGGAAGGCCTGGCCGCGCTCAAGGTCGCGGGTCTGGGGGGAACCCTCGCTCCCGTCTACGCGCGCGCGCTGAAGGATTCCGACATCGACGTGCGCGTGGCGGTGATCGACGCCCTGGCGGCGCTGACCGACGCGCGCTCGCGCGCCACACTGAGGGAGGCCGCGCGCAATGATCCCTCGCGAGTGGTGCGCGCGCGCGCCGCGGCCGCCCTCGTCGCGCAGAAGATGGAAGCGCCCGATCCCGGCGAGGTCGCGGTGGATCGTCCTCCGTTGGACTACCGCGAGGCCATGGCCCCCTACGATCCCTCGCCCGACGTCCCGCTTTTCACGCCCCGCGCGATCGTTCACACCCGCCACGGTCCGATCGAGATCCACCTGAACATCGTGGAAGCGCCGCTCACCGTGGCCTCCTTCATCGACCTCGCCCGCCGTGGCTTCTACAACGGCCTCACCTTCCATCGCGTGGTGCCGCACTTCGTGATCCAGGGTGGTGACCCGCGCGGAGACGGCAACGGCGGGCCGGGCTACACGCTGCGATGCGAGATCGGCCAGCGTCCCTACGGCCGCGGCACGGTGGGGATGGCGCTTTCCGGCAAGGACACCGGAGGCAGCCAGTTCTTCATCACCCACACCCCCACTCCGCACCTCGACGGCCGCTACACGGTGCTCGGATGGGTGGCGGCGGGAATGGACGCGGTGGACAAGGTCCGGCAGGGCGACGTGATCGAGCGCGTGGAGATCTGGACCGGCCGGTGACGGCGCGGGCCGCGGGGCCCCCTTACCGCCTGCTCGTCCTCGACATCGACGGCACGCTGCTGCGCAGCGACAAGACGATCTCCCCGCGCACGCTGGCCGCGGTCGAGGGCGCGCGCCGCCGGGGCGTGCGCGTGATACTCGCCACCGGCCGCCGCCATCCCGCGGCGCGGCGCATCGCCGAGCAGCTCGGAGGAGACCTGGACCTCGTGCTGCACAACGGCGCACTCATCATCGAGAACGGCGCGGTGCTGCGCTGTCGCCCCTTGCCGCGTGCGCTGGCCCTGCGCGCGGTGGCGGTGGGCCGCTCCTGCGCGGCCGATCCCGTGCTGCACTGCGGCCACGGCGGGGAAGGCAAGCTGATGATCGAGGGCATCGAGCCGTCGAACACGCTACTCGTGTACTACCTCGACCGGTCCCACCCCGACGTGACGTCGGTGCCGGTCCTCGAGGACGCCCTGCACGAGGACCCGATCCAGGTGATGTTCGGCGGCGGCATCGTTCCCATGGCGCGGCTGCGCGCCCTTCTCGAGGAGGAGCTGGGCTCGCAGATCCGGATCGACCGCACGATCTATCCCGCGTCCGGCGTGCAGATCCTCGACGTCCTGCGCGCCGGCGTGGGCAAGGCCGAGGCGCTGGCCTTTCTGCAGCGGCGCTGGAACGTGGCCGCGGAAGAAACCCTGGCCATCGGGGACAACTGGAACGACCACGAGATGCTGGAGGCGGCGGGCCTCGGCCTCGTCATGGGCAACGCCGACCCCGAGATGCTGCGCCTGGGGCTCGCCGTGCTCCCGACCAACGACGAGGACGGCGTGGCCGTCGCCATCGAGCGCGAGATATTGGGCAGCGGATCAGCCACGTAGGTGCAAGCACGTTTCCTGTGAGACAGGGGCGTGGCCTCGCGGCGGCGGTGACAGCGGTCGTGCTCCGCGCCGGACGTTCGCGCGCTTTTCTTCAAGAGGAAGTCCAGGCGTCGCGCGCTCACTCCGCTGTCGCGCCTCGCTCAGTGAATGCAGCGACAGAGGCCGGCGCTCCGTACGACCGATCACCGCCGCCGCGATCGGCGGCCGCGGTCACTGACGGCAATCGCCCGCGCGCACACTCACGAGTCACGTATCAGTGAAGACGCTGATCAGGAGGGCGGCGGACGGCGCAGCCGGACGGCGCCCGGTGGGGGGTCTTAGGGGGGGTCGCGAGGCGGATCGCTTCGCGCCGTGCCGAAGTGCCCCCCCTACTAAAAAGGAAAGGGGGTGATCGCTCACCCCCCAAAACTGACGACCAGAGGCTTACTTCTTCTTCTTGGGAGCTGCCTTCTTGGCCGCCTTCTTGGTCTTCACCTTTGAATCCCCCCTCTCAATACTTGAAAGGAAAAAGCAGGAGGGGTGAAGAATCCACCCCCCCCGGCCTCGGGGCGCTTACTTCTTCTTCTTGGAGCCGCCCTTCTTGGCCGCCTTCTTCTTCGCTGCCATAGTGAAAATCACCCCTCTCGGTCCAGGTATGGACGGGAATTCCTCTCGTCAACATCTTCGGTGATGAGAGGCTTGACATACTAGGCGTAGGGTAGGGACCTCGCGCAGGGTTGTCAAGCTTTTTTTTGAACGCCCGTGCTCCATGCCACAGACCGCGCGGGCCTTAGGTTGTGGAAAGGGGTGTGGAAATCCCCCGTGCGATGGGCTTCGGGCTCGGTACGGTCATGCGGCGCGGAGGGGCCTGTATTCCCTCTTCCGCCCGCCTCTCCAGGTCGGGGCGACGGAAGCGGCCCTGCAATACTTTCTTGTATTGTTGAACGGCTTCCGCCCGCCGGCCTTCGAGGTCGTGCCATTCCCCTTCCAGCAGCCCCTCCCAGGGTTGTAGCCAGGGCGTCTCCGCGAGCTGCCGTGCATCCGAACGCGGCCACGCCGCCCGCGCGCCGGCAGCGTCACCGGACGCCAGGCGCTGGTCGACGAGCGCCAGCGCCGCTTCCATCGATAGCGGCCAGTCGCGCAACGCTTCGCGTGCCAGCGCAAGCGCGTCCTCGCTGCGCTTTGCTTCGCGCTGCCGCCGCGCCTCGCCCAGCGCGGCCAGGGCGCGGACCCGCGCGGCGGGGATGGGGCTCGCTACCGCGGCCCGCGCCGCCTTCCGCCACTCGTCGTCCGCGCCGCCGCCCGCGATCCGGTAATGGGCCAGCGCGCCTTCGCGATCCCCTTCCAACTCCAGGCATCGTCCGAGCAGGTATCGGGCGCGCGGCGCCGCCGCCGCGTACCCGGGAATCCCGCCCCTCGCCACCGGGAGGAGGAACGGACGCGCTTCCGCGGGGCGCAGGTCGGAGAGGAATGCATGCCCCACTTCCAGCCGCGCCAGCGCAGGCACCCACGGTCCCTTGTAATTCGTCTCTCCACGCGCGGCGCGGGCGAGGATCTCGCGGCCGACGAGGACCGCGTCGCCATAGGCACCCAGACGCGCGCGGAGGTGTTCGGCCGCCCGCAGTGCCCACAGTGGATGGGTGGGATAAAGGCGCCGCAGCTCGTCGAGCTGGTCCATGGCGCGGCCCGGTCGCTCCTCGTAGAAGGCATGGATCTCGAACAGCTGAACGCGCGCTTCCGTGCGATGGAGCGCCGCCCGGCCGGCGGCGTCCTCGATCGACGCCAGACCGCGTTGCCGGTCGCCGCCCGGGATGCGGGCCAGGAAGCGGATGACCTTGGCCGCCCGCGATAGCACGTCGGCGTAGTAGTCATAGAGGCCGAGACCGAACAGCGCGTCCTCGTGCTGCGGGTCGAGCGCGCGAACGCGGGCCAGGTCCTCCCGCATGCGCACCGCGGATCGCGCGGCGTCGCTGCGATGCAGGCGGAACAGGTGATAGCGGCTGAGCGTCCCGTGCGCGGCACCGCGGGCGAACAGGGCGCGCACGTCATCGGGCTTGCGCTCCAGCCGGGCGTCGGCGCGCGCCACCGCCATCGCCGCCGTGGCCAGGAGCTCGCGATCGAGCTCTACGCTCTCCGGCTGCTGCTCGACCTTCCAGCACAGGGCGAGGGCGAGGACGTACGCGGCCACCGGGTCTTCGGGATGCACGTCGGCGGCAGTGCGCAGCCGCGTGAGCGCCGTCTCCAGGTGCCCCTGGTAAACGAGCTCCAATGATGCGCGGTACGCAACGTCCGCTTCGGAGGCCAGGGCGCTGCTGGCGAACAGGAAAGGCAACAGCAACGCGGCGAGGACGGATTCACTTTGGACGGATTCACTTCGGCCGAGCCGCGGGGGAGTCGGTGGCACGTCCTCAGCTGTAGTCGGTCTTGAGAGACGCCCTTTCGCGATGGCGATCGAGGCCGAGCTGGACCAGCCGTCCCAGCAGCTCGTCGTAGGCGAGGCCGGTGGCTCCCCACAGCTTGGGGAACATGCTGATGGACGTGAACCCGGGAATCGTGTTGATCTCGTTGACGAACAACTTTCCCGTCGCTTTCTCCATCAGGAAGTCCACCCGGCCGTAACCCGACGCGTCCACGGCACGGAACACTTCCACGGCGAGCCGGCGCACCTCCGCCGTAGCCGCGGCGTCCAGGGGCGCGGGGATCTTGAGCTCGGTCTTGCTGTCCGCCGAGTATTTGGAGTCGTAGTCGTAGAACTCGCGATCGGGAATGATCTCGCCGGGAATCGACGCCTCGGGGTCGTCGTTGCCGAGCACCGCGATCTCGATCTCGCGCGCGCCGGGCACCGCGGCTTCCACCACCACCTTGCGGTCGTACGAGAACGCGAGGCCCAGCGCCGCACCGAGAGCGCTCGCCACCTTGACCTTGCTTACGCCGACGCTCGATCCCAGGTTGGCGGGCTTCACGAACACCGGCAGGCCCAGCGGCTCGATGATGGACGCGGCCTGCGCCCGGTCGCGGGCCAGAAGCACGCGATAGCCGGCTTGCGGCAAGCCGGCGGCGGAGAAAAGCGCCTTCATCAGCACTTTGTCCATGGCACCCGCGGAGGCGGCGGTCCCGGATCCCACGAAGGGGACGCCCGCCAGCTCCAGCAGCCCCTGGATGGTGCCGTCCTCTCCGTAGGTGCCGTGGAGGACGGGGAAGTACACGTCGGGGCGGGCCACGATGGAAGCGTCGTCGAGGCGACGCAGCGCGCCCGCATCCTCGGGACTGGGGACCACGAATACCGGCGTGCCGCCGCGCGGCTGGACCGTCGCTCCCTGCTGCTGCAGCCACCATCGCCCGCCGTGGTCGATCAACACGGGCAGCACATCGAACCGCGATGAAAGCCCTTTCACAACCGACTCCGCGGAGCGCACGCTCACCTCGTGCTCGCCCGAGCGCCCGCCGAACAGGAGCGCGATCTTCAACCTTGATGCCATGAAATCAGTGTACGGAAACTTTGTGATCGCCGGGGGTTTGTGATGAATTACGGAGACCCATGTTCTCGTTCGTGGTGGACGCGCGGTGCGGCCGCGCGCGGGCGGGCACCCTGACCACCCCCCACGGGGTGGTGGAGACCCCCGCCTTCATGCCCGTGGGCACCGCGGCCGCGGTCAAGGCGGTGACGCGCCGCGACCTCACGGAAGCGGGCGCGCAGATCATTCTCGCCAACACCTATCACCTCATGCTGCGCCCCGGCGCCCCGCTGATCGCGGACCTCGGCGGCCTGCACGGTTTCACGGGGTGGACGGGCCCCTACCTGACGGACAGCGGGGGTTACCAGGTCTTCAGCCTGGCCAGGCTGCGGCGCCTCACCGAGGAGGGAGTGCGCTTCCAGAGTCACCTCGACGGGTCAGCTCACCTGCTCACGCCCGAGCGCTCGATGGAAGTGCAGACGAACCTGGGCGCGGACATCGTCATGGCCTTCGACGAGTGCCCGCCCTACCCCGCATCGCCGGAGGCGGTCGCGGAGGCGACGGCGCGCACCGCCCGCTGGGCACGGCGGAGCCGCGACGCGCACACGCGGCCCGACCAGTGGCTGTTTGGCATCGTGCAGGGCGGGGTGCACACCGACCTCCGCGAGCGCAGCGCCGCGGAGATCACCGCCCTCGACTTCCCCGGCTACGCGATCGGCGGGTTGTCGGTCGGCGAGCCGAAGGAGGACATGGTCCGCGTGCTCGATCATCTCGATACCATCCTTCCCGCCGACCGCCCGCGGTATCTCATGGGCGTCGGCACGCCGGAGGACCTGATCGAAGGCGTCGCGCGCGGAATCGACATGTTCGACTGCGTGCTGCCCACCCGCAATGCCCGGAACGGCCAGCTCTTCACGTCGCGGGGCAAGGTTTCGATCCGCAACGCGCGCTACCGGGCCGATCCCACCCCGCCCGACCCCGAGTGCGGGTGCTTCACCTGCCGCTACGCGAGCCGCGCCTACCTCCGCCACCTCCACATGGCGGGGGAGATGTCGGCGGCCACGCTGATGACCATCCACAACCTGTCCTTCTACCTTGACACCCTCCGGAAGCTGAGGCAGAGTATCCGTTTGCGTCGATTCGAGGAGTGCCGGGCCGAGACGCTGCGAAGGCTTTTGGACCCCCCTCAAATCTGAACCGTACCTTCTAGAGATCAATGCTCGATCCGCGCGCGCTTCTCGCCGTCGCCGGCCCCAGCTCCGGGGGAGAGCCGCCCGCCTTTGCCAGCCTGACGATGATGGCACTCATCTTCGGGATCTTCTACTTCGTGCTCATCATGCCGATGAAGGGCAAGCAGAGGAAGCTCGAGGAGCTCATCAAGGGGCTGAAGAGCGGGGACAAGGTCATCATCAACCCCGGCATCTTTGCCACCATCGTGGCCGTCG
>Ga0136614_10002666_pt1 | contig 11183 bp, 11 predicted proteins | sample AntDrymUQ2792106_2_FD_106643 | JGI IMG/M metagenome (GOLD analysis project Ga0136614, IMG submission 106643) | Polar desert sand microbial communities from Dry Valleys, Antarctica - metaG UQ279 (21.06) | ecosystem: Environmental > Terrestrial > Soil > Desert | place: Antarctica: Dry Valley... | reverse complement strand
GCTCCTGCGTGCGCGGATGCAGCGCGCCGGTTTCCTTGTGCAAGAAAAACGCCATCGGTACGCCCCATTGGCGCTGGCGGGCGTCGGGGCAACGCAGTTTTATCCGGAATGGGGCAAGGGGCGGCTCCACGGCATGATTGCCAATCGCCCCGACTGGACGTTGTCGCGCCAACGTCAATGGGGCGTGCCGATGGCATTTTTCGTGCACAAGGAAACGGGCGAACTGCATCCCCGCACGCAGGAACTGCTGGAACAAGTGGCGCAGCGGATCGAGCGCGGCGGCATCGAGGCCTGGCAGGATCTGGATGCGCGCGAGCTGCTCGGTGCTCATGGACCAGAATCCGCCGACCATTACGTGAAGAACCGCGACACGCTCGATGTGTGGTTCGACTCCGGTGTCACACACCAGACGGTGCTGCGCGGCTCGCACGCGGCCGAGTCGCATTTCCCGGCCGAGATGTATCTGGAGGGCTCCGACCAGCATCGCGGCTGGTTTCATTCTTCGCTGCTGACAGCTTGCATGCTCAACGGCGTGCCGCCGTACAAGGCGCTGCTGACTCACGGGTTTGTCGTCGACGGCCAGGGCCGCAAGATGAGCAAGTCGCTCGGCAACGTGATCGCGCCGCAAAAGGTGGCCGACACGCTCGGCGCGGAGATCATCCGGCTCTGGGTGGCAAGTACCGATTATTCGGGCGAGCTCACGTTGTCCGACGAGATCTTGAAGCGCGTCGTCGAGGGTTACCGGCGCCTGCGGAACACATTGCGATTTCTGCTGGCCAACGTCAGCGACTTCGACGTCGCGCGTGACATGCTGCCTGTCGAAGATTGGTTGGAGATCGATCGTTACGCGCTCGCGATGACGCGCAGCGTTGCTCTGAGCACACAGGCCGATTACGACCGCTACGAATACCATCCGATCGTGGCGCGGTTGCAGACCTTCGCCTCGGAAGATCTCGGTGCTTTTTACATCGATATTCTGAAAGATCGGCTGTACACGACTCAACTCGATTCCAAAGCGCGCCGCTCGGCGCAATGTGCGCTATACGTGATTACCGAAGCGCTGCTCAAGCTGATGGCGCCGATTCTGTCGTTCACCGCTGAGGAAGCGTGGCGCGTGTTGAAGAAGAATACGAGCGGCACGATCTTTACCGAAACGTTTCGGGCGCTGGCCAACGTGTCGGATGAAGCTGCGCTGGTCGAAAAGTGGACCCGCATTCGCGCAATGCGCGCCGAGGTGCACAAAAAAATGGAGCCGCTGCGCGAGCAAGGCGCCATCGGATCGTCGCTGCAGGCCGAAGTCGACGTTGAAGCGAACGCGGAAACCGCCGCGTTGCTGCAAACGCTGGGCGACGATCTGCGCTTTGTATTGATCACTTCACAGGCGCGCGTGGTGCGCGCTGACGGCGCGACCGATCCGCAGATTATCGTCACGCCTTCAGCGCACCTCAAGTGCGAGCGGTGCTGGCACTGGCGCGCCGATGTCGGCTGCGATCCGAGTCATCCGACGATTTGCGGACGCTGCGTCAGCAATCTGTTCGGCGACGGCGAGCCGAGGGTGTTCGCCTGATGTCGTTCGTCAGGCAGCCCACGTGGCCGCAGCGGATGCTGCCGTGGCTGGCCGTTGCGGTCGGAATCATCCTCACCGATCAGTTGACGAAGATCACGGTCGAACGAAGGTTCGAGTTCGGCGATGTCGTCCCGGTGACCGGTTTCTTCAATCTCGTCTTGGCCTACAACAAGGGTGCTGCATTTTCATTCCTCGCTTCTGCCTCGGGCTGGCAGGAAGGATTCCTGATCGCGGTCGCGCTCGCAGCTTCCGTTTTCATCCTCTATTTGCTGGCACGGCACGGTCATCAGCGGCTGTTCGCATTGGCGCTCGCGATGATATTGGGCGGCGCGATGGGCAACGTGATCGACCGCATTGCGTACGGCCACGTCATCGACTTTCTGGATTTCCATTGGGGCGGGTGGCATTGGCCCGCGTTCAATCTGGCCGACAGTGCGATCGTTGGTGGCGCGGCATTGTTGATCCTCGACGAATTGCGCCGCGTGCGTCGAGCCAAATGATGCCGCAGCTTGACGGGAAACATTTCGTCGTCGGCATGACCGGCGGCATTGCGGCGTACAAGATCTGCGAGCTGGTGCGTCGATTGCTGGATGAAGGCGCCAGCGTGCAAGTGGTGATGACGGCGGGTGCGCAGCAGTTCGTGACTGCAACGACGATGCAGGCGCTGAGCGGCCGCCCGGTGGAAACCGATCAGTGGAAAAGTGCCACCAGCAACGCGATGCCGCACATCGAACTGACTCGCAACGCCGATGCGATCATCGTGGCGCCGGCCACCGCAGATTTGCTGGCCAAGCTCGCCAACGGGATGGCTGACGACCTGTTAGCAGCACTCGCGCTGGCGCGCGATCGCGCCCGCACGCCATTGCTGGTGGCTCCGGCGATGAACGTCGAGATGTGGGACAACCCCGCGACGCAACGAAACGTTGCGCAGTTGCGCGCGGACGGCATCGTCATTCTGGGACCTGCGAGCGGCGCGCAGGCGTGCGGCGAAACCGGCTTCGGCCGCATGCTCGAAGCGCACGAGTTGCTTGACGACATCGTTTCGTTTTTTCAACCGAAGGTGCTGGCGGGCAAAAAAGTGTTGCTGACCGCGGGTCCCACGTTCGAATCGATCGACCCGGTGCGCGGCATTACGAACTTGTCTTCAGGCAAGACCGGCTTCGCGGTCGCGCGCGCGGCGCGTGAAGCCGGCGCTCAGGTGATTTTGATCGCTGGGCCGACGTCGCTGGCCACACCGCGCGGCGTGCAGCGTGTCGACGTAACGACCGCGCACGAAATGATGGACTCCGTGATGCGCGGTCTTCCGGCCGACGTGTTCATTTCCGTCGCCGCGGTGGCGGACTGGCACGTCACCAATCAGAGCGCCAGCAAGATTAAGAAAAATAACTCGGCAACGTCGCCCACGTTGAAGTTCGCGCCGAATCCCGACATTCTCGCGACGGTCGCCGGCCTGCCAAACACGCCGTATTGTGTCGGCTTCGCCGCCGAGAGCGAGGACTTGATCGACAATGCTCGCCGCAAGCTCAAGAGCAAAAACGTGCCGCTGATGGTGGCGAATCGGGCGCAGGATGCTCTGGGCAGTGACAGCAGCGAGTTGTCACTGATCGACGCAACTACCGTCACGACCTTGCCGACCGCCGACAAACTGGTGCAGGCCAGACGATTGATCGCCGAGATCGCGTCGAGGCTGAGATGATTGACACGCACGAGCCGAAGGACGGCGATTTCATCGCCTACATAGAACAGTTGCAAAAGGAGTCGGCCGCGCGGTTGCTTGGTAGCACGCACCATCTGGTCACGCAACTGGATAAGAATCTCCCTGCGGGCGGGAACAAAGCCGACCACTTCTTCGCTGGCCGCAAGCCCGCCGATCTGCGCAGCGCGGCGCAGTTGCAGGCGACGCTCGCGCAGGTTGCCGCGGTGCCTTCGATCGGCCCGTTGTTCATGGCGGGTGTCCCGATTATCATCGGCGCGCTGCTTGCGCTGTACTGGGTGGTCGCCTCCACCAGCATCGTGCCCCTCGTGATCGGGATTGCGTTGATCTTCTGGGGCGTGCGCGCGTTCCAGCGCGCGCTGCGACGACTGGCACCGCACGAAAGCAAGCAGGCTCAAGCACTGGTTTCGAAAGTCTTCACGGCGCCCACGCCACCCGCAAAAGTGAAGTGATGCGCGTCGATGTCCGCATCCTGGACGTGCGGCTGCGCGATCAGTTGCCCGTCTACGCAACGCCGGGAGCAGCCGGACTTGATCTTCGCGCATGCATTGATGCGCCGCTGTTGATCGACCCGGGCACCACGCACCTCATTAATACCGGCCTGGCGATTCACATCGCCGATGCCGGTTACGCGGCAATGATCCTTCCCCGCTCGGGATTGGGGCACAAGCACGGCATCGTGCTCGGCAATCTGGTCGGACTGATCGACTCCGACTACCAAGGCGAGCTGATGATCTCGACCTGGAATCGCGGCCGAGAACCGTTCAAGCTGAATCCGCTCGAACGGCTCGCGCAGTTGGTGATCGTTCCTGTCGTACAGGCGAGGTTCAACGTGGTTGAAGAATTCACGGCATCCGGGCGCGCCGGCGGTGGTTTCGGTAGCACGGGAAGGTGATTGCCGATTGCGCGGCGACCGGAGTGACCTGTCCCTTGCCGCTGTACTGCGCGCGCACGCGCGGCCGCTCCGAAGGGAGCGCGCCAAACTAATCGTTGCGAGTGCACGTGCGAGCCGAAGGCTCGCGTACACGAGCAACGCTCACCCCAGCATATCCGCCCAGATCGTCGTCGCCCAACTCTGCGCATACGCGCCTTCGAGCGCCCACGATGCGCGATCCTGCGATGAAATACCGCCCGCTCCGGCCACCGGCTCCAGCGTCTTTTTCTCCGGCACCCAGCGGTGCACGCTGTCGACGTGCACGGCATTGCGGTCGTCGATGAAGCTGTAGCAGGTATTGGCCATCGTCGGCGGTACGACCGGGCGACCGTTGAGCAATTCGATGATTGCGGCGGCCGCGGCCTTGCCGTGCTGATTCGCTATGTGGCCCGACTTCGGCATCGCCGGCGCCGATAGCGTCGCGTCGCCGAGCACGTGCACGTTGGGCGCCTTGATCGACTCCATGCTCGCCCAGTTGACTTCGCACCAGCGGTTGTTAGCGGTGATCAGCCCGGCGTCGCGCGCGATGTTGGCGGCGCGCTGCGGCGGAATGTAGTTGACAACATCGCCGCGCACCTTGTCGCCAATTTCGGTGACCAGCGTGCCCGACTTGAGATCGATCTCATTGACGGGCGAGGCGACCCGGTACTCGACGATGCCTTTGTAGTCTTCGCCGAACACACGCGAGAACAGCGGTTTCTTGGAAACGTAGTCCGGATTGGCGTCGAGCACGATCAACTTGCTTTTCGGTTTCGCTTGTTTCAGATACCAGGAGATCTGACACGCGCGTTCATACGGTCCCGGCGGGCACCGATACGGCGCCAGAGGAATGCTCATCACCACCACGCCGCCGTCTTTCATCTCGGTCAACTGCCGGCGCAGCGCGACCGTCTGTGGGCCAGCTTTCCATGCGTGCAGTACCGATGCTTCGCCCGCCGCAGCCCAGCCCTGCAACCGGTCGTACATGAACTCGACCCCCGGCGATACGACGAGACGGTCATAGGGAAGTGTGCCGCCGGAGGCCAGGCGCACCTGTTTTTTTTCAACGTCGATGGCACTGACGGTGTCGCGCACGCGCTTGACGCCGTGTTTGTCGAGCCCGCTGTAGCCCACCGTCACGTCGGCGAGCGTTTTGCTGCCGCCCAGCACCAGGTTCGACATCGGGCACGAGATGAAGGCCTCGTTGGGCTCGATCAGGGTGACATCGACCGCGCCGTCCGACCACAGGCGCAGGTACTTGGCGGCCGTTGCGCCGCCATAGCCGGCGCCGACGACGACGACTCGGCCCACCGTTTTCTGCTGCATCGTTACGCACGCCGACAGGCTCGATACGGCCACGCCGGCGGACAGCACTTTCAACACATCGCGGCGCGTGATCTCTTGAATGCTCATGGTGTCTCCTAGCGCGCCGGCTTCTGCCGTGAATAGAAATCGGCGATCAGCTCGATTTGCTGATCGGTGTAGCCCTTGGCCAGCTGATGCATGATCGTTGCGGGCCGCTTGCCGTCGCGAAACACGCGCATCTGCTCGACGATGTAGGTTTTCTGCTGCCCGGCCAGACTTGGCATCGCACCTTGCGCATTGCCCAAGGTGCCATGGCAAGTGGCGCAATTCGATGCAAGCAAGCGTGCCGATCGCAGGTCGGCGTCGGCGGCTGGCTGCGCGTGTGCCACGCCGATCAAAAACGGCAGCGCGATTGCGGCCGCCATGACTCTTGTTGTTTTCATTGGTCTCCTCAAGAAAAAGCCCGCTGCAACGGGCCATTGTGGAGACAATCCCAACGCGCCGTCAACCGGCGGCTACGAAGAGTTCAAGATCAGCTTATTCCGCTGGTGGCTACCGGCCGGGCCGCTACTCCGACAAGACCGGCTCGCCTTGCTCGCGCTGCGGGGCGTCACCGCTGTCGCTCGGCGGGAAGTCGAGCTTGATCTCGCCCTTTTCATCGACGTCGATGTCGACGCGGCCGCCGGTCAACAACTTGCCGAACAGCAGCTCGTCGGCCAGCGCGCGCCGGATGGTGTCCTGAATCAGGCGTGCCATCGGCCGCGCGCCCATCACCGGATCAAAGCCTTTCTTGGCCAGGTGCTTGCGCAAGGCGTCGGAAAACACGATGTCCACCTTTTTCTCGTGCAGCTGGTCTTCGAGCTGCATCAGGAACTTGTCGACCACGCGCAAAATGATGTCTTCGTTCAGCGCCTTGAACGAAATCACCGCATCGAGCCGGTTACGGAACTCCGGGGTGAACATGCGCTTGATGTCGGCCATTTCGTCGCCGGATTCGCGCGCGTTGGAGAAGCCGATCGACGCCCGCTGCAACATCTCGGCACCGGCGTTGGTGGTCATGATGATGATCACGTTGCGAAAGTCTGCCTTGCGACCGTTGTTGTCGGTCAGCGTGCCGTGGTCCATCACCTGCAACAGAATATTGAAGATGTCCGGGTGCGCTTTCTCGATTTCATCGAGCAGCAGCACGGCGTGCGGCTTCTTGGCAATCGCCTCGGTCAGCAATCCGCCTTGGTCAAAGCCCACATAGCCCGGCGGGGCGCCGATCAAACGGCTCACCGCATGACGCTCCATGTACTCCGACATGTCGAAGCGCAGCAATTCGATACCCAGCGTGAACGCAAGCTGTTTGGCCACCTCGGTCTTGCCGACACCCGTGGGGCCGGAGAACAGGAACGAGCCAATCGGCTTGTCGGGCTTGCCGAGCCCGGAGCGCGCCATCTTGATGGCTGCCGAAAGCGCTTCGATGGCAGGCTCCTGCCCGAAGACGACGTTCTTCAGATTGCGATCAAGATTTTTCAATTGCGCGCGATCGTCGGTCGACACCGATTGCGGCGGGATGCGCGCGATCTTCGCGATGATCTCTTCGACTTCGGCTTTGCCGATCGTCTTCTTCTGGCGCGACTTGGGCAGGATGCGCTGCGCGGCGCCCGCTTCGTCGATGACGTCGATGGCCTTGTCGGGCAAGTGACGATCGTTGATGAACTTGGCCGACAACTCCGCCGCCGCTGCGATGGCGCTCGCCGTGTACTTCACGCCATGGTGCTCTTCGAAGCGCGATTTAAGCCCCTTCAGGATCTCAATCGTCTGCTGGACCGTCGGCTCGTTGACATCGATCTTCTGGAAGCGCCGCGACAACGCGTGATCTTTTTCAAAGATGCCGCGGTACTCGTTGTAGGTGGTTGCACCGATGCATTTCAACTGCCCGCTGGCAAGCGCCGGCTTCAACAGATTCGACGCATCGAGCGTTCCACCCGACGCCGAGCCGGCGCCGATCAGTGTATGAATCTCATCGATAAACAAAATCGCGTGCGCGTTGGCCTTCAACTGCTTCAGCACGGCTTTGAGCCGCTGCTCGAAGTCGCCGCGGTACTTGGTGCCGGCCAGCAATGCGCCCATGTCGAGCGAATACACGCTCGCCTTCTCGAGGATCTCCGGCACGTCGCCCTTGAAGATGCGCCATGCCAAGCCTTCGGCGATGGCGGTCTTGCCGACACCGGCCTCACCCACCAGCAGCGGATTGTTCTTGCGGCGCCGGCACAGGATTTGAATCACGCGCTCGACTTCGAGCTCGCGACCGATCAACGGGTCGATCTTGCCTTCCTTGGCAAGCGCGTTCAGGTTTTGGGTGTATTGCTCGAGCGCGGAAAGCTGGTCCTTGCCCTCGCCCTCGGCCGCTTCCTCGGCGCCGGGCTTGGCTTTCTCATCGCCCTGTCCGGACTTGGTAATGCCGTGCGAAATGAAATTGACCACGTCGAGCCGGGTCACGCCCTGCTGGTGCAGGTAGTACACGGCATGCGAGTCTTTCTCGCCGAAAATCGCCACCAGTACGTTGGCGCCGGTGACTTCCTTCTTACCGTTGCTCGTGCTTTGCACGTGCATGATCGCGCGCTGGATCACGCGCTGAAAGCCCAGCGTCGGCTGCGTATCGGCTTCCGAATTCGGCGGCAAAATAGGAGTGTTGTCGGCGATAAAGTTCTGCAGGTTCTTGCGCAGGTCGTCGATGTTGCATGCGCATGCGCGCAGTACCTCGGCGGCGGACGGATTGTCCAGCAGCGCCAATAGAAGATGCTCTACGGTGATGAATTCGTGTCGCGCCTGACGAGCCTCTACGAAGGCCATGTGCAGACTGACTTCGAGTTCCTGGGCGATCATGCTTCCTCCATCACGCACTGCAGCGGATGCTGATGCTGGCGTGAATAACTGCAGACCTGCTCGACTTTGCTCGCCGCGATATCGCGTGGGTACACGCCGCAGACGCCGCGCCCTTCGTGATGAACCTTCAGCATGATCTGAGTTGCTTGCTCTCTCCCTTTGCCGAAGAACTTCTGCAGAACGCCAACCACGAATTCCATCGGTGTGTAGTCGTCATTCAACAGAACCACTTGATAAATGGGCGGTGGCTTGACGCGAGAAGTCTTCTTCTCGACGACGGTGCCTTCGCCCAACCGCTCACTCATCTGGCCGCATTCTATGCAAATCGACCATCCAACATGGGATACAAATAGCGTACCAATCATACGGTAAATCGGTACGCATCCTTCTTAATCAACCGTGTACAAACCTCGAATTGGCGAGGGAAAAACGCGCAAGCTTCGAATCAGTGCCGTCAACGCAACAGCAGCCTGCTCTCACCTCGACATCATCGATTTTGATCGCGTCTGCCGTCCTGCCTTAACCGCTTCGACTCGGTTTGCGATGACAAATTGCGCAAAACTTCGCCTCGCGCTGTGCTAAATCCGACAAACGTTGTGCGCAGCGCTATTGACCGCCGCCAGATTTGCTCGAACAATCGCGGCGTCCGCACCGGAGCCGTCTGGGCCCTGGGGTGGCCGCACCAGCGAAATCGTTCGGTGGGTGGTGGGTGGGCGGATCGCAACGAGCGCGCAAGTGCTACGAGCCGATGCCGTCTTCGCTTTGTCGTGGAGGGGTAAGGGAATGTCGACTGGAACGGTGAAGTGGTTCAATGATGCCAAAGGCTTCGGCTTTATTACGCCGGACGATGGAGGTGAGGATTTATTCGCTCACTTCTCGGCCATCAACATGAATGGCTTTAAAACGCTCAAAGAAGGTCAGAAGGTAAATTTTGAAGTCGTGCAAGGCCCAAAAGGCAAGCAGGCGTCGAACATTACCGGCGGCTGAACAGCCGCTGTGATTGCACCCCGCCGGCGCGGGGTGTTTTGTTTGCAATAGGCGCAGGTCGCTAGCGGGAGGGTGCGTGCCCTTCCTGCATCTTTGCAATCATCACGTCACCAAAGCCGGAGCAACTGACCTGCGTGGCGCCGGGCAGCTGGCGCGCGAAGTCATAGGTGACGTGCTTGCTCAAAATTGCCTTTTCCATCGAGCTGATGATCAGATCAGCCGCTTGCCCCCACCCCATATGCCGCAACATCATCTCGGCCGAAAGAATCTCCGAGCCCGGATTCACATGGTCCTTGCCGGCGTACTTTGGCGCGGTGCCGTGCGTGGCTTCGAACACCGCCACGGTGTCCGACATGTTGGCGCCGGGAGCAATGCCGATACCGCCGACTTGCGCCGCCAGTGCGTCAGAGATGTAGTCGCCGTTCAAATTCATCGTGGCGATCACGTCGTATTCAGCGGGCCGCAATAAAATCTGCTGCAAAAACGCATCGGCGATCACGTCCTTGACGACGATGTCGCCGTACGGTGCCTTGAGCTTCATCCACGGTCCGCCGTCGAGCAACTCCGCGCCAAACTCCTTTTGGGCCAGCGCATAGCCCCATTTGGCAAACGCACCTTCGGTGTACTTCATGATGTTGCCCTTGTGCACCAGCGTGACGCTCTTGCGCTTGTTATCGATCGCGTACTGGAACGCGCGGCGCACCAGGCGCTCGGTGCCTTCGCTCGACACGGGCTTGATGCCAATGCCCGATGTGTCCGGAAAGCGAATCTTCTTGACGCCCATTTCCGCTTGCAGGAACGCGATCAACTTCTTGACCTTCTCGCTGCCTGCTTCGTACTCGATGCCGGCGTAAATGTCCTCCGAGTTTTCACGGAAGATCACCATGTCGGTCTTCTCGGGCTCCTTGAGCGGGCTGGGCACGCCTTTGAAATAGCGCACCGGGCGCAGGCACACATACAAGTCGAGTTCCTGCCGGAGCGCGACGTTGATCGAGCGAATGCCGCCGCCGACCGGCGTCGTCAGCGGGCCCTTGATCGAAACGACGTACTCGCGCAACACCGCCAGCGTTTCGTCGGGTAGCCACACGTCGGGGCCGTACACCTTGGTGGCTTTTTCGCCCGCGAAAACTTCCATCCAGCTGATCTTCTTCTTGCCGCCATAAGCCTTCGCCACTGCAGCGTCGACCACCTTGATCATCACCGGCGTGATGTCGACTCCGGTGCCGTCGCCTTCGATGTACGGCAGGATCGGTTGATCGGGAACGTTGAGCGTGAAATTCTTGTTGACCGTGATTTTTTGCCCGGTTGAGGGCACTTTTATGTGCTGAATCATCGCGTCTCCAGTGCGGTTTGTTGTCTCCGAGTTTACCCACGCGCCCGTGCTACGCCTTTCGGCATGTCAACCGCCGTGCAATCGAGACCGTTTTTGCCGGTGACCCATCTGGTCGACATATAACTCTAGGGAGTCAAGATGAAAAAAGGGATCGCCTTGCTGATCGGGGCAACATTTGCGGGCGTCGTGCTCGCGCAAACGCCGGCACCCACTGTACCGCCGGTACAAACACCGCGTGCGTCCACGCCGCCGGTTGAACTCAAGCCGTCGGTGTCTGCCAATACCGCTACCAAAGCCGAAGTCAAGACCGACAAGTCCACCACGGGCGCCGCTGTCAAGACCGAAAAAGACGCAATCGTCAAGGCACCGAAGAAGCCCAAAGCCGCGAAGACGGTCACCAACGGTGCCGTCAAAGGCGAGGTGAAGGCCGACGCTAAAGCCGACGCCGCAAAAACCGACATGAAAAAAGCCGACAAGAAGCCCTAAGCCT
>Ga0136614_10002665_pt1 | contig 11183 bp, 11 predicted proteins | sample AntDrymUQ2792106_2_FD_106643 | JGI IMG/M metagenome (GOLD analysis project Ga0136614, IMG submission 106643) | Polar desert sand microbial communities from Dry Valleys, Antarctica - metaG UQ279 (21.06) | ecosystem: Environmental > Terrestrial > Soil > Desert | place: Antarctica: Dry Valley... | reverse complement strand
CGCCCATCCCCATGTCGATTGCACGGGCGAGGTCACCGTCATCCACAACGGCATCATCGAGAACTTCAAGGAGTTGCGCGACGGACTCGCGGCCCGAGGCCACCGACTCGAGTCGGACACGGACACCGAAGCCATCGCTCACCTTGTGGAAGAGGCATACCAAGGCGACATCGCGGAAGCCGTCCGCGTAGCACTGCGCCAGGCGCGCGGGGCATACGCGCTCGTGGTGCTGCACAGGCAGGAGCCAGACCGCCTGGTCGGGGCACGCATGAACGTGCCGCTCATCGTCGGCCTGGGCGACGGTGAGAACTTCCTGGCATCGGACGTGGCTGCCGTGCTGGCCCACACGCGGCGGGTCATCTTTCTCGAGGAAGGCGACGTGGTCGATCTGGACGCCCGCGAGGTCAACGTCACGGGCCTCGACGGCTCACCCCGCGAGCGACTGGTGGAGGAGGTGACGTGGACGCTGGAGGCGGCCGAGAAGGGCGGCTATGAACACTTCATGCTGAAGGAGATCAACGAACAGCCCGGAGCGCTGCGTTCTTGCATCGCCGGACGGATCCATGACGATGAGATCCGCGTCGACGAGCTGGCGCCTGTGCACGACGCCATAGAGCGCGCCGAGCGGGTCGAGCTCGTGGCGTGTGGCAGTGCCGGCTACGCGGCCGCCGTGGGTGCCTACATCTTCCAGGCATGGACCGGCCTGCCCGCCCGCTGGAACATCGGCTCCGAGTTCCGCTACAGCCCGCCGCCGCTGGATGAGAGGACGCTGGTCATCGCGGTCACCCAGTCGGGGGAGACGGCGGACACGCTCGCGCCCGCCCGACTCGCGCGCGAGCGGGGCTGCGCCATCATCGCCGTCACCAACACGGTCGGCTCGGCCATCACGCGGGAGGCTGATGCGGTCCTCTTCCTGCAGGCCGGCCCCGAGGTGGCCGTGGTGGCGACCAAGACCTTTGTGACGCAGGTCACCAGCCTGGTGCTGCTGGCGGCGGCGGTAGCCAAAGTCCGCGGGCGACTGGCACCGGCGATGGAACGCGGACTGGTCCACGCGCTGCGCGAGTTGCCGGACAAGGCCCAGGCCGCCATCGCCGCGACGGCCGATCCGGCTCGAGACCTGGCGCGGCGGTACGTCGATTCGCGCGGCTTCATGTTCGTGGGCCGGGGCGTCACCTATCCCGTCGCGCTGGAGGGTGCGCTCAAGCTCAAGGAGGTGAGCTACGTCCATGCTGAGGGCTACGCCGCCGGCGAGCTGAAGCACGGGCCCATCTCGCTGCTCGATGCGGAGGTGCCGCTGGTGGCGGTCGCCACCTGCTCGAGCACGCGCGAGAAGATCGTCAGCAACGTCATGGAGGGTCGCGCCCGCGGCGCCCGGGTCCTGGCCATCGCCACCGAAGGCGATACCGCGATGCTCGATTACGCCGACGACATCCTGTGGGTACCGGACACCATCGAGGCGCTCAGCCCTGTCCTGGCGGTCATCCCGTTGCAGGCGTTCGCCTATCACACCGCAGTGGCCCGGGGCACTGATATCGATCAGCCCAGGAACCTCGCCAAGTCGGTCACCGTCGAGTAGCCGTCTTGGCCCGTGCTCTCAGCGCGCCGGAGGGCACCAGCGAGCTTGGCATCGACATCGTCAAGGTCGAGCGCATCCGGGCCGTGCTGGACCGCTTCGGCGAGCGCTTCACGCGGCGCATCCTGACCGACGCTGAGCGGGCATACGTACGTGACAGGCAAGAGACCCTGGCCGGCCGATGGGCCGCCAAGGAAGCGGTCAGCAAGGTCCTGGGGTTGGGCGTGCGGGGCGTGGGCTGGCGGGAGATAGAGATCGAGCGCATGCCGACCGGGCAACCCAGCGTCCGACTCCACGATCGGGCGGCCCGTCGCGCGGAGCAGCTCGGCATGTCGCGGATCGCGGTGTCCATCAGCCATGAGGCCGAATACGCCGTCGCGGTCGCCTTCGGCATCCGCACCCAGGGTGGCCGGTACGTCTTCCCGCTGGACATCGAGGCGCGCCTGGATGATCGTGAACGGAAGCTCCTCGCGCGGATCGAGCGCCTGCGCGAGGTGGACCGGTCGGTCGGCGAGCTCGCCGAGGAGGGCCGGGAGGGGCAGGCTCCCCGGTGAGCGGCGCGCCGGCCGCAGCCGTGCAGGAGCTCGATCAGGCGGCGGTCAGTCGACTCCTGCCGGTCCGCCAGAGCGATGCCCACAAGCAGACGCACGGCCGACTGGTGGTCGTGGCTGGATCGCTCGACTATCTTGGGGCGGGCCTGCTCACCACGCTGGCCGCCGTCCGGGCGGGTGCCGGCCTCGTCTGTCTGTGCGTACCGGCGTCACTACAGGGTCTGGTCGCTGGACGAGTGCCCGAAGCGATAACGGCCGGCCTAGCCGAACGCGCACCATACGAGGTCGATGCCGCCAGGGCCTTGGTCGAGCTGGTCGGCCAGGAAGGGGACGCGCTGGTCATCGGACCGGGCCTGGCCGCCGGTACCGGCACCCGAGAGCTGGTCTCACTGGTGGCGCAGCGGGCCGGATGGCCAGTGGTGCTGGATGCGCAGGCACTCAACGTACTGGCGGCGACCGATCGATGGTGGGAGCGGTGCCAGCTCGACGCGGTGCTCACTCCGCACCCCGGCGAGTTCGCGCGCCTGGACGGCGCTCCGGTCGGCGGCCGGGACGACGAGCGAGCCTCACGGGCAGCTGCGGCGGCCGCTCGGTGGGGTCAGGTGGTCGTGCTCAAGGGTGCCCGCACGGTCATCGCTTCGCCCACCGGTCAGACCTCGCGCGCCCCGTTCGCCGAGCCGGTGCTGGCTACCGCCGGCACGGGCGACGTGCTCGCTGGCATCATCGGTGCGCTGCTCGCGCAGGGGATGGCTCCATTCGATGCCGCTCGCGCCGGCGTCTGGCTGCATGGCATGGCCGCCGTGGATTGGCGGTCGCGCCATGGTGACGCCGGCCTGGCCGCCTCTGATCTGCCGCCGCTGATCCCCGCCATGCGACGCCATCTGATGGCCACCAGGGCCGGTGTGTCCGAGGGGCGTAGGGAGACGCACGCGCCTGGTGACGAGTCATGACCGATGCTTCGGTGCGGGTCGCGCCAGCCGCCGTGGCGGTCAGCGGCCCGACGGTCGCTGGGCTGGAGCTGGGCCGCATGGCCTGGCTGGAGGTCGACCTGGCGGCACTGTCCGCGAACCTGGGCCAGGTGCGCAGCCTGGTCGGTCCGGCCGTGCGTATCGCAGCGGTCGTCAAGGCGGATGCGTATGGCCATGGTCTGGTCCCTGCGGCCCGCAGTCTCGTGGCCGCCGGTGCCGATCGGCTGTGCGTGGCCACCCTTGACGAGGCACTCGCACTCCGCGCGTCGATGGCCGACGTGCCCATCCTGGTGCTCTTCGCCATCCCTGCCCGCGAAGTCGAGACGGCCGCTCGAGCGGCCCTCGATGTCGTCGCGTCCGACGAGTCGATGACGAGCGAGATGCTCGCCGCCTGGGCTGAGGCACGGCGACCCGGTCTGACGGTGCGTTTCCAAGTGGAGGTCGAGACGGGCCTGGGCAGGGGAGGAGTGGTGCCCGAGGCTGTGGTGCCGCTGCTGCGCAAGCTATCGGATCAGCCCCAGGTCGAGGTGACGGGACTCTGGTCACACCTGGCACGTGCCGAGGACGAGCGGACATCGTCAGAGCAGGATCGACGACTGGTCGATGCCGCGACGAGGGTCGTCGAGGCGGGCATGGCGGTCCCGCCGCTCCACATGGCCGGGACGGGCGGTCTGTTCGCCGCGAGCTGCGCCCACCATGACATGGTCAGGCCGGGGCTCGCGCTCTACGGGGAGCTGCCTGAGGGGCTTAAGATAGCGCCGGGTGCGTCGGCTACGGCATCGGCCCTGCGTCCGGCCTTGACCCTCAAGGCCCGGCCCGTGCGCGTCATCTCCGTGCCCAGCGGCACTGCCATCGGTTACGGCGGGCGTTGGGTGGCTGGCCGTATCTCCAGGATCGCCACATTGCCGGTCGGCTACGGCGATGGGTTCGCGCGTGGTTCCCAGCCAGGCGGTAGTGCGCTCGTTCGGGGGACCCGCGTACCCCTGGTGGGTACGGTCGCCATGGACGCTGTGGCGGCCGATGTGACCGACGTTCCGGCAGCCGGGCTGGATGACGAGTTCGTGCTGCTGGGGGGTCAGGGGACGGAGCGCATCACGGCCACGGAACTGGCGCAGCGCCGCAACACGATCTCGTGGGAGGTGCTCTCCAGCATGGCTGAGCGACTTCCCCGGGTGTACCATGCCGGGCCAAGGGTGCTCAGCGTGCGGACGATGGCAGGTGAATCGCTGGTCGGGCCGGAGCGTCGATGATGCGGATAGTGGGTTCGACCCTGAGCCCGCAGGCACCGGGCAGCGGTGTGGTCGGCAAGAGAGGAAGGCACCGTTTGACTGGAACCCAGGAGAGCGAGCTGGAGCTGCACGAGGACATCGTCGAGTACGTCGCGCGCGAGATCCAGGTGCGTGGTCTGACAGGCCCGGCGGTCATGTTCCTGGAGGCGAGCCGGCCGTATCACCCGCTCGGCGGGCAGGCGATGCTCTTCTTCCATCCGGTCATGCGCGAGCTCTTCGGTGGCGACCTGGCCGAGATGCAGCGTGTCCTCGCCGATGAGGCGGGCATCGAGCTCTTGATAGAGCGCCTGTCCGAGATGGACGAGGAGTCCGGATACGACGCCTGAGGGCGACCTGGTATGGCGGGTCGGCCGTCCGTGACCGATCCTCTCTCCTTCTTCACCATCGACCGCGGGACCGCATCCGTGGCGGTCGCCCTCATCGCGCCGGTGGATGGCCGGTTCCGCCTGCTGGCGGCGTCGGCCATGCCAGCTTCCGTCGAGCTGGAGACGGTGCTGGCCGATCTGGTCGCACGAGTCCGCTCGGTCGAACCGTCATGGCTGCCGTATGCCGACCGATGGCCTTCCTGGATACGCCTTGAGGTTGCGACCGCCGTACCAAGTCGGGTCGTGTGTGCCGCCGGCAGCAGGTCCCGCGGCGCTGGCTTGGCCGGCGCGTTCGCCGGCGCTGGTTGGGATGTGGATGTGCGCTCGGTCGCGGGCCGGCCGGCCCGGACCCTGCCTCTCAGCCATGCGTGCCTAGACCGGACTGTCGATGTCCTCGTCGTGGCAGCCGGCGATCCACCCTCGTCCGACGAACGAGCTGGCCTGCAGGAGCTCATCACGATGCTTGGCCCGTTGGCCGGCCGCCGCGATGACCTACGGGTCGTGCTGGCTGGTGGTGCAGCCGGGTACGAGCATGCCTTCCCGCCCGGTCGAGTCACTCGCGCGCCGGCACCACGACCGGTGGAGGGACGGAGCGGCACGCCCCTCCATGCTTTCGCGGCCGAGCTCATCGGGCGCAGAGCGGCCGTCAGCGCACCGCCCGATGGGCACGCTGCCTATCGCGCCAGTATCGCCTCGCTCGCGTCACTCCTGGGCCGGCCCGTGGATGCGGTCGACATCGGCCGCTCGTCTGGATCACGTGTCAGTGTGGCGCCGGATGGACCGGTCGGATGGATGACTCGCGCCGATGGGGCGCTCGTGCCGCTGGGCGGGCTGGACGACGAAGCGCAGATCGAAGGCATCCTGCACTGGGGTCCGCTGGCCTCTGACGACCCGGACCTCCAGGATCGTATCCGAGAGCTGGCCCTGCATCCCTGGCGTGACACGAGCGACATCGGGACGCGCCTTCGAGCGACGGCTCTGCGGGCGGCCTCCACGCGGCTCGCCCAGCACTGGCTCAGGTCGGCTCGCTCTGATGCTGGCAGTGACGAGCGCCGGCTGGACGGCGATGTGCTGGTGGTCAGCGGCGGAGCGTTGGCGGCGGTGCCGGTGGGCATCGCCGCTGTCGCCCTGCTCGACGCGTTCCGTCGGCCGGGCATGCTGAGGATGGTGTGGGACCATGCCCGGATCCTCGCGCCGCTCGGCGCGATCGCCACGGAGACGGACCGCCGGCGGCTGCTGGCCGATCTCATGGACGACGCGTTGATCCCGCTCGGGAGTGCGCTGGTGCTGGCCGACGGGCGCCCGTCGCGGAAGCTGCCCATGGTCAGCTTCCAAGGGGCGTTGACAGCTGACGGCATGACCGTGACGGCCGGATCGCTGATGGCAATCGATCTGCCGCCGGGGCTGGTCGCCAGGGCCGCCCTGCGCGATCGTGCCCCCCTTTCGTTTCGCCGGCGGCCGCGCCCGGCGACCCCTGACGCCTGGGGCGGCCTGGCCGGCTTGATGGTCGACGGCCGTCCTGTGCCGCTCAGGCTGCCCGAAGGCGGCGCCGCCAGACGCGCCCTCTTCGAGGACTGGGAGCGCCCGTTCTGGCCGGCCGCGGCAGCCCCGGCTGGTGCCGGCTGAGCATGACGGACGAGTCGATGTTCGACCTGATGACAGCCGCGCCGGGGACGGAGCGGGACCCGCTGTGGTGGCTGCCCCTGGCGCCGACGGACCATCCGCTGGTCCGGCCCGGCGCCGAGGTCGCGCCAGGTGATGCCCTGCTGGAGCTGCGCTTCCCGGTCGATCGGTCCTTCTCGACGGTCGAAGCCGTTGTCGGCGGGTGGGTGCGCTCGGTCGATAGCCGCGGCATCTGCGTCCAGACAGAGGGCCTCGGGGTGCCCGGTTCGATAGCCTTCGGCGAGTCGGTCCGCGGTCGGCTGATGGTCGCGGTCCCCGACCGCTTCTCGGAGCTGCGCGCTTCATCGATCGACATATCGGTCGCCGGGACCATCATCGTGGCTGGGGCGAGGGTGGGCCTGGAAGCGCTGACCCGAGCCCGGACGCTCGGCGCACGGGGGATGATCTGTGGCGGCATCTCGGGCCGGGAGCTCAGCCGGCTGACGGCCTCCGATGCGCGTCAACGGGCAGCACTCAGGGGCCCCGCGCCGTTCGCGCTCGTCTCTCTGGACGGCTACGGCGGGCGCCCGATCTCAAGCCTGGCTTGGCGGCGATTGAGGGCAGCGGCCGACGACGAGGTGGCACTCGGCACCGATCCACCGATGGTCATCCTGAAGTGCAGGGCAGCAGAGCCGGCGCCCTCCGCCACAAGGACGCCGGGGGCGCGACGACTGGTCCGCGTGACGAGTGGCCCATACGTCGGACGCGAGGGTCGGGTGCTCGACCTGCGCGGGACGGTGGGGTCGGGCGGCATGGGTCTTCATCCGGCCGCTCTGGTAGCTCTCGCGGCTGCCGGCCACGGGCGGCCCCATGAACGGCGGGTGATGGCGCTCGCTGACCTGGAGCGCTTGGACTAACCTAGCCTGGTGTCCTCCTCGGCCATCATCGAACGGGATGCTTCGGCGCGTGCCGGACGCTTCGTGACCCACTCAGCGGCTGAGACCCGGGCGCTGGGCGCGGCCTTCGCGGCAGCGGCCATGCCGGGCGACCGCATCGCCCTCATCGGTGACCTGGGCGCTGGCAAGACACAATTGGCCAAGGGTTTCGCGACCGGACTTGGCGTGACCGAGGTGGTCGACAGTCCGAGCTTCACGCTGATGGCGGAATACGAGGGCCGTTGGCCGCTCTTCCACCAGGACCTGTACCGCCTGAGCGGCGCCCACGAGATCGTGGCCAGTGGGTTGCTGGATGAGCGGCAGGATCAAGGGGTGACCCTCTTGGAGTGGGCCGACCGACTGGACCAGCGATTGGACCCGTACCGGCTGGAGCTCCGGTTCGCCTTCGCAGGCGAGGACGGGCGCATCATCGAGTCGCGCTGCGCGGACGCTGCACGCCACGCGCGGTACATGCGCGCCGGACGAGCGTGGGAGGCGACTACGCGAGGGGATCGATGAGCGCGGCCAGCGGGCCCTGGCTGGCCATCGATACGGCCACCGACGTGACCACGGTGGCCGTGGGGGTAGGCGGTTCGGCGCTCGCCATCGGCCGTGCATCACGAACGGCGGCCGGGTTGCTCGACATGATCGACCGCAGCCTGGCCCAGGCCGCCTACGACCGGCGCGATCTGCGCGGCGTGGTCGTGGGCACCGGGCCGGGTAGCTTCACCGGGCTGCGGGTCGGAACGGCGACGGCCAAGACGATGGCTCACGAGCTGGACATCGCCATCCTCGGCGTACCCACCGCGGAGGGCTTGGCGAGATCGGCCGTGACGGACGACGTCGGCCTCATCGATCGGCCGCTCGCGCTGCTCATGCCGGCCGGCGCGCGCGACCACTATCTGACCCGCCTGGGCTGCACGGCTGATGAATGCGTGGCCGACCCCACGGAGCTGCTTCCGCCGGATGCGGACATGGCCAGCGCCGTCGGTGGTGCTGTGCTCATCGCCATCGGCGCGATCGATCCTGCGCTGAGCGGACCCGACGCGCGGGCGCGCGGCGAGGCCGCTGTGGACGGGCTGGCGGCAGCATTGCTGGCCATCTGCTTCAGCCGGCTCGGCCAGGGCGGGCCGGCTGACGACGCGGCTACGCTGGTGCCCGACTACGTAGCGCTGCCACGGGGTCTGCTGGCGGCAGACCAGGGGATGGGATGGTCGCCCGACCTCCGGTAGCCCTGACCGTACGAGCCATGACTGCCACTGACATCCCCGACGTTCATGAGATCGAGCGCGCGTCTTTTCCGGTGCCGTGGCCGGCCTACGCATTCCGCCAGGAGTTGGAGACCAATCGGCTGGCGCGCTACGTCATCGTCCAAGCCGGCGACGAGACGGTCGCCTATGGCGGCATCTGGCTGATGGTCGACGAGGCGCATGTGACCACCTTCGCGGTCCTGCCGTCGTGGCGACGGCAGGGCATCGGCGGGCGGCTCATGGTCGAGCTGCTGCGGGTCGCGACCGATGTCGGCGCGCGGCTCTCGACCCTGGAGGTGCGCCTCTCCAACAAGGCCGCGCGGGCGCTCTACCAGCGGTTCGGGTTCCATCCGGTGGGCCTGCGCCCGCGTTACTACTCGGACAACGGCGAGGATGCCCTCATCATGACCACCGGGCCGCTCGATTCGCCCGAGATGCGGACGCGGATCACCGAGATGGCGGTTCGCTACGGCGCGGCGCCGTGACGGCCGGCCTGATCCTGGCGATAGAGACATCATGCGATGAGACCGCCGTCGCGGTCGTCGCTGACGGTCGCCGAGTCATCGCCGACGTGGTCGCCAGCCAGGTCGCTCTGCACGCCTCGACCGGTGGCATCGTGCCCGAGGTGGCAGCCCGCGCGCACCTGCGATGGATGCTGCCGGTGCTCGACGAGGCCAGGTCGCGAGCCGGGTTCGGCGATAGCATGCCTGTGGAGGCCGTGGCCGTGACCGAGGGCCCGGGCCTAGCCGGCTCGCTGTTGGTGGGCATCACGATGGCCCGCACCCTGGCCTGGATCCACGGTCTGCCGCTCGTGCCGGTCAATCACCTGGAGGGTCACATCTACGCCGCCTGGCTCCTCGACAGCGGCGAGGATGAGCGCCCCGCACCGCGGTTCCCGCTCGTCGCACTGGTCGTCAGTGGTGGTCACACGCTGCTGGTCGAGATGCGCGACCAGCTGACCTACCGCCTCCTCGGGCGGACCGTGGACGACGCGGCGGGCGAGGCATTCGACAAGGTCGGACGCCTGCTGGGACTACCCTATCCGGGCGGTCCGGCCATCATGGCGGCGGCGACGCGAGCGACCGGTCATGACCGCCGCTTTCCGCGGGCGTGGCTGGGCGACACGCTCGACTTCAGTTTCAGCGGCCTCAAGACGGCCGCCCGACGCGCCATCTCCCTCGAGGAGGGTCCCGCCGATGGCTCCCCCGGCGAGTCGCCGCTCGAGCCGGACGCCGTGGCAGAACTGGCCTGGGCCTTCCAGGACTCGGTCGTCGATGTGCTTTCGACCAAGACCCTGCGCGCGGCCGAGGCCTGCGCCGCCCAGACCATCGTCATCGGTGGCGGCGTCGCGGCCAATGCGGTATTGCGCGAGCGCATAAGGCAAGGTGCGGCGCGACTGGGTGTGCCGCTCGTCGTGCCGCGACCCGGGCTCTGTACCGACAACGCGGCGATGATCGGCGCCGCTGGCTGGCACAGGCTGGCGGCCGGCGCTCGGGCCAGCAACGACCTGCAGCCAAGGCCTTCGCTGAGACTGGCCGGCTGATGTCGGGGTCACCGGCTGCCCGTCGCGACGAGCTCGACGCGCGCCATCTGGGGGCCGAGCACGTGGAACGCTACCTGCGCCGCCATGGACTCACGGCCCACAAGCGCTTCAGTCAGAACCACCTCATCGACGGGACGGCGCTGGAGGCTATCGTGGCTGCTGCCGAGCCAGCCGGCCGGGACATCCTGGAGATCGGCCCTGGCATCGGCATCCTGACCGGTGCCCTGCTGGACGCCGGCGCTCGATCGGTCACGGCTGTCGAGGTCGACCACCGCCTGGTCGATCACCTGCGTGGCCGGTTCAGTGGCGACGCCCGCCTGACCGTGGTGGCGACAGATGTGCTCGACGTGGACAAGAGCAGCCTTATCTCAGGGCCATATGACCTGGTGGCCAATCTGCCGTACCACATCACGAGTCCGGTACTTCACCAGGCGCTGGGCGAGGAGCCGCGGCCGGATCGGATGGTCCTGATGGTCCAGCGTGAGGTCGGCGAGCGGATCACGTCCCCGCCGGGCGGCCTCAGCTACCTGTCGATCTTCGTCCAGTACCACGCGCAGGTATCACTCCTGCGGGTCGTGCCAGCCGCCTCGTTCGAGCCGGCTCCGCGGGTCGACTCGGCCATCATCCGCGGTCACGTCCTGCCGCGCCGGCTGTCAGAGTGTGACGAACAGGAGCTGTGGCGGCTGGTCCAAGCAGGCTTCCGTGAACGACGCAAGATGCTCCACAACGTGCTCTCGCGACAGCTGCCGCTGCTTGGCAAGGAGCGCCTTGCCGACGCTCTAGCCAGAGTCGGCATCGCTTCCGACAGCCGGCCACAGACGGTCAGCGTCGAGGGATGGTTGGCTCTCTCGGCGGCCCTCGGTCCGCTGCCCTGATGCGCCTGGAGCGGACCGCGCGCGCCAAGATCAACCTCGGCCTGGCCGTGACGGGTAGGCGTCAAGACGGCTATCACGAGCTGGAATCGGTGTTCGTCCGCGTCGGCCTCGCCGACCGCCTGGTGATGACGGTGCCGCAACCTGCGATGGTCGATGACGTGCTGGTCATCGCCGGCCATCCCGACCTGCCGGTCGAGGGCAACCTGGTGCTCGCCGCGACGCGCGGGCTGCG
>Ga0136614_10002663_pt1 | contig 11185 bp, 13 predicted proteins | sample AntDrymUQ2792106_2_FD_106643 | JGI IMG/M metagenome (GOLD analysis project Ga0136614, IMG submission 106643) | Polar desert sand microbial communities from Dry Valleys, Antarctica - metaG UQ279 (21.06) | ecosystem: Environmental > Terrestrial > Soil > Desert | place: Antarctica: Dry Valley... | reverse complement strand
GCGCACTCGCAGACCGGGGAGAAGACGCGGTCGACCTTGGTTCCGGTGATCGGGCTCCGCTCGAGCTTCACGCGCTCGGTGAACGCGAACGCGGCTGCAGTCGCGCCGAGCAAGGCGAGGACGATCAGGGTCTGCGGCAATCGCGCCACTGCGTCTTACGAGGACTCGAGGCTGCGCACCAGGACGAACGGCTCCGCGAGCTCGAAGCCGCAGCTCGTGCCGTGAAACTCCGCGGTCGCGCGGATCGCCCGCTCGCTGCGCGGGTGTGGGTACTCGCGTCGCTCGGTCTCGTAGTGGGCAAACGCGGCGAGCTTCCGCTCGAGAGTGGCAGTGACGTCGACGTACCAGTTGGGCACGAACCAGTTGACCGCTGCAGGCGTCCACTCGGTGCTCGAGGTCGGCGCATAAGTGAGAAGGCGACGCACAGGCTGACCAGGCGTCGGACGCGTCGCGACCGCAACGGAGTCGAAGAGCACTCGGTGGTCGTGATTGACATCCGGCTGGACGGTGTAGACGACCTGCGGCGCGAACTCGCGGACGTGCTCTTCGATGACGCGGTTCACCTCGACGTGCGCCAGCGTGTCGAGCCGCATGTCCGGCAGGTCGAGATGGACGTAGTCGTCGACGCCGAGCTCCTCCGCTGCGCGAAGGGCCTCCTCCTCCTTTCGAGCGCGCGTGGCCGAATCGCCCGGGTATTGCGTCGAGCTCCCGTCCGTCACCACGAGCACGCGCAAGGCGTCACCTCCACTGGTGTGAACAGCGATCGTGCCGCCCATGCCGAGCACCTCGTCGTCCGGGTGAGCTGCGACGACGAGCACGCGCGTCATCCGAGCTTCACCCCTATGGCGAGCTCCGGCGCGTCGGTCTCTACCTCTTCGAGCAAGAGCGCGCCTTCGCCGCAGGCGACGACCGGCCCTTCCGGCCTGCTCGCCACGACCGTCCCGGCCGGGGCCGACTCGTCGAGAGCCACCGGCCGCGCCCGCCACACCACGACCTTCTCGTCCCCGAGGAAGGTGAAAGCGCCGGGATAGGGCCGCGTCTGCGCTCGCACCCAGTCGTACAGGTACGGAGCGCGCGTCTCCCAGTCGATGATCCCGTCCGCGGGTCTCCGCTTGGGCCACGAGCTGGCGCGCGAGGGATCCTGCGACGAGCGCGGCGCGCTCCGCGTGAGGAGCTGCGGTACGAACTCGCGGATCAGCTCCACATGAGCGTCCGAAATCCGACCGAACAGGGTCTCTGCCGTCTCGTCGGACTCGATGTCGATCACGACCTGTCCGACGATTGCGCCGGAGTCGGCGGTCTCGTCCACGATCTCGAAGAGTGTGACGCCGGTCCGCGCGAGCCCGGTGAGGATGGCCCACGGAATCGCGGCCCGACCGCGATGGCGAGGTAAAAGAGTCGGATGCATGCCGAACACCCCCTCGCGCGCGAGCGCGAGAAAGGGCTCGCGCACGAGCTGCGACCAGCCGACGACGAAGATCAGCTCCGGATCGAGAGCCTGGATCTCCCCGAGCGTCTCTTCCCCGTTGATGTCCGCCGTCTCGACGAGTACCGCGCCGACCCGCTCGGCGGCATCGCCGAACGCACACTGTCCAGAGCGGTTCGGATCGATCGGACCCGAAAGCGTGACGACACCGACGATCTCGGCTCCCAGGTCGGCGGCGGCCTCAAGGCACGCCCGGCCGATCGTGTCGAAGCTCACCCAGACCGTGCGCACTTAAGCGCGATGGTATCGAGCTATTCGACCGGGGACGTCGCGCTCTCGCTCCGCCCGCGCTGGATTCGGATCCAGCTGTGTCTCGCGATGAACACCAGCAAAGCCACCAACCCGGCGGAGAGCGCGACGATGACGATCACTCCGGAGCCCGGCACGTCGAGCAACTTGATCCCGGCGAGACCGAGTACTCCGGCCAGGAGAAGGCGCAGGAACTGCTCGGGGATGGACAGCGTGAGGCGTCCGCCGATGAGCACGCCCGGGATCGATCCGAGCAAGAGCCAGAAGAGCAGCCCGAAGTCGACGTTTCCCGCCAGCCAGTGTCCGACGCCTGCAACGTAGAGGAGCGCAGCCGCGTGGAAGATGTCCGTGCCGACGACCTTATGCGCGCGGAGCGGAAAGATGATGAGCAGTGTGAGCCCGAAGAACACGCCGCTCCCGACGCTCGTCAGGCCAACTATGAACCCACCCAGCGCCCCGATGAGCACGGCTGCGACGCGGTCGCGTGGAGTGAGCTCCCAATCCCCCTCGCCGGCTTTCTTGGTCTGGACCAGGCTCTTCGCGATCAGACCGGCCGTTCCGAACAGGAGCGCGGCGCCCAGCACCTTGCCCATGACGTCTTCGACGCCCTCGCCGTAGCGATTGGTGACCTGCACCGCAGCCCAGACACCGACCAATGATGTCGGCGCGGATCCAATCAGCATCCAGCCGGCGAGCCGTGCTCGGACGTTGCCCATGCGCCGGTGCTGAATAGCGCCCACGGTCTTGAAGGCCGCCCCGTGGGCGATGTCCGTTCCGATCGCGGTCGTGGGAGGGATTCCAAACAGGAAGACCAGAATCGGTGTCATCAGCGACCCGCCCCCCATGCCGGTCATCCCGACCAGAAGCCCGGTGAGCAAACCGACGACCGTGAACTTCAGGTCCACCGCGAATGGACTACTGCCGGTAGGCGTCTATCAGAACCCGCGCGACCTCCGGTCGCGTGAACTCGACGGGCGGGACGTCCCCTTCCTCCAGCATCTCGCGCACCTTGGTTCCCGACAGAAAGACGCGGTCTTCGGGCCCATGCGGGCACGACTTCGTGCTCGCCATGGATCCGCAGACGTTGCACCAGAACGTGTGCTCGAAGAACATCGGCTCGATGTCGAGCTCGTGTGGCTCGAACTCGTCGAAGATGAGCTGGGCGTCGTAGGTGCCGTAGTAGTCGCCGACTCCCGCGTGGTCTCGGCCGACGATGAAGTGCGAGCAGCCGTAGTTCTTGCGGCAGATCGCGTGCCAGATCGCCTCGCGCGGCCCTGCATAGCGCATCGCCGCAGGAAACGCCGAGAGGAGCACACGATCCTCCGGGTAGTAGCCGTCGAGCAGAGTCTCGTAGCACTCGACCCGCACGTCGACTGGAACGTCGTCCGACTTCGTGTCACCCACGAGCGGATGCACGAGGAGGCCATCCACGGTCTCCAGCGCGACCTTTGTCAGGTACTCGTGCGCCCGGTGGATCGGATTGCGGGTCTGAAACCCGACCACCCGCTTCCAGCCGCGCTCGGCAAAGATCCGACGCGTCTCCGCGGGGTCGCGCGCAAGCTCCGGGAACTCGGGCTGCGAGCGCTCGAAGACGGTCACCCTGCCCGCGAGATAGAGCGGCTTCTGCCCATAGAGGCGAGCGACGCCCGGATGGGCCTCGTCGGTGGTGCGGAAGCAGAGCTCTGCCTCACGTTCCTTGTCGTACTCGAACACTCGGTCCACCTCGAGGACCGCCACCGGGCGACCGCCCTCGTCGATCAACACCACGCGGTCGCCGCTCGGAGCGGCGTCCACGGCGAGACACACGGGGAGCGCCCAGGGGACGCCGCTCGCGAGGTGCATCTCCTCGATGACCCGCTCGTAGTCGGCCTGGCCGATGAAGCCTTCGAGAGGCGAGAGCGCGCCGGAGGCGAGCATGTCCAGATCCGAGAGCTCGCGCGACGTGAGCGCGACTGTCTCGAGCGCGTCGAGATCGTCGGGGCGATCGCCCGTCCGGTCGACGAGCGCCCCGCCGTGCGGGCGAATGAGTCGATCGGTCGCGGCGACGGTCACGCGGTCACCTTGGCCGGAACGAGCCCCAGCTCTTCGAGCTTTGCGATCACGATGGCAGCGGATTCCTCCGGCTCGAGCCCCTCCGTGTCGACGACGATCTCCGGAGACGCCGGCGCCTCGTAGGGATCGTCGACTCCTGTGAAGCCCTTGATCTCGCCGGCGAACGCCTTCGCGTAGAGACCGTTCACGTCGCGGCGGGCGCACTCGTCGAGCGATGTCTCGACGTGGATCTCGACGAACGGCCCGTGCTCCTCGACGAGCGCCCGCGCATTCAACCGCGCCTGCTCGTACGGGGAGATTGCCGCCACGATGACAGCGCCCCCGTGCCGTGTGATCCGCGAGGCGACCCAGCCGAGGCGCTCCACATGAGCATCGCGATCCTCTTTCGAGAACCCGAGGCCCTTCGAGAGGTGCGTGCGAACGGTATCTCCGTCGAGGTACTCGACGACCAGCCCGCGGCGATCCATCTCCGGACCGACGTGATGAGCGATCGTCGTCTTTCCCGAGCCCGAGAGCCCCGTGAACCAGAGGGTGAACCCACCGCCTCGATCGGTCTCCGACTCAGGATGCTCGTGCGCGTAGATGTGCTGACTCATGCCGTCCTTTCCAGTCTCGCGTTTTCGTGGATGCCGCACTCCAGCTTGTCGGAGCCGGCCCAGCGGCCTGCGCGCTCCTCCTCGTCCGGGCGCGTCGGCCGCGTGCAGGGAATGCAGCCGATCGAACGGTACCCCGCGTCGTGCAGCGGGTTGAAGGGGATCTCGTTCTGGTTGACGTAGGACCAGATCCGCGGCTCGTCCCAGTCCGCGAGCGGGTGGATCTTGAAGACGTGGTAGCGCTCGGACCACTGCACCTTCGGGGTCTCGGAGCGGCTCGGCGACTGGTCGCGCCGGATCCCGGAGATCCAGGCGTCGTACGGCGCCAGCGCGTTCACGAGGGGCTCGACCTTGCGGATGTGGCAACAGCGGTCGGGATCGCGCTCCCACAGGTTCGGGCCCTCGGCACGGTGCTGCTCGGCGATCGTCGGAATCTCGGGCTGGATCAGCTTCAGCGCGTAGCGATCGACGAGCCTGTCCCGCGTCTCGTAGGACTCGCGGAAGAAGAGGTGCGTGTCGAGCTCGACCGTGTCCATGCGCAGGCCCATCTCCGCGACCATGTGCACGAGCACCGAGGACTGCTTCTGCCACGAGCAGGTGAGGCAGACGCGCGGCCAGAAGAACTGGTGCGCCCAGGCGATGACCTCTTCGGCCGTCATGGCCTCGAAGTCGAGGTCAGGGAGTCGGGGCGGGCTCGACGCTCGGACGGCCAAGGGCTTTACTCGCCTCCCGTTTAAAGGAGGGGGCTCGCGGGGGAACCATGGGTTCCCTCGCGTAAGAGCACCTCCTTCAGCGTGTCCGCGCGCAGGCCGAGGCGGAGCGTCTCGAGCGCGATGACCTCGTCGGGCGGGATGTTGCCCAGGTTCACTTCGGGGCCGAAGTGCCGCACGAACCAGGCCTGCGAGCTCTTCGTCGGGGTCTCCCAGATCAGGTCGTGGAAGCTGATCGAGTGCTCGATCTCGTCCACGAGACCCGTCCGGAGCTCTCCGGTCGGGCGGTAGATGCCGGCGGTACCCGCCTCACGACCCTCGGCGATCACTTTCCACGCGCCCGCATCGAGCTCCTCGCGCATCCACTGCACCCACAGATACGGAGCGATGTTGACCTCGGAATCCTTGGAGCCCACCTCGGAGAGAACCACGAAGTCACGCGAGAAGTCCGCGATGAACTCGAGCTTCTGCTCACGTGGGATATCGAGCGTGCCGTCCGAGATCTCGACGTGCGAGAAGCGATAGTGCTCGAGCCAGCGCTTGAAGTCGTCCATCTTGTCCTGCCCGTACACCGCCTCGAAGAGCGTTCCGCCGCAGACGACGGGAGTGGCGAAGGAGCGGTAGAGCGCGATCTTCTTCTCCAGGTTGTTGGTGACGTAGCTCGTTCCCCAGCCGAGCTTGACGATGTCGACGTACTCGCCCGCGGTGTCGAAGAGACCCTCGATCTCGCGCAGGTTCAGGCCTTTGTCCATCACGTGCGTGAGTCCGCGCGAGCGCGGCTTGCCCTCCCGCGTCGGAATGTCGAGGAACAAGAGACCGTCAGAGTCAGAGTCGTGCATAGATGTCCTCCAGCTTCTTGCGGGCGCGCTCCTGCACGTCGCGGTAGAGGGAGCCCCCGTGGGCGTCGATGCCGACGGTGAGCGGGCCGAAGTCCTTCACCCGGAACTTCCAGAGACACTCGGGCATGAGCTCCTCCCAGGCGACCTCTTCGATCTCCTCGATCTGGGTCGTCTCGAGCGCCGCAGCGCCGCCGACGATCGCGAAGTAGACCATCCCCAGGCGGTGCATGGGCTCGATCGCCTCGTCGGGGAACCCGCCTTTGCCGCAGATCGCACGCACGCCGTATTGCGTGCCGAGCGGCTCGGTGAAGCGCACCATCCGCGCGCTCGTGGTCGTCCCGATACAGATCTTCTCGTAGCGGCCGGGACCGAGCTTGCGCACGCCGGGGGCGGTGTGCAGGAGGAACGCGCCGGCGAGGTCCATAGGGGGCTCGACGCCCTCGTCGAAGATCCGCATCTGCGTGCGGTCGCGAATACCGATGATGTGGCCCTGGACGACGACCTCGTCGCCCGCTCGGAGTTTGAGAATCTCAGCGGGATCGGTGACCGGGAACGTGACCTCGTGCGTCGCCATCACGCGTCTCTCTCGTACTCGATCGCGCCGTCGGCCGCGATGTGCGCCGAGGCGCGGCGCGCGGCCCAGCACTGGTAGTTCACCGCGACCGGGTTCAGGGTCATATGCGTGTCGGCGTGCTCCACGTGTACAGAGAGCACAGTCACGTCGCCGCCCAGTCCCATCGGGCCGATGCCGGTCTCGTTCAGGAGCCCGTACAGGTCGTCCTCGAGCTCTGCAACGAGCGGATCTTCGTTCCGAGTGCCGACCGGTCGCGCGATCGCCTCTTTCGCCAGGTGCATCGCGTAGTCGGCGGAGCCGCCGATCCCAACCCCGACGATCCCCGGTGGGCACGGCTTCCCGCCGGCACCGACGATCGACTCGAGGACGAACTCCTTGATCCCGCGTACCCCGTCGGCGGGGACGCACATCTTGAGGAAGCTCATGTTCTCGGAGCCCGACCCCTTGGGCACGCACTTCACATCCAGGCCGTCCCAGTCCGGAATGAAGTCCCAGTGGACGATCGGGACGCGGTAGCCGACGTTCTGGCCGGTGTTCTCCCGCGTGAGCGTGTGGACGGTATTCGAGCGCAGAGGATGCTCGATCGTCGCGCGCTCGGTGCCGTCTTTGAGCGCCGCGTAGATCCGCGCCGGATGCAGCGGGAAGTGCTCCCCGACGCGGCAGTAGTAGACCGCGATCCCCGTGTCCTGGCAGACGAGGTTCTTCTCGTCCTCCGCCACGTTCACATTGCGGAGGATCGTCTGCAGAACCCGCTGGCCGGTCACCGACGTCTCCGTCTCGGCCGCCCTCGCGAGCGCGTCTCGCAGATCCTGCGGGATGTCTTTCAGCGCCCACACGTAGAGATGTGCCGCGGCGTTTCCAACTGCGACGTCGAGGTCGGTCGTCGTCGCGGTTGTCACGTGCGCGCCCTCTCGGCCGCGGCCTTCCCGGCGCGCCGCCCGAAGACAGTGCACTCGAGGAGCGAATTTCCCATCATGCGGTTCCTCCCATGCGTTCCGCCGGCGATCTCGCCGCAGGCGAAGACGCCCTCGAGCGTCGTCTCAGCGTGCTCGTCGATCACAAGCCCGCCGTTCTGGTAGTGAAGGACGGGATAGGTGAAGATCTTCTCCGCGAGCGGGTCGATGCCGGCCCCGCGATAGCGGCGAAGCATGTACGGGAGCGAGATCTCGGCGTCTTCCTCGGAGATTCGCGTGGTGTCGAGCCAGACCGCGGGGCGACCGTCCGGGGTTAGAACACCCTTCCCCGTGCCCACCTCGTCGACGATCGCCTGCGAGACCGCGTCGCGCGCGCCGAGCGAATCCGTGAACTCCTCACCGTCGGCGTTCAGGAGCACGGCGCCGTAGGCGCGGGTCGTCTCGGGGATCGAGTAGCCCTGCATCGTGTTCGGCCACGCTCCGCCGTTCGGGTGGTACTGAAGCGCGTCGAGATCCCGGGCCTCCGCGCCCGCATCGAGTGCGATCCGCGTCACTTCACCGGTCGCGTTCGGGTGGTTCGTGGAGAGCTCGCCCCGCGTCTCTGCCTCGTGGAAGCAACGCCCGCCCGCAGCGAGGATGACCGAAGCCGCATCGACGTCCGCAATCTCGTCGTTCTTCGTCTCGAAAGTGGCAGTCCAGCCGTTCTCCCGGGGCTGCAGGCAGACAAGCGCGTGGTGAGGGAGCTCGGTTCCCGCCCCGGATTCGTACGCCTCGCGGAGCGCCTTCGTGATCGCATGCCCGGTCCGGTCACCGACCTGCAAGAGACGGTGCCGGGTGGCGCCTCCACAGCGTGCGAGGCGATACCCGCCGTTCGAGCGAGTGAACTCGACGCCCAGCTCCTCGAGCCAATGGATCGCCGACGGGGCCTCGCTCGTCAGCACCTCGACGAGCCGCGGCTCGGCCGTCTCATGCGAGCTCCGCATGACGTCCTCGGCATGGACCTCGGGCGAGTCGTCCTGCCTGAACGCAGCCTGGATCCCACCCTGCGCCTTCGCGGAGTTACACGCTTGCAGCGTGGTCTTGGTCGCAAGCACCACCCGCGCCCCCGTTCGCTCGGCCGAGACGGCCGCCGCCAGACCGGAGGCGCCGCTGCCGATCACGAGCACGTCGAAAGGTTCGCGGCTTCGCACAACGCTACATGTTAACGACTTTTCTTATTGCAGTCATTACCGGGTGTTATTCGTGAGCGTTGCCAAGACAACGGCTGTAGACTCGCGCGATGGGCACTCTGGCGGACGTCGTAACGCCGAACTTCATCACCGTCGCGCCGGAGGACACGCTGGGCGAGGTCGCAGAGCGAATGACGAGTCAGAACACGGGCGCCGTCGTCGTCAAGGACTTTGGGCGCATGATCGGCATCCTCACCGAGCGTGACATGCTTCGAGCCATGGCGGCGCGCGTGCATACGAGCGAGGCCCGCGTGCGCCAGTGGATGACTGCCGATCCCATGACCGCCACGGCTGACATGACGCTCGACGACGCAGCCCAGGTGATGCTGGACAACGGCTTCCGCCACCTGCCCGTCGTCGATGGTTCGAACGTCCTCGGCGTCGTCAGCCTCCGCCGAGTGATGGGCGGCCGGCGACGGCCTGCGCCCGAAGCCGCGTAGTCAGCTTTAGCTACACGCGGAGGCGATGCCTTCGACGACGACCGATGCGGCCTGCTTTTGACCGACGCGGACGCGGCGGAGCTGCTTGACGAGCTTGCTGTTGCGGCGGATCTCGCCCAGCGCTTCCTGCTCGGTCTCCTCGCGTGACACGCGGGCGAACAGGCACGAGAGCGGGCTCTTCTTCCCGCCGATCCAGCCGACCGCGTAGAGGTACTTCAGCACCGTCTTCGAATAGGGCGCGCGCTTGTAGGCAGCGCGGGCACCTCCAGCCGGCACCCTCTGAGCGTTCGCCGCCGCGTTCAGCGTCGAGACTGCTGCCCCGCTCGAGGTGGGGAGCACCGCCAGCTTCTGGCCGAAAGCGCCGGTGAGCGAGGCGGTGAGGACGGCCATCGCAGCCACCAGGCTTGCGTACTCGACGAGCATCGCTACATCGTCCGTCCGAACGGGCCGCGAGTCAACCCGAGCTCACCAGATGCTGCGCAGGAGCGAGAGAGCGTCATCGGACGATGCGGCGCGTGGATTCGCGCGAGCCCCCGCTCGATCCACCGCCTCCGCCGCGACGAGCTGCAGCTCGTCCTCCGGCACGTCGAAGTCGCGGAGTCGCGCGAACCCTCCAAGCCGGGCGAGCTCCTCGACCCTTGCCGCGGGATCGTCGGACTCGAGCGCCCCCCCAAACTGCTCGATCGCGCCAGGCGCAACCGGCTCGTTGAACCGAAGCGTGGGCGGTAGCGTCAGCGCGTTCATCGCTCCGTGCGGGAGGCCGTAGCGCCCTCCGAGAGCCTGCGCCAGCGCGTGCGCGAGAGCCAGCCCCGTCAGGCCGAGCGCCTTGCCCGCATGCACTGCTCCCTCGAGGAGTCCGGTCCGCGCCTCGAGATCGTCCGGTCGCGCGACCGTCTCGGGCAGCCAGCGCGCGATCAGCTCCGCTCCCACGACAGCCTCGGCGTCCCCTTCGGCGTTTCGACCCTCGACGTAAAGCGCCTCCGCGCTGTGAGCGAGCGCGTTCATGGCGGTCCCGACCGTCTCCTCCAAGGGAAGCCCGAGTGTCAGCTCCGGCTCGTAGACGATCGCCACCGTTCGGGCGCCGCTGCCGCCGGCCTTGAGCTTCTGCGCCTCGTCGCGCATCCCGAAGTAAGGCGTCCACTCGGCGCCGGCGTACGTCGTCGGCACCGCGACGAGCGAGAGCCCGGTTTCCGCGGAGACGGCCTTGGCGGTTTCGATCGCGCTCCCGCCACCGAGTCCAACCAGGCCATCCGCGCCGTGAGTTGCTGCGACCGCTGCCGAGACGGTCTCGACCGGCGCGTGTCGCCGCACGCCCGAGAAGCGAGTCGCGACGGGAAGCTCGAGCTCGCCGAACCGCTCGGTCGTCACGAGCAGGGGTCGCGAGATGCCGAGCTCGGCGAGGAGCAAACCGAGCTCGTCCAGACCCCAGCGCACGATCACGACACGCGCTCCTTGGCGAACTCGACGAACGATTCGGCGACACGCGTGCGCGTCCTCCCGACGGCCGAGGCCAGAGAGATCTCGCGGGTCGCATCGAGGCCCTCGACCCGAGCCTCCGCGAGCCGGCCGTCGGCAAGCTCGGACTCGACGGCCGTACGGGAGATGAACGTGACGCCGAATCCCGCCTCCACCGCCCGGCGAACCGACTCCTGGAGGCCGAGCTCGAGCCGCACATCGAGATCGCGCAGGCGCACACCGAGGCGTCGCAAAGCGTCTTCGACGATCTGACGTACACCCGCGCCCTCCTGCATAAGGATCAGCGTCTCCTCGCGTAGCTCGTCGAGAGTCACGGTGCGCCCGGCGAAGGGATGCCCCGGCGGGCAGGCGAGGATGACCTGGTCGGAGAAGAAGGGCTCGAAGCGAACTCCACGGTGCCGGCGCGAGGCGCCGACGATCCCCAGCTCGAGCTCGCGGTCGGCGACCCGCTCGATGACGGTGTGGGTGTCCGAGACGGTGAGAAACACACGTACGTCGGAGTGCTCGCGCTGGAACTCCCCCAGGAGGACGGGGACGACGATCGCGGCAGGCCCGGTGGATGCGCCCAGGACGAGGTCGCCGGCGAGCTCACCCTCGGCGGTGGCTGCAAGCTCCGAGACCAG
>Ga0136614_10002662_pt1 | contig 11186 bp, 5 predicted proteins | sample AntDrymUQ2792106_2_FD_106643 | JGI IMG/M metagenome (GOLD analysis project Ga0136614, IMG submission 106643) | Polar desert sand microbial communities from Dry Valleys, Antarctica - metaG UQ279 (21.06) | ecosystem: Environmental > Terrestrial > Soil > Desert | place: Antarctica: Dry Valley... | reverse complement strand
TTGATCAGCCGCGTGGACATGCTTTCGGGCGTGAAGATGTCCTTCGACGAGGAATCACAGGCGCTCTACGACGCGGTCGCCCCCCGCCAGGACGACGATCACTTCCGGCCCATCCTCGAAGAGCTCGATGGCCTGGTGCCCGGCCCGGGCCCTCTCATCGACCGTTACACCGCGTTCCGCGCCGGGTTCGCGATCCCCAGGGAGCGCCTGGACGCCGTGTTCACCGCCGCCATCGACGAATGCCGGCGCCGCACCATCCCCCACGTCGACCTGCCCGCGGGCGAGACCTTCACCGTCGAGTACGTGACCGGCAAGTCGTGGAGCGCGTACAACTGGTACCAGGGCCGCTACCGCAGCGTCATCCAGGTCAACACGGACTTGCCCATCTCGATCGACCGCGCGATCGACCTGGCCTGTCACGAGGGTTATCCCGGGCACCACGTTTACAACGCGCTCCTCGAAAAGCACCTGGTCCAGGAGCGGGGCTGGCCGGAGTTCACCGTCTATCCCCTTTTCAGCCCCCAGTCGCTGATCGCGGAGGGCACGGCCAACTACGGCATCGAGGTGGCCTTTCCGGGCGACGAGCGCCTGCGCTTCGAGCGGGAGGTCCTGTACCCGCTGGCCGGATTGGATCCCTCGCGCGCCGCCGAGTACGACCGCGTGCGCCGGCTGGTCGACAAGCTGTCCCATGCGGGGAACGACGCCGCCCGGCGCTACCTCGAAGGGACGACCGACGCCGCCGGGACCGCGGCGTGGCTCGAGCAGTACGCACTGATGCCGGCGGATCGCGCCCGGCAGCGGATCCGCTTCTTCGACCAGTACCGGAGCTACGTCCTCAACTACAACCTCGGGCAGGACATGGTGCGGGAGTACATCGAGTCGCGCGGAGGCACCCCGGACCGCCCCGAAGTGCGATGGCGGGAATTCGTCCGGCTCCTCGCCTCCCCCAGGCTCCCCGCAGGGCTGAAGACGGCGCCCTAGAGCACGGACGCGCTAAAATAGGGCGTGGGGCGTCGCGAAGAGACGGGCGGCGGAGTCCTCGAAAAGCCGGAGATCAAGACCGCCAAGCCCCGGCTCTTCAACGTGATCCTGCACAACGACGACTACACGACGATGGAGTTCGTGGTGCACGTGCTGGAGACGATCTTCCAGAAGCCGTCGCCGGACGCGTTCCGGATCATGATGCAGGTGCACCTGCAGGGGCGCGGGGTCTGTGGCGCGTACCAGTACGAGATCGCCGAGACCAAGGCGGACGCGGTTCACGAGCTGGCGCGGGAGAAGGGTTACCCGCTGCGAGCGACGGTCGAGGAGGCCAATGTTTAGCCGCACGGTCGAGCGCGTCCTGAATGCCGCCGCCCGCGAGGCGGTGTCGCGGCGCCACGCCCACCTGACGCTCGAGCACCTGCTGTTCGCGGTGGCCAACGAGGTCTCGGGCGAGAAGATCCTCCGTGCCGCCGGCGCCGACACCACTCGTCTGCGGGAGGAGCTGGACCGCTTCCTGGACGACAACGTCGAGGTGATGCCGCTCGGCTCCAAGCGCGCGCCGGAGCAGACGCTCGCCTTCCGTCGCGTGCTGCAGACGGCGGTCCTGCACGTTCAGAGCGCGGGCAAGACCGAAGCCGACGTGGGGGATGTCCTGGCCGCGCTGCTTTCCCAGCCAAAGTCGTACGCGGTCGACCTGCTGACCGGCCTCGGCGTCACCCGCCTCGACATCCTCAACTATATCTCGCACGGAATCAGCCGCCAGGGCGCCCCCGAGGCCGCGGAGGGCGGTCCCGCGGCCGCCGGCGCGGGCGAGGACGGTCCCGCCGCCGCCCGCGATCCGCTCGCCGCCTATACGGTCAACCTCACCGAGCGCGCGCGGCAGGGCAAGCTGGACCCGCTCATCGGTCGCGCCGAGGAGCTGCAGCGAGCGCTCGAGATCCTCTGCCGGCGGCGCAAGAACAATCCCGTGTTCGTGGGCGACCCGGGCGTCGGGAAGACCGCGCTCGTCGAGGGGCTCGCCACGCGCCTGCTGCAGCCGGACGCGCCGGAGGTGCTGAAGGGCGCCGAGGTCTTCGCCCTCGACACCGGCGCCCTGCTGGCGGGGACGCGCTACCGGGGCGACTTCGAGGAGCGGCTGAAGGGCGTGCTGGCCGCGCTCAAGAAGCGCCCGAAGCCCATCCTGTTCATCGACGAGATGCACACGATGGTCGGCGCCGGCGCGACCACCGGCGGCACCATGGACCTGGCGAACCTGATCAAGCCCATCCTCACCGAGGGCGAGATCCGCCTCGCCGGCTCCACGACCTTCGAGGAGTTCAAGCACGTCGAGAAGGACCGCGCCCTGGCCCGCCGGGTGCAGAAGATCGCGCTCAACGAGCCGGGCATCGAGGACACGGTCAAGATCCTGCGCGGCCTCAAGAGCCGGTACCAGGACCACCACCAGGTGACCTATACCGACGCCGCCCTGGAAGGCGCCGCGCGCCTGGCCCGCCGCCACCTGCGCGATCATCGCCTGCCCGACAGCGCCATCGACGTGCTCGACGAAGCGGGCGCGGTGCTGCGGCTGCTCGGCCCGCCCGCGGAGGGCGAAGGCCGGGTGGTGGACTTGCCGGAGATCGAGCGCGTCATCGCGCGTATCGCGCGGATCCCCGAGAAGCAGGCCACGTCATCGGACCGCGAGCGGCTGTTCACGCTGGAGGAGTCGCTGCAGCGGGTGGTCTTCGGCCAGGAGGACGCGGTGCACTCCGCCGCCATGGCCATCAAGCGCGCGAGAGCCGGCCTGGGCCAGCCGGACCATCCCGCGGGCTGCTTCCTGTTCACCGGCCCCACCGGCGTCGGGAAGACGGAGCTGGCCAAGCAGCTCGCCCTCCACCTGGGCAACGAGTTCATCCGCTACGACATGAGCGAGTACTCGGAGAAGCACGCGGTGGCACGGCTCATCGGGGCGCCCCCGGGCTACGTGGGGTTCGAGCAGGGCGGGCTGCTGGTGGATGCGGTGCGGCAGCACCCCTACTGCGTGATCCTGATGGACGAGATCGAAAAGGCCCACCCCGACATGTTCAACATCCTGCTCCAGGTCATGGACCACGCCACGCTGACCGACAACACCGGGCGCAAGGCCGACTTCAGACAAGCGATCCTGATCATGACGTCGAACGCGGGCTCCCGGGAGATGAGCATGGCCAGCATCGGGTTCGGCGACGATCACGCGCGGGACGCCGCCCGGAAGGGTAGCAAGGCCCTCGAGAAACTGTTCAGCCCCGAGTTCCGCAACCGGCTGGACGCCATCGTCACCTTCAAGTCCCTGAACCTCGAGGTCATGGAGACGATCGTCGACAAGTTCATCCTGCAGCTCGAGGCCCAGCTCACCGAGCGCCGCGTCGCCTTTACGCTGTCTCCGGAGGCGCGGGCGTGGCTGGCCAAGAAGGGATACGACCGCGTCTACGGCGCGCGCCCGCTGGCGCGCGTGATCCAGGCCGAGGTGCGCGATCCCCTGACCGACGAGATCCTGTTCGGGCGCCTGGAGAAGGGGGGCAACGTCACCATCGCCCTCCTGGGCGAGAAGCTGACCTTCGTGATCGAGCCCTCCCCGGCGCCGGCTCCCGAGCGCGAGCTGCTGCCGGAGGGCTGAATCACCGGGCCGCCGAGGCGCCCGGATCGCGAGGCGCGCCGAGCGACGCGTACTCGTTTCGTACGCAGGCGAGGGCGCAACGAAGCGAGCCGGGATGCATCGGCGGCCCGCTAGAAGCCGAACCCGCCCTGGAAGTAGAGCCGCACCTTGTCGTCGTCGCTTCCCCGGGCGGCGGCGATGCTGAAGGTGTTCTCCGGCCGCAGGAAGGAGAGCGAAACTCCCCCACCGACCCCGTGATGCCAGCGGTTGGAATCTTCTCCGTCGATGAAAACGCGGCCGCCGTCGGCGAGACCGAACACGCCGACGTCGATCGGCACCAGCAGCTTGAAGTCGAAGAGCCTCTGCCGGAGCTCGGCGTTGCCGTAGGCCGAGGCATCTCCGGCGAAGCGCTGCCGCCGCAGGCCGCGCACCGTCTCCGGTCCGCCGATAAAGGCCGCCTCGTGGTACGGGTAGGTCCCCCACAATTGCTTGCCGCCTACGCGCAGGGAGAGGGTCGGTCCGAAGGTCAGGTAGCCCGCCATCTCGCCGTGCGCTTCCCCGAAGTTGTCGTCGACGCTCCAGGCCTTGGGGTAGAACGTGCCCGCCGCGGACAGGATCGCCCCGCGCGTGGCCGTCCGGGTCGAGTTGCGGCGGTCGACGACCAGCGCAGCGCTTGCCCCCACCTGCCCGAAGTCGTCGGACCCGTACGGACGCGTTTCGGTCAGGAACCGCCCCCCGATCAGATCCGGCTGCACGAATTTCCCGATCACGCCGATGGACAGGTCGACGGGGGCGTCCAGCCCGAGGCGGAAGGAGGGATTCAGGATGAACTGGCGCTGCGGCGTTTTGTAGTAGTCGCGGTCGCGGTCGGCGCGGGTTTCGTTGCCGAAGCCGTGGAAGCGCACGATCTCGACGTCGGAGACGCGGGCGAAGAGTCGCCTCATCTTGCGGCTGTTGGTATGGGCGAACTCGCCGTCATACTCCGCCTTGAAGCCCTTGAGGGCGGTCGAGTAGCCGGCGCGCACGCTCTGCTTCGAGGCGCGCGGGTGCTTGCGGAAGCCGTAGCGGTGGAAATCGACGTTGACGCCCAGGAACACGCCGAGGTCGCCCCCGCCGGCGATCACCGCCACCGGGATGGTGGCGGTCCCCCAGTCGCGCAGCGGGTAGTCCCGCTTGTCCACCGGGTGCGTGTAGGGCTTGTCGCTATCCTTGGTGCCGGGGCCGGTGACGATCCGGTTCTCGCCCTCGTGATCGTAGAGACGCAGGTGGCCCCCGGCGGAGTCGTCGAGGATATCGGCCCCCGGACCTCCCACCACGCGGACCTTGATGGGGTCGTCCTTCCCACGGGATGTCGCGCGGTCGTCGCCCTTCTTCAAGAAGATGCGGATCTCGGAAGTGTCGTCCTCGCGGAACGTCCTCTGGAAGTAGGGGGCCGACTGCCCGGCCGCGCTCACCCGCACGTCGACGGTGTCCCCGGCGCGTGCGATCTCGACGACGTCGTCCTGGTCGGTGGCGTGGACCTCCGCCTCGTCGGCCAGCATCTCGTAGAACTCGTCGGCTATCTGAGGCAGGAGGTCGCGCCGCGACCGCAGGCGCTCGATCGTCCTGGCTCCGTTCACCCGATAGTAGGGGGCAGGGATCCGCCGCACCGCCTTCTCGATCACGGGGTTGGTCAACGCCCTCTGCAGCTCGAGCGCGACCTCGCGGTAGACCGGCCGGTCCAGCTCGGCGAGGTATCGGCGATCGACGAGCCGCCCGTTGAACCCCAGGCCGACGATGGACGGGTATTCCTTCTTGAAGTTCACGAAGCGCGGCTGGCTCGGGCGGACAAAGGTCAGGACGAGGCCGTCGAACTTGGAGAACACCTGGTCGCGGTCGGAAGGGATGGGCTGCCATTTGTCGGATCCCTTGACCCGGGCCCAGTCCCATTGCCCGATGTGACGGTCCCAATCGCCGATGAACATGTCGAACAAGCGCGCCTTCAGCAGCGCGCGCGCGTCCACGCGGTCCTTCGCGTCCGCGTCGGCGGCCTTGTTCATCTCGTCGCCTTCGAGGATCTTCTCGACGTCATTGAAACCGGGGGTGACGGGCGCTTCGAAGCGAGGTTCCTCCTCGAGGATCCCGAGCAGGCCCCCGAAGTCCTTGCGGAACTCTCCCAGCCGCGGGTCGTTGGGGATGATCACGAAGCGATGATCGACGTGGCGGATACCCGCCGCCGCGGCCAGGCCGTCCACGATCATCGGCCCCGCGGGGTGCGCGGTGCTGATCTGGTCCTGCACCAGCCACTCGGCAAAGGTGTCGCGCAGGTCCGAGGGCAAGGTGGGGGACGGATCCTTGTCCACGGAGCGCACGCGGAAGCGGCGACCGTCGCCGGCCTCGAAGCGCAACGACTTGGTCTGCATCCCGCCGCCCTTCTTGGTGGCGGTGAGGCCGCCGGCGTAGCGGGCCAGGTCCAGCACTTCCACCTCGATGGGCGTCGTCCACAGGTCGCGATAGGTCGGCCCCAGGAGCAGCCGGTGGAGGCTGCCCGCCTTGTAGCGCGGGCCTGCCACGACCCGGCGCGTCGCGGCCGGACGTGGAGCCGGCTCCTGTCCGGCAGCGGGAATCGCCGCGGCGATCAGCACGGCGGTGAGAATCCTCATTCGATGTCGTCTCCTTGGGGTCACTTCACCATCTTCGAAAAAGCTTCCCGCGCGTTGCCCTGCACGTCCACCACGACCACGGCGAGTCGGACCTCTCCCGTCACGGAGAAATCGAGCCGCATGAAGCCGCTGGCCACCCTCGCGAACAACGTGTTCTCGTCGGGCGCGGTCCGGCTGGTATGACCAAAGAAGCCGGTGCCGCTCACGAGCAGGTATTCTGCCCCTTTTCTCTGGATGACCTGCAGGTTGTGCTCGTGACCGGCGGCATACGCGAGGGGGGTGGAGGTCTTGAACACCCCCCCGATGGCCTCCCGCATCTTGATGTTCAAGGCGCCGGACAGGTCCTGGTCGGTGACCCCGCGGCGGCGAGCGATTGGGTATGCGGAGCCGATGCCGGGGAGCGGGATCCACAGCCACGAGCGCTTGGCGCGGAGAGGGAAGATATGGTCGCGCCACCCGAAGTTCCCGCCGTGGATGCCGCCCGAGGCCAGGGGATGGTGTCCGACGACCACGACGCGGCGCTCGCCCGCGCTATCGATGGCGGCGCGCAACGCTGCGACCACCTCGGCCTCTGAATCTTCGGGGCAGGCCGAGCTGGGATGCGTCGGCTTGGCGTAGGCGTGCAGCCACCACTGGGTGTCGAGGGCAATGAGGCGCAAGCGGGAATCGACGTCGCGCACCGCGGGGCCCGGGCATCCGTCCGGGGGAAGCATCGCGAGCGCCTTGCCACCGCGCGTGGCGATACGCCGCCCCTGCCTCTTCACGGCGTCCCATCCTGCTACGCCCCACGCTCCCCAATCGTGGTTTCCCGCCACGAAGACGGCACTCGCGCCGGCATTCCGCACCAGGTCGATCTGCGCGTCGAGGCGGCGCTCGGCCTCCTTGCGTCCCGGCGCGCCCTCGGGCGGAAGACCGGCGGGATAGATGTTGTCGCCCAGAAAGGCGACCACCGAGCGGCCCGGGTCGCCGGCCGCGATCTGAGCGGCCAGCGCCTTCAAGACGGGGTCCCCGGGGGAAGGCGCGCCGGCGTCGCCGACCAGGTAGAGCCGCGTCTCCACGGCCGGAAGGGGCGGCGCCGGGTCGGCCGCGGGGGCAGGGGTCGCGCAACCCTGAAAGACGGCAAGGCCTGCGGCGGCAATCGCCGTGCGCCACGCCGATCGCATCATCCGGTCAGGCCCATCCTTCCACTATCGGGCAAACCGCGGGGGCCCGTCCACCCGTTATGCTGAGCGCATGACGGCGACGCCGAAGCACACCAACCGACTCGCCGGCAGCACCAGCCCCTACCTCCTGCAGCACGCGCACAACCCCGTGGATTGGCACCCGTGGGGCGAGGAGGCGCTGGCGCGAGCGCGCGCGGAGGACAAGCCGATCCTGCTCAGCATCGGCTACTCCGCGTGCCACTGGTGCCACGTGATGGAGCGGGAGTCGTTCGAGAACGATGCCATCGCCGCGCTGATGAACGAGCATTTCGTTCCCGTGAAGGTTGACCGAGAGGAACGCCCGGACCTGGACGACATCTACATGGCCGCCACCCTGGCCATGAACCAGGGGCACGGCGGATGGCCGATGACGGTGTTCCTGACACCGGGCCAGGAGCCCTTCTTTGCCGGCACCTACTTCCCGCCCGAGGACAAGCACGGCCGCCCCGGCTTCCGCACGCTGCTGATCCGGATCGCCGACCTGTGGCGGAAGGACAAGGCCTCGCTGCGCGACCAGGGCGCCGAGCTGGCGCGCTACCTGCGGGAGAACGCCCGCCCCGCGCCGGGGACGTCGGTCGGCCTCCCGGAATTGAAGACCGCGCTCGCCCAGTACCGCGCCGATTTCGATCCGCGCTGGGGCGGATTCGGCCGCGCCCCCAAGTTCCCGCCCTCGGTCGGCCTGATGTTGCTTCTGCGCTGCCACCAGCGGCTCGGCGATGCCGATGCGCTGGCCATGGTGCGCAAGACCCTGGACGCCATGGCGCAGGGCGGGATGTATGACCAGGTCGGCGGCGGTTTCTCGCGATACTCCGTGGACGAGCGCTGGCTGGTGCCGCACTTCGAGAAGATGCTCTACGACAACGCGCTGCTCGCCCGCGCGTACCTCGAAGGCTTCCAGGTCACCGGGGACCCGTTCCATCGACGCATCGCCACCGAGGTGCTGGACTACGTCCTCCGCGAGATGACGTCCGACGAGGGCGGCTTCCATTCCGCCACCGACGCCGACTCCGAGGGCGAAGAAGGCAAGTTCTTCGTGTGGACGCCGGGGGAGATCCGCCAGGCGGTGGGCGACGACGAGGATGCGCGGCGCTTCTGCGCGTACTACGACATCACCGAGGAGGGGAACTTCGAGGGCAAGAGCATCCCCAATACGCCGTCGTCACTGCCCGAAGTCGCGGCCCGCCTCGCGATCGATCCCGCCGATCTCGAGGCCTCGCTGGCCCGCGCGCGGCCCCTCGTCTATAGCACCCGCTTGCTTCGTGTCGCGCCAGGGCTGGACGACAAGGTCCTCACGGCGTGGAACGGCCTCATGATTTCCGCCCTCGCCGAAGGGCACCGTGTCCTCGGCGATCCGCGCTATCTCGCCGCCGCGATCAAGGCCGCGGACTTCCTGTTGCAAACGCTGCGCGCGCCCGACGGCCGCCTGCTCCGCACGTATCGCAAGGGCACGGCCCATCTCCCTGCCTACCTGGAGGACTACGCGTACCTCGCGGACGCTCTCATCGATCTCCACGAGGCAGGCGGCCCCGCCCGTTTCCTCCGCGAGGCCGAGGCGCTGGCCGAGCGCATAGGCGCCGACTTCGCCGACGCAGGGGGCGGCTTCTTCTCCACCGCCCGCGACCACGAGCCTCTCATCGTGCGCCATCGCGAAGGCCACGACGGCGCCACCCCGTCCGCGAACGCGGTGGCCGCGCGCGCCCTGGCCCGGCTGTCCTACCACCTCGACCGCCAGGACCTGCGCGAAGAGGCGGGCAAGGCCATCCGCGCCTACGGGCGCACGATCACCCGGCAGCCGCGCGCGTTTCCCATGACCTTGATCGTGGTCGACCTGTTGCTCGAGGGTCCGATCGAGCTGGCGTTCGTGGGCCGCGCGCCGGATCTGGCCGTCCTCCGCGGCGAGGTCGGCCGCCGTTACCTGCCCAATCGCATCGTCAGCCACCACGATCCGGACGCCGCGGAACGAGACGCGCCGCCCCTGGTCGCGGGCAAGACGCCCGTGAATGGCAGCGCCGCCCTTTACGTGTGCCGCGACTTCGCGTGCCAGCGGCCGGTAACGGAGCCCGGCGAGGTCGAGGCGGCCCTGGCCGCCGCCGCCCCGCGGGATCCGGGTGCGCCGACCGCCCTCGCGCCCGCGCCGTTGGCCGGGCGCGCGACCCCCGAAGGGACGGCGCGCTATGCGGGACGCCATCCCGCTGCGGCCACCGGGTACGGCCCGTTGGGGAACACCGCGCTCGTGTGCAGCCGCGTGGGTTTCGGCGGCTACAGGGTCGACGACGACACGGACGTTCACCGCGAGGCGCTGGCCCGCGCCCTGGTCGCGGGATGCAACGTCGTGGACACCTCGACCAACTACACCGACGGGGGGAGCGAGCGACTGATCGGCGCGGCGCTGGCGGACGCGATCAGGGCCGGCTCGCTCCGCCGCGACGAAGTGATCGTCGTGTCCAAGGCCGGCTACGTGCAGGGCCAGAACCTCGAGCTCGCAAAGGAGCGGGAAGAGGCGGGCAACCCCTTCCCGGACATGGTGAAGTATGCCGATGGGGTATGGCACTGCATCCATCCCGAGTTCCTCGCCGACCAGATGGCTCGGTCACGCGAGCGAATGCAGCTGGCGACGGTGGACCTCTGTCTCTTGCACAACCCCGAGTACTACCTGACCGACGCGCACGAACGGAGTCACGGCCCCCTCGAGAAGCGCCGCAAGGAATTCGACCGCCGGATCCACGATGCGTTCGTATTCCTCGAGGGCGAGGTGGCGGGGGCGCGGATAGCGGCCTACGGCGTCTCTTCCAACACGTGCGTGCGCGCCGCGTCGGACCCCGAGTTCACGTCCCTGACCCGGATGCTCGAGATCGCGCGCGAGGCAGGCGGCACCGACCACCACTTCCGGGTTCTCCAGCTCCCCATGAACCTCTTCGAGGGAGGCGCGGCCCTCGAGCGCAACAACGGGCCGGGCCTCGCCCGCACCGTCCTCGAGCACGCCGCCGCGGAGGGCGTGGCGGTCCTCGCCAACCGGCCGCTGAACGCGATGGTCGGCGAAGGGATGCTGCGCCTGGCCGACGTCGAGGAGGTCCCGGCCCCCGTCGACCTGGACGCACAGCTCTCCGTCCTCGCCGGGCTGGAGGACGAGTACCGTGCGGAGATCGCGGCGCATCTGGAAGCCGCGGACGGCGGCGTGGCCCCGGCCGAGTTCTTCCGTTGGAGCGCCGACCTCAGGGGCGCATCCGCCCATCTCCAGGGCGTCGAGCACTGGGATGCCCTCCAGTCGCAGCGGATCCTGCCCCGGCTCCTGCAGGCGCTTCAGGTGCTCGACCAGGGATTGAGCGGGCCACTGGCGCAGTCGTGGCAGGAATGGCGCGGGCGCTACCTCCCCGAGCTGCGCGCCGCCCTCGGGGCCATCCGGAATCGGGCCGCGGTGGCGTCCCGCGCGCGTGTCAACGAGGTCGAGGAGAAGCTCGACCCGCTGCTGCCCGAAGGGCGCCGCGACGAGACGCTCTCCCGCAAGGCGCTCTGGGTGGTGGCGTCCACGCCCGGGGTGAGCGTGGTACTGAACGGCGCACGGACTCCCGCCTACGTGGACGACGCGCTGGGCGTCCTGGGCTTTCCGGCCCTCGCCAACGCGGTGGCCGTCCTCGAGCGCTTCGGGACGGGAGCCGACTATGTGCCCTGATCCGGGAATACGGTTGCATCCGAGCGCCGATGCGTCCCGGCTCGCTTCGTTCGCGGCGCCGAAGTCAATCCGGCGCC
>Ga0136614_10002661_pt1 | contig 11187 bp, 11 predicted proteins | sample AntDrymUQ2792106_2_FD_106643 | JGI IMG/M metagenome (GOLD analysis project Ga0136614, IMG submission 106643) | Polar desert sand microbial communities from Dry Valleys, Antarctica - metaG UQ279 (21.06) | ecosystem: Environmental > Terrestrial > Soil > Desert | place: Antarctica: Dry Valley... | reverse complement strand
GCTTGTGGTGGACCATCCAGCGCGCGAGCAGGCCGCCGCCGCGCGAGACGATGCCGGTGACGCGGTGCTGGCAGAGCGGCAGGTGCTCGAGCAGCACGCCGGCGTGGATCGTCATGTAGTCGACGCCCTGACGCGCCTGGCGCTCGATCGTCGCCAGCAGCAGCTCGGCGGTCAGCTCCTCGGCGTGGCGCAGGCCCTCCATCGCCTGGTAGATCGGCACGGTCCCGATCGGCACGGCGGCGGCGTCGAGGATCGCCTGGCGGGTCTCGTCGATGCGCTTGCCGGTCGACAGGTCCATGACGGTGTCGGCGCCCCAGCGCTCGGCGAGGCCGAGCTTGTCGACCTCCTCCTGCAGCGAGGAGGTCGTCGGCGAGTTGCCGATGTTCGCGTTGATCTTCACGCGCGCCTTGAGGCCGATCGCCATCGGGTCCAGGGCGCGGTGGTGGACGTTGGCGGGGATGATCATGCGCCCGCGGGCGACCTCGTCGCGCACGAGCGCGGGATCGAGTTGCTCGCGCTCGGCGACGCGCTGCATCTCCGGTGAGATGGTTCCACGGCGGGCGAGGTGCATCTGCGTGCGGCAGGTAACGTCGGAGGCCAAGACGGTGCGTGTGCGCATGGGTATCTCCCTTCGCTGGCATGACCCAGATCAGGTTCGTCGGGTCGGCGCTAGTCAGCGCCCTCTCAGCCCCTCCGGCAGGGACCCCCCGGATGTGTGGAAGGTGAGACGCTACTGCAAGCCGGGCCTCAGTGGCCATCGGCGCCGCGGTGGCGGGAACGCTGCGCCTCCAGTGCGGCCAAGCGGCGCGCCAGCTCGTCGATATCGCGATCGAGCCCCACCGACACCGCTTCGCCGTAGCGCGACGGCGGATCTCCATCGACGAGCCCGAGTATTCGAGCGCTCGATGCTGCCACGGACGGCGCTCGCCTACAGCGACGGGCGCCGTTCCCCGCCGGCCGGCACCCGTGTTGCTGACACGTCGGATGCCGAGGCGGATGCCGGCTCGGCGGCCGGATCAGCCTTGAGGCCGAGGTAGACCAACACGCGGTGCACAGGCCCGTGGCGCGGCTCATCTCCGAACGGTGTCGCGCTCATCGGCGGACTGTGGCACAGGCCGGCCGTGCTGGCGCGCCGATCCACGCGCCAGCAGCGAGCGCGCCGCCTTGAGCTGCAAGAACGGCCAGGTCCTCGTAGGTCGGGTGGCATGTCCACCGAGATCGTCGTGCAGGGCGTGGCCGAGGTCCGCGTGATGCCGGACCACGCGTCGGTGCGGGTTGACGTCGACGGCGAGGGATCCTCCCAGGAGGCGGCCTACGAAGCTGCGAGGGCGCTGGCGGACGCGGTGGACGCTGTGCTGCAGGCGCGCGCCACCGCGCTCGGCCGGGTGGTGACCGCGGCGCTGGTCGTGCAGCCCAAGTCGCGCTGGCGCAAGGGGGAGAGCGTCCGGACGGGATGGCGCGCCTCGCGCACGACGATGGTGGAGATCACCGCGCTGGAGGAGGTCGGCGCGCGGCTCGCCGCGCTCGCTCAGGCGGGCGCGGCGCTGAGCGGCCCGTGGTGGCAGCTGGCGCCCGCCAACGACGCGCACGACGCCGTGCGCACGGCTGCGGCCCAGGACGCCCACCGCCGCGCCGCGGCGTACGCCGATGCGCTCGGGCTGGACCTGGGCGAGGTGGCCTGGGTGGCGGAGCCAGGCCTGCGACGCGGATCTGATCCCGGCGCCGGATGGGGGGACGAGGGGGGTCCTTGCCATGCGGCGGGACGTTGATCGCGGCATCCGCGCAACGCTCACGGCGCCGTGCACCGGCCGCATCTGCCCGATCACCGCCTTCCACGACACGAGCGTGTTCTCGCAGTTCGAACTGCCTTGAACGCTGCGAGCGGTAGCCATGGCGGGCGGGCGAAGCGGAAGGCCGGCCGGCCGGCCGCGTCAGCGCTCGGCGAGGCCTCCGCCGGCCGCCTGGAGCGTGGGCTGAGCATCCGGCTGGACTGACTCGTCGCTCTCTTCGCCGCTCGGGGCGTCGTCGACCGTTTCGTCGGGATTTGCGGCTGCGTACTTGCGCGCGTCCTTGCGGGCCTGCTTGTCCATCCGGCGCTCGCGCATCCGGCGCTCGCGGTCGAGCTTGGCCATCGTGGTCTTCTTCTTGCCGCTTGACGCCATGCGTGTGCTCCCTCGTTGTGTACGTGGCGCGGTCGATGATGCGCCGGCCGGTCGCCCCGAACACGCTGTCACCTGGCGTGTAGACGATGTGTGCGCCGCCGGTGCGGCGGCTGGTGCCATGTGACCTGCGGGATTGCGCCGGTCTGCCCTGCCAGCCCGCTGTGTCCTCGGCAGCCAGCTGGGGATGACGACCAACCCAGCTCGACGCTGAACCGTGCGACCAGTCTACCCGCTGCACCCGGACGCCTTGGCGACACGGCCAACGGCGCTGACGCCGACCTCGGCACAGACGAGTGGCGGCGGCGCACCCGGCCACTAAGCTCGCCTGATGGCCAAGGCCAAGAAGCGCAAGGTGGCACCGGGTGACGTCGCGTCCAATCGCTACGCGTCCTATCGCTTCGAGCTGCTCGACCGGCTCGAGTGCGGGATCGCGCTGCAGGGCACCGAGGTCAAGGCGCTGCGTGAGGGCGGGGCGCAGCTGAAGGATGGCTACGCGCTCGTCCGCGACGGCGAGCTGTACCTGCACAACGTCCACATCCCGCCCTACGGGCCGGCCGCGCGCGCCAACCACGAGCCCGAGCGTGACCGCCGCCTGCTCGCGCACCGCCGCCAGATCGACAAGCTCGCGGCGCAGGTCAAGGAGAAGGGGCTCACGCTCGTCCCGACGCGGATCTACTTCACCGAAGGCCGCGCGAAGGTCGAGATCGCGGTGGCCAAGGGCAAGGACCAGTTCGACAAGCGCCACGCGATCAAGGAGCGCGAGACCAAGCGCGAGATGGACCGCGCGCTGCGCGCGGTCCGCCGCTAGCCGCACATCGATTCCGGCGGCGATGAGTCTGGGCCTCGGGCCCGGTCTAACGCCCAGAGTCCAGCGCGCGGCCGCAGCGCGACCGCGACGAACGTGAGGAGCGACGATGGCGACCTTCGTCCTGATCCCCGGCGCCGGCGGCGCCGCCTGGTACTGGCACCGGCTGATCCCACAGCTGCGCGAGCGCGGCCACGATGCGGTCGCGGTCGACCTGCCCGCGGGCGACGCGGCGGCCGGCCTCGCGCAGTACGCCGATGCCGTCGTCGCGTCGATCGGCTACCGGACGGGCCTCGTCGTCGCCGCACGGTCGATGGGCGGCTTCACGGCGCCGCTCGTGTGCGAGCGCCTGCCGGTCGACCTGCTCGTCATGCTCAACGCGATGGTGCCCAAGCCAGGCGAGGCGCCGGGCGAGTGGTGGGAGGCGACCCGGTTCGCCGAGGCGCGCGCGGAGCAGGCCGCCCGCGACGGGCGCTCGCTCGCCGACGACGACCCGGACCTGCTCGACGCGTTCTTTCACGACGTCCCGCCGGAGGTGACCGCCGAGGTGATGGCGATGGGCGCACCCGACCAGTCGGGCACGCCGTTCGTCGCGCCTGGCCGCTGCCCGCCTGGCCCGATGTCCCGACGCGCTTCCTGCAGGCCCGCGACGACCGCTTCTTCCCCGTCGAGATGCAGCGCCGCGTCGTGCGCGAGCGCGAGCGCCTCGGCTTCGCGCCCGACGAAATGCCCGGCGGCCACCTCGTTGGGCTCAGCCGCCCGCGCGAGCTGGCCGATCGCCTGGAGGAGTACGTGGAGCAGCTGTCGGCCTCCGCGCGGTCGCGCGGCTACGCGATCTCCCGCTGGCGGGTGAGCACCATCCCGGCGACGGCCAGCACCAGGCAGTAGCCCGCCAGCACGAGCCCGCCGACGGTCTGGCTCAGCAGGTCTTCGACGCGCGGGTCGTTCTGCAGGGCCAGCAGCGCCTCACCCGGGAAGAACTGGCCGACGTCGGTGCCGATGAACAGCGACACCGTGCCGGCGAGCGTGAACAGCACGAGGCCCACGACGATCGTCAGCACCTGGTTTCGCAGCACCGCGCCGAGCGCGACGCCGAACAGGCAGCCGAGTACGAGCCCGACGCCCACGCCGACGTAGCCGTTGACGACGAGGTCGGAATCGACCGCGACGTCGCGTGAGGCGAGGATCGACAGCGACAGCCCGGCATGGAAGGCGATGTACAGCAGCGCGCCGGCCACCCCGACCGCGAAACCGACCACGAGCTTGGCGAGGATCACGCGCTCGCGCTTGGGCGTGACGACGAACGTCGAGTTCGCGGTGCCGTGGCGAAACTCGTTCGTCGACAGCAGCGCCCCGAGCGTGAACATGAGGACCGTCTGCAGCCGCAGGCCGATGATGAACGCGGACACATCGCCCTTGCGCAGGTCCTCGACGTCGCCCAGCGCGGCCGACAGCGTGGCGCCCAGGCCCTCGATGAGGACCGTCGCGGCGAGCAGCGTCCAGGTCGTGCGCACGGAGACGAGCTTCAGCCACTCCGACTTCAGGGCCCTCATCGCACGTTGCCGCGTTCGCCGGTGAGCTTGAGGAAGCGATCCTCGAGCGTCGCCACCTCGTGTGTCAGCTCGAAGATCGGGATGCCGTGCGCGGCTGCGAGCGTGCCGATGTCCTCCAGCGACGCGTGGTGGACATGCATCGAGTCCGCCCGCCCGTCGGTCCTGACGCTCGCACCGGCCGCTTCGAGCAGGTCGCGCAGCTCGTCGGCGCGCGGCGAGCGCACGAGCGCGGGACGGCGGTCGCCCTTGACGAGGTCGGCGAGCGTGCCCTGCATGACGAGCCGGCCCGCGCCGATCACGACGACGCTGTCGACGGTCTGCTCGACCTCGGAGAGCACGTGGCTCGAGATGAGCACCGCGCGCCCCTCGCCGGCGAGGTGGACGAGGATGTCGCGCAGCCAGCGCATGCCCTGCGGGTCGAGGCCGTTGGCGGGCTCGTCGAGCATGAGGATGCGCGGGTCGCCGAGCAGCGCGGCGGCGAGCGCCAGGCGCTGGCGCATGCCCATCGAGTAGCCCTTCACGCGGCGGTCGCGCGCGGGCGTCAGCTCGACCATGTCGAGCACCTCGTCGACGCGGGAGTTCGGCAGGCCCGCCGCGGCCGCGATCGTGCGCAGGTGGCCGCGCCCGGAGCGGCCGGGATGCACGTCGTGGGCGTCGAGCGCCGCGCCGACGGCGCGCACCGGGTCCTTCAGCTCGGCGAACGGCCGGCCCATGACCAGCGCGCGGCCGCTCGTAGGGCGCACGAGTCCCAGCAGCGCGCGCAGCGTCGTCGACTTGCCTGCACCGTTGGGCCCGAGGAAGCCGGTCACGCGACCGGCCTGCACCGTGAAGGACAGGTCGTCGACGGCGAGTGTCTCCCCGTAGCGCTTGGTCAGGCGCTCGACCGTGATCTCGGCCATGCCGACACCCTAGTAGGAGGAGCTGATCGCTAGGCCGGGATGTCGCGCTCGACGAAGGTCAGCGCCATGCCGCTGGCGCACACGATGATCAGCCCGATGTAGACGGCGAGGATCGCGAGCCGGTGGGCGGGCTTGACCTGGTAGTAGGCCTGCACCGCATCGCCGCCGGCCTTGCGCGCCTTCCAGCGCTTGTACGTCTCGAAGACGGCCAGCAGCAGGATCAGGATGAGGATCGGGTTGGGCATGGCGAACGTCAGCACGACCATCACGAACAGCCCGACGAACCACATCCACGGCGACAGCGCCGCCATCGCGCGGCCGCCGTCGAGCGGCACCACCGGCAGCAGGTTGAAGAGGTTCAGGAACAGCCCGGTGAAGATCAGCGCGTACCAGAAGTCCTGCCCGGTCGCATTCGAGGGGTCACCCGCCGAGATCGAGGGGTCGCCCGCCGCCAACGCGATCGGCAGCAACGCCAGGCAGCCCAGCGTTCCGAGGATCGGGCCCGCCAGGCCGACACGCGCCTCGGCGGTGGCGTCATCGCCCAGCGACTTCGCCATCACCGCGGCGCCGAGGAACGGGATGAACATCGGCGCGCTCGCCTCGATCCCCTCGCGGCGCAGCTGGATCACGTGCCCCATCTCGTGGACGAACAGCAACAGCACGAATCCCAGCGCGAACTTCCAGCCCCAGATCAGGCTGTAGGCGGCGATCGAGACGAGCATCGTCGCCGACGTCGTCAGCACCTTGGCCTTGGGCAGCAGCAGCAGCGCGGCCTTGCCGAACTTCAGCGCGAGCAGGCCGATGATCGCCAGCAGCGAGAGGCTGCGCCGCCACCACGAACGCTCGTCGGGCTCGCGGGCCGGGCCGGGCGCCGGCGCGGTGAACTCCGACGGCGCAGGGGCGACGGGCTCCTCGACGCGGGGGGAGGGGGTGAAGCCGGGCGGCGCTGGCCAGTGCTGACTCATCGCCATCCATTGTGACAACGCATGTCACCGAGCCGGCACGCCGCGCGCGCCAGGCCTTTCACGGCCAGGTCACACCGGCGTCACGGCGGCGTCACACGCCCCCGCGATACCCCGTCCATCGTCCGCCCCGTGCCGATACGAGCGAGCAGGAGGTGGGCGACATGAGCGCAGACGACGCGCAGACGAGCGGGCCACGGGCGACGGACGCAGGCAATCGGCTCACGCGCCGGCGCGTCTTGACGCTGAGCGCCGGCGCGGGCCTCGCCGGGCTGACCGCGGGGGTACCGGGCGCCTGGGGCGCGACGGCCGGCCACGGCGGCCGGGTGATCGAACCGTTCACCCTCGGCGTCGCCTCCGGCGATCCGCTGCCCGACGGCGTAGTGCTGTGGACGCGCCTGGCGCCCAGGCCGCTGCAGGGCGGCGGCATGCCCAACCGCCAGGTTCCCGTGCGCTGGGAGGTCGCCCGCGACGAGCACTTCCGGCGCGTGGAGGCGAAGGGGACGGCGTTCGCCGGACCCGACGGCGCGCACAGCGTCCACGTCGAGGTCGAGGGCCTGCGGCCCGGGCGCGAGTACTTCTACCGCTTCAAGACCGGCCAGGAGCTGTCGCCCGTCGGGCGCACGAAGACCGCGCCGCGTCCCGACCAGGACCCGCGTCGCTTCGCCTTCGCCGTTGCCGCGTGCCAGATGTATGAGCACGGCTACTTCACCGCCTACCGGCACATGGCGCAGGAGGACCTCGACCTCGTCGTCCATCTGGGCGATTACATCTACGAGCACGCGCCAAACCAGTACGTGGGGCGCAGCGGCAACGTCCGGCTGCACGTGGGCCGCGAGATCGAGTCGCTCGACGACTACCGCACGCGCCACGCGCAGTACAAGACCGACCCCGACCTGCAGGCGGCGCACGCCGCGTTCCCGTGGGTCGTGACGTTCGACGACCACGAGGTCGACAACAACTGGGCCGCCGACGTGCCCGAGAACACGGTCGGGCCGAACGCCACCCCCGAGTCGTTCCGGGCCCGCCGCGCCGCCGGCTTCCAGGCCTACTACGAGCACATGCCGCTGCGCCGCGGTCAGCGGCCGATCGGTTCCGACATGCTCGCCTACCGCCGCCTGACCTTCGGCCGGATGGCGCAGTTCAGCGCGCTGGACACGCGCCAGTACCGCTCAGACCAGGCGTGCGGCGACGGCACGGACATCGACTGCGCCGAGCGCCTGGATCCCAACCGAACGCTGACCGGCCCGCAGCAGGAGCGCTGGCTGCTGGAGGGTCTCCAAGGGTCGGGCGCGCGCTGGAACGTCGTCGCGCAGCAGGTGTTCATGGCGCAGCGCGACTTCGACCCGCTCCTGCCGCAGCGCTTCTCGATGGACGCCTGGGACGGCTATGCGGCCGGCCGCGACCGGCTGCTCGCGCACGTGCAGTCGCGTCGGGTACCCAACCCGATCGTGCTGACAGGGGACGTGCATCGCTCGTGGGTCGCCGACCTGAAGGCGAACTTCGACGATCCGGCATCCGCCTCGATCGGCACGGAGTTCGTCGTCAGCTCGATCTCCTCGACCGGTGACGGCACGGCCGAGACGCAGGCACCCGTGCTCGGCGCCAACCCGCATCTGAAGTTCTACGAGGACCAGCGCGGCTACATGCGCTGCGAGCTCGATGCCGAGCGTTGGCGCACCGATGTGCGCGTCGTCCCGTTCGTCAGCCGGCCCGGCGCGCCGATCACGACGACCGCGTCGTTCTCCGTGATCAACGGCGCCGCCGGGATACAACCGGCCTGACCGGGGCCAGCTGATCAGCAGGCTCGACGTCGCGCCATCCCCTCGCGGGACCCCCGAGCGCGCGCGGCCTAGGTGCGCGCGAGCGCCTCGTGGGCGGCTGCCTCGGCCTCCACGAGCTGCGCCTCGACGAGATCCAGCCCGCTGTCCCAGAAGCCCGGGTCGGCGAGGTCGATGCCGACGATCGCGCCGAGCTCCTCGGGGCTGCGCGATCCGCCGGCGCGCAGCAGCTCCAGGTAGCGGGGAACGAACGAGTCGCCCTCGTCGATGTAGCGCTTGTAGATCGACAGCGCGAGCAGCTGGCCGTAGGCATAGGCGTAGACGTAGCCGGGCGTCGAGATGAAGTGCGGCACGTAGGACCACCACGAGCGATAGCCCTCGGTGAGCTGCACGCTGTCGGCGAGCATCTCCTCCTGCGACTGGGCCCACAGCTCGTTGAGGCGCTCGACCGCGAGCTCGCCCTCCTGGCGCCGGGCGGTGTGCACGAGATCCTCGAACCGGTTCATCGCCGTCTGCCGGAAGACGGTCGCGATCGAGCCCTCGATCGACTCGGCCAGCAGCGACAGCCGTGACTCCGGCGTCGGCGCCTGGTCGAGCAGGCGGCCGAAGACGAGCGTCTCGCCGAACACCGAGGCGGTCTCGGCGAGCGTCAGCGGCGTGCCCTGCTCGAGCACGCCGCGCGGGCGGGCGAGCTCGGCGTGCAGCCCGTGGCCCATCTCGTGCGCGAGGACCAGCACGTCACGGCGCTTGGCGGTGTAGTTGAGCATGAGGTACGGGTGCTCGGAGGGGACCGTGTAGGCGGCGAACGCGCCGCCGCGCTTGGCCGGCCGCGGCGGGGCGTCGATGCGGCGCTCGTCGAAGAACGCGCGTGCCGGGTCGCCCAGCTCGGGCGTGAACTCGGCGTAGGAGGCCAGCACGAGCTCCTTGGCGTCGTCCCACTCGACGGCCTCGTCGTCCTCCGTGACGGCCGCCATGCGGTCGTAGTCGGCGAGCTTGTCGATGCCGAGCAGCTGCGCCTTGAGGCGATACCAGCGGCGCGGGAGCTCGTAGCGGTTGCGTACGGCGCTCAGCAGCGCCTGGACGGACGCGTCGGAGGCCTCGTTGGAGAGGTTGCGGGCGGCGAGCCAGTTGTCGTAGTGGCGCAGCCGGTCGTCGACGGCCTTGTCGTGCAGCAGCGTGTTGAAGATGTAGGCGCGCGTGCGCAGGCCCGGCGCCAGCGCCGCCGTGACCGCCTCGGCGCTCGTGCGGCGCACGTCGCGGTCGGGCGACATGAGCCGCGCGAGGGCGGCGTCCAGCGCTACCGGCTCGTCTTCGTCGGGCAGCGCGACCTGCAGCGCCGAGACCTGCTCGCTGAACAGCCGCGACCATGCCGAGCTGCCGGAGATCGACTTCTCGGCGAGGATCTTCTCCTCGGGCTCGGAGAGCAGATGTGGGCGATAGCGGCGCGCGGAGCGCAGGAAGTGGCGGGCGGTGTCGATCCCCTCGGCCTCGAGCAGCTCGTCGGCGCGTACGTCGTCGACCGCTGCCCACTCGAGCTCGAAGAACAGCAGCTGGGTCTCGATCGCCGTGCTCTTCTCCTGCATGCGCTGCATGAGCGCGCCGATCTGCGGATCGGCGGTGTCGACGCTGAACCGCAGCATCGCGTAATGCCCGGAGCGCGAGGCGAGCTCGGAGATCTCCTGCAGCTCGGCGACGGCGGCGGCGAGCTTGGGGCCGGTCAGCGCGGCGACGCGTCCTGCGTGCGTTTGGGCGAACGCCTGTGCGCGCTCGGCGGCCTCGTCAATGAGGCGGTCCGCGCCGGCATCGCCCTCGCCGTGGACGAGTGGTGAAAGGTCCCAGGAGACATCTTCGACGGTCATGCCCCGGAGGATAATTCACGCAGATTGCGAAGGATTGTGCGATTCGGCTCTTGAAGGCGGATCGGGCGGCGATTTATTCTCCTGCTGCGACGCGGAACTGGAGCCGCAAAGAGCGAGGCCGCCGAGGTGTGAGGCCGCGCCACCCAGACGCCGGGGCGCCTCTTCGGAGCGCGACCCGGTCGAGGGTCCCTCAAGCGGCCCCGGACCGCGTCGCACTACGTTAAGCGTCTGTCCTGTTCACGCATAGCCGCGCTCGCCAGTGGGCAGCCGCCACCGTTGTGAGCGCTTCAAGCACATCCAGGAGTGGCGGGGTCGACCTCCAGACCCTCGTCATCACCGCCGTCGCCTCCGCGTGCGCCGCCTACGTGACCTCCGAGGTCTGGGCGCCCGGCACGCTCGCCTCCGCGGCGATCACGCCGGTGATCGTCGCGCTCGTCAAGGAGGCGCTGGCCAAGCCGGCCGACGTCGTCACGCGTGCCGTGCCGGTGCGAGGTGTCGTGCGCAGCGCCGATCGCGCCGACGAGCCCTACGACCCGATACAGCCCTTCGAGCCCGAGGACGAGCGGGTCGCCCAGCACGGCGAGCTGCTCGGCAGCTCGAGCGCCTTTCCGCGGCACGCGTGGAAGGTGGCAATCATCACCGGCCTGCTCGGGTTCCTCGTCGCTGCGGTGATCATCACGGTGCCCGAGTTCCTGGCCGGCAAGGCCGCCGGGGGCGATCGCCAGACGACGTTCTTCGGCGGACAGAAGCGGTCCCCGGAGCCGTCGACGACCACGACCACGCCCACGACGACGACGCCCGAGGAGACCGAGACCGGTCCCGTCGAGCCGGCGGTCACCGTCCCGGAGGTCGAGACGACCACCGTGCCGCCCCCCGAGACGACGCCGGTGCCGCCGGCCGAGCCGGTGGAGCCAGAGCCCGAGCCGCAGCCAGAGTCCCAGCCGCCGCCCGCAGAGGAGTCCGCGAACCCGTAGCAGGCCCGTGCGCCCGGCTGGTCGGTTTGCGCGGCCGGTGGCGGTCGTGCGACCGACCATCTAGACTCGAACGCGTACCGACACGGGGACGACATGGCTTCGACGTGGTCGACTTCGTGACGGTGGTTGCGAGCCGAGGTGCCAGGAGGCCTCGCAAAACACCTGGCAAAACCATACGTGCGGACTCTCACG
>Ga0136614_10002660_pt1 | contig 11188 bp, 4 predicted proteins | sample AntDrymUQ2792106_2_FD_106643 | JGI IMG/M metagenome (GOLD analysis project Ga0136614, IMG submission 106643) | Polar desert sand microbial communities from Dry Valleys, Antarctica - metaG UQ279 (21.06) | ecosystem: Environmental > Terrestrial > Soil > Desert | place: Antarctica: Dry Valley... | reverse complement strand
GTTCCGCTCGGACGGGCGCGGGCTCGATGTCGGCCAGTCTCTCGGGACGAACGGGCGGCCCGACCAGGTGGCGGTCAGCCCCACCGAGACTGGCGTGCGGATCACGGTGGGCTCCGCGCAGCTCACCAGGTTCAAGACCTTTCTGAGTCAGCTCCGCGCGGATCCGGCGCGCGGCCCGACCGCGATGCCGGAGTTCCGCTACCAGTACGGCGACGGCTCCGCCACCGTGCACGGCTTGGACGGCTTGTGGATCCGTACCGGCCAGCGGTCCGAAACGTTCGTCGAGACACTGGCCGCCGAGGTGCGCGGCCAGGGGGGCGAATCCGTGTACGCCGCCGCGGGCGCGCCGAGAACGCTGTCCGCATCGGACACGGCACCTCTGGATACCGTCGGCGAGCCCGTGTCGAGCAGCCGAGGGACGGTGCTCGACAGCGTCCCGAAGGGCACCGCCGTCTACACCGACTCACCAGCACTGGTCCCCGGTGCGATCCCGGTGACTGCTCCGGTCGCGGTGATCAGCACCCGTGCCATGCGGCAGGACGTGGCCGGTAACCTGCCGCCGACGACCGGGGGTCCGGGTGGCGGCCCGCCGGGTGGCGGTCCCATCGGCGGGGGATCGTGGTGGTTTATCGGCTTCGGCACAGGTCCGGGAACTGGCTCCGGCGGCCCCGTCCTGGTCAGCGACTGCTCGACCGCTGACCCCTCGGCCCAATTGGAGGAGTGCCCGCAATGAGCACCCCCGACGGATGGACCGTGGAGGCTGGGTCGCCGCTCGCAGTGGCCTTGGAGGCCGCTCGCGCCGCGCGCCGTGCAGGCGACCGCGCGGGCATTGACCGGCACTACCCGCAGGCGGTCCGGCTGGCCGGGTCGCCGACGATGGCGGTCGCGCTCGCCGTCGAGCACGTGGACGCGGTGCGCGCGCTGGGCGACAGCGGCGCCGCACTGGCGTTGTCCGCCAGCTACCGCAGGCGCTACCCGTGGGTCACCTGGCTGCTACTGGTCGAGGCCGAGACGCGGACGATGCAGGGAGACCTGACCCGGGTCGACGACGACCTCGACGCGGTCAGGGCGCTCGCCGGAACCCGTCCGCTGCCGCCAGTGGAGGCGGCCCTGGAGGCCCGGCTCTCTGGACTCGCCGCGCAGCACCGTGGAAACTTCCCAATGGCCCGACGCCTGCTGGAAGACGCCCACGCCCGATACCGGGCGCTCGGTGATTCGGCCGGGGTCACCGAGGTTGAGCGGGACCTGCGCCGGTGGGCCGCCCGGGAGGACGTCCCAGCAGCGGAACCCGCGGACGAGGGGGTGCCCACGGCGCAGCTCAGCACGGCCGCGGGGCTGGCCCGGTCCGAGGAGCTGCGGATGGCCGGGCGCTACGAGCGTGCTCTGGACGTGATTCGCGAGATCCTGGCCGGGCGGGTGGACCCAGCGCTGGTATTCGTGTTGCGCGAGGCGGAGGTCCGCCTGCTGCGGATGCTGCGCCAGGACGATCAGGCCCGCCGGTTGCTGCCCGAACTGTACCGGGCCGCGGGCGACTCGGCGCAGCCCGAACTGAACCGCGCCATGGCCGACCGCCTCGACCCGACTAACCACGAGCCAACGCTCGTCCCACCCTCGGCCGACCGGCGCCTACAGCACGTGCGCCGGCTGGTCGATGCCGGCCGGCTGGAGGACGCCCAGCAGCTGCTGCGAGCCGAGGCCGGCACCTCGGACACCCGGCACGAGGCGGAGTGGCATCTCGCGGCGGGGAAACTGGCGCTGGCGATCGGCCTGCGGCATGGGGTGGCGGCGGCCGGGCAGGCGGTCGCGCACCTGGAGCGCGCGGCCGACCTGGCGCGACAGGGGACGCTGGTGCCGATCCGGATCACCGCCCTGCGCCTGCTCGCCCGGGCGCACGAAGCGCGCGGGGACGTGCCCGCTGCAGTGCGGGCAGCGGCGACGGCGCGCGCGCACGAGGACCACATTGCCGGGCTGCAGGACAGCGAGGATGCCCGCATCCGCCTGTTCACCGGGGTCGTGACCGAGTTCGACGAGCAGGTCCGGGTCGCGCACGAGGACGTCGAGCGCCACCGAGGCCGCGGCGACCGGCCGTTCGCAGCGGCCTCGGTGGCGATCGCGATCGAAGCCGGTCGCGGCGCGGAGATCCTGCCGCGAATCCTGCCGGAGGGATCCCGGGTCGGCCGGGAGCTGCCGCTCCCCGGCGACGGGCCGGGCGCCTGGCGGTGGATCCGCCGGTCGCTGCGCGGGATGCCGTGGGGCCAGGCCGTATGGCTGATGCACGTCACCCCCACCGGGTTGCACCATGTCCTGGCGGACCGGTGGAAGCTGCGCTACCAGTACGTGGAGTGCACCCGGCAAGACTTGCAGGGCAAGGTCCAAGCGCTCCGCACCTGCGTCCAGGCGCTGCTCAGTTGCTGGGAACGGTCCGACCCCTTACTCGACGAGCGGGTCGAGGAGTACCACAGTCGTCTGCATGAGCTCGCCGCGTGGATCGGCGTCGACAACGTGGTCGCGAAGCTGCCACGTCGGACCCGCCGGCTCGCGGTCGTGGCCGGCGACGAGCTGTCCGAGATCCCGCTTGCTGCCCTGCCCTGTCGAGGGGCGAAGCAGGGGAGCCGGGACCTGCTCGGGCTCCGGTTCGCGCTGTCCGACCTGCCCTGCCTGGCCGTGCGCCAGGCGCTGCGCCGGCAGGCCCGGCGCCGGCGGGGTCCTGGGACGCTGCTGCTGCAGCCGAGCGCGCGCATCATCGGCCCGTTGCGTGCCGACGAGCGTGATCCGCTGACCGCCACGGACGAGGGGCCCGGTCGCCAGGTGCTCAGCCGGCACGAGGCCACCCCCGCCGCGTTGCGGGACGCCCTGGCGTCCGGTGTCGGCATGGTCCGCATCGACAGCCACGGCACGTTCGGCGGGAAGGACGAGGCCCCAGCGTTGTTCCTCTGGCCGGTCCGCGGCCAGCAGGACTGGCGCAGTAACGGCGACCTGCACCCGGGCGATCTGGAGACGATGCACCTGAAGACCACTGGCACGCTGGTCGTCGGGGCGTGCCAGTCCGGGATGTCGACCCGCCGGGGCCGCGACGAGCGGATCGGGTTCGTCCGGTCCGGCCTGCTGGCCGGGACGTCGGCGGTGCTCGCGGCCCGGTGGGATGCCGAGGACACGGTCGCGGCCATACTGCTGGACGCGTTCGAGGACAACCTGCGCCACCTGCCCCGGGACCTGGCGTTGCAACGCGCGATGCGGCGCGCGAGGCAGCACGCGATGGCTCTTGCGGCTAGCCACGCCCGCGGCGCGGCGGCGGAGACTGTCCTGTGGAGCGCCTGGACGCTCTACGGCGACGCCGGACCGCAGACCCGCCGGGGGCCGCTGCGGCGGTGGCTGGTTCGGAGCTGGGACGCGCTGCGGCCCCGGCCGTCGGAGGGGAGGAGCACGCCACATGTCCGGTCCTGACCCGTTCAGTTTCGACACCGGCACCCAGACCGGTGGCCCACCGGCGGCAGCCGGTGCGTTCCCGGCCCGCATCCCGCTGTGGTGGCTGGGGCTGGGCATCGCGACGTCTGTGGTCGCCGCCGTCGGCGCTCTGCTCTACGGCCGAGCGGTGCCGGTCGCGTTCCTGTGCTGGGTGCTGGCCGGGCCGGTGTCGATCGGGCTGCTGGCTGTGCACGTGCTGCGCGCCACCGCGGTCCGGGCCGGGCCGACGACCTACACCGAGTCCGGCGCGACCGTGCCGCTCTACTGGACCGCACTGGCCGTCGCGGCGATCGGGATCGGGTTGAGCGCGTGGCAGATCGCGGACTGGGTAGGCCGGCTGTGAGCCGCTGGCGGGGGTGCGTCGTGGTCGGGGCGGTGGTCGGTCTCGTCCTGCTCGCGGCCGGCCTCGCAACGCCCTCCCCTGCTGTTGCCCAGCCAGCCACAGCTCCGTCCGACACCGCGGTGCAGAGGTTCACCTCCTGCCTGAACTCCACAGAGGACGGCGACCTGCTGCTGCTTGTCGACGAGTCGAGGAGCCTGAGGTCCTCCGACCCCCAGGCCGCGCGGGTGACCGCGGCCCGGTACCTGCTGTCGCGGATGGGCACGTTCGCCGACCGCACCGGGTTCCAGCTCGACGTCGCCGTCGCCGGGTTCTCCGACCGGTTCTCCATGGTCCCCGGATGGGTCCCGGTGGGTGCGGCGACGCTGCAGGGCCTCACCCAGCAGATCAATGAGTTCGCGGACCGTAACGACGGTGGCGAGACCGACTACTGGACCGCGCTGGAGGGCGCCCGCCGTGCCCTGGCAGACCAGGCCACGTCCGGCGCCGGACGGCGCTGCCAGGCGATCGCCTGGTTCTCCGACGGCGAGCTCGACATCACCCCGCGCGGGTCCGCGGGTGATGACGGCGCGACGAAGCCCTACAGCGGCCCGCTGGAGATCACCTCGGAGGCAGCCGCGGACCAGGCCGAGGCCGCGGCCGCCGAGTCACTGTGCCGCCCGCGCGGCGGGCTTGCAGACCAGCTGCGGGCCTCCGGGGTGGTGCTGTTCGGCGTCGGCCTCAACACCAGCGGCCAACCCCGCGACTTCGACCTGATGAGCTCGATCGCCACCGGCGAGTCACCGTCCCAGCCGTGCGGCCAGCCGACCGGCCGCAGCCCCGGGGAGTTCCAGCTCGCCGAGGGCATCGACGGGCTGCTGTTCGCGTTCGACGAGCTGATCCCACCCGCACCACCGATCCAGCAGGAACACCGGACCTGCCCCGCAACGGTGTGCGCGTCGGAGCGGCACAGCTTCGTGCTGGACTCCTCGGTCGGCAAGGTGGAGATCCTGGGCTCGGTCGACCGTGCCGGGATCGACGCCGTGCTCGTCCCCCCGAGCGGGGCACCGCTACCGCTCGACCCGAAGACCGTCGGGAGCCGGTCCACGGTGACGACTGGCCCCTCTACGATGGCATTCTCCTGGCTGTCCGACCGTACCGTGTCGGTCGACCTCGTCAGCGACACCCGGGCGAGCGGGTGGACCGGCGAGTGGGCGCTGGTGTTCGTCGACCGGACGTCCGGAGCACCGGCTGTGCGCTCCCGCACCAACGTCCACGTCACCGGGGACCTGTTCCCGGTGTGGACGAACCGGCCGCCGGTGCTGCACAGCGGGGAGACCCCCCGGGCCGTCTTCGGGCTGGTCGACGGCGATGGCCGCACCGTGGCCCCGTCCTCGGTCCGGGGGACCCTCGCGTTGACGGTGGCGCTGCTCTCGTCAAGCCGTCCCTCGGCGGCAGTGGTCAGCGTCATGGACAAGGCGCGCCTCGGTGAGCCGGTCGTGCTCGACCTGCGCGACGTCCCACTGGGGCCGGCCACGCTGCGGCTCAACCTCGCCCTGCGCACCGCACCCGCGACCCGCCCGGACGGCACCCAGGTGCCGGGCACCCAGCTCGTCCCGCGGGTGGTCGAGCTGCCCCTGCAGATCGCGGCGCCGGTCGGCTACCCGCAGGTCGAGGGCACCGTGAACTTCGGGACCGCGGACGGGGAGACCACGTTGACCGGCACGCTCGACGTCACCGGTCCCGGATGCGTGTGGGCCGCGCCGGTGCAGAATCCCCGACTCGACTCCGCACCGCCGGACGCGGGCAAAATCACCCTCAGCGCCACCGACGCGCAGGGCCCGCAGAGCTGTCTGGACCTTGGGCGAGGCGAGCAGGGCGAGCTCGAGCTGCGACTGAGCACCGCCCAGGTCGGCAACGGCACCGTCACCGGCACGCTGCCGGTGACGGTCGCGCCGCCGGGCGAACCCCAGTCGGCGCGGCAGGTGCCGGTCGCCTTCACCGCCGACCTGCGCAAGCCGCTTGACGTGCCTGTGTTCTGGCAGGTGCTGCTTGCCCTCGTGCTGTTCGGTGCCGGGATCCCGCTGGGGCTGCTCTACCTGGCCAAGTGGGCGACCGCGCGGGTCCCGGCCCGGCCGCTGCTCACCGGCCGGGTGGCGGTGACCGTCGTCGACGACCAGGTACGCCGCAATGGCGTCCCCTTCCACCTCGACCAGCGGGACCTGGACCAGCAGGTTCCGATCCCGCCTCGCGGCGGCAGGAACCTCGTCGCGCACGGCGTGCGGATGCGCGCCCGGACCGGGGGGTCGCCGTTCGGCGCGGGCCACGTGCGGGCCAGCGTCGGCGACGGGCGGACCTTTGCGTCCGCCGACCAGCGGACGGCGTCGGCGGACGGCACCGAGGCCCGGCTGCCGCTCGCGGTGCACAACACCTGGGTCGTGCTGCACGACCCGGCCGGCCCGCCGGAGGAGGCCGAGGTCCTCGTGCTGGCCAGCGGCGACGACCCCACCGGCCAGTCCCGGTCGCGGCTGGAGATCGAGATCGCGCATCGCCTGCCGCGCGTGCTGGCCCGGCTGCGTGCGAACCACCCGCCGCCCGACCCGTCCGCGCCGCGGCGCGATCCGTCGCCGTTCGGGGGGCCGGACGGGCCGCGGGACCCGCGCGGACCCTCGCCATTCGACGACCTGGGGCCGTCCCGGCGCGGCGGCCCCACCCCACCCAACCAACGGACGACCTGGGGAGACCACTGGTGAGACGCTTCTTGGTGGTGGGCTGCGGCGGCTCCGGCGGAGCCACCCTGGCCTACCTGATGGACCAGCTGCGCTCGGACCTGGCCGCGCACGGCGTGCCTGCCCTGCCGCGCGGGTGGCAGTTCGTGCACATGGACGTGCCCAGTACCGCCGAACCCGGACCGGAGTGGCTGGGCAACGTCGCCGCCCAGGGCGGCACCTACTTCGGCACCGGCCCCCGCGACGCGGTGTACCGCACCCTGGACCGGGCGGTGAGCCAGCGGTTCGCGGAGAAGCAGGCCCTCGACCTGATCGCCACCTGGGCGCCGCGCGACCCGGACACGGTGGCCATCCCGATCACGGTCGGCGCCGGGCAGTATCGGGCGGTCGGCCGGGTGATCACGCTCAGCCGGGCCGGGGAGATCCAGCGGGTGCTGCGCAGGGCGTGGGAGGAGCTGAACCGGGTCGAGACCACCAGCGAGATGTCCGCGCTGCGGGTGCCCGGGCTGGGCGATTACGACCCGGGCCCGCCGCTGGTGTTCGTCGTGTCGTCGATGGCCGGCGGGGCCGGCGCATCGATGGCGCTGGATGTGTGCCGGCTGCTCACCCTCGTGCCCGGGGTGGACCCGAACCTGATCGGGGTGTTCATGGTCGCCCCGAACATTTTCGACGCGATCCCGGAGGCCAGCCGGACCGGCGTGCGCCCGAATGCACTGGCCATGCTCGGCGAGATCGTGGCGAGCCAGACCGGCGCCGCGCGGGCGCACGACGTGCGCGCCCTGCACGCGCTCGGGCTGCAGGGCGGGGAGGGCGAGCGCATCCCGTTCGCCCGGGTCTTTCCGGTCGGCCGGTTCGCGGGAGTGGAGGGCACCCTGTTCGGCAGCGGCCGCCCGGAGGCGGTCTACCGCGGCCTCGGCCGAGGGCTGGCCGGCATGATCATGAGCGGTACGGCCACCGCCCAGTTCGTCAGCTTCGACCTGGCCACCAAGGACTCGCCGCCCGGCGACCGGGACCTGCTCGGGTGGGGCAGTGACTGGGCTCCGCTGCCCTGGGGCTCCTACGGGTTCGCCGCGCTGAGCATGGGCCGGGACCGCTACGCCGAGTACTCCGCGCAGCGGCTGGCGTGGAGCTGCGTGCAGCGGCTGCTCGACGGACACCTCCAGCCGGGCAGCGCGATGTCTGCGGACGTCCAGGTCAAGGCATTGCTGGAGGTCAAGTGGCCGGATGCGTGCAGGCAGGCCGCACTGCCCGCGCCGGGCCCCGTCGGCGAGCGGGAGGTCGGCGAGTGGATGACCCGGCGGGCCTTCCCTCGCGCGCAGGTCGAGTCGGCGGCCGGCAGCGTGCTGGACCGCGAGGTACGCGACTTCGTCCCGGACCCATCCGGTCAGCAGGCCCTGCAGTGGGAGCCGGCATTGCGCAGCCAGCTGGCCCAGCGCCGATCCCCGCTCACCGAGGCGACGGGTGTCGCGGCGGCAGCGCTGGCCTACCGCTGGCACCAGGAGCTGCGGGCCCAGATCGAGCAGGTCGTCGTGGACGCGGTGGCCCATCTCGGCCTGAGCTACGCGGTAGCGCTCGTCGAGCGGATGGGCATGCACGTCCGTACGGCCGTCGCGCCCGCGGCCGACCGGCTCAGCCGGTTGGGACCAGCCGACGTCAGCGCCCTCCCGCCGGACATGGTCACGACGCTTGGCGCGATGCCGACCGGCGTCGTGCGGAACGGCCGCGCTCTGGTGGACCAGATCCTGCAGGGATACCACGACCAGATCCGCACCCAGATCTACGCGACCGTCGCGGGCCTGGTCCGGGACCTGCTCGACGGCCTGGTCACCGATGTGCTGGACCCCCTGTTGGGTGCGCTGGCCGAGGCCCAGCGCATCCTCAACCGGGCCCGCAACGCCCCGGTCACCGACCGGGGCCTGGCCTGGCTGGCCACCGACCAGTGCTCGGCTTGGCCCGCGGACACCGACGAGCGGGTGCCGGCCCGGTTCGACCATGCCGACAACGAGGTGCTGCTGATCACCTCGCGGGACTTCCCGGAGCAGTACGCCGGGGATGTCCGCCGCGCCGTCGGCGGGTCCGGGGAGCCGTTCGACCAGGCCCGCGACGAGGTGGTCGGCCAGATCCTGTCCGGGGTCTGGGCGACGGTCGACGCCGAGCAGGCGCCGGGCAGCCCGCTGGAGGTGCACGCGCCGTGGCGCTCGCGCGTGTTCGCGGTCGAGCCTGGCACCGGACGGCCGCTGGTCCCGTCCCGGGCGCGCTACGACCTGCATGTGCGCCCGGGTGAGGTGCTCGCCCGGGCGCGCCGGTTCGTGGCGCGGCGTGGCGAGTCGTTCGAGGTGTTCTGCCGGTTGTCCATCAGCGACTTCGTGCGCGGCACCCCCGGTGTCGAGTCGCAGGTCGAGCTGGAAGACCGACGCCGGGTCGTGGTGGACAGGTTCACCGAGACGCTGTCGCTGGCCCGCCCGCTGATCAGCGTCAACCCGGCGGCCCTGCAGGCCGTGCACTCGGGGGCGCAGATCGAGTACCGGTACAAGTTCTCCGAGGTCCCGTTCGCGGGGCTGCCGATCGCCGATGAGCTGCACCGGGTGCTCATCACGAACCCCATGATCGACACCTCCAGCCTGTCGAATCTGGATGGCGCGCTGGGCGACAGCCACGGGGTCACCCGGATCGACGTGTTCGGCTCCTATCCGAACTACTCGCCGCTGGTGTTCGACGCCGTGCTTGCCCCGGTGGCCGAGCAGTGGGCCCAGACCGCGGGAATGGGCCGGGAGGCGTTCTGGCAGTGGCGTCGGTCCCGGCCGATGGAGGCCGCGCTGCCGATGGGCGACCAGGAACGCCGGGCGATGGTCGCGGGCTGGTTCATCGGGCAGGTGGTCGGCCGGATCTCGATCCCGGAGGCGCCCTTCGGCCGGCCGGTGCAGATCTGTGATGCCGATGCCGGGGACATCGGGGAGTGGCTGGACTTCCCGCACCCGATGCTGACCCCGCCGGGCCGGTTCCTGGCCAGCTACGACTGGCTGCCCGCGGTGCTGGAGTCGGTGCTGCTGGCGATCGCCCTGTCACACGAGCCGCCAGTGATGTCCTCGCTGCGGCCCTACCGGGTGCTGCGCGGGCTCTGGGACTCGACCACACAAGATCCCGTCGGGGGCATCTACGTGCTGTCCGCCCGCGAGCTGCTGGCTGACTGGGTGCTGGGCAGGGAGTCGGCATGCGGCGGACGCTCCCGAGTGACCGGCGCGGACCTGGCCACCACGCCGGATGAGCGGGCCAAGGCCGCGATCGCCTGGCTGACCGGCATCCGGGAGCTGAGCCACCGGCTTCTCGGCAACGCGATCACCCGCCGGCCCGACGCGTCCCGCATCCCCCTGTTCCGCGACCTCGCCGCGGACGTGAACCGGATGACCGGGGAGATCATCAGGATCATCGATGACACGCCGCGCGACCCGGATGACGGCGACGAGGAGATGACGTTCTGAGATGGCCGAGCTGACCGTGTTCCTGACGCCGGACGAGGGCACCGCGGAGATTTTGGATGTCCTGCACGACCTGTCCGGAGCCGGGCTGCTGGAGCGGTTCCTGTGGCTGCCCGCCGTCGCCGCGACCGGGCACGAGCTCGCTGCGGTCGCGGTCGCCGGCGGGCGGCGGTACCCGACCAGCCTGCAGGACGTCGTGGTGGACGAGCGGCACGACCGGATCCGGCTGTGCGTGCTGGTCCCGCTCACCGCGTGTCCCGAGCCGGTACCCGGACTGTTGGAACAGGACGTGGCGGCCCTGCTGGCGGCGAGCTCCGGCGGTGCCCCGGTGACCCGGATCCGGTACCTGCTGAGCCGGGGTGGATCCCTCGTACCCAAACCGGACGACGTCGCGCACGAGGGCTGGCACAACGTGTTCGTCGCTCCGGAGCGTTCACCCGGCCCCGGGGCGGGCCGCTGGGTACTGCCCGCGACGACGCCCCCGGACGAGGTGGCGCGCCAGCTCGCGCCGGCGATCGCCGGGATCACCGGGTTGTGGACCGGGGCGCCCGGGTGCGTCCTGGACGCGCTGCCCGTCCCGGCCGGGCGCAGCGTCCGGGCGATGCGGGCGTTCTACCGGCGGGTGGAGGCCGGTGACGTCGAGGCCGACCTGCGAGCGCGGGTGCTGGCCACCCGCCCGGAGCTGCCGCTGCCCCGCGAGCGGCACGGCGCGTCCGTTGCGTACGTGAAGGACACGGGTGTCGCCTGCGCCACCATGGCCACGAACCTGTGGAACAAGCACGCTCACCTGCTGACCGGGCAGCGCGCGCAGGTCCAGGTCCGGTCTGCGCCGGGAGCCGGGCCGTGGATGGCAGCGAGCTGGTTGCCCGGCTACCTGCTTGCCGCCGTACGGGACGACCCCAAGCGTTGGTATGCCGGGGTCGTGGCCCGGATCCGGGCCACGACCCCGCACCAGGACCAGATGGCCACGTTCGCCGCGCTGCCGGGCGTCTACACCTGGGTCGTGCGGCGAGCGGGGCCGGACGGGAGGCCGGTGGGGTGGGACGAGGCCGGGAACATTGCCGACCAGATCGACGCCGCCCTGCCGCCACTGTCAGAGGTGCTCCCCGCGCAGGACGGGTACGTCGATCTGTCGGCGCTGTGGCGCGACTACGCCGAGGGCGCACTCACCCTGGCCGACGCGGACGACCGGGGCGGCC
>Ga0136614_10002659_pt1 | contig 11188 bp, 10 predicted proteins | sample AntDrymUQ2792106_2_FD_106643 | JGI IMG/M metagenome (GOLD analysis project Ga0136614, IMG submission 106643) | Polar desert sand microbial communities from Dry Valleys, Antarctica - metaG UQ279 (21.06) | ecosystem: Environmental > Terrestrial > Soil > Desert | place: Antarctica: Dry Valley... | reverse complement strand
TCGGCATTTGGTGCAGAGCATCCGTGTCGAGTATAACGAAATCCGCGCGCTTTCCTTTTTCGAGCGATCCCGTCTCGTTTTCGAGATGAAGCGCGCGTGCTCCGCCGATGGTCGCCATCTCGAACGCGGCGCGGGCGGGCAGAACGCGCGGATCAAACGTCGTCACTTTATGCAGCTTCGCCGCCGTGTCAATCTCCTCCCACAAATTGAGATCGTTGTTCGACGCCGCGCCGTCCGTGCCTAAACCTACACGCACGCCCGCCGCAAGCATCTGCGGCACGGGCGCCACGCCGGAAGCGAGTTTCATATTCGACTGCGGGTTGTGAATAACTCCGACGCCCGCTTGTTGCAGTAGCTTGATCTCCCCCGCATCGGCGTGGACGACGTGCGCAGCGATCACGCGATTGTTCAGAAACCCGATGCGACTCAAATAAGCGACGGGGCGCGCATTCTTCGCCACTTGAATATCTGCGACTTCTTTTCTCGTCTCTGCAATGTGAATCAAGAGGGGCGCGCCTGTTTGATCCGACAACGCCCGCACTGCCCGCAGGTGCTCTTCTGAGACGGTGTAAGGAGCGTGCGGCGCAACGGCCGCCGTAATGAGTTTGTGCCCGCGCCACTTGTCAATGAATCTCCGCGCGTAAGCCATCGCTTCGGCATTCGTTTTATTGTCTGGCACGGGGAAATCAATAATCGTCTCACCGAGCACGCCGCGCATTCCGGCGCGCGCCGTTTCATCCGCAATCGCGTCCTCGAAGTAATACATATCGCAGTAGGTCGTCGTCCCCGCGCGAATCATCTCCGCCAAACCGAGTTGCGTGCCGACGCGCACAAACTCTTCCGTCACGTTTTTAGCTTCCGCCGGGAAGATGTATTTCGTGAGCCATTCGTTCAATTCGAGATCGTCAGCGAGACCGCGAAAGAGCGTCATCGGAATGTGCGTGTGCCCGTTGATGAGTCCGGGAACAATGATTTTGCCCTCAGCGTCAACAACCTCTTTCGCGCTGTAGCTTGACGCTACCTCCGCCCGCGAGCCGACGGCGACAATGCGCCCGTCGCGCACGGCAATCGCGCCATCCGTCACGACCCGCATCTCCTTATCCATCGTCACCATCGTGCCGCCGCGCACGATGAGATCGACCCCCGCGCGGCGGCGCACGCTGTCGGCGCGCACTGGAAACGCGGCGAATGAAAGGAGTAAAATGAGAGTAATCGTTGAAAACTTTTGCGAACGCTTGTGCATAATAAGGAAGATGAATGCCTTTTGAAGAATGGGAAAATGTTCGGCTTAATCAACTGGAAAAACTCAAGCGATGATGCGGCGGAGCTACCGGGTCGCTTCCGCTTTACCGAGAAACGTGGCATCAAAAGCGCGCGGAAGAAGATCGCGCATTTGATAAATCTCAACGTCGCCGCGCAAGTTGGCGAGCACAACGGGCACATCGCCGCAGAACTCCCAGACAAGCTGCCGACACGCGCCGCACGGAGGAGTCGGCTTCTCCGTGTCGGCAACGACCGCGATGCGCTTGAAACCCCGCGCGCCTTCCGACAACGCTTTCCACATCGCCACGCGCTCGGCGCAAACCGTCAACCCGTAAGTCGCGTTCTCGATGTTACAGCCCGTAAAAACAGCATCGTCGTTACTGACGAGCGCAGCGCCGACGCGAAAGTTTGAAAAGTCTGCGATGGCAAACTCGCGCGCGCGCTTCGCCGCCTCAACAAGTTGATCGTCGCCGTCAATCATCCCGCTTGCCCTGCTTGCCTGCTCTTTGTGCCGACAGCCAATGCCAGACGCTCGCGGATTTTGCCGCTTAAGAGATCAATGCCGACCGAATTGTTGCCGCCTTCGGGGATGATCACGTCCGCGCACCGCTTCGACGGCTCGACGAACTGCATGTGCATCGGGCGCACCGTCGCCAAATACTGCTCGATCACGGAAGGAACGGTGCGTGCGCGTTCCGCGATGTCGCGCTGCAAGCGGCGGATAAAGCGTATGTCGTCCGGCGTATCCACAAACACTTTAATGTCCATCTCATCAAGCAAACGCTTGTCGGCGAAAATCAGAATGCCCTCAACGATAATGATCGGTTTCGGTTCGACCCGCTTTGTCTCGCTCAACCGCGTGTGCGTCTTGAAATCGTAGACGGGAAGCTCCACCCGCTCGTTCGCTTTCAACCTCCGCAAGTGTTCGACAAGCAGATCGTTGTCAAGCGCATCGGGGTGATCGAAGTTGGCGGCGTCACGAAAATCGCGCGGCATGTCGCTCAGGTTGCGATAGTAAGAATCCTGTTGCAGAAAGATGACCTCGCCCGCGCCCACCGTTTCGAGGATGCGCGCGGCGACGGTCGGTTTACCCGAACCCGTGCCGCCACAAATTCCGATCACCATTCTCGAAGATTCTTTTTCCATCACTTTACAAAAGCACGGCGAGACAAAATTTTGTATGGACGAGTCCTCTGCCCTTACAGTTTTATTAGTCTAAGCCACAACGGATAATTTCGGAATTACGCGGCGCAGCAGTTTCGTAAACTTTTCGCGCACGCGCTCTCCGGTTTCAATCACTTCGGCGTGGTTGATCGGCGCTTCGAGCACGCCCGCCGCCATGTTGGTGATGCACGAAATTCCTAAAACCTTTAGCCCCATGTGGCGCGCGACAATCGCCTCCGGCACGGTGCTCATCCCGATGGCGTCCGCGCCGAGCGTGCGCAACATCCGAATCTCGGCGGGCGTTTCATAACTTGGGCCGGGCAACGCGGCATACACGCCGCGCCGCAATTCTAATTCTATCTCACGTCCTTCTTCCGCCGCGATCTCTTGAAAGTCGCGCGCGTAAACTTCGGTCATATCGGGGAAGCGCGCGCCGAAGCGTTCGTCGTTTGCGCCGCGCAGAGGGTTTCCGCCGATCAGATTGAGATGATCGCTAATGATCATCAACGCCCCTTGATCGAAAGCGATGTTGACGCCGCCCGCCGCGTTCGTCAACACCAACGAGCGCACGCCCAGAGCGCCGAGCGTGCGCACGGGAAACGTCACTTCTTCAAACGAATAGCCTTCATAATAATGAAAGCGACCCTGCATCGCTGCGACGTTAACGCCGCCCGTCTTTCCGAGCACTAAACGCCCGGCGTGTCCTTCCACGGTCGAGCGCGCAAAGCCGGGAATGTCCCCGTAATGGAGCGCAACCGCGTCCTCAAGTTCATCGGCGAAAGCGCCGAGTCCGCTTCCGAGCACAATTGCGGTGTGCACATCGTCGCTGTAGTGCGCGCGGATGATGCGCGCTGCGTGTTCCGCCCGCTCGTACAAAATATCAACTCTCGAATCTTCGCTCATCGTTTGAATTACACACTCAACTTAAAATTCCGGCGATGGTCGCCGTCAGACAAGTCGCCATAAAGCCGCCGAGGAGAGCGCGCCATCCCAAGCGCGCAAGGTCTGAACGGCGTTCGGGGGCAAGTCCGCCGATGCCGCCGATGATAATCCCGACGGACGCGATGTTGGCGAAACCACACAGCGCGAATGTTGAGATCAAGACGCTACGCGGATCGAGGTTCGCCTGAATCGTGGCGAGTTTGCTGTAAGCGACAAGCTCATTGAGGACGAGTTTCGTCCCCAGCAGATCGCCGACCGCCAGCACGTCGCGCGCAGGTACGCCCATCACGAACGCGAGCGGAGCGAACAAGTAACTAAAGATGATCTGCAGACTGAAGGGTTGTCCGAGAAGCGCGTTGAGATTCGTGATGCCGCCCAACCAACCGAGCAAGGCGTTAACCATAGCGACAATGGCGATGAAAGCGATCAGCACGGCCATGACATTGAGGGCGAGCCGCAGACCCTCGCTCGCGCCGCGCGCCGTCGCGTCAATGATGTTGGCGTCAACTTTCTCCGCCTTCATGCTGACCTGTCCGGCCGTCTCCGGCACTTCCGTCTCCGGGTAGAGCATTTTAGCGACGAGCAAACACGCGGGCGCGGCCATGACGCTCGTCGTGATCAGAAAAACGGGATCAATGCCGATGCCGATGTAGACGGCGAGGATGCCGCCGGAGACCGTGCCCATCCCGCCGATCATCATCGCCAGAAGTTCCGACTGCGTGAGTCGTGGGATGTACGGCGCAATCGTCAGAGGCGCTTCCGTCTGTCCCATGAAGACTTCGGCGGCGACTGTTAAAGCTTCCGCGCCGGAAATTGATTTCATCGTCCGCTGCATCACCCACGCGAGCGCGAAGACGACGCGCTGCATCACGCCGAGGTGATAAAGAATCGAAAAGAGCGATGCGACGAAGATGATCGTCGCCGTGATCGTGAAGAAAAAGATGAAGCCGAATTGCTCGAAGTAAGTCGGATCAACCAGCCGCCCGAAGACGAACTTCGCGCCCTCGTTCGAGAAGGCGAGAAGCGCGCTGATGGCGTCGCCGACGCGCTGGAAAATCCTGAAGCCGATCTCCGTCTTGAGGATGAAGAGCGCGACGATGAGTTGCAATGCGAGTCCGACGACGACAATGCGCCATTCAATCGCGCGCCGGTTATTCGACGCCAGATACAGCACTCCGAGTAAAACGAAAATGCCGAACACCCCGACGAGGCGCTGCGAAAACGGTGCGGGATGGTCGCGCAAAAGTTCGGAGACGGCTCTTCGGCTCGCGGGCGTCGGCTGCGCGGGGATTGCGGCAGGAGTCGGCGAGGGCGGTGGCGCAGGGCTACCCGCCGTGTTCGTGTTATCTTGTAGAAACGCAAAATCGCCGCGCGCGTCTTGCGCCTCTGCAACGCAAGCGGCGACGAAGATGATCGCAGTGACGCCTAAAAAGAGAGTGAAAATTTGTAAGGCGCGTGGCTGCGTGCTAAAGACGAAGCGAGATAAGACGAACGGGATTTTCATTGATACGAATTTGCTTTTTCCGATTTCTGAAATGATCTTAGAACATCCCGCTTGGCAACACAGAGTTAAAACACCGGCCGAGAATCAACCGTCTGCGCGGATCGTTTTCGCCCGTTGTGATTTGAAAACTCTTCTCACAACACGGCTTTGATCAGATTCTGCGGAAGGGGCTTTCGCTTTGCAACTTGAAACGCGTCGCGCAACATCTCGCGCGCTTCGGCGAGCCGCTCCGCCCCGTTGTAGTGAATGCGCAGAAGAAGTTCGCCTTGTCGCACCTCGTCACCGATCTTTTTATTCAACACAACCCCGACCGATGGATCGATCTTGTCTTCGACGCGCCGCCGTCCCGCACCGAGCAACATGCTGGCGACGCCGATTGCTTCTGCCTCTATCTCCGCAACGTAGCCGTCCCTCTCGCTCAACAAATCTTCTTCGCGCGCGGCGGGCAACATCAAATTGTAATCATCAACCACGCGCGGATCGCCGCCCTGCGCCTTCGTTGACTCGCGGAATTTTTCCAGTCCCGCGCCCGTCGCTAATAATTTCTGCACAACCTCGCGCGCCTCATCCATTTCGCTTTCGAGTTCTCCAACGACGAGCATCTGCGCGGTAAGTTCGAGGCTTAGTTCGGTGAGATCGCGTGGGCCGCGCCCGCGCAGTGTCTCTAGGCATTCGATCACTTCAAGACGATTGCCGACAGCGCATCCCAACGGTTGGTTCATATCCGTAATTAAGGCAACCGTGCGCACGCCCGCGCCGCGCCCCGTCTCGACCAGCGCTTCAGCCAAAGCCCTCGCATCGTCCTTGCTTTTCATGAACGCGCCCGCGCCCGTCTTCACGTCGAGTACCAGTCCATCCAAACCTTCCGCCAACTTCTTCGACATGATCGAGGCGGCGATCAGCGGAATGCATTCGATTGTTGATGTGACATCGCGCAGGGCGTAAAGTTTTTTGTCGGCGGGCGCGATCTCTTTCGTCTGTCCCATCATCGCGTAGCCGACTCCTTCGAGCGTCTGACGAAATTCCGCAAGCGTTAACCCCACGCGAAAGCCGGGAATTGCTTCAAGCTTATCGAGCGTGCCGCCCGTGTGTCCGAGTCCGCGCCCCGAAATCATCGGAACGGCTAACCCGGCGGCGGCCGCGAGCGGAGCGATAATGAGCGACGTTTTATCTCCGACGCCGCCCGTCGAATGTTTATCAACTTTCGGCTTCGGCACGTCGGAGAAGTTCAAGACTTCGCCGGAGCGCAGCATCTCTTCCGTCAGACAGAGACGCTCCTCTTCGTTCATGCCGTTCAAGAAGATCGCCATCAAGAGCGCCGACGATTGGTAATCGGACATCTCGCCCGTTGTCACGCCGCGCACAAAAAATCTGATCTCTTCTTTCGTCAGCGTCCCCCGGTCGCGCTTTTTTCTAATTACGTCCTGTGGTTTCATCGGGCGGAAATTTCAAACGAGCTGTAGCAACACGACGGCTTGCGACATCACCGCGCGGCTTTCTCCCACCGCGTCAACTCCCTCGCCCGTCTTCGCCTTCACGCTCACGCACTCCATTTCGACACTGAGCACTCCCGCGAGTTTCTCACGCATCTGGTCAATGTATGGTCGCAAGCGCGGACGCTCCAACATCACCGTCGCATCAACATTGATAACTCGAAAGCCGCGCTCGCTGACAAGCCACATCACGCGCGACAAAAGCTCAAGGCTGTCGGCATCTTTCCATCGCGGATCGCGGTCGGGAAAGTGCATCCCGATGTCACCCTCGCAGAGCGCGCCGAGGATCGCGTCCGTGATCGCATGACACAGCGCATCGGAATCAGAGTGCCCTTCCGCGCCCAATTCAGATTCGATCTCGATCCCTCCCAAGACAAGCGTCCTGCCCGGCGCGAGACGATGCGTGTCATGACCGATGCCGATGCGAAACATAAAGTCAGGAGTCGGAATTTAGGAGTCGGAATAAAGAGTTTATTTTTATTCTGACCTCAGTCTGCTGAATTCTATTCTCCGAATTCACGCACGAGGATTTCAGCTAACTTCCAATCTTCCGGCGTGGTAATTTTGATGTTGCGACGGTCGCCTTCAACTACCGATACTTTCACGCCGAGAGCTTCGACGAGTTGACTGTCGTCGGTCGCTTCGTCCGGCGCGGCTTGTTGGTAAGCGCGGCGCAAAAGGTCATAGCGAAAACACTGCGGCGTCAAGGCGTGTCGCAGGCTCGCGCGTGGAAGCGTTCGCTTGACGTAACTCGCTTCGATCTCTTTAATCGTATCAACGGCGGAACGGACAAGGATCGCCGCGCCACATTCTCCCTGCGCCGCACGCACGGTGCGATCAATTTCATCCGGCGAGACGAAAGGGCGCGCGCCGTCATGAACGGCGATGATTTCGGCGGTCGCCGCGCGCACCGCTTGCAGCCCCCGCAACACCGATTCCGCGCGCGAATTTCCGCCCGGCACAACGCGCGTCAGCTTGCCCAAATTATGTTCGCTCGCTAGACGCAAGCATTGCGCTACGTCCCCGGCGGGCACAACCGCGATCATCTCCCCGATTGTGTGACACTCCTCAAAACGCTTGAGCGTATGAACGACGAGCAGCTTTCCGGCGAGAAGTCGGAACTGCTTGCGCTCACCGTCGCCCATGCGCGAACCCGTCCCGGCGGCGACAATGATCGCAACATTCATAAAGGCTGCGTGTGGAACAGGAAGGATGAATGTATGAACGAAGCGAAAGCTTTAACTTGAGTCTCAAATTTTAGATTTCAAATTTCAGCTCACAGATTCACACCTTCAGGCGCGCCGATACTTCCGCCTCGCCTTCATGCTTCCCTTTTCCTACCCGGATTCATTCGCCATTTTCGACAGGGCGCGGGGTGATGCTTGGGGCGGCGCGCACGTCGCGTGGACTTGCGCGGCGGGCGGATGTTGAGCCGTTGAAGGCGCGCACCTCGCCCGCGCTGTTCTCCGAGTGCTCTTCCCAGATTTTGCCGAAGATCATTTTTCCGGCTGTCGTCTGCAACACGCTCGTCACGGAGATGTCGGCGTTGCGCCCGATCATCCGGCGCGCGTTATCAACAACGACCATCGTGCCGTCATCAAGGTAAGCCACGCCCTGATTGTATTCCTTGCCTTCCTTAAGAATGAAGACGTGCATCGCTTCGCCGGGCAGCACAACGGGCTTCAAGGCGTTGGCGAGCTCGTTGATGTTCAAGACGGTGACGCCGTGCAACTGCGCGACTTTGTTGAGATTGAAATCGTTGGTGACGACAACCGCCGTCAGTTGCTTGCCGAGTTCGATGAGTTTCAGATCGACTTCGCGCACGGCCGGAAAATCCGTGTCAACGATCTGGATGTCGAGGGCGTTGTTGTTCTGAAGACGTTGCAGCATATCGAGGCCGCGCCGTCCGCGTTGCCGCTTTGAGGAATCGGGCGAGTCAGCCACCTGCTGCAATTCACGCAAGATGAACTGCGGAATCACAATCGTGCCGCCAAGGAAACCGGCTTCCGCAACGTCGGCGATGCGCCCGTCAATGATCACCGAAGTGTCAAGGACTTTGTAATCGCGTCTGGCAGCTTTGTCGCTGAAGATGCCGCCGAGCGCGGCGAGGTCTAAGTAATCGCCTTTCGCCGCGCCGACCATAAGTCCGATGTAAGCCATCAGAAACATCAAGGCGAGCGTTAAGAAGGCTTTCGTCTCGCCGCTCACGGCTTGCGATTCTTGATGACTAATGAGCATACCTATGAGAAACGCCCCAATGATGCCCATGATCGAGCCGACGGCTGCGCCGATCAAAGTCTTGAGCGATGCGCGCCGGATGCGCAGCTCGAAGAAGATAATTGCGATGGCGATCGCGATTGCCACGAGCGCGGAGAAGATGGGATGACCCGGAATGGGATGCAGCACGTATCCGGCGGCAACTAAGATCGCAGTGAAAACTATTCTAATGAGAATAATGTCAGAACGCATAGGAATCCGATATTAACACGCCGATGCCCAGCGCGTCACGATAAACCTTTGGCAGTAAACGAGACTCGCGCTTACGCTCACAATTCTCAAGCGCAGAATTTATATTTAGCTTTCATGCTTAAAAACGCTCTGACTCGTTTAGATTTAAGAGCAGCTTAAAACAGTTCGTCCAAAGCTTCTTCGACCGAACGCACGCCGACGGTGCGCACGCCGAGTAAGCGTTCAAGTCCGGCGGTGTTCGTCGCGGGCATGATGATCTTCTTAAAGCCGAGCGTCTGCGCTTCGCGCGCGCGTTGTTGAGCCTGTAACGCACCGCGCACCTCGCCCGTCAGTCCCACTTCGCCAAACAGAACCGTCTGCGGATCAATCGCTGCGTTCTTAAAGCTCGACGCGATGGCGGCGACCACACCTAAGTCCGCCGCCGGCTCGTCAATCTCAAGGCCGCCCGCGACGTTGATGAATACGTCGTCGCCGATCAAATGAAACCCGACGCGCTTCTCAAGCATAGCGATAAGAAGCGCGATGCGGTTTGCGTCAAAGCCTTGCGCCATCCTCCGCCCCGTCCCGTATTTCGATCCCGAAACTAATGCTTGAATCTCGACGAGCACAGGGCGCGTTCCCTCCATGCAAGCGGTGACGACTGATCCCGCAACGTCGCGCGGTCGTTCCTGCAAAAACATCTCTGAAGGGTTGGCGACCGCGACTAATCCCGCGCCCGTCATCTCAAACACGCCGAGTTCGTTCGCCGCCCCGAAGCGGTTCTTCGTCGCGCGCACGATGCGGTGGTTATAATGTCGCTCGCCCTCGAAGTAGAGCACCGTGTCAACGATGTGCTCCAAAGCTTTCGGCCCCGCAAGCGCGCCCTCTTTTGTCACATGACCGATCAAAAAAACCGGGATCGTCTGGCTTTTAGCGAGCAGCAAAAATTGATTCGCCATTTCGCGCACCTGCGAAACGGAGCCGGGTGCGGATTCGATCTTCGACGAAAACACGGTCTGGATCGAATCAACGATCACCGCGCCGGGATTTATGCGCTCAACCGCGTCGAGGATGCTTTCAAGATTCGTCTCCGGCAAAAGGTAAAGATTTGTTGCTTCGACACCCAGACGCTCGCCGCGCATCTTGATCTGCCGCTCGGACTCCTCGCCGGAAACGTAAAGCACGCTCGCGCCGCCTGCGCTGATCTTGTCCGCGATTTGGAGCAATAATGTACTCTTGCCAATACCCGGCTCTCCACCGATCAACACCAAACTTCCGGGCACAACCCCGCCGCCGAGCACGCGATCAAATTCAGCGATGCCGGACGAGGTGCGCGCTTCCGTCTGCGATTCGATGTCGCTGTAAGCGACCGGGACGGTCTGCCGCAAACCGAAGCTCGCGCGTCCCGTCTCTTTTCCGCCCGCGCTTCTCGTGCGTTCTACGACAAACGAATTCCATGCCCCGCAGTCCGGGCACTTCCCCAGCCACTTGCGCGATTGATTACCGCAACTCTGGCAAACGTAAACTGTTCCCGCTCCCTTTGTCGCCAACTTTCACACCTCAATTTTTTAATTGCTACTGCTCCGAGTCTAACAATTCGCTCCGCATTGTGCTCCTTTTCCGGTGCGGACGAATAATTTCCTCATAGTCGCCGAAGTTTGACGATAGAACGTCGGCGCGGATTCGGTCGAGCGCGCCTGTGAGCGACGTTTGAAAACGCGATGTCAGTTCTTTCGCGTTCACGCGACGAGTTTCGCTTTCGACGAATTCCGGCTCACCGACGCGCGCGAGAATCTCAGGTTTGAAGTCGTTGAGAAACTCGTAACGGATGGCGATTGGAACGGCGAACGCCCTGCCCGTTTCTTCGATGATGCGCCCGACGCCCGTGTAGAATTTGAGCGGTCGCGCGTCGTTTGGCCCCGTCGCGCCTTGCGGGAAAATCCACATCGCGCGATTCGTGTTTCGCAACAGTTCGCTTGCGTAACGAATGCTGCGCACGGCTTCGCGCGGGTTTTCGCGCACGACCGAGAAAGCCCCGATTTTCCTGTGAAAAGGATACTTGCGCAACTGTTTTTCTTCCATCATTGCGTAAGAGTCGAGTTTTGAGTGGCGCGAGATGGCAAACGCCACGAGTCCGTCCCACCAACTCGAATGGTTCGCATAGATCACAAGCGGCGTGTTTGCGCGCTCGCCCGTCAAGCGCTTCAACCCGGCGACGCGCAAACCTTGAAACCGCCGCGCAATGAGATTGCGATGGTAAGCTTCAAAGATTCTTTCAAACAAACGACTCTTGCGCGCCGTGATCATCGGACGATTCCTTTATTCTCCCTGCGCTCCATCCTAAATAATCACGCGCCGTCGCGCAAATGTGCGT
>Ga0136614_10002658_pt1 | contig 11189 bp, 9 predicted proteins | sample AntDrymUQ2792106_2_FD_106643 | JGI IMG/M metagenome (GOLD analysis project Ga0136614, IMG submission 106643) | Polar desert sand microbial communities from Dry Valleys, Antarctica - metaG UQ279 (21.06) | ecosystem: Environmental > Terrestrial > Soil > Desert | place: Antarctica: Dry Valley... | reverse complement strand
GTCCGCGGCGATCGTGCTGGCGCTCGCCGTTGCCGGCGCCGCCGCCCTCGCACTAAGGGACGACGGCCCAGATCGGGCGCCGCCTCTCCGCGACGGCCTCGTCGTGCTCACGGCACTTGTGCTCGCCGCGCTGCCGTTCCTTCTAGAGGGTCGCTTCGGGATCCCCGGCACCGGGCTCAACCCTGACCTCTCCCAGCACCTGTTTGCGGCGGACCGACTCGCAAACGCCGGCAGCGAGCGGCTGATCGAGCATGGCTACCCGCTCGGCCCCCACTCCGTTGTCGTCGCCCTCTCGGCGCTTGGCCTGAGCCTCGTCGAGGGCTTCAACGGCCTCATGATCGCCACCGCGATCGCGGCCTGCCTCACCGCCATGGCGGCCCTCGAGGGCCTCTCAGCGCCGAAGCGGGTCGTTGGGGCGCTCGTCGTCGGCTTCGCCTACCTCTTCGCCTCCTCCCACGTGCAGGGCGCCTTCAAGGAAACCCTTCAGGCGCTCTTCCTGCTCGCCTTCGCGCTTGCGCTTCGGGAGCTCGTGCGGCGGGGAGCTTCGAGCGCTGGTGGGCCGCGCGCGCTGGGCGCGCTCCCGCTCGCCGCCCTGGCAATCGGAAGCGCCTACGTCTACAGCTTTCCGGGTCTCGTCTGGCTCGCCGGTACGGTGGCCGTGTGGGCGGCGCTGGAGCTCGCCGACGCGGCGCGGCGCGGCGGCGCTGGCGAGGCACAGCGGCTCGCCCGTGCGGCTGCGCCGAGCGCGCTCCTGGGTCTCGGGGTACTCGTACTCGTACTCGCGCCGGAGATCGGGCGGATGGCCAACTTCGCGAGCTTCGAGACTTTCGACCCCAGGGGGGCCGGGCTCGGCAACCTCTTCAACCGGCTCTCGCCGCTCGAGGCGCTCGGGCTCTGGCCCTCGGGCGACTTCCGGGTCGAGCCGGGCGGGGGGGCTGCGCCCGCCGCCGTCTTCCTCCTCGGCGGCACGGTCGGGGTGGCGGCGCTCGGCTTCGGGGTTGTCTGGTCGCTGCGGCGCGGCGAGCGAGCGCTCGTGGCGGCGCTTGCGACCGCCGCGGCGCTCTGGCTGTTCACCCTCCTCGGCGGTACCCCTTACCAGGAATCGAAGGCACTCGTGCTCGTCGCCCCGTTGGTCGCGCTCGTCTGCGTGCGGGCGCTGCTCGCTGGCGCGCCGGGGATCCTCGCCGCCGGCTACTGCCTCGCCGCCGCCGGCTGCGCGGCGCTCGTGCTGCTGAACGGGCCCGTCGGGCCGCGCGAATACTCCCCGGCCCTCGCCGAGCTCCGCCCGGAGCTGGGCCCCGGCTCGGTTTTGGTCCTCGCGCCGGCAGAGCTGCTCGACGAGCAGCACGGTCGCGATTACCTGGTGTGGGAGCTACGTGGTAACCGCGTCTGCGTGGAGGCCCTGCGCGCGGTCAGCGCCTTCTCGCGCCCCGGGATCTCGACCCAGGTCGTGATCGCGGCGGGGGACGCGGTCGAGCCCGAGGGGGTCTTGCGAAACCGCTCGACCGCCTCGGGCCCGGGGCCGTGTCCGTTGATCCCGGACGGCGCGCGCGCCGATCCGGCTCCCGGCGACTAGGGCGCCGGCTCGAGCTGCCCGCGGATCGCTCCGTCGGGGAACTCATCGTTGTGGAGGTTGACGTAGAACCTCTCGGGGTGGCGCGCGATCTTGCGCAGGAGCTTCTTGCGCTGGTGCTTGGCGCACCCCTCCGCGGTGGGCCCCGGGATCCCGGCGCTGTCCTCGAAGAGGGTCACCTTGATCGGGCCGTCGACGCCGGCGACGCCCTTGTGCACATGCCCCGCGGTTACCGGCTCGATGTTGGAGAACGTGAGCTGGAAGCAGAGCCTCTCGCGCTTCGGCTTGACCGCGACGGAGATCTCGCCCTTGCCGTCCTTGTCGCCCGGCCCGGGGACCTCCTCGTTGCCCTTCAGCTTGGCTGAGAGCTGGGTGGTGCCGCCTGCCGCCGCCAGCGCCGAGAGCGCGAGCATCGCGGCGATCAGCACGAGCGCGAAGACGAGTAGCTTCGACCTACGCATTCCTACCTCCTGGGAGTGGATCTCTCGCGAGCCTACCGTGACGTCCGCACACCCGCGCCAGCGCCTATCGGCGGCGCGGGTAGCATGGCCGGCCGATGGCGACCGTGAAGCTCCCCGACGGGACGGCCCTGGAGCTCGCCGACGGGGCGAGCGGGGCCGACGCCGCCGCGGCGATCGGGCCCCGGTTGGCCAAAGACGCGCTCGCGGTCAAGGTCGACGGCGAGCTGCGCGACCTCACGACACCCCTTCCCGACGGTTCCGAGATCAGGATCGTCACCGCGCGCAGCGAGGGCGAGGACGCCGCCGATGCGCTGTGGCTGGTCCGCCACGACGCCGCGCACGTGATGGCGACCGCCGTCTGCGAGTTGTGGCCAGGGACGAGGGTTTCGATCGGTCCCCCGATCGAGTCTGGCTTCTACTACGACTTCGAGTTCCCGGAAGGCACTCGCCCGACGGAGGCTGACCTCGAGCGGATCGAAGAGCGGATGCGAGCGCACATCGAGGCGGACGAGCCCTTCGAGCGCTCCGAGCTCGAGGCCGCGCAGGCGGTCGAGCGCTTTCAAGGCGAGGACCAGCCTTACAAGGTCGAGCTGATCGAGGACCTGGTCAGAGACGAGGGCGTCCGACGTGTTTCCCTGTATCGAAACGGCCCTTTCACCGACCTCTGCCGCGGCCCACATGCGCCCTCGACCGGGCGGATCAAGGCGTTCAAGCTCTCCTCGATCGCGGGCGCCTACTGGCGCGGCGACGAGCGCCGCCAGATGCTGACCCGAATCTACGGCACCGCCTTCCACAGCCGCGCGGAGCTCGAGCATCACCTCGAGCGCCTCGAGCAGGCTCGGGCGAGCGACCACCGTCGCCTCGGCCCGGAGCTCGACCTGTTCATGTTCCGCCCGGAGGCGCCGGGGATGCCGTTCTGGCTTCCGCAGGGGACCGTGCTGTTGCGCCTGATCGAGCGCGAGGTGCGCGAGCAGCTCGTCCGCCGCGGCTACGTCGAGATCAAGACGCCCCAGGTGCTCGACGAGGAGCTCTGGCACCGCTCGGGGCACTGGGAGAACTACCGCGAGAACATGTTCTTCGTTGAGCCTGCCGAACGTGAGGGCGATGAGCGGCGCTTCGCGCTCAAGCCGATGAACTGCCCCGGCGCCTGCCTAATGTTTGCGAGCGGGCGCCACTCCTACCGCGAGCTGCCCTTGCGCCTCGCCGAGTTCGGCCACGTCTCCCGCTACGAGCGCGAGGGTGTGCTGCACGGCCTACTCCGAGTTCGTGCCTTCACCCAGGACGACGCGCACGTTTACTGCACGCTCGAGCAGATCGCCGACGAGGTGGACTCGATCTGCGAGGCGATCGACGAGCTCTACGCACGCTTCGGGTTCGACGACGTCCGGGTGGAGCTCTCCACCCGCCCCGAGAAGTCGGTCGGGACTGACGAGCAGTGGGAGTCCGCGGAGCGCGGCCTGCGTGAGGCGCTCGAGCGCCAGGGCCGCGAGTTCGAGCTCAGCCCGGGAGAGGGAACCTTCTACGGCCCGAAAATCGACTTTCACGTCACCGACGCGCTCGGGCGCACCTGGCAGCTCGGCACCTGCCAGCTCGACTTCCAGATGCCCGAGCGCTTCGAGCTCTCCTTCCAGGGCGCCGACAACGCCGAGCACCGCCCGGTGATGATCCACCGCGCCCTGCTTGGCTCCCTCGAACGCTTCGCCGGGATCCTGATCGAGCACCACGGCGGTCGCTTCCCGGTTTGGCTCGCGCCGACCCAGGCGGCGATCCTGCCGGTCGCCGATCGCCACCTCGACTACGCGCGGACGGTCGCCGGAGAGCTCGAGGGCGCCGGTATCCGGGTGCGGGTGGACGAGCGCTCCGAGTCGGTCGGGCGCAAGATCCGCGACGCGGAGCTCGCCAAGCTGCCGTTCATGCTCGTCGTCGGCGAGCGCGAGCAGGCCGAGGGCGTGGTCTCGGTTCGCTCGCACACCGAGGGAGATCGCGGTCAGGTCTCATCGGCCGCGCTGGCGGCGCTTTTCGATTGACGCGCCCTGGCGCCCTATACTGGCGGGCGATGAACGGACCGCTCCCGGCCGCGCCCCACCCGCAGGCAGCTTGACGCTTCCCGCCCTCTCCTCGTAGTGCCGGTTCCGAGACGCTTCGACCGGCAGCCCCCGGAACGCGACCCGACCCGCATCAACGAGCGGATCCGGGTTCCCGAGGTCCGCCTGATCGCCGAGGACGGCGCCCAAATCGGGGTGACCCCGACCGAAGAGGCGCTGCGCATGGCCCAGGAGCGCGATCTCGATCTGGTCGAGGTGGCGCCGGAATCGCGCCCCCCGGTCTGCCGGCTGCTCGACTACTCGAAGTACAAGTACGAGCAGGAGCAGAAGGCGAAGGCGGCGCGAAAGCACCAGCAGCAGGTGAACGTGCGCGAGATGAAGCTGCGCCCGAAGATCGCCGATCACGACTACTCGACGAAGAAGGGCCACATCGAGCGATTCCTGCGTCAGCAGGACAAGGTCAAGGTGACGATCATGTTCCGCGGCCGCGAGCAGGCCCACCCCGAGCGCGGCCGGGCACTGCTCGAGCGGCTCTTCGAGGACCTCGGCGGTCTGGCGACGATCGAGACCTTCCCGGTCCAGGAGGGGCGCAACATGACGATGATGCTGGCGCCCTCGAAGGAGAACGTCGCCCGTGCGCGCCAGGAGCGCACCGACGCCGCCGCCGAAGACGGTGAGCCGGCGGACGCGTCCGCCTCGGAGGCCGAGCAGGCTGACCTCTCGGCCGCCGATGGCGAGCAGGCCGAGACCCCCGCCCAGGCGCCCGCGGCTTCCGCTGAATCCTGAGCCTGCTTCAATAGTCGGCCCCGTGCCGAAGATGAAGACCCATAGCGGCGCCAAGAAGCGCTTCCGCAAGACCGCGACCGGCAAGCTGCGCGGCCGGCGCGCGTACTCGACCCACATCCTCGAGAAGAAGTCGCCGAAGCGAAAGCGCCGGATGTCGCGCCCGTCGGAGATCTCCGCCAAGGACGCCCCCCGCGTCCGCAAGCTGCTGGGGACGACGAAGTGAGCCGCGCTACCAACGCCGTCGCGCGCAAGCGGCGCAAGAAGAAGGTCCTGAAGCAGGCGAAGGGCTATTGGGGGCGCAAGCACTCGAGCTACCGGCTGGCGAACGAGCAGGTGATGCGCTCAGGCCAGTACGCCTACCGCGACCGCCGCCGCCGCAAGCGCGACATGCGCCGCCTGTGGATCGTGCGGATCAACGCGGCCGCGCGGCGCGAGGGGATGACCTACTCGCAGCTCGTGCACGGGCTAGGTGAGGCCGGGATCGAGGTGAACCGCAAGATGCTCGCCGACATCGCCGTGCGCGATCCGGAGGCGTTTCGCCGATTTGCCGAGCTAGCTCGGGAGGCCGCGGCGGCCTAGAGGAACCAGACCGCCGAGACGAGACCACCGGGCGCCCGACGAGGCGCCCTTTTTTGTTGGCAGAGGGCAGTGATGATTACGAGCAAGGACAACGAGAAGCTGAAGCTGATTCGGAAGCTCTCGGAGCGAAAGCACCGCGATCGCGAGGGCATGTTCGCGGCGGAGGGCGAGGACCTGGTCGAGGCCGCCGAGGCCGCAGGCGTGCCGGCGGTGTTCGTCCTGCGATCAGGCGAGGACGTCGAGACCGCGTTGCTCGACGCGGTCAGCTCGCTCGGCTCGGGCAGCCGCGTGGTCGGGGTCTACCGGCAGGCCTGGGCGCCACCGGGTGAGCGGTGCGTCTACCTGCACGGTGTCGGAGACCCGGGGAACATCGGCGCGGTGCTCCGCACCACGCACGCGCTGGTCGAGGCGACCGTGGTCCTCGGGCCGGGCTGCGCCGATCCCCACTCTCCGAAGGCGGTTCGGGCGAGCATGGGCTCGATCTTCGCCCAGCCGCTTGCGCGCGGGGAGGTTTCCGACGCTCCCGCTCCGCGCGCGGCACTGGTCGCGCACGGTGGGGAGGAGCCGGCGGTGACGCCGGTCGCGACCCTCTGTCTCGGCGCCGAGCGCGCCGGCCTGCCCGACGAGGTGCTCGCGGCCTGCGAGTCCCGCTGGACGATTCCGCTCCGCGAACGAGGCGCCGAGTCCCTCAACGTCGCCGCGGCGGCTGCGATCGTCCTCGGGCGGATAGCTTCCGAGAAGAGCTGGGCCGGATGATCGAGAGAATCGAGACCTTGCAGAACGAGGGCGGGGCGGCGATCGCTGCGGCGCTCGACCCGGCGGCGCTCGAGGAGCTCCGGGTCGCCTACCTCGGGCGGAAGTCCGAGCTGACAACGATCCTGCGCGGGATCGCCGAGCTCCCGCCCGAGGAGCGTGGCGCAGTCGGGGCTGTGGCGAACCACGCCCGCCAGGAGCTCGAAGGGCTGCTCGCCACGCGCGCGGCCGAGCTCGAGGCGGCCGAGCTCGAGGCTCGCCTCGCCGAGGACGCGGTCGACCTGACGCTGCCGGGCACGCCCCCGGTCGCCATCGGCCACCTGCACCTGGTGAGCGCGACCCGGCGCGAGATCGAGGACATCTTCGTCGGGCTCGGCTATCGCGTGCTCGAGGGGCCCGAGGTCGAGCACGATCTCTACAACTTCACCGCCCTCAACCACCCGCCCGGCCATCCTGCGCGCCTCGTCCAGGACTCCTTCTACGTCGACCCGACGACCTTGCCCGAGGGCGCCCTCAACGAGCGCCGCCTGCCGCCGGGCCCGCGCGACGTCCTCTTTCGCACGCACACCTCTCCGATGCAGGTGCGCGCGATGGAGGCGGGGCCGCCGCCGATCTTCGTGATCGTCCCGGGCACGGTCTTTCGCCGCGACACGATCGACGCCACGCACCTGCCGATGTTCCACCAGGTCGAGGGCCTCGCGGTCGCCGACGGCATCTCCATGGCCGACCTCGCCGGGACCCTGCAGGAGGTTGCCCGCGCCCTCTTCGGGCCGGAACGCGAGACTCGGCTGAAGCCCGACTTCTTCCCCTTCACCGAGCCGAGCGTCCAGGTCGACGTCTCCTGCTTCGCCTGTCAGGGCTCGGGAAGCCTGAGCGGCGGCCGGCGCGACCCGCTTTGCAAGGGCACCGGTTGGATCGAGATCCTCGGCGCGGGCATGGTCGATCCGAACGTCTTCGAATTCGTCGCCGGATACGGATACGACCCCGCGAGGACGCAGGGCTTCGCGTTCGGGATGGGGATCGAGCGGATCGCGATGCTGCGTCACCGCATCCCCGACCTGCGCCTGTTCTTCGAGAACGACGTCCGCTTCCTGGAGCAGTGGCGATGAGGGTGCCGTTCTCCTGGCTGACCGAGCTCTGCGACCCGGGCCTCGCGCCCGAGGAGCTCGCCGGGGCGCTCTCGATGCGCGCGGTCGAGGTCGAGCGCGTGAGCCGTGTTGGGCCGCCATCCCCCGAGGGCTTCGTCGTCGGCCGGGTGATCTCCGCCTCCCGTCACCCGAATGCGGATCGCCTGCGGGTCTGCGAGGTCGACACCGGCGACGGGACGCGGACGATCGTCTGCGGAGCACCGAACGTCGCTGCCGGGCAGCTGGTGGCGGTTGCGCTGCCCGGGGCGCAGATGCCCGGCGGCGAGAAGCTCGGCACGGCGAAGCTGCGCGGCGTCGAGTCGAACGGGATGATCCTCTCCGAGCGTGAGCTGGAATTAGGCGAGGACCAGGCTGGGATCATCGTGCTCGATGAGGCGCCGGCCCCGGGGACCTCGCTCGCGGAGGTCCTGCCGATCGCCGAGGCCGTGCTCGAGCTCGACCTGAACCCGAACCGGGTCGACTGCCTCGGTGTCTACGGCGTGGCGCGCGAGGTGCACGCGGTCACCGGCGCGCCACTCGTTCCGCCCCCCTTGGGAGCAGGACCTCGACCCGAGCGCCGAAGGCACCATCGAGGAGCTCGCCGCGGTCAGCGTCGAGGTCCCAGAGCTCTGTCAGCGGTTCACCGCCCGCGCGTTCGTCGACGTCGAGGTCGGGCCCTCACCGGCGTGGCTCAGGGCGCGGCTCGCGGCCGCCGGGCAGCGCTCGATCTCAAACGTCGTCGACGTCACGAACTACGTCATGCTGCTCACCGCCCAGCCGCTGCACGCCTTCGACCTCGACCGGGTCCGCGGTCGCGAGTTGATCGTGCGCACGGCCCGCGAGGGCGAGACGATGCGAACCCTCGACGGCGTCGAGCGGCGCTTCGACTCCGAGACGGTGCTGGTCTGCGATCGCGACGGTCCCTCGGGGATCGCCGGGATCATGGGTGGGGAGGTCTCCGAGGTCTCCGAGGCGACGACCCGGGTGCTGCTCGAGGTCGCGACCTGGAACGGGGTCAACATCCTGCGCACCGCGAGCATGCTCGGGCTGCGCAGCGACGCCTCCGCCCGCTTCGAGAAGCAGCTCCACCCCGAGCTCGCGATCCGCGCCCAAAGGGTGGCCTCGCGCCTGCTCTCGCAGACCGCCGGGGCCAAGCTCGTGCCCGGGACGATCGACGTAGCGGTCGAGCCGCCGGCGCCGCACGTGATCACGCTTCACGGCGCGCGCCTCGACGCGCTGCTCGGCACCCGGATCAAGGCAAGCGAGGCCCGCGAGCATCTCGTGCGGCTCGGGTTCGCGGTCGAGCCCGAGGGCGAGAGCGACCTTCGCGCGATCGTGCCGGTCGAGCGCCACCACGACGTCACCCGCGAGGCGGACCTGATCGAGGAGGTCGGCCGTCTGCACGGCTTCGACCGCCTGCCGCGGACCCTCCCCGCCCATGGCGAGCGCGTCGGCGGCCTGAGCGCCGAGCAGCGCCTGCGCCGCCAGGCCGAGGACGCGCTGCGCTACCTCGGCTTCGACGAGATCGTGAGCTGGCACTTCGTCGCCGCCGAGCTCTTCGACCGGCTCCGATTGCCTGCCGAGGACTCACGCCGGGTCGCCGTCGCGACCGGCAACCCGATCTCCGCGGAGCACGCGCAGATGCGGACGACGCTGCTCGGCGGGCTGCTCGACGTCGCGCGCCACAATCTCGCCCGCGACGTCGAGCGGGTAGCCCTGTTCGAGTCCGGGCGCGCCTTCCTGCGCGAGCCCGCGCCGGATGCGGGAGGGGCGCTGGCGGGCCAGTTCGCCGGGGAGATGCCGGCTCCGGTGCGCGAGCCCCACCGGATCGCCGGACTCGTCGTCGGCCCGCTCGCGCCGCCGAGCTGGCGCCGTCCCGATGTCGAGGCCGCTGACTTCTTCGACCTCAAGGGAGTGCTCGAGGCGCTCTGCCGGCGGTTCGGCGCCGAGCTCGAGCTCGAGCCCCGAGACGAGGCCTTCCTGCGCCCCGGTCGCGCCGCGCGGGTCAGCTTCGGCGCCGCCTCGGCAGGCTGGGTCGGCGAGCTCAATCCGCTCGTCGCTCGCGAGTGGGACCTGCCTCGAGGGGCGTGCTTCGAGGTCGATTTGGCCCCGCTCGTCGCGGCGGCCCGGATCGAGGAGGCGTTCGAGGATCTGACCACGCACCCGGCGCTGCTCCAGGACCTGGCTGTGGTGGTCGCAGAGGAGACGCCGGCAGCCCGGGTCCGCGCCGCGGTCGAGCGGGGCGGGGGAGAGCTCCTCGCCGCGGCCGAGGTCTTCGACCTCTACCGGGGCGAGCAGGTCGGCGAGGGGCGCAAGAGCCTCGCGCTGCGGCTCACCTTCCGCGCGGCGGACCGCACGCTGGCCGACGACGAGGTCGCCCCGCTCCGCGCCGCGATCCGGGCCTCGCTCGAGTCGATCGGGGGCGCGCTTCGTGAGTGATCCCAGGGTTCTCGTCGCCGGTGCCTCCGGGCTGGCGGGTGCGCTTGCTGCCGCACTCGTCGCGCGGCATTCGAAGCTCGAGCTCGCCGCGGTCACTGCGCGGTCTGAGGCCGGCACCCCGCTCGAGCGCCTGTACCCGCGCCACCGGGTGGCGCTCGTGCTCGAGCGGCTCGAGTCGCTCCCGCTGAGGGACTTCGACGCCGCGATCGTCGCCTACCCCCACGGCGCCGCCGCCGAGGTTGTCGCAGAGCTTCGCCGCGCGGGCGCCGCCGTCGTCGACCTCTCGGCGGACTTTCGCCTCACCGACCTCGACGCCTACGAGCGCTGGTACGGCGAGCATGCAGCGCCCGAACTGCTCGGCGAGGCGGTCTATGGGCTCACCGAGCTCGAGCGCGATCGGGTGCGAGAGGCGGAGCTCGTCGCGAACCCCGGCTGCTATCCGACCGCCGCGCTGCTCGCGCTCGCTCCGCTCGCCAACGCGCAGATGATCGAGTCGGTCGTGATCGACGCGAAGTCTGGCGTCTCGGGGGCGGGGCGCGGCGGGGGGGATCGGCTCTCGTTCGTCAACGTGACCGAGAACCTCACCCCCTACGGGGTCGAAGGGCACCGCCACCTGCCCGAGATCGAGCAGGGCCTGAGCAGACTCGATCAGGGTGCCGGGGCGGAGGTGACCTTCGTGCCGCACCTCTTGCCGATCGACCAGGGGCTGCTGGCGAGCTGCTACGTGAGGCTCGCCGAGCGGACGAGCGCCGAGGCGCTGGCCTCGCTCTACGCCCAGAGCTATGCCGACGAGCCATTCGTCGAGCTCGTCGCCGAACCGCCCGGAGTGCGTGACGTGCGTGAGTCGAACCTCTGCCGCCTGCACGTGGCCGGGGGCGGGAACCATGCGCTCGTCTTCGCCGCGATCGACAACCTCTGGAAGGGCGCCGCCGGCCAGGCCGTCCAGAACCTGAATCTGATGCTCGGCCTCGACGAGGGGGAGGGGTTGGCGTGAGCGACTTCTTCCGCTCCCGCTGGGTGGAGCCGCCACTGGCGGTCGAGGAGCTCGACCCCGCAGAGCTCGCCCCCGGTTTTCGGGCCGCGGGGGTCTCGTGCGGCCTGAAGGGCGGGGGCGCGACCGATGTCGGGCTCGTGGCCTGCGAGGCGGAGGCTGCCTCGGCGCTGCTCCTGACCCGTAACGCGGCGGCGGCCGCGCCGGTGCGCGTCTGCCGCGAGCGTTGCAACTCCGGCTCGATCCGCGCCGCGGTCGTCAACTCTGGAAACGCGAACGCCGCGACCGGCGAGCAGGGCTACCGCGACGCGCTCGCGATGCAGGCGGCGGGAGCGCGCGGGCTCGGCTGCGAGCCGCGCGCCGTGGCGGTCGCCGAGACGGGCAAGATCGGCGTGCCGCTACCGGTCGGGCGGGTCGAGGCGGGTGTCGCAATCG
>Ga0136614_10002655_pt1 | contig 11192 bp, 11 predicted proteins | sample AntDrymUQ2792106_2_FD_106643 | JGI IMG/M metagenome (GOLD analysis project Ga0136614, IMG submission 106643) | Polar desert sand microbial communities from Dry Valleys, Antarctica - metaG UQ279 (21.06) | ecosystem: Environmental > Terrestrial > Soil > Desert | place: Antarctica: Dry Valley... | reverse complement strand
TGCTCGTCTCGCTCGAGCTCGAAGAGATCCTCTCGCTCTCCGACCGGATCCTCGTCATGTACGAAGGCGCGATCGTGGGTGAGTACGCGCCCGACGTCCCGGAGGAGGAGCTCGGCGTCGCGATGCTTGGCGGCGCCACCACTGAGGCGGCTGCGTGACCGTCGACCCCCAGCCGCCTCCCGAGGGCGACGAGACTCCCGGCACACCTCAGCGCCTGGCCGCGCTCCAGCGCGGCGGCGGGCTCATCACCGCGTTGATCACGACCGTGTCGGCGTTCCTGATCGGCGGCGTCGTCGTCGTCGCGACGACCGGCAAGAACCCGCTGTCCACCTACCAGGCGATCTTCGACGGCACCGGGCTGAACTGGCTCTTCCCGTGGATCTCGGACGCAGAGCGGACGACGGCGGCGTTCAACTTGCAGACGACGCTCGTGTTGACGACGGCGCTTGTCTTGACCGGGCTGGCTGTCGCCTTCGCCTTCCGCTGCGGCCTCTTCAACATCGGCGGACAAGGCCAATACATGATCGGAGCGATCGCCGGGGTCTGGGTGGGCTCGTCGTTGTCGGGGCTGCCGGGTGTCGCGCACGTCCTGCTCGCGCTCTTGGTCGGATCGCTGGCGGGGGCGCTGCTCGCGGGCATCGCCGGCCTGCTCAAGGCGACGGTTGGGGCGCATGAGGTGATCGTGACGATCATGCTCAACTGGATCGTCTTCTGGCTCGGCACCTACCTCCTCGGGCTGGGTGGGCCGCTCCATAACTCGATCCCGGGCCAGGAGTCGGTGCCGGTGTCGAACGACGTCGTCGAGTCGGCGCGGTTGCTCGTCTTCTGGGGCAACCCCGTGCTCCAGGGCCTGCATGTCGGCCTCTTCATCGCTCTCGGCGCTCTCGTCGTCTACTGGGTGATGCTCAACCGGACCTCTCTCGGCTACGAGGTTCGGGCCGTTGGCTTCAACCCGGAGGCCGCTCGCTACGGGGGCATCAACGTTCCCCGCAACTACTTCCTCGCGATGGCGATCTCGGGCGTCTTCGCCGGTCTCGCGGGCGTCGTCGACGTTCTCGGCTGGCAGTTCCGGATCGCCGTCAACGACGTCCAGTCGTCCTCGATCGGCTTCATCGGCATCGCCGTGGCGCTGCTCGGGCGCAACACGGCGATCGGCGTCGGTCTCTCGGCGCTGCTCTTCGGGGCACTGCTGAACGGCACGTCGACCCGCAACCTCGATCCGGCGATCTTCCCGCCCGATCTCGCGGACAACCTCACCCTGCTGATCCAGGGGCTCGTCGTCCTCTTCATCGGAGCCGACGTGCTCGTGCTCTACCTCTGGCAGGCCCGGAAGAAGCTCCGCCTCGGCAACGCCAGGCGGGGGGCTACGTGATCGCCCAGGCCGAGCCACGGCGGCGGTTCACGCTTGCGCAGCTGACCGAACCTCGGTCGATCGGGATGGTCGGCATCGCTCTCGGCCTGCTCGCGCTCTTGCTCGCGCTCCCGCCACTGAAGCTGCGGGAGCCGGTGTGGCCGGCCGCGGTGGGGATCCTGGCGATCGCGGCGGGGATCTGGGCAATCACGCGAGGCGTCAAGAAGCTCGGTTTCGGTGCCGTCATCACCGGTCTCGCCGGGATCGCGTTCGGAGTACTCGCGACGCGATCCAGCGTCGGACATCTCGACCTCGTCTTCGTCTGGTCGGCGCTCATCGCCTCGACCCTGCGCTATGCCACCCCGCTCACGTTCGCGGCAATCGGCGGCATGTTCTCGGAGCGAAGCGGGGTGGTGAACATCGGCCTGGAGGGCAACATGCTGGCAGGAGCCTTCTTCGGGATCTGGGGCGCGGACGTCACCGACTCGTGGCAGCTCGGGCTCGTGATCGCGCTGGCTTCAGGTGCTCTCCTGGCGCTCCTGCACGCGGTCTTCTGCATCCATCTTCGGGCGGATCAGATCGTGATCGGCACGGCGATCAACTTCCTCGCACTGGGCATCACCGGCTACCTCTACGTCGACATCTACGGCGACGAGGGCACTCCGTCGACGATCCCGGCGATCCCCGACGTCAACATCCCGTGGCTCCAGGACGTGGCCTTCTTCGGGGCGGCGTTCGGGCAGCTGAACCTGATGATCTGGCTCAGCTTCGTGCTCCTGATCGTCTCGTACGTGGTCATGTTCAAAACGCCGATCGGCCTCCGGATCCGCGCCGTCGGGGAGCATCCGCGTGCAGCGGACACCGTCGGCATCTCGGTTTACGGCGTCAGGTACGCCTGCGTGGTCACGTCGGGCGCGCTCGCCGCCCTCGGGGGCGCGTACCTCTCGCTGGCCGTCGTGCATCTCTTCGACCAGAACATCACGGGAGGTCGCGGCTTCATCGCGCTCGCGGCGTTGATCTTCGGCAACTGGCGACCCTTCGGCGCCTTCGCGGCGGCGCTGCTGTTCGGATTCTCGAGCGCGCTCGCGGACCGGCTGCCCGAGTACTTCGCCCAGGGCAGCTCTGCACCACTGCTCTTCAACGCGCTCCCATACGTGCTCACGATCATTGCGGTGGCGGGCGTGATCGGCCGCTCGATTCCGCCGGCAGCCGTCGGCCGTCCGTACGCCAAGCACTGATCTAGCCATGCCGAGACGACTCCTGGCGTCGGTCGTCGCTGTACTGGCGCTCGTCGCTGCAGGGTGCGGCGGTGACGAGCCGTCGAGCGCGCCCGTCCCGCCGACCGCGACCACTCCCACCCCGGCCACCGGCGCGCAAGCACGGATCCGAGTCGGCCTCGTCATCGGTAGCGGCCGCTCCGAAGATTCGTCCCTCGACTCCGTCGCCCGCGAGGGCCTGGAGCGCGCCCAGAACGAGCTCGGCGTCGACGGCCGGGTGCTCACGTCCCGTACGAACACCGGCTACCGGCGCAACCTCGCGGCGCTCGCAAGGCAGGACTACGACCTCGTCATCGCCGTCGGGCGCCACCGGTCGGCAGCTCTGGCGGCGGTCGCGGCACGCTTTCCCGACGCTCGATTCGCGATCGTCGACGCGTCGCAGGCAGAGCTGAAGGGGTCGCCAGGGAATGTGCGTGGCCTGCTGTTCAGGGAGCAGGAGGCCGGCTACCTGGCGGGCTACCTCGCGGGACTCGTGACGCAGCAGGAGTCGGGCTCGAAGCAGGTGATCGGCTCGGTCGGAGGCCGGAAGATTCCGGCGGTCGACCGCTACATCGCGGGCTTTCAGGCAGGCGCGAAGGCGGCGAACCCGGAGATCACGACCCTGAACGCCTACGCGCAGGACTTCGTCGACCAGGCGAGGTGCAAGGAGATCGCTCTCGACCAGATCGCCCGCAGTGCTCGCGTGATCTTCCAGGTGGCGGGCGCATGCGGTCTCGGCGCACTGGCCGCCGCGGGCGAGAAGAACGTCCGCGGGATCGGTGTCGACATGGATCAGCGCTACCTGGGCGACCACATGCTCACGAGCGCGGTGAAGAAGGCGGACGTGGTCGTCTTCCAGACCGTCCAAGCGCTTCAGGACCAGAGCTTCCAAGGCGGCGAGGACATCGTTTTCGACGTTGCCTCGGGTGGCGTCGGGCTTGGGGAGGTCGCAGCCGACGTGCCGGCGGAGCTCGTCTCGCGGGTGAACAGGATCCAGGACGAGATCGCTGCCGGCGAGATCGTGGGCATTCCCGAAACCGTCGGCTAGGTGACGTCCGGCCAGTCCTGGCGGCGCCCATAGAATCGCCGCGATGAGCGAGCCGCCCGCGAGATCGAGCACGCCGCCGGGCGACGACTACCCGACGAGCGTCGCGTCGCGGCTGGCCCTGTGGCAGCGGGCAGGAGGGCTCGTCGTACCGCTCTTGACGACCATCCTCGCCTTCCTCGTCGGCGGGCTCGTCGTCCTCGTCACGACGGGCAAGAGTCCGCTCACGACCTACAGGGCGATCTTCGAGGGCTCCGGGCTCAACTGGTTCCTCGAGCTCGGCGCCCACGAGCTCCGGCTGCCGTTCACGGAGACCCACGTCCCGATCCCCTGGCAAACGAACGATCTCGAGTCGCTTGCCGCGGCCAACCTTCAGCAGACGTTCATCACCTGGGTGCCGCTGGTGCTGACCGGGCTCGCCGTCGCATTCGCGTTTCGCTGCGGGATGTTCAACATCGGCGGTCAGGGCCAGTATCTGGCCGGCGCGATCATGGCGGTCTGGGTCGGGTCCGAGCTCCCGGGCTTGCCGGGCGTCCTGCATGTCGTCGCGGCGGTTCTCGCCGGGGCGCTCACCGGCGCGGCGTGGGCGGGCATCGCCGGGCTCCTGAAGGCGGTGGCCGGGACACACGAGGTGATCTCGACGATCATGCTCAACTGGATCGCCGTCTGGGTCGGCGTCTTCCTGTTCGGGCTCGGCGGGCCGCTTCAAAACGACGCACAGCCCTTCGTGCCCGTCTCGAACGACATCCTGGAAGAGTCACGGTTGAGCGTGTTCTGGGGCGACGCGCTCCTGCAGGGGCTGCACGTCGGCGTCTTCGTCGCGATCGGCGCGCTGGTCGTCTACTGGATCACGCTGAACCGGACGGCGTTCGGCTACGGGGTTCGCGCCGTGGGCTTCAGCCCGGAAGCGGCCCGCTACGGCGGCATCCCGGTCGCACGCAACTACTTCCTTGCCATGGCGATCTCGGGCCTCTTTGCCGGTCTCGCGGGTGCGATCGACATCGTCGGCTGGCAGCACCGGCTCAACACGAACGACATCCGGATCTCGTCGCTCGGCTTCGTGGGAATCGCCGTCGCGCTGCTCGGCCGCAACACCGCGGTCGGCATCGCCCTGTCGGCGCTGCTGTTCTCGGCGCTCGTCGTCGGGACGTCCACGCGGAACCTCGACGCGGAGATCTTTCGCCCCGAGCTCGCCTCCAACCTCACTCTGCTGATCCAGGGGCTCGTCGTGCTCTTCGTCGGCGCCGACGTGCTGATCCTCTACCTGCTCAGCCTGCGCAGGCGGGTCCGGCGAGGCTCCGTCGCGGGGCGGCGGAAATGAGCGGGCTCGTGGCGCGCCTGCCGCGAGGCGAACGCGCGCTCGCGTGGCTCGGAATCCTCGGCGGCATCGCAGCTTTCTGGGTCACGCTGCCGCCGCTGCACGTGCGCGAGCCGGTCGTCCCGATCCTGATCGGCCTCGTCGCGACTGGCCTCGGAATCGGCGCGCTGCGCGGAGGCGCGAGACGGCTTGCTTGGGGGGCCCTCACGATCGCCATCCTGGGCATCGGCCTGGGCTATCTTGCGACGCGCTCGAGCGTCACGCACCTCGACGAGGTCGTCGTTTGGTCTGCGCTCATCGCCGCAACGCTGCGCCACGCGACGCCGCTTGCTTTCGCGGCGATGGGAGGCATCTTCTCCGAGCGGAGCGGCGTCGCGAACATCGGCCTCGAGGGGATGATGCTCGCAGGTGCGTTCTTCGGGATCCTCGGCGCAGATAAGCTCGGCTCGTGGCTGCTCGGGCTCGCGTGCGCGGCGGTCGCCGGCGGTGGCTTTGCTCTCGTGTACGCCTTCTTCGCCATTCACCTTCGCGCGGATCAGATCGTCGGCGGGACGGCGATCAACTTCCTTGCGCTCGGGCTCACCGGCTACCTGTTCATCGACATCTACGGCAGCGACGGCACGCCGGCCAATGTGCCGGGAGTCCCCGACGTGCACCTCGGATTCCTCGAGGACTGGTACTTCGTCGGGCCGGTCCTCGGCCGGCTCAACCTGATGATCTGGCTCGCCTTCCTGACGATCGTCGCCACCTGGGTCGTCCTGTTCAAGACCCCGGTCGGCCTCCGGATCAGAGCAGTCGGCGAGCACCCTCGCGCCGCGGACACGGTCGGAATCTCGGTCTACGCGACGCGCTACGGGGCCGTGACGCTGTCGGGCATCCTCGCCGCCCTGGGCGGCGCGTATCTCTCGATCGGGTTCGTCAACTCGTTCAACCAGAACATGACCGTCGGCCGCGGCTTCATTGCCCTCGCGGCTGTCATCTTCGGGAACTGGATGCCGTGGGGCGCCGCGGCGGCGACGCTCCTGTTCGGCTTCTCGACAGCGCTCGCATTGCGGCTCCCTGCATACTCGGAGTCGGCAGCCGTGCTCTTCCAGGCGCTTCCGTACGTGCTCACGCTCATCGCGGTCGCAGGGCTGATCGGCCGCTCGACTCCGCCGCGGGCGGTCGGTCGTTCCTATGAGAAACAGTAACGGCGGCCCACCGCGCCCCGGGAGCGCGCGCGCGTCCGTCGTCGCCGGCCTGCTCTCGCTGGCCTCACTGCCCGCCGCGATCGCCGCCACGCGCTGGTCGAGGGAGTACGACCTGCTCCATGCCGCGGTCGCGATTCCGGTCGCTGCACTGCTCGGCGCGCTTGCCGTCGTGCTCGCGCGCCGTGCGCGTTCGCGGCTGGCGCCGACGCTCGGCCATCCGAAGGGGACGAGGACTGCCCGCCTGGGCTGGCTGCTGGGGATCGCGGGACTGTTGCTCGCGCTCACGGCAGCGGGCTCGGTCGGCATCTACGCGGTCCTCTCGCTCGTCGCGGACTAGTCTGGACACGGCCGCTACCATGGCGCCGTGTTCGAGATCGGAAACAGCCTCCGCGAGGCCCGCCTGCGCGGGCACATCGACTTCGCGGACGCTGAGCACGGCACGAAGATTCGGGGCAAGTACCTGCGGGCGCTGGAGGACGAGCGCTTCGAGCTGCTTCCCTCGCACACGTACGTCAAGGGGTTCCTCCGCTCCTACGCGGAGTATCTCGGGCTCGACGGCCAGCTGTACGTCGACGAGTACAACTCGCGCTTCGTGATCGGCGAGGAGGACACGCCCATCCGCTCTCCCCGGCGCGTGCCGGCCGCGAAGTCACGGCGCTCCGACCGGCGCGAGTCGAACATCGTGCTGCTCGCGCTGACTGCGATCGGGCTCGTCACGGCGCTTGTGATCGCCGCCTGGCAGTTCGGCGAGGTCGACCAGCAGCCCGTCCGAGGGCTGAGCTCGACGCCGGCTGCGACTACTGCCGCGCCTCCGGACGCGGCCGGAACGGTCCGCCTCGAGCTGCGGGCGACGCGCGGCGACTCGTATCTGATCGTCCGCTCCGGCGGCGCGGCCGGAGACCTGCTCTACGAGGGCACGCTCGAGCGCGGCCAGCGGAAGTTCTTCGACGACAAGGTGCTCTGGCTGCGGCTGGAGACCCCTGCGAACGTGCTCGCGAAGCGCAACGGCAACCGGGTCAAATTCATGCCGGCGGTCAAGGCGCAGGGCGTCTTCGTGACGGCGAAGAAGATCTTCGCCGCCGACGCCAGTTGACCCTAGGCCCAGGCCGCCCGCGGGCGGTGATCGTCGTCACCGGCAGCGAGCTGGTGCGGGGCGAGCGCACCGATCTGAACGGCCCGTTTCTCGCCCGCTCCCTGCTTGCCGCAGGGCTCGAGCCGGCGCGGATCGAAGTGGTCGGAGATGATCCCGGCGAGCTCGACACGGCGCTGCGTGACGCGCTCGACTCGGCGGACCTCGTCGCGTGCTCGGGCGGTCTCGGGCCGACCCACGACGATCGCACGGTCGAGATCGTCGCGAAGGTCGCCGGGCTCGAGCTCCGCATCGACACGGAGCTCGAAGCCCAGATCGAAGGCGTCTCCCGCATGGTCGCCGAGCGGCTGAAGCGGCCGTACGCCGACTTCGCGGACGGCGTCCGCAAACAGGCGACGCTGCCCGCGGGAGCGGCCTGCCTCGGGCTTGCCGGCACCGCGCCCGGGCTCGTCGTCGACGCGAATGGGACTCCGATCATCGTCCTGCCGGGTCCTCCGGCCGAGCTGCAGCGGCTCTGGCCGAAGGCGCTCGAGGTCGATGCGGTGCGACGCGTGCTCGACCGCGGCACGCCGCCGCTGCGGCGCACGCTTCGGTTCTTCGGCCCCGGCGAGTCGCAGGTCGCGCAGGCGTTCCAGGAGGCGGGAGGGGACGGCGACGGGCTCGAGGTGACGATCTGCGCCCGAGACTTCGAGATCCACGTCGACCTTGTCGCCGAGCCGGCCGCCGAGGAGCGCATGCTCAGCCTCGAGACGGCGCTCGGCGAGCGCCTCGGCCGCTTCCTCTACTCCACGGACGGGCGGACGGTCGAGGAGATCGTCCTCGACCGCTGCCGCGACCGCGGCTTCTTCATGGCGACCGCGGAGTCCTGTACCGGCGGTTTGGTCGCCGCGCGGCTCACCTCGGTGCCCGGCTCGACGGACGTGATCAAGGGCGGAATCGTCTCGTACGCAAACGACGTCAAGATTCAGCAGCTGGGCGTCCCGCAGGAGCTGGTCGACGAGCACGGCGCCGTCTCCGCGGAGGTTGCCGAGGCGATGGCGCGGGGCGCCCGGGACCGCCTCGGCGTCGACGTCGCGGTGTCGGTGACCGGGATCGCCGGACCGGGGGGTGGAACCGAGGAGAAGCCCGTCGGACTCGTCTATTTTCATGCCGAGACGCCTGACGGCGGCCGCGGGTCGCACTTCAATTTCCCCGGCGACCGCGACTCGATCCGCCGCCGCTCCGTCGTCGCCTCGCTGCACCTCGTGCGGCGATTGTTGGAACAGAATCGTGACGAATCGGTGTGAGCTCGCCGGGTAGCGTGGCGGGTGATGAGCGTCACTCGCCCCCTGCAGTCGACCGCCCGTCGCCGGGCTTTGCCCGGCGACGGTGCAGACTGCCTCGCTCTCGTGGGGGAAACCATGTTTTCCCCACGAGCCCCCTTCTTCGGCCTTGTGGGGGAACGTCCAAGTTCCCCCACACCCCCTGAAGCTCATGGGGCAAAGATCGCCCCATGAGCGGCTCCGCCTCTTCCTCGCCCTGCAGCTACCCGACTCAGTCGTCGAGGCACTCGCGGACTGGCAGGGCCGGCACCTGCGGGGGCGCATCGTTCCACCGGCCAACCTGCACGTCACGCTCGCCTTCCTCGGCTCCCGGCCGGCTCGTGAGCTCGAGTCGATCTGCGCTGTGCTCGGGGAGGTCGCGGCTGGGGTCGCGCAACCGGAGCTCGAGGTCGGCCGCTACCGGGAGACGCGGAGCGTAGGCATGCTCGTCCTTTCCGATCGCACGCGCAACAGCGCCCAGCTCGCCGTTCGGCTGCACGAGGAGCTGGCGGCGCTGGGGATGTACAAACAGGAGGCGCGTCCCTGGCTGCCGCATGTCACGGTCGTCCGCTACCGGGAGCGGCCGCGGCTCTCACCGCCCCCGCCGGAGCTTCCGCCGTTCGCTCCGTCCGGCGCGGCTGCTTTCCTATCCCGTCTGCACCCGTCCGGGGGCCGGACACTGCGTCATGAAAATGTGGGCCCTGAATATGTCGTGCTGAAGTCGTTTCCGCTAGGAGGATGAGATGAATCGCGAGGAAGCTCTGGACGTGGCCCTCGGGCAGATCGAGCGTCAATTCGGAAAGGGCTCGGTCATGAAGATGAGCGATCAGGCCCAGGTGCAGATCGGAGCGGTGTCCACCGGCTCGCTCTCGCTCGATTTCGCCCTTGGCATCGGCGGGTTGCCGCGCGGCCGCGTGGTCGAGATCTACGGCCCGGAGAGCTCGGGCAAGACCACCCTTGTCTACCACGTGATCGCCGAGGCCCAGCGCCGCGGCGGTATTTGCGCCTTCATCGACGCGGAGCACTCGATGGATCCCCAGTACGCGCGCAAGATCGGCGTCAACGTCGACGACCTGCTCGTCTCACAGCCCGACACCGGCGAGCAGGCGCTTGAGATCACGGAGCTGCTCGTGCGCTCGGGTGCGCTCGACGTCGTTGCGGTCGACTCGGTTGCTGCGCTGACTCCGAAGGCGGAGATCGAAGGCGAGATGGGGGACAGCCACATGGGCCTCCAAGCCCGACTGATGAGCCAGGCATTGCGCAAGCTCGCGGGCACGCTCAACCGCACCGACACGATCTGCCTCTTCACGAACCAGCTGCGCGAGAAGATCGGCGTCATGTTTGGCAGTCCCGAGACGACGCCTGGCGGCCGGGCGCTGAAGTTCTACGCCTCCGTGCGGCTCGACATCCGCCGGATCGAGACGCTCAAGGACGGAGCCGAGGCCTACGGCAACCGGGTCCGCGTCAAGGTGGTCAAGAACAAGGTGGCGCCGCCGTTCAAGCAGGCGGAGTTCGACATCATCTACGGCACCGGGATCCCCTGGGAGGGAACGGTGCTCGACGTCGGGATCGAGCAGAAGATCGTCCAGAAATCGGGCTCGTACTTCAGCTTCGGCGACGAGCGGCTCGGCCAGGGGCGCCAGAACGCGGCCGCGTTCCTCCGCGAGCACCCAGACGTCGTGCAGCAGATCCTGGCCGGAATCCAGACGCAGGCAGGTCCGGAGCAGATGGTCTCCGCGCGATTGCTGCCGAGCGTCACCGCGGTTGATCAACCTCCGGCCGCGGTCGAGGAGGTCGAGGAGGTCGAGGAAGCCGAGGAAGCCTCCGCGGCGTAAAGCAGGTGGAGTAGGCAATGCCGGGGCGACCGAACGCCGTCGACACGGCGCTCCGCGCGCTGCGCTACCGCGACCGCACGGCCGCGGAGCTGGCAGCGCGACTGGAGCAGCGCGGCGTCGGCGAGGCGGAGCGGAACCAGGCGCTCGACACGCTCGAGCGACTCGGCTACGTGGACGACGCGCGCTTCGCCCGCTCCCGGGCGGAGCAGCTGGCCGAACGAAGCTCTGGAGACGCGCTCATCCGCGACGACCTCGAGCGACGCGGGCTCGCGGGCGAGATCGTCGAGCTGGCGCTCGGGGCGCTCGAGCCTGAACGGGACCGGGCAGCGCGGATCGCCGAAGGCCGCGGGCGTAGCGTCAAGACGGCTCGCTACCTCGCCTCACGCGGCTTCGGAGAGGAGGCGCTGGACGCAGTCGTTGCGGCAGAGGACTCAGAAGTTGTAGGATCCGAGAGCTTCCATCCGAAGTTTTCCCTGCAAGCGCGTGATTTTCCGAAATGACTTCCGAAGCTCCTCGAACATGACCCGAAACCTTCCGAATCCACTTCCGTCCGGCGCCGAGGAGGAAACGCCGGCTCGAGCCTGATCTGACGCGCCGAGAGACCGGAGCACGGCTGTGCAGGCCGAGCGCCGGATGTGAGCATCCGCAGGGGTCGACGAACCGCTGCGGCCAACCCACCCTCCCGAGAGGCAGGACGGCATGCTCACTGCGGTTGCGGCGCTCATCGGACTCGCTGTCGGAGCCGGTCTCGCTGCGGCGCTGCTGCTGCTTCGGACCGGCTCCCGCGTCCACGTCGCCGAGCGCGA